>JACCDP010580443.1_pt1 | contig 31108 bp, 45 predicted proteins | sample 7445841 | NCBI WGS metagenome assembly JACCDP01 (sample SAMN15323441, study PRJNA562643) | freshwater metagenome | isolation source: river surface water | place: USA:Blue River Watershed | collected 2017-08-17 | reverse complement strand
TCCCCACGGTCACGCAGATGACTATTGGCGCAGGAAACTCAGTAGCGCAAATGTCTGGCACCATCAGCCGACTCACCTACTGGCCCCAGCGCCTCAGCAATGCCAAACTCCAAGCCATCACCGCCTAACCATGTACTGCTTCCGCTTCCCCGACCGCACCACCTTCCGCACCCTGGCCGCTGCCGAAGGCTTGATCGATGCGGACGGCAATTTGATCACCTCCAGCCACACCCATGCGCTCGACGAGGTGGGCACCATCTACACCGGCGGCACCATCAACCCCGCCACGAGCGAGGTGATCACCCCGCCGACAGCACTCTCCGGCTGGCATGTGAACACCCTCCTGCTCGCCCCCGAGGCCTGGGATCAGTATCTGGTCGTGGTCAACAGCCCCAGCCGCATCTTCCTCGGCGGCGCGACCGAAGCCCCCGACACCGCCACCCTGGAGGCCATGTGAACCCCTACCTCAGAGCTGCCGCCAAGTTCCCCGCCGTCCGCGCCCAAGCCCAGGAGCGCCTCAGCCGGCGGCCGGACAAGAAGCCCAAGGCCACCAAGGCGGCCGCCAAGCCGCCCAAGCCATGAGCACCATCCGGGAGCGCATCCTCCAGCGGATCGCCGGAACGACCCTGCTGGGCACGCCACTGGTGAGTGGCCGGATCTACCGCTCGAGGGCGGAGCCGCTGTCACGCGCAGAGGCGCCGGCCATTGTGGTCTCCCCTGGACCTGACCGGCCCGACATCCCCGGATCGACCCATGAGCGCACCGATCACCGGCTGATGGTGGCCATCGCGGTCTACGTGCGCGGGAACGTGCCTGATCAGGTGGCTGATCCGATCTGCGCCGAGGTGCATAGCCGGATGATGAGTGATCGCACCATGGGCGGATTGGCTACCGACATCGTCTACCAAGGCTGGACCCCGGAGATGGAGGAAGGGGACGTGACTGCCGGGTGGATGGTGGCTGAATATGCGATCGAATACCGGACGCTGGTCCATAGCCTGTCCGAGTAGGGACCTAGTAGCGATGACCGTTTTCGACGACGAGTACAGCGGCCAGGGCGGCATCTTTGAGGTGCGCAAAGGCAAGCGTGTTCTCGTCTCCCAGACGGCTCCTGCTGGCGCTCCTGCAGACGTTGATCCCCCTTCAGACAATGCCGCTCCTGAGCCGCCGAATGCTGCTGAGGGCAGCGACTGAAACCACCTATGGCACCGCGCCGACCCTCGCCGCAACTGATGCGGTGATGGTGCGGGTTCGCCCCGACTTCCAGCCCCTGGTCGCTGATGCGATCGAGCGCGAACAGCTGCGGCCGTTCTTCGGCGGCTTCACCCAAGAGCTGGTGAACAAGTACGTGGCCATCACCTTTCAGGTGGAATTGGCTGGCTCCGGCACCGCTGGCACCGCTCCCCGTTACGGCCCCCTGATGCTGGCCTGCGGTCACTCGGCGACCACCACCGCCAGCACCGTGACCTATGCGCCGGCAACCACGAACCTGAGCAGCTGCACGATCGACTTCAACATTGACGGCAATGCCCACCGCATGACGGGTTGCCGCGGCAGCCTCAACATCGTGGGCGAGGTGCGCAGCTTCCCGTATATCGAGTTCACGATCTGGGGCCTTTACAACGCCCCCACGGCGACGGCGCTGCCCACGGCCACCTATGGCAACCAGGCAGCCGCCAGGCCGTTCGCTGACACCTTCACCACGTTCAGCGTCGCCAGCCACACCAACTGCCTCGCCTCGTTCAACCTGCAGCAGGGGAATGAGATGAATTACGACGAGCTGATCAGCTGCACCAACAGCATTAACATCATCGATCGCCGGGCCTCTGGCAACTTCACGATTGAAGCGCCATCGATCAGCACGAAAGACTTCTTTGCCGCTGCTCTGGCGACCTCCACCGTCACCGGCACGCTGGTTCAGAACGTCGGCGCCACCGGCAACATCGTCACCATCAATGTCCCCCAGCTGGACCTGGGTGCCCCTGCCTACTCTGAGAGGAGCGGCAAGGAGATGCTCTCCCTTCCGTTCACCGCTCCGCCTTCATCGGCGGGCAATGACGACTACTCAATCGTGTACACATGACCTTTGTTCTGAAGGCTCCGAGCTCCTACAAGTGGCCCGTTGAGTACCACGCTCCTGTCGATGGTGGTCAGCGGGTCAAGCAAACCTTTGACGCTGAGTTCCTGCCGCTTTCCCCCAAGGATGCGGCAGATCGCCTAGTCAACCTCAACGACGCCGAAGCCGCTGCGGTGGTGCTGATCGGCTGGAAAGGCATCACCGATGCCAAGGGCGCCGAGGTGCCATTCAGCGAGGAAGCCAAGGAGCAGCTACTGGCAATCCCGATGATGGGATCCTGCCTGATGACGGCCTACAACGAGAGCCTGCGAGGGGTGATCAGGGGAAACTGATTGCCGCCGCTGAGCGTTGGGCAAGCGGCGGGAAGAAGGACGATCGGCTCACCGACAAGAACGCGCGCGAGCTGAGGGAGCAGGCGGCCAAACTCAACATCATCATCGAAGATGACGAGCAAGTGGCCCCGGCTCCTGATGCTGGCCTGTTTGAGGTGTGGCCGGAGAACTGGGAGGTGTGGGTGTTCTTCATGGAGCACATGCAGACGCAATGGAGAGTCGGCGCAGCTGGACCCGTGGGCATCGATTACAACGTGCTCCCGTGGCTCTTCAGACTGCAGGAAGTGAAGGACGAGAAAGGCCTGCTCGAGGGCCTGAAGACTATCGAGACCGCCATCCTTAAGGTGTGGTCAGAGGAGGCAGCAGCGGCATGAGCCTGAACATGGATGCCGCCATCAAGCTGACGGCCAACGTCAGCGGCGTGAGCGGAATCAACCAGGCGAAGACAGCGCTGCAGCAGTTGGCGGGGGGCAGCCAGGTAACCACGCGGCAACTGGTTGGGCTGGAGGCTGTCACCAAGAAGTTTGCAGCGGCAAACAGCAATTCCATCTCTGGCATTCGTAACAGCATCTCGGCGCTGCGGTCGCTGCGGGACCAGCACGACATCAACTCCAAAGGCTTTCAGCGCCTAACAAAGGACATTGAGGTCTATGAGAAGAAGCTAAAGGCAGCGAGCGGCGTCAGGGCCACAGCAGCGGCAAGCGGCAGTTTTGGCGGTGGCATCGGCAACATTGGCAGCAGCATTGCCGCAAGCTTGGCCACCGGTGCCGGTGTTGCTGCGGTGTTCGGCGCCACGGCCCAGATCGAAACGCAGACCAGAAGCCTGCAGGTTCTGACCGGCTCAGCGGAGAGAGCCAAGGAGATCGTCTCTGAACTCAAGGCGATCGGGGCCGTGACCCCGTTTGAAACCTCAGAGCTGATCGAGGCTGCCAAGCGGCTCAACGCTTTTGGTGTCAGCTCTGCCGAGGTCGTTGACATCACCAAGCGCCTGGGAGACGTAGCAGGCGCCACCGGTTCTAACCTGGGCGAGCTGGCCACGGCCTACGGGCAGGTCATTGCAAAGGGCCGGCTTCAGGGCGAAGAACTCCTGCAGTTCCAGGAACGCGGCGTTGCGCTGGCAGATGAGCTGCGGAAGATGTACGGGCTTACGGGTGCACAGTTCACCAAGGCCTTGGAAGATGGCGCCATCTCCGCAAAGGCGGCAGAGGTCGCGCTTAAGAATCTGACCAATGCAGGCGGCAAATACGCAGACGGAGCCATCGCGCAGAGCGACACGCTGAACGGCAAATTGAGCACGTTGCGGGATTCCTTCACCCAACTGGCCCAGCACATTGGCACGGTGATGACACCGGCATTCAATTTCCTGCTGACCAACTTCACCAGCGTCCTGAATGCTGCAAACGATGTATTGCAGACCGAAACGCTGAGGATGCAGGTGGGCAACAAGGTGCCCAGCGCCGATGCCATGCGGCAGATCGAGGAAGAAGCCGCAGCCATGGCAAAGACTCGCCAGCCCGGAGACGCCTTCAAGCGCAACGAAGAGTTCCAACGGCTCAGAGAGCAGGGCATCAGGAACTACACCAGGCAGCAGGGCTACGACAATGGAACGCTGACCCCGCCCAAGGTCGCTGTTCCGGTGGATGCACCCAGCGGTGCGCCTCCGTTGCTTCAGAAGGACGCCACCGACAAAGCCGCCAAGGACCAGGAACGCCTCGCCAACGAAGCGCAGCAGCTGGCCACCAAGGCTGCCAACGACGCAGCCCAACGCGCCAAAGCCCAGGCCGACCTGGAGCGCGGCCTCATGGAAGCCAACGCCAGGGTGCGCCAGAGCCTCGACGCCACCACCAACCAGTTGGCCATGGACGCCATCCGGCGCCGCTACGACTACGAGCAGGCGCTCATTGAGAAGCAACAGGGCAACTGGGTCAACTCCGTCGTCGGCGCTCAGCGCGCGGCACGGGGCCAGCTGGCGTCATTCTTCCGCGACATCAGTGGCAACCAGTCGGACACGTTGGGCGCTGCTGAGCAGGAGCAACGAGCAAAGCAAAGGCTCGAGGCGGCACGGGCTGGGCTGCGGACGGCTGAGCGGAGCGCCGAGATCGAGCGGGCTTCTGGGGCGGCCTATGCGGCTGCGCAAGCGAGAGCGGATCGGATGGCACCTGCTGGAGCTGGGGCGGCACGGGGCGGTGTCGCCAACATGCTCCCCGGCACTCGCGGCGGCCCCAATGTCAACCAAGGACTAGGCGCAGGCAGGGGCCATCAGGGGCAGGATCTGGGGATTGACCCAGGCGATCCGATCCACGCTCGGCGCGGGGGAAGGGTTGTGCAGTACATCCCCAGCTTCACCCGGCCCGGCAACAGGTTCATGGGAGCCGGAATGCGCGTCAGGTACGACGATGGCATGGAGGGCACCTATGGCCACATCCAGAATCCTGCCGTTCGCGTCGGCGATCCCGTGGCAGCCGGACAGCGGCTTGCAACGGTCTACGGCGACGGCCAGAACACGCACCTGCACTACGAGCTGCGGGATCAGATGGGCCGGCTGCTGGACCCGCTCAATGCGATTCGCGAGAGTCTGAAGGCCCCGGCCGGTCGGGTGGTAGCAGCTCCCGTGATGGGGGCTCCCACCACCACCGCAGCCACCCCCTCCCAGCCCTACCTCGACACCACCGGCCCCGGCCTGGTCTCCGCTCGCGGCGAGGTGGCCACCGCCGAACTGGAGTACAAGGCGGCCAAGGAGGCGGCCAAGGGCGCCGAGGAGCAGGCAGGCAAGCTGCGGGCGCTGATCAACACCGGCTTTCTCCAGGACTACACCTCCGAGTTCCGGGAGCAGGCAGACGAGATCCAGCGCAGCAACGAGATCACGGCCACCCGCAACCGGCTGGAGCTGGAAGGTGCGCGGCCGGAGCTGATCGACGCGGAGGTGCGCAAGGCGGAGGCGCAGCAGCTCTACGGGGCGAAGGTGCAGGCGGTCACTGATGCACTGGCGCTGCTGGATCAGACCGGCAAGGGCACCACCGTGGAAGCCGAGACCCTGCGGACCACGCTCCAGAACATGGGCCTCGACTACGAGAAGCTCAAGGCTGCCATCGACGCCACCGCCCAGTCACAGATCGCGTTCAACGACGCAATGCGTTTTCGCCAGGACGACCGCATTGGCGCCGGCATGGTGGAGGGTGCACAGCAGTACGTCGAATCGATCGGCACCATGCGCGAGGCAACGGCGCAACTGGCCCAGCAGGGCATCAAAGGCGTTGAGGATTCGCTGGTCTCGCTGGCCACCACCGGCACGGCAAACTTCCAGCAGTTCGCGGCCCAGATGCTCGAGAGCACCGCGCGGCTGATCATCCAACAGCTGGTGCTGCGCACGATCTTGCAGGCGGTGGGGGCGATCGGTGGGGGTGGTGGTGGCTTAACGGGTTCGGTGGTGAACAGCGCGGCAGGCAGCGTCACCAGCGGATTCGGCAACATCGCCAACATCGTCGGTGGCGCGGTGGGCTCCGCCAAGGGCAACATCCTGCAGGGCCCCACCTCCGGCTTCCAGGCCACACTGCACGGCACCGAAGCAGTGCTCCCCGTGCGCCGCGGCTCTGACGGCAACCTGGGCGTCATGGTCACCGGCGGCAAGGGTGGCGGCAGCACCAACAACATCACCATCAATGTGGACGCCAACGGCGGCAGTCGGACCAGCGTTCAGGGCGAAGGCGATGGCCGGGAGCTGGCGAAGGCGGTTTCCCAGGCTGTGCAGTCTGAGCTGGTCAGACAGCAGCGGCCCGGCGGCCTGCTCAACCGGAGGAGCTGATGGCGACGTTCACGTGGATCCCAAGCACTGAGGCCGTGGAGGCCAGCAAGCCACGCAAACGGGTGGTGAGCTTCGGCGATGGCTACGAGCACCGCATCGGCTGGGGCCTCAACCGCGACCTCAAGGTCTGGCGGCTCCCCTTCAACAACAAGACCGACGCCGACCGGGAAGCGATCCTCGCGTTCCTTGAGGCCCGCGCCGGCGTGGAGGCGTTCGACTGGACGCCACCGCGCGGGACCAGCGGTAAGTACGTCTGCGATGACTGGGAGGCCACCTTGGCCTGTGCTCGCAACTCTTTCACCTTGACCTTTCGCCAGGTTCCCGCGTGACCGTTCCGTTTTCCGATCTGCAGGCGGCGGCTCCGTCGGCGCTGATTGAGCTCTTCATCCTGGAGCTGAACACACCTCAGCACGGCCTGAGCGATGTGTTGCGCTTCCACTCCGGCACCAGCCTCAACAGCGGCGCCTCCATCGTCTGGGCCGGGAACACGTACCAGCGCTTCCCGATCGAGGTGGAGGGCTTCGAGTGGAACGGCAACGGCTCCCTTCCGCGGCCGACGCTGCGGGCGTCCAACGTGTTGAGCAACATCACCGCCATCATCGAGAGCACCACGCGCAAAAGCCTGGACGGCGCGAAGTTGACCCGGATCCGCACGTTGGCCCGCTACCTGGACGGGGCCAACTTCCCCGGTGGAACCAACCCACTGGGGACGCCAGACCCGACGGCAGAGTTCCCGCGCGAGGTGTACTTCCTGGACCGCAAGGTCAGCGAGACGCGGGACGCAGTGGAGTACGAAGCCGCTGCCGTGTTTGACCTCGCCGGCGTGCGGGCGCCAAGGCGGCTGTGCATGACCTGGTGCCAGTGGCTCTACAAGGGCGACGGCTGCGGCTACACGCCAGCAGCATCATTCACCAACGGCACCTACACGCGCTCTGGCCAGACTGTGACCGTGACCGCTACTGCCCATGGGCTGGTGGCGGGTGACTACATCTACCTCGACGTCACGTCGGGAGCGTTGATCGATGGGCATTACAAGGTGACCGGAACCACAGCCAACACGTTCACGGTCAACAGCGCAGCCACCGGCAGCACCAGCGGCAATGTCCGCGGCACTCAGTTCTACACGGTGATGGACGTGCCTACATGGGACGCTGCGGCCGACCTCTGCAGCAAGCGCACCGATGGATGCAAGCTGAGGTTCGGATCCAGTGAGCGGCTCCCGTTCGGTGGCTTCCCCGGTGTGGGCCAGGTGTACGCATGAAGACGGACTGGAAGGCAGCAGCAACAGAGCACGCCAAGGCAACGCCTGACGTGGAGGTGTGCGGACTGGTGGTGGCGCGGGGCAAGCGGCTGGAGTATGCGCCGTGCAAGAACCTGGCGGCCAATCCAGGCGAGATGTTCATCCTGGATCCGGATGACTACGCGGCTGCAGAGGATGGCGCTGACGAGGTGGTGGCGGTGTTCCACTCCCACCCGATCACCGCGGCGATCCCGTCACCGGCAGACCTCACGGCCTGCGAGGCGTCCGGCCTGGCCTGGCACATTTTCAACCCGTCCACCGAGCAGTGGGGCGAGTGCGCGCCGAGCGGCTACCGGGCGCCGCTGATCGGCCGGCAGTGGGTGTGGGGCGTGCACGACTGCTGGGCCTTGTGCCGGGACTGGTATCAGGAAGAGATGGGCATTGAGCTACGGGACTGGGAGCGGCCGGCGGACCCGATGGAGTTTCTGGCCGATCCGATGTTCGACCGCTGCTGGGCCGACACCGGCTTTCGAGAGCTGGAGCCAGAGGAAGATCTGCGGCGCGGCGACCTGATCCTGATGTCAATTCGATCGCCGGGGCTGAACCATATTGCGGTGTTCCTGGGTGATCAATACGGCCGAATCCTGCACCACATGCAGCACCGATTGAGCTGCCGGGAGCTCTACGGGGAGTGGTACCTAGCCTGCACGGGAAGGCGGATCCGGTATGTCGCTGCGGAAGATTCGGGTGTACGGCCGGCTGGCAAAGTTCCTGAGGACGAAGGAGCTTGAGGCCGAGATTTCCAGCGCCGCCGAAGCAGTCCGTTTCCTGCTGACCAACTGGCCCAACCTGGAGCGCCACATGGTGGACCAACGCTACCGGGTCACCGTCGGGGGCTATGCGCTGAGTGAGGAAGAGCTGGGCCATCCCAGCGGTGAGCAGGAGATCCGGATCATTCCCGTGATTGGCGGAGCTGGAGTGGCCGGGCGGATTCTGGCGGGGGTGGCGTTGGTGGCTGGTGCGCTATTCACCGGCGGCGCCACCATCGGCCTGCTGGGCCTGGCGTCACCGCTGGCCATCAGCCCGATCCTGATGGGCGTCGGCGCCAGCCTCGTCCTTGGTGGCGTGGCTCAGCTGATCTCCCCGGTGCCGACCCTGGACGGCGGCGATGACAGCCAGGGAGACCCACGGAAGAGCTACTCGTTCTCGGGTATTCAAAATACGTCACGTCAATCATTGCCGATTCCGATTGTTTACGGGGAAATGATAGTTGGCAGCATCGTCGTTAGCTCCAGCATCGACTCTGATCAGGATTGAGCATGACACTCATTGGCTCTGGCGGTGCAACCAGCGGCGGCGGCAAAGGCGGAGCAGGCGCCACGCGCACGCCGAAGACGGCAAAGGACAATCTGGCGTCAACGCAATACGCCTCGCTCATTGACGTGCTCTGCGAGGGCGAGATCCAAGGCCTGGTGGATGGCCTGGAGTCGATCTACCTGGACGAGACCCCGATCCAGAACGCAGACAACTCCTACAACTTCGACGGCGTGACCGTCGTCACTCGGACCGGCACGCAGGATCAGGCGCCGATCACCCTGGCCAAGCGGCAGGAAGTGGGTAGTGAGAAAGGGGTTGGGGTGCCCGTCACCCAGGCCGCTCCCGTCGTCCGTCAGATTGACAACCCCGACGTGGACGCCGTGCGCGTCACCATCGCGGTGCCTCAGCTGCAGAGGGTCAAAGACAACGGCGACATCGATGGCAGCTTCTTTGATGTAGACATCGACGTTCAATACGCCGGCGGCTCGTGGCAGACCGTCAATGAGGGCAACAAGCGCGTTGAGGATCGCACCGGTGATCTGTGGACCAAGGACTTCCGCTTTGAGCTCAACGGCGCGTTCCCGGTCAACATCCGCGTCAGCCGGGAGAACCCGGACAGCACCGACCCGAAGAACACAAACGAGTTCTCTTGGCAGAGCTACACCGAGATCACCTACGCCAAGCTGGCCTACCCGAACACGGCCTGCGTTGGCCTGCGGGTTGACGCCAGCCAGTTCAGCCGGATCCCCTCAAGGCAGTACCGGATCCGGGGCAAGAAAATCGCCATCCCCAGCAATGCCACGGTGGACGCGTCCACCGGCCGGCTGATCTATTCCGGCACCTGGAATGGGCAGTTTGGCGCCGCTGTCTGGTGTAGCGACCCGGCGTGGTGCCTGTATGACCTGCTGGTGGCCAACCGCTACGGGTTCGGCACGCACATCAGCAGCGCATCGCTGGACAAGTGGTCGTTCTACGCCTGCAGCCAATACTGCTCGGGACTGGTGCCCGATGGCTTCGGCGGCACCGAACCGCGGTTCTCCTGCAACGTCAATATCCAGACCCAGGATGAGGCCTTCAAGCTGATCTCTGACATGTGCTCGGTGTTCCGGGCCATGCCGTTCTGGGCAGCTGGATCCGTGGCGCTGTCGCAGGATCGCCCGGCCGATCCGGTCTATTCCTTCAACCAGTCAAACGTCGTTGACGGCATTTTCACCTACAGCAGCAGCAGCCTCAAGAACCGGCCCACGGTGGTCTCCGCTGCTTACCTGGACCTGGCCACCAGAGACGTGGCCTACGAGTCGGTCGAGTCTCAGGAGCTGATCGAGAAATACGGCGTGGTCCGGCGCGACGTGGCCGCCTTTGCCTGCACCTCGAGGGGCCAGGCTCGGCGCGTGGCGGAGTGGGTGCTCTACTCCGAGTGGGAAGAGAACGAAATCTGCAGCTTCAAGGCCAGCATCGATGCCGGCGTGATGCTGCGACCAGGCTCGCGGGTTGAGATCGCCGACCCGTTGAAGGCTGGGGTCAGGCATGGCGGGCGCATCGTCTCCGGCACCACCACATTCCTGGTGGTGGACAGTGCCGAGGGCCTGCCGGCCAGCATGACGGGCTGCACGCTGTCGATCGTGATGCCCGACGGGGTGACGCAGACGCGGCCGATCACCAGCCGCAGCGGCACCACAATCACGGTTTCCAGCGCCTTCTCTGTGGCGCCGAATGCGCTCGCGCCGTGGGTGCTCTCAGAGCCGACCGTGCAGACCAGCCTCTGGACGGTGCTGGGCCTGAAGGAGAGCAACGGGATTGAATACGAGATCACCTGCATCTCTCACAACCCGAGCAAATACGGCTACATCGAGCAGGACAAGCCGCTTGAGGCTCGGGATACCACCAACCTCAACGAGCCACCCACGGCGCCGACGGCGGTGTCGGTGGATGAGGTGATGTATGTGGAGCGCGCCAAGGCGAAGACCAAGCTGGTGGTGTCATGGCCCGGCGTGCCAGGCGTGACCAGCTACGCGATCGAATGGCGGCTTGACTCCGGCAACTGGAACCGCCTGGAATGCGAGACCAATAGCGACATCATCGAGAGCCGCGCCGGCTCCTACGAGATCCGGGTCTATTCCATCGGCGCCAACCTGCGGCAGTCGGCCGGGTTCGCCACCACCACCTTCGCGGCGGCTGGCAACACGGCGCCACCGAACCGGCCCGGCGGCCTGACGCTCACCACCGTCAGCACCTCGGCCCTGATGCTCCGCTGGACCGGGGCCATCAATGCCGCAGGCGCCGCGGTGGTCATCGACCTCGACGTGACCTATGGCGGCCTGGCGGAGGTGCGCCGCTCATCGGCGACCGGTGGGGCGACGTGGGAGGCCTCGACGCCGATCGCGGTGGTGCCAGGGGATCAGACCCAAGTGGAGGTGGCGGCGATGACCGGCACGTACCTGGTGAAGTTCCGGGATGAGGCCGGAAACTGGAGCACCTCGGCGACGTCGATCGCCTCCATCTACACGGCCCCGGCGACGCGATCGACGCTGCTGACGCTGGATGAGATCAACGACTTTCCCAGCCCTCTGATCCCGTGGCCGGGGCGGAAGGACGGGACCAGCAACAGCACTCCTGGGGTCTTGCAGCTGGCAACCGGCAAGCTCAGCGGCGACTATCACCTGGCCATCGGCGCCAGAGGTAGCGGCACCTGGTTCTCCAGCGGCGTGGTGGACCTGGGCCGGATCCAGGATCTGTTCATCCGGCGCAGCATCACGGCCAACGTGCCCAACGGCTGCGCGGTGCGGGTGTTCGTCAGCACGGCGACAGAGCGAGCGGTTGAGCCCTACGAGCTGTCCCAGGGCAACGTGTCGGGCGTCTACTTCCAACCCGGCAATGCCGTCGCCAAACAGCCGGTTTGGTCTGACTGGGTGGAGGTCGGCGCCGACTACATCCGGGGCCGATGCTTCCGGTTCAAGCTCACCCTCGAGAGCCTCACCGCTGGGGTCACGCCGACCGTCACCGGCTTGGTACTGGACCTGCAGCTGGACAGCCGGACCGAGAGCGGCAACCAGTCCGTTGCGTCGCTGTTCACGGTCAATATCGCCGACTCGCCGGTTCTGGCCCCGGTCTGGCGGATTGAGATCCAGCCTCAGTTCCTGACGACCCCCTCGGCGTTCAGCGTCACCGGCATCTCCCCGTCGGGCATCTCGGGGCAGCTGTATGCATCCACCACCGAGCCGACCCGGTACGTCTACGCCAAGTTCACGAACACCTCCACTGGCGCGAACGCCACGCCGACCGCCTTCACCTGGTCCGTCACCGGCCTGGGAGCCGACATCACAGCAGCCAGCGCCATGTCAGCCGGCCTGATGTCGGCAGCGCAGGTCCAGAAGCTGGCAGCCCTGACCCCTGGCACAGCTCCCACAAACGTCGTCCAGCTGGACAGCTCAGCCAGGTTGCCGGCGGTGGATGCCTCCCAACTGGTGAACGTGCCAGCTGGGTCTTTCACGCAGACAGGCTCGGGTGCGATTGCAAGGGCTGTCAGCAGCAAGCTTCAGGACGTGATCCATGTTCGGGACTTCGGCGCTGTCGGGAACGGAACCACCGACGACACCACGGCCATCCAGAACGCCATCAATGCCGCCCAGTCGCGTACCGGCGGCTGTCGCGTGTTGTTTGACGGTGGCAACTACAGGATCACGGCGACGCTGATTGTGAGCACCGATCGGATCCTCCTGGAGGGGTCGGGTGGAACCAGGATCACGCGGAACAGCAATTTCGGATATTCCATCAGGTTCTACGAAGCCAGCAGAACCACTTCAAACCCCTTGTTTAACGTGGGGATCAGGAATATCGAGTTTGTCAGTACGGGCAATATGAGCAATAGTGCTCAGCTACAGATGGTGGCCTGCCGGATCGGCTGGATTGAAGGCGTGACCGTGACGAACGGATACGCAGGGATTGAGCTGCTTGGCTGCGGTTCAATGAATATCAACGACATCTATATTCAGATCAACAAAGATCCGATTACAAACGGCCAGCCGACAACCTTTGCCGATTTTGGCTTCTACTTTGGCTTTGGCGGTGGTGGTGCCTGCGGTGAGATATTCATGACCAATATCAACATGTGGGTTGGCTATATGACTGCAATCGGCCAGCCGCTAGTAGCTTTTGCCAATTACGGAATCATCGGCGCCAGTATTGACGGACTGTGGATGACCAACGTTCACGTTGCCTGCAGCAGGCTTGCCAACTTCACGTTTGGCAACTTGAACGGCAGCGCCGTTTACAACATCTACGCCAATGGCTGCATGTCCGACCATTGCCTCGGGTACGGGGTGGACCTGGTGGGCACTTCCACCATCGTCGGCTTCCAGTGGAACGGACGCATCTCCGGTCTGGGCTATGCAGAGGGGGTCGGCTTCCGGGTGATCGCTCCTTGCTTCGATATTAAATGGAGCGGATTGATTGATGGACACAAGCTGCACGGGATCTACATCAGCAACCCGAACGCCAGGGACATCACGCTTTCCGACTTCACGATCAGGGGATGTAACAGCGACAACAACTCAGACGGCGACGGCATTCGTATCGGTCAAGGCCGGCGGATCATGATCAGCAACGGGGTCATCAATGGCGAAGATCCCAACACCGGAAGCATCGTGACCAACACGGGCATTCGATTGCTCTCCGAAAACGGCTATTCAACGTCAGATGTATCTATCTCCAACGTTGTGATTGTGCGAAACAAAATGGGCCTTGACATCGTGAATACCGTTGTCGATGTAGTCCTCTCGTCGGTGACACTGCGCAGCAATACAAGCGATTACACAACCAACGGCAACCCCATTCCCAGGCTGTTTATTTCCAACTGTCCCGGAATCTCTCCGGTCCTGGGTGGCGCCAACTGGACGCCAGGCACGATTGGCGCCGGCTCGCAGGCGTTCACCACGCTGACCGCAACAGGCGCAAGGCTCGGCGACTGGGTTTCCATGGCCTCATTTGGCCAGCCGATGCAGGGCTGCATCCTGTCGGCTTGGGTGGAATCAAACGACACGGTGATCGTGATCATTCAGAACCCAACGGCCAGCTCAAAGACATTCGCCACCGGCTCTGTGGTCGTTGAAGTGACTCGCCGGTTGACGACCTGACCCCCTACCTAGCCTGCCCCCAGACTCAGGGCCGCAGCCGTGATCGAGGTGTTCGCAGCCATCCTCTCCGCAGTGCTAGGGGGTGCCGGCACCACTGCGGTGATCGTCAGCGGCAGGGCCAGGGAGAACCGGGAAATCGTGATACGCCTCACCGTCGCAGTTGAGAATGTGGCCACCAGGCTGGAAGAACTCCACGAAGACATCCGGACGGACCGGCGCGAGGTGCAGGGCCGGATCACCCAGCTGGAGCAGCGCACCTCCAGGCTCGAGGGGGCAAGGCAATGAGCAGGCAGACAATCAACACCGGGCCCATCCTGGCGCTGGTGGCAGCCGAGATCGCGGCATTCCTCATCTACACCGGCAGCTGCGAGGCCCGCGGCAATCCGGAGCGCTGCGAGATCCGCTGGGGCATTGCGCTGCCCGGCATTGCGCTGGCGGTGCAGTCAGCAGCCACCTACTTCATGCAGCCGTCGGGGAGCTCTCGTGCACCCTCGCGCCGGCGGAGCAGTGACGAGCCGGAGGCTTGACCGTGGCGAACATTCCCCTTTGGCGTTACGCCAGGAACACGATTGCAAGCACTCACCACCAGGCGTTCTGGAATGCGCTCGATGATGCGCTGACGCCGGAGCAGAAGGCCCGGATCGCTCCCGGTGGTGACCTGCGCGGCATCTGGGAGGCGCAGTCGGCAGAGGGGGCCCCGGCTCCGGCGGAGCGCTGCTTGGCGGTGCACTATGACTACCAGGGCGACAACGCCAGCGGGGAGGGTTACCGGGAGTGCGCCACCTCCAGCTGCGGGATGGTGGCCATGTACTGGGGCAAGATCCAGGACGTGAATGCCTACAGCAAGATCAGGGCGCGGTTCGGCGACACCACCAACATCCTGGCCCAGGTGGCAGCGCTCAGGTTCCTGGGCCTGAATGCCCAGTTCGTCACCACCGGCGACGCGGCGTTGCTCATGCAGGAGATTGACGCCGGCCGACCTGTGCCGGTGGGTTGGCTCCACAAAGGCCCTGTCACAAGACCGAGCGGCGGCGGCCATTGGTCGGTGGTGATCGGCTACAACCCTGCCAGCTTCATCCACCACGATCCCAATGGCGAGGCTCTGCTGGTACGTGGCGGGTACGCTCCCGGCCGCTCCGGTGCTCGCGTGGCCTACAGCCGCCAGAACTGGCTCAGGCGGTGGGAGGCTGATGGCCCTCGGACGGGCTGGGCTGTAACAGTGAAACCTCGCTGAGCCAGCGGGCGCCGACCTCGCGCAGGCAGTCACCCTCCACGCAGATCCCGCCACCACAGACAGACCAGACCGGGCGGCCATCGCGCTCCACCACCGTGACCGCCGGCACGGGCTGGACAGACTGCCGGCAATCCTGGTGATCTGAGCTCATGCGGCCGATGCAATGGATGGTCCCTGATCTGAGTCTGTCCACGCAGGCGAACCTGGAGGCCTCGCGCCGCGCCATCCGGAAGGAGGGGCCGAACAAGCCGCAGGAGACCGCCGACCACTGCGCAGAGCTGCTGCAACTCACGGTCATGCAGCAGGCGATCATCCGCAGCGCGGCCCGGTACATCCTCGAACTGGAGACCGCCGCCGCCGTGGCGCAGAAGCCAACGGTCCGGATCCAGCGGCGCAGCTGGTGGCGGCGGCTGCTGGGCCAATACTGAGGGCCAGCTGGGTCAGCTCCCCGCCAACCGGCTCCACCTGCACATGCACCACGGCGCGGGCGCTGCGGCGGGCGCGGAGCTCCAGCAGGGCCAGGCGGATCTGCCTCTCAATGCGATCGACCGAGATCCCGGCCTCAATAGCCATCGCCTCCGGCGGCACCGGATCGCGGCCAATGCCGAAGCGGTTGGCCAGCAGCTCACGCGACCGCGGGCTGATCTCCTGCAGGTGGGCGGCAATCACCTGGTCAAGCTCGGGGCTGATCGCTTCCGGCTCGGCGGGCGCGGCCAGGCTTTCGATGAGGCTGCCACCATCGTCGGCAATGGAGGCGTCAAAGCTGACGATTCGCTGGCTCAGCCGGATCATCTGCTCAAAAGCATTCAGGCTCATCTGCAACTCTGCTGCCAGCTCTGCCGGTGTCGGCTCCCGGCGCAGCTCGGCGAACAGGCGACGGCTCACAGCGGAGAGTGCCGCGAGCTTCTGGCTCTGCACGCCGGAGATGGCGATGAGGCGGGAGCTGGTGTCGATGTAGCGGTTCACCCCCTGCCGGATCCACCAGAAGGCGTAGGTGGAGAACTTGTATCCGCGGGTTGGGTCGAACCGTTCAACGGCGCGGATCAGGCCCAGGTTTCCGGCCTGCACCAGGTCCATGAACTCACCCTTCTTCGCCAGGCGGAAGCACTTCTCTGACACGTAGTTCACCACCAGCCGCAGATTCGCCTCTACGAATCGGTCCTTCGCACGACGACCCCGCCGGCGGACTGCAGGCGGGGCATGGTCGGGGCCGTCCGGGTGATTGAGCCAGGCCTGGACCAAGGTGCCGAGCTCAATCTCCTGGGCGGGAGTGAGCAGCGGCACCCTGCCGATGGCGTTGAGATACCAGCTGTGTTCACCTGCCATCTGCCTCGTCCATCTGGGCGAGCAGTGAGCTCATCCCCAGCGCCCGGCGGCCCAACTCATGCATGGCACCGGAGATGGTGAGGCAGTGCTCGTCGGCAAACTCCCGGAGCCGCTGGTGGAACTCCAGATCGGGATGGAACGTGAGCGGCCGGGTGGTCTGGGCTCGCAGGCGGCGGCGGCGTTCAGGCGGCATCGGGACCCCCCTCGTGCAGCGGCAGCAGCTCTGCGGCCATGGAAGCCAGCACGATCAGTGCGCCGACCCGTTCGGCCAGCCGCTCCCGTTGGCGGATGGTGGCGGTGCTATCAAAGCGGGCGGCATCGCGCTCCCGTTGGGCGGCGTGCACCGCTTCGTTCAGGTGGTCCTGTGCGGCGGCCAGGTGGCGATCAGCGCTGTGCATCGGTCCACTCCTTGTGTTGACGCTGGGTGATGGCGGTGGCGATGGGAGTTGCTTCCTCGACGCCGAACCACTCCCGGAAGGCGGGCTCAAGGCCGGCGCTTGCGAGCTTTGACAGAACTGCCTGCCGAGCTGCCACGGTAAGAGGTGCCGTGAGCGCCTTGGTCCGGGCATTGGCGGCGGCCTGGATCTGCTGGCGGCCTTCGGCTGTGATCAGCTCTTCACCCATGGCCTGTTCGGCCCAGGTGGTTGCGGCCTCGATGTCGCGGACGGTGGTCAGCTGGGCCATCCGTTCAACGGCGCGGGCGGCAAGGGCGGCGGGGTCTGGCTCGACGGCAGGGGCGGGCTCTGGCGCGGGCTCCACCGCCACCGGCTCAGGCTCGGGCTCCACCACCTCCACCGGCGCGGGAGCCTCCACCGTCACCGACACCGGCTCAACATCGATCGCTTCTTCCTGGGTGGCCAGGCCGAGGCTGACCTCAGGGCAGTAGGCGCGGGCCCAGAAGCTGGCGCTGCGATACCTGAGCATCTGGCCCGGCATCGTGAGCCACTTGCTGCCAGCCTTGGTGCTCCACCCTTCCCGCTTGGCCATCTCCAGGGTGATGGTCTCGCCGATCAGTTCCTCTCCGCTGGCTTTGTCGACGGCGACCGCGTAGCAGCTGCTTGGCTTGGCGGGATCGTCAAACACGAACCGAAGGGGGGAGAAGCGGCCGGAGGCGTTGACGGTTGCAATCAGGAACGACGATGACCATGACGGCCGGCCGTGGATGATGCTGAGGTTCTGCATCACCACCAGCGGGCTCAGGCCCATCCGGCCGGCCATCTCGAGGGCAATCAGGGAGTTGGCCAGGCCCTGCTGTCCCTGGTAGGCGGGCGGGACCAGCGTGCTGGAGGCCAAGGCCTTGGCCATGCGCTGGGCATTGTCAAAGGCGTCAATGCCGTTAAAGACACCGGTGGCAGTGGTTGTTGTCAGTGCTGTGGTTTCACTCATCAGAAGAGCTCGATAGAGGTGGTGTCAGGCTCGGTAGCGCCATTCGTGCGCCAGGCGGGAGGCTCCCAGGTGGAGCGGCCATAGCTGGGCCAGTCCCCGGCATCGCGCCATTCGGCGATCCGGGCGAAGGCAACCTCGCGGCGCTCCCGGCCCATGGCCAGCAGCTCGGGGGTGGCCTCCAGAACGGCGCAGTCGTGGGGGTGATCCCACTCGTAGACGATCAGGCCGGCCACGGTGGGCGCGGCCCCGTGCCGGTCGGTGAAGCCCTCGGCGTAGTGAGCCAGCTGGAGGTCATACGCCAGCTGATAGGACTGGTTGATCACCGCGCGGCGGGAGGCTGAGCGGGTCTTCTTCAGATCCCACAGGCCGCCGGCGGCGGTCTCGATGTCCGGCAGGTAGCGGCACTCCCGGCCCTGGGCATCGGTCCAGAAGTGAGGCTGCTGGCTGGTGGCCATGGCATCGCGCAGGATCGGCCCGGCGTGGGGGTCGCTGAGCAGCGTGTCGCGGATGCGGGAGGCGTTCTCCAGCCAGTCGGCAGAGATTGGCTCAAGGCCCTGCTCCAGCGCGGCGGCCCTGATGGCCTTGCCTTCCTTGGTGCGGCCGTCACCGGCCACGACATAGACCTGATCGAACTGGTCGGGCTGCGTGATCAGCAGATCAACCAGCGATCCCTGCCGCATGGCGTCGGTGCGCACGAACGGCGCCCGGTTGGGGTCTTCGTACCTGGCCCAGTACCCGCGGCCAGTCAGGGTGAGAGCGCCCTTGAGCCTGCTGGCGCTGGCGGCGGGGTGATCGTGATAGCTGCTGCTCATCGCTGCATCAGCCATTTCACGCCGAGCACCAGATCCCGTGCGTCGTCGGGGTTCTCGCAAAGGCCGCTGAGCAGCTGGCCTCCGTCCTCATGCAGCAGGGTGGCTTGGAAGGCCCCGGTTTCCGTGACCGCGAAGCTCATCGCCAGCCCGTAGGCGGAGAGATGGCTGGCGATGAGGATGTCGGGGTTGCAGCGATCTTCCTGGAACATTCGGAGAGCGCTTGCAAGCGCTGCGGCTTGCTCCTGTTCCGTGATGCCTTGGTTCAAGTCGTGAGACATGTGCACTAGGGGGGGGGGACACAGACCCTCTCCGGCCCCCAGACGTTACCGACCGTGCACGCGATCGGTCAAGCGTGCGCGCTTGCGGTCGATCCATTTCTGCATAATTTGCGCTGCGTGCAACAAACGCTCCAGCTCTGGAGCCACGCCGTCGCAGATGCTTACGAGATCCTCCTCAGCTTCCTCACTCAGGGGACCGGCTTCCCGGAGCAGAAGTCGCAAGCCGGCGCTCCTGCCCAGGCCCAGATCGTCAACGGTCGCCAACCAAGCGCCACGCAGTCGGGCCGTGGTCTCGTCGGCGTCAACGTCCTCGAGCGGCACCATCTCGGGACTCCACTGGGCAGGCGGCTCCAGCTGGCCCAGCCAGCAGGCGAAAAAGTCGGGCGCGCGCCAGGGGCGGCCATCCTCGTGGAGGATCGGAACACCACCGTCCACCTGGTCGCGCAGCCGGCGGTCAGTGATGACACCGCGGCCTTCGCTCATCAGGGCCAGGTTCAGCGCCTCCAGCTGCAGGAAGGTCACGGGGTGCGGCTTCTCCGATCGCCCGGTCTCAAGCTCTGAAATCTGGCCCCGGCCCAGCCGTGCGCGGCCCATGTTGGCCGGATAGTCAGGGAACAGCTCGGGGCAGGCTGCGGCCCAGTTCTCAGGCGTGGCGCCGCTCCATCCACAGGACTCGCGCCAACGCTTGAGGAAGCGGCCGAAGCGGCGGCGGGCTGTGACGAGTTCGTGTTCGCGGTCGGTCATGAGTCGGGTGTTGGCTACGGGCCTGTTCTAGCCCGCCCGCAAGCGCTCTCACCGTTTGCTGCACCAATGCCTCACCGAGGCTCCCAGGTGGGTTTGATCTGCAGCATCAGCTCTTCCCCGTCGGCGATCAGGAGCGCGGTCTCGTCGATGGCCTCCGACCGAATCCCGGCGCGGCCTCGGCGCAGGTAGTCCAGCTGGGCCGGATCGATCGGCTGCCACTCCACCGGGCCGGAGCCAATGGACAGGCCCATGTCCAGGCCGTCGATGGTGATCGCCACTCCCAGCCGGCGCAACCCTTGGTTCACGGCCAGCCGCTGCTCTGGCGTGCTGCTGCCGCTGGCGAACGCCTCCAGCATTTCCGCCACCGGCTGCCTGAGGATCTCGGGTCCAGGCCCCACGGCCAGCCGGGCCAGCTCATGCTCGAGCTGCAGCAGCTCCGCCTCTGCCTCGGTGGCCTGCTGCTCAGCGGCGGCAACCTGGCGAGCCAGCACGCGCGCGGCTCCGGCGTCACCGTCGGCAAGCGCTGCTCCGATCTCGCGCTCTGCGGCGCTGCCCATGGCGCGGGCCTGCTCAAGCCGGCGGCGGACATCCTCCACGCGCAGGCGGGCGGCCGTGGCCTCGCCTCCGTCGCTCACGCCGATCAGCTGGGCCAGCTGTTGGGGCTGCAGGCGGGTGAGGAGGTGGGCGTGGGCTTCCTCCAGCGGAACCCATGGGGCCGAGCAGGTGCCGGCCAGCCGGTTGCGGCACCGTATATATCCGCCGCAATAGCCGAAGACCGCTCCACAGTCGGCGCAGGTGGTGAGGCCTTGGCCCAGATAGTTGGTCCGGTTGCCGCGGGCTGGCAGGCAATGGCCGGCGGGGCGCTCTGACACCTGGGCCAGCAACGCCTCACGGCGCGGCCGGGTGATCAGAGCGGGAAAGTAACCCCAGCTGACCTCGCCGGTCGTGGTCTGCACGGTGCGGCCACCGGCCAGCGCAGGGGAGCGGAGCACGTGCCACACACCGCCGGGAGTCCACTTCTTCCCTCGAGGGGATGGCAGTCCTTCCTCATTAAGGCGGCGCGCCACGGTGTTGGTTCCGGCGCCCTTCTCGATCAGCTCCACCAGGCGCATCACCACCGGGGCGTAGCCATTGAGGACCCAGCCGTCCGGCGTGTAGTCGATCCATCTCGGCGTCCAGCCGGTGCAGGCGACGGCGCCGGCCCTGATCTTGTCGCGGGCCACGGCCTTGGCAACCCGGCTCCGCTGGCTCAGGGTGGCGCTGTAGTGGTGCGCGGCGTGCACCTCGGCGGCGAGGGTAACCAGGGCGCCGAAGTCGGAATCGATGATCTCGCGGGAGTACAGCCGGCCTTGGTGGATGTGGTAGATGTCGCACCCCTTGCCCAGCAGGTCGCCGAACAGGGTGACCAGTGCCTGAGTGCTCGGCTGCCGGCCGAAGCGATCCTGCCTCTCCACCAGCAACAATGCCGGCGTCTCGATCTGGCCGGTCTGCAGTGCCTCCACCAACGCACCCAGGGCGCCGTCGGCGAGGTTGGCGCCGGAGTATCCCGACAGGCCCCGGTCAGTGGCGCGCCGGCCGGAGAGGGTGACCCCATGGGCCGCGGCGAACGCCTCGAACGCTTCCACCTGGCGGTGCTCTGAGGTGCCCCGTGACTGGGCCCGGCTGCTGTAGCGGGCATACGGGATCACCTCCCTGTATTGGGAGAAATCCATGGCCCACACCCTACCAGTTGTCCGCGAACCTCTGAGCGGGTGTATGGTGTGCGCGTCGCTGTCGAGCCTGAGCGCTCCAGCCGGCACACCATTGCATTCCAGACATGACCATCACCTGCCTTCTGGCATGGGCCCTGGCCCTGCTGCTGCTGCCTGCGATCCTGCTGGGCCTCGCCACCGAGAGCCAAGCCGAACGGGCCCAGCGGCTCCGGCGGCGCGGGCTCAGTCAACAACGCATTGCCGACCGGATGGGGGTGAGCCGGTGGAGGGCGCGGAGGTTGTTGGCTGCGTGACGATCTGTGAACCGTCCGCCTATGGGGTGGCCATGGCGTGACGAGTGGGCTACATTGAGTGCATCGGAGGGGAGGCCCTCCACCACTCACGAACCAGCCATGACCAGCGCCACCATCAAAGCCGCATTCGCCGCCGCCGGCATCAAAGTGCGGGTGCGCGACCTCGACGCCAAGTTTCGGATTTGCACGCTCAGCGGCGAAGCCCACAATCAGGCAGCTTCCGTTGCCGTCGCCTCTTCCCTGGGCATGACCGATTGCCTTGGCAGGGCAGGGGGAACCTTTGAGGGCTACGTGATGTGGTCCTACAAGCCTGGGGCGATCGTTCGGGCCTGACCCGCCTCCACCTGACACTCAGCCCCGGCCAACCACCGGGGCTTTACTGTGTCTGCGCCCGGTCGGCCCATCGTCCGCAAGGGGGGCGCGGTGGTCACCTTTCGTTGGGGGGCGACCTGGAACCGTACCGAAGGCCGGGCTCTCTATGACGATCCGTGAAGCGGCCTGGCTTGTGGTGGCCGGAGGGTGACGAGTGGGCTACAGTATGAGCACAGCAGGGGAGGCCCTGCGCAACCCAACACCAGCCATGACCGCTACCCGCCACCCCGCCATCACCAAGGCCCTCAACTTCGCCCTGACCGAAACCGGCTGCACCAAGGAGCAAGCCATCTCAATGGTGGTCGTCACCCTGACCGAAGCCGGCATCCCCCTTCGCACCGCGCTTGACGCTGTGCTGGGCGCTGGCACCTACCAGATGATCTCTGACGCCACCTGGGAAGCACTGCAGCCGGCCTGACCCACCCACGGCCCGCCGGGAGCCGATCCCGGCAACACCATCACCCACCGCATTGCCTCCGATGACCAGCCCCACCTATGCCCAGATCGCGGCCGACTTCGACCTCTGGCGCGAATACGTCGATCGCCAAGGAACCACGAGCCGCGATGGGCTTGACGCCATGAGCGTCGCCGATCGGATCAACCTCCAGGTCGAAACGTTCGGACCCGAGATCACCGTGCCAACTGTTGACGAAGTGATCAGCAGCTGCGAACTGCGCGGCTGGTCCGGTGATGAACAACTCCTGGCCTGGGGCGTTGACGGCGGCGAGATCGCGGTGCCAGCCAGTGAGCTGCGGATCGCCTTGGAAGCCGCCTACGACCCGACCATGCCCGACTGGTCCGGCATGGCAGTGGTTGACGACGGCAGCGACGAGGACGACGACGATGCTTGACCTCCACCCCTACCGGGTCACCATCACCGGCCTGGACTGGCCGGCAACCCTTGGCGACTTCACCCTGATGGGCCCGGCAAACCGCCTAGGCGCGTGGCGCTGGTATCAGCGCTCTGTGGTGATTGACGGCAAGCGCATCACTGAGCAAATCAAGATCAATTCACGGCTTCAGCCGATCTGGGACAGCCTGATAGCGACCGATGCCTGACCCCATCAACAGCAAGTTCGCAGAGCTGTTTTCCGAGCTGGGTTACCAGCAGGCTGAATCGCTCCATGGAGCAGTAGTCGTTGCCATCCCATGGCCCCGGCTCACCCCGACCATTGGCCGCAAACGTCGCAGTCGCAGAGCGCGTGGTCGGAGGCGGCCTCATGCCTGACCCCGCCCACGCCGAACGCCAGCGCCGCTACCGCCAGCGCATCGCCGGCCAGGCTCCAGCGGTGCCAGTGTGCGGCTGCGGCAAGCAGGCGACCCGGCCCCAGTACGGCGGGCTCTGCTCCAGGTGCTGGAGGAAGACGCCGGCCGGGCGCGAGTGGCAGCGGCTCAGGATCGCTGCTTACCGCGCCAAGAAAAAAGCCCCCTAGGCGGGGGCCTGCGTCACCAGCTGGGCCAGCTCAGCCCACCTCTTCAACGGTGGAGGACTCCTCCTCAACGGGCCCCTCCTCAACCACGGGCTCAGGTGCGGGCACCTCAGCTTCTGGGACGGGCTGATAGGTGGCGATCAGGTCACGGATGGCGGCATCCTCAGCGGTGTCGGCATCGGCCAGGGCCTGGAGCTCTTCCACCTTGAGGGCGGCGGCTTCGGCCTTGGCGGCAGCTTCAGCAGCAGCAGCCTCAGCGGCAGCCACGGCATCGTCATCGGCAGCATCGTCGGCAACAGCTGCAGCCAGCTGAGCCTTGAGGCTGGCGATCTCGGCGGCTTGGCCGGAGAGCACGCCGGCGATCAGTTCAAACAGGGACATGAGAAGCTTTCGGATTGGATTGGCCACGGGTGCATGGGTTGCCGTGGTGCGTGGACAGGCTGCTCAGGTCAGATGATGGTCTTGGTGTCTTGCTGGGCTGCGTCCACCGGTCGCTCCGATTTCGGCACCCAGCCATGCAGCCGCAACCACCGGCGCAGGGCGTCGCCGGTCTCGGTGCCAGCGGGCCAGCGGGCCTGCTTGAGGACGGCAGAGCCATCGGTCAACAGGCGGGCGCCGGGCGGCCCTTCCATGCGGTGATCGGGGGCGGTGTCCAACAAACTGAAGCCACCCTCCACCGCCGTGACATAGAGCCCTGAGGCGTGGAAGCTATGGGGCTTCGGGGCCTCGGGCGGGATCTGCAGGTCAAGGGCCCGGAGCACGCGGTCCACGTCCAGCCCGTAGGGGATCGCCGCGAACTGGCGCCAGCTGGCGGGCATCAGAAGGGGACGTCTTCGCTTGCAGGGGCCGACGCGGCGGGCTTGGAGCTGCAGAGCTCCAGGCGATCGACCACGATCACCGTCCGGCGGCGTTTCTCCTGGGTCTGCCGGTCGGCCCACTCCTCCACCTCGAGGCGGCCGACCACGCCAAGCTTCGCGCCTTTGACGACGTGATCAGCGGCGAATTGGGCGGTCTTGTTCCAGCACTTGCAGTCCACCCATGTGGGCGGCTGGGGTTGGCCATCTTTCGCGGGACGGCTCAGGGCCAGGGAGAACTCAAGGACGGCAGCGCCGCTCGTGAGGTACTTCAGTTCTGGGGTCCTGCCGACATTGCCGACAAGGGTCACGTTGTTGATGCTCATTGGAGTGGGAGACCAAGGATGGTGTTTGCCTCTTCAACAGAGCGAGCAATGCCCGCAATGCCGCCGAGGTTGTTGATCGCTGCGATGAATGCCAGCTGCTCAGGGGACGCGCGGCCCCCTGGAGCCTTGACCTCAACTGCTGCAAACACCGCCAGGGCCTGGCCCAGATGCTCGGGTCCGATCTCGATCTGCCTGAGGCCGATCAGGTCACTGCTGCCGGGGCAGAGGCCGAAGGTGACGGGCCTGCCGTAGCGGTCCATCAGTCGGCCCACGTTGTTCCTCCACAGCCGAACCGGCCCCCGGCTGCACTGGAGGCGAATCTCCTGCTGAATCTGCTGCTCGCTGCTCATGGCGGCAGTCTGTGGAGGCTTGCTCCAGCAGCCAGGCGGCGAAGCCCACGTGGGTGTTCACGGCGTGGACGCCGGGAGGGGTGGGGTAGCTCATGGCCCACCACTGGCGGAATCGTTGCTCGAGGGTGGGGGTGGTCATGGGAGGGGGATGGCCCAGCAGGGGAGGCAGTGGGTGTAGGGGTCGTCAGCATTCCAAGCCACAAACTTGAAGGTGAGCCAGTCCCACCACATGACTTCCGAGTTCCAGGCCCAGAGCATCCCCCCCTCGCCACACCATCCTTCGCGCTCCCATGGCCGCTCGCTCACCGGCACCGGCTCAGGGGTGGGGTGCCCCCATCGGGCGAGGGCCTGCTGCTGGGCAAACCAGATGATCTCGTCAATGCCCAGCTCATCCCAGGTGTTGACGGCATCGGCCTGAGCGTTCCAGGCGGCGTGAAGCTCGTCAAGCCCCAGCAGCTCATCATCGCTCGGCCCCTCCGTCTCCGGCTGGTCCTTGCCCATCTTGTAAGTCTTGTTGAACAGTTCGCGGCCAATGGGATACTCCTCGCCCTGCACGCCGCGCATGATCAGATCGTCGGCCCGGACCGGCGTGATCCCTTCGCGGGTGCTGACATGGGTTTCGCCGGGGCGCTGCTCACGGACGTGAACCGTGATCGGCAGCTTGACGCATGGTTGCCATTCGGGGCCAATGGCAATCTTCTCCGTCTCCGGTTGGGCCGGCGCAGGGCGCCCCCAAGCGAGAACGAGGCGGGCGTACTCCAATGCCGATCGGTTCAGGCAAGCGCGAAAAATGCCAGGCTCTACCCGTCCACCTGTTGCGGTGGAGCAGGTTGCAGCGGCATGGTCAAACTCGTCGTCCATTGTTTCTGGCATTAGCTCCATCAACTCCTCATCGCTCGGCCGCTCCGCCTCCGGTTGGACCAGGGCAGTGCGCCGGTTCCATCGATCGATAGCCGACTGGCGGAATGGCTGCCAATAGCTGTCTGGGAGCTCCTCCTCGGGCTCAGGTGCGCGTTCGCCCATGACGCGAGCACCGCAGGTTGGGCATCGAGCCGTCCAGGACAGGCGATTGTCTTCCAGGACTGCAGCGCTGCCACAGAAGGGGCAGGGTTTCAAATGCTCGGTCATTGTGTTTCCTCGTTGGTGTTCATCGGCAACCTGCTGATCAACCGCTCCAGATACCACCGCGCCTTGCGGCCTGCCACTGCAGACCTGCCAGCACCGGATCAGGCGCATGGCTGGCGACTTCCTCCAGGATGTCGATCACTTCGACGGGGCCGGCGGTGTAGTGGGTGGGGTGGTTGACGAGATCAGCCATTAGCCCCCTCCAGCTCGGCAGAAAGGGCGAGGAGTTGGCGGCGTGTCGCTCGGCGCTGCAATGCAAACGACCGAGGAGCACTGGGAACAAATGATTTGGGATCATCTTCCGGCACCACCTGATCCGCAGCAGCGCGGAGGGCGGCGGCCAGGCACTGCTCCACCCAGTCATCCTCCAGTGGGCCGGTCAGCTCATGGCGATCCTCAAAGGCGCGGAGGATGGCGGCGGCGGCGGGGGAGAGGTCAGCCATTACCCACCTCCTTCCACAGCCTCGCCGCAACATCGGACCCGATGCCAGCCATGCTCAGCCACTCGACCACGGCACGGAGAGCGGCCCTGGCGTCCGGCATGTACCACTCCAGGGCGTAGCGGTTGCCGTTGGCGCGGGCGATGGCGGCTTGCACCTCGTGCAGGGCGCCGGTGGCGGGGGCTGGGTCCGGGTCTGGGGCAGGGGGTGGCGTTAGCGAGCTCATGACCAGGCACATGCCGGCCACCTGCTCATCGGAGAGGGTGCCGAGGCTGCCCAGATACCGCGCCGACAACTCGTCGCCCTTGGCGGTGGCAGCAGCAGCAGCCAGGCGGCAGCGGTCGCGCCAGTTCTCGTAGCTGCTCATCCCTCCACCTCCTGGAACCACTCAGGGGAGCCGGGGCGGCTGGTGGCGGCGTGCTTGCGGTGCCAGTTCTGGCAGCCATTGGTGGAGCAGCGGGGCTTCCGCAGCAGCCGCTCGCAAGCGGCGACCAGCAAGGGCAGCTCATCGGGGCCGATGAAGATGGCGTCGCGGCCCTGGGCGATGCGCAGGTAGGAGCCTTCCTCCAGGCTCACGATGGTGGCTTCCTCTCCGGCTGGATCATCGCCGGCGGAGTGGATGCTGATCTGGGTTGTGGTGGTGGTGCTCACGGGTTGGGTTGGATGGGTGGGTTGGGGCGCGGCGACTGGGGCAGGGGGTGGCCGGGGGAGTGCGGTTGTCATTGCGGGAAGTAGCAGCTGCACTCCCTGGCGGCGTAGAACCGCGGCAGTCCGTCGCTGCCTGTGGCCTCGGGGATGCCCAGGCTGCAGCGGACCTTGTCGCCATCGAACAGGCGGCACTTCCTGCAGGTGGTCTGGCCGCGCGCTACCTGGCGGGGGAGCTCGGGCAGCACGTCACGCCAGCAGGCGCCGATCCGGACGCGGCGGGCGAAGCTCTCAGACAGGCCCGTCTGCCGGCCCAACTCGGCATGGCGCACCTCGGGAGGCGCGGTGAGGATGATCCAGGCGGCCTCTTCGGGGGTCATGCGGCCTGGCTCCGGATGGTGGCGCGCACAAACTCCCGAGAGCAGCCGACCTCGCGGGCGATGGCCCTGGCAGCCATGCCAGTGGCGGCCATGTGCAGCACCTGCTGGGTCATCGCCTCCCGGTCGTCGTCCTGGACCGGGTAGAAGGCCGGGCACTGCTGGGCGTACCTGAGGTTTGCGTCGCCGTCGTCGTTGAACGCCTCGGGGTAGCCCTGGGAGCAGGCGGCGGCCTTGGCTTCAAACAGGCGGCAGCCGGTGCAGACCGCCCCGGTGCGCTCGCGGGGCTGGCGCTCCAGCTCAGGGGCGACCTGCTGCCACATGATGCCGAACCTCACGCGGCGGACGGTCTCGCGGGAGCAGCCCAGCTGCTGGCCCAGCTCGGTGTGGCGGACGTCCTGGGGGGCGGCAAGGATCTCGCGGACCAACCACTCGCGGTGGTCGGGGGTGAAGGCGGCGCGGAGAGCGGTCATTGGCACAGCTCCAGCTGCAGCAGCCTGCTGAGCGGCACCATCGCCACCTGCGGAACTACGGCATTGCCCAGCGCCTTTAAGCGGTGTACCCGACCGGATAGCCCATCATCTCCTCGACAAAGGACGGGTTCAGAGAGGTAGCTGCGCCAGTCGGAATTGAGTCGTCGCGGAGCATCGCCCCAGCAAGGCCATTCCGTTCCGCTTGTGATGGCGGCAGGGTGCTGTTCCTGCTGTTGTTGGTGGTGAGGGTGGGCAACAGCTTGACGGCCACGGCCAAGGGCATCCCCATCCCATTCCCATTTTTCGCAGTCAGCTTTACCCGTTCCCGACGGGCAAGCCAAGCCTGCGGATCCTCGCCATCGTTGAACAAGCCTGCACTCGGAGTCGGCAGCATCTCCCGCGCCATCACCGTCTCCAGATTCGGGAACCGATCGCCTTTGAGGTACCCAACCGTGTCCAGTCGGCTGGCCATTGCTGAGCAGGTGCGGGGCGTAGGCAACACACCACCACCGGTCCCGCCGATGGCAGGCACCCAGATCCGACGCCGGAATGCAAGCCCATTCCGCATCAAACCCTGCTTCGGCCAGCGTCCCAAGAACGGCGTCCAATCCGTTGGAAGCAATGGCAGCGACGTTCTCCAGCACGATGTATCGCGGTCCCACCATGCGAACGACTCGCATGAGTTCGTAGAACAGGCCGCTGCGTGTGCCTTCCTTGATGCCGGCTTGCTTGCCGGCGGTGCTGATGTCCTGGCAGGGGAAGCCGCCAACGACAACATCAGCTGATCCGGGCCGGGGCTGGAAGGTGCAGATGTCATCGTGAATCGGAACAGTGGGCCAGTGCTTGCGCAAGATCCGTTGGCAGTAGGGATCCCGCTCAACGAATTGCACGGTCTCAAAGCCGCCCAGCCAGCGGGCTGCCAAGGAGAAGCCGCCGATGCCGCTGAAGGTGTCAAGGACGCGGAGAGCAGTCACGCCACCCTCCTGCTCTGCCGCGCAGCCAGCACGTGCCGGGCCCAGCCGCGGGGGTTCTTCATCCCCCGGCGCTGCCCCACGGCGATGAGCTCTTCGAGGGTCTGGGCGCGGCCCTGCTCACGCTTGCGAGCGGCGACGGGTTGGCCTGCGTGGATCTCCTCCAGGGTGCCGTCGATCCGCTCGAGGCCTCGGGGTTTGGTCTCGGTGGCAAACACGTGGCCGCAGTTCTCACAGGTGGCAGCCTGCCCAGGGGCGGCGGCGAAGCAGCTGGGGCAGACCTTGACGGAGGCGGCTGCATCCTTGGGCCGGCGGTGGACGCCATCAAGAGTCCAGTCCTGCGGGTCCAGGTGGTGGCCGAGGCGGGGGATATTGCCCACGTGGTCGAGGATGATGGCGGTCTTCCCGGCCTGGGGGCGCAGGCAGCGGCCGATCATCTGCAAGTGGAGGCTCAGGCTCTGCGTGGGGCGCAACAGCAGGCAGCCGGCGACCGATGGCACGTCCACGCCTTCGCCGATGAGTGAGCAGCTGGTGAGCACCTTCAGCTCCCCAGCACCGAGCTGCTTGAGCAGGTGGCGGCGGGTGGCGGTGTCCATCCGGCCGTCGATGCTGGCGGCGGCGATGCCCTCGGACTGGAAGGCGGCGGCGACAGCTTCGGCGTGGGCGACGGTGCAAGCGAATGCGATCGCGGTCTGCTGGGCCAGGTGCGCGCGGTAATGGCTGACGGCATCACCGACCTGGACACGGGCGGCGGCCTCGCGGGGGTCGAAGTCACCCATGCGGCGGTGGAGGCCGGTGGCGTCGAAGCCAGGGGGGCAGAACACTCGAGCGGGGGCCAGGTAGCCGTGGTCGGTGAGCCAAGCGGGGGAGGGGCCGAGGATCATGGCCTCGAACTGCTCTCCCAGGCCGCGGCCATCAGTCCGGCACGGGGTAGCGGTCACACCGAGCACGCGCGCGGCGTGGAAGTGCGCCAGCACCTGCTGCCATGTGCCGGCGGTCGCGTGGTGCGCTTCGTCCACGATCACCAGCTGGAACAGATCAGCCGGCAGATGGGCCAAGCGCCGCGCCACGGTCTGAACGCTGGCCACCTGCACCAGCTGGCTCAGGTCCATCGGGCGACCGGCGGCAATGGCGGCATGAGGCACACCCATGGCAGCCAGGGAACGGCACGCCTGGTCCAGCAGCTCGACACGGTGGACCAGGATCAACACGCGATTGCCGCGGCCGGCGGCCTGTTGGGCGATGTGGCTGAAAACCACGGTCTTGCCCCCACCGGTCGGCAGCACGAACAGCACACGGCGGCGACCGGCGCGGTACTCGGCGCGGATGGAGGTGATGGACTCCTGCTGGTAGGGGCGGAGGGTTGGGGTCATGCGGCGGCCACCATGAGCTCCAAGGTCGCCAGGTCTTGCCGTATGCGCTTGCGATCGGCAGCGGGAGAGAGCTGCTCAAGCTTGCGCAGCTGGCAAATTGCCGCCTCAATTCGACTCCTGAAGACTCGATGAGCCTCGCAGTAAAGGTCTGGCCTGGCTTGGATCGTTGCGGCTGAGATGTACCCGCCGGCCGATTGCACATTCACAAAGGCAATCCCCGCATGGCCGGATGAGTCTTCGGCGATCTCAACAGACCGAACCAGCGCGCGGGCCTGCTCAACCCGCCACTTCTCAGCGGCGATCTCATCTTGCCACTCAAAGCATTCATGCAGCGCGGAATCCTCAGGGCGCGATTCATCCACTACCACGTGTGGATCGATCACGCCATGAACTGACTGGATCCGCTCCAGTTCCTCGCCAACAATCTGCGCATCCAATGAAGGACGCGGGCAGTTGATTCGGAAGGTGTAGGTCGTCATGAAGATCAGAAATCAGAAGGAAGAAAGGGGCCGGCAACAGCCGGCCCCAGGACAAAGCTCCGCCTTGCGTCGGACCGCCTCGCCCACCGCGCCTAGCAATGCCTCGCCGGCCATGCCTCGCCACGCCGTGCCCGGCCTTGTCGCGCCTCGCCTCGCCAGCCGTGCCGGGCCAAGCCTCGCCTCGCCGGGCCGCGCCTCGCCGGCCATG
>JACCDP011536570.1_pt1 | contig 31168 bp, 29 predicted proteins | sample 7445841 | NCBI WGS metagenome assembly JACCDP01 (sample SAMN15323441, study PRJNA562643) | freshwater metagenome | isolation source: river surface water | place: USA:Blue River Watershed | collected 2017-08-17 | reverse complement strand
GCCACATGCCGTTTGATTAACACCTCCGAGTCCACCTTGGTTAAAGGTTTGTCCGATGCCACCACCATAGGTACCGGTAGTGCCTTGTGAATTCCAACCCGCTCCTGCAGCACCCCCTGGATTATTTGGGTATCCTCCGGCTTGTCCACCAGCTCCATTAGTTCCACCGCCTCCAGCAGAACACCAGCTTTGTGGACAACTGATTCCAGTACCACCTGAGGTGTTATTATACGCACTTGCGTCACCACCATTTAATGTGAAATTATATTGGTTTGGGTCGCCTTTACCCGCACCACCACCGCCACCAGCGGCAAGAATTAATTGATTGGTAGTTTGGTTAAACAAGAAGGTACCACCGCCTCCACCACCGGCCCAACCGGTAGCGAAATTAAGGTTACCACCTTGTTGTCCAACTAATATTTTGATAACATGTCCTTGAGTTAAGGTAGTCGTAATTGTAATCGAACGACCGCTTCCACCAATTGCATTATTTGCATCCCCACCTTTGGCGCCTGCCGCAGTGATTGTATACGTACCCGTTGAAGGAACGGTCCATTCTTGAATTCCTTGAGTATTTGAAGTGACCAAGCCTGCTAAAGACGTTCCGGCATACGCAGCATTCATTTGTGCTAGAGTAGGTCCGGTTTCACCTGTTGCTCCACATGTGGTAAAATTAAGTGTCGCGTTGCCAATACCAGCAGTCGATTGAACATAATACGTAGTGGTTGAAGTAAGGGCAGGGGATGTATAACTTGCATTATTGCCTATTACCTGTGTCCCCAGCGGATCACTGGCCCAAATATAATTGGTACCTCCAGATGCAACAAGGGTAGCTGTTTGCCCACAAGATATGGTAGCATTTGAAACTGTAGGTGCACTAATGTTTGAATTTACTGTAACTGTAACAGGAACAATTGAGGATGTACAAAGAACTCCTGCATAGGTTATGTTGACCAATCCATGACCGGCGTTTAACGATTCAGAAACGTAAGTACCCGTGTAATAACAACCACCGCCGCCTCCAGCACCTACACGACAACCTGCGCCACCACCACCGGAGTAACCTCCGCCACCGCCACCAAGTGCTTCATAGTTGGTACACATTCCTGCGCCACCGCCGCCGCCAAAACCACCATTCGAGCTGGTATTCCATGTACCACATGCCGTTTGATTAACACCTCCGAGTCCACCTTGGTTAAAGGTTTGTCCGATGCCACCACCATAGGTACCGGTCGTGCCTTGTGAATTCCAACCTGATCCTGCAGCACCCCCTTGATTATTTGGGGATCCACCGGCAAAACCGCCCCCACCATTTGTGCCACCATTTCCAGCAGAACACCAACTTTGCGGACAATTGATTCCAGTACCACCTGAGGTATTATTGTACGCGCTTGCGTCAGCACCATTCAATGTAAAGTTATATTGGTTTGGGTCGCCTTTGCCCGCACCACCGCCTCCACCAGCGGCAAGAATTAATTGATTTGTAGTTTGGTTAAACAAGAAGGTACCACCGCCTCCACCACCGGCCCAACCGGTAGCGAAATTCAGGTTACCACCTTGTTGTCCAACTAATATTTTGATAACATGTCCTTGAGTTAAGGTAGTCGTAATTGTAATCGAACGACCGCTTCCGCCAATCGCATTATTTGCATCGCCACCTTTGGCGCCTGCCGCAGTGATTGTATACGTACCTGTTGAAGGAACGGTCCATTCTTGAATTCCTTGAGTATTTGAAGTGACCAAGCCTGCTAAAGACGTTCCGGCATAAGCAGCATTCATTTGTGCTAGGGTTGGTCCCGTTTCACCGGTTGCCCCACAATTAGTGAATTGCAGTGTATTATTAGCGGCACCTGATACGGATTGCACATAATATGTGGTAGTGGTTGACAAAACCGGAGTGATGTATGTCGCTCCAGTTCCAAGTAATTGCGAACCTGCAGCGTTTGAGTACCAATTGTAGTTCGTCCCTCCGGAAGCCGTAAGCGTGACAGACTGTCCGCACGTTATGCTGGCGTTATTCGCGGTAGGGTTTGGTGATATGCATTGTGCGTAGCCGTAATTGAACGCAACAACAGCAAAAAAGACTGATAAATGTCTAAAAGTTCTAGTAACAATGTTATTCATAGGGTTAGGTTTTTAACAAAATTAAGGGATATAAAGTTGATGCACAATGTTAATCCGATTCTTTTACAAAAAAGTAATATTTGAATCGCTTCGATAATAGAATAGGTCTGTGTGTTCGAATTAGAATATAAATTGTAATTTTGTTAACCATTTGGTTAAACCATGAAGTTAAAAGATTCCAAAACTGAAGAAGTTATCTTGGATGCGGCCAAAGTCGTGTTTATGGAATTTGGTTTATATGGCGCTAGAATGCAACAAATTGCTGACCGTGCTGGAATCAATAAGGCCTTGTTGCATTATTACTTTCGAAACAAAGAGAAATTGTTTGACCGGGTTTTTGAAAATGCACTTGCTCGTTATTTTCAGAACATGGAAGTATTACTCGATGAATCGTTACCGATTATCGATCGTGTTCATTCCTATGCGGACCGATTCATTGATTTTCTGGCTGAATATCCGCAGATGGCAATCTTCCTAATTAAAGAAGTGAGCTTAAACCAAGCCTTATTCGAAGAAAAGGTGAATCGACATAAAATGGAAAAAGCATCGCTAATCCTTGTTCTTAATCAGGGAATGCAGCGCGGTGAAATCCAACCTCTTGATGCCATGATGTTTTTCGTCAACTTAGTTTCCTTATGTACCTATCCCTTTGTTGCTCGACCAATTTTCAAAGTTGTGGCATCCAAGAACGGTGCGCAATGGGGTCTTGATCGTAATCTAGCCTTAAGGGAATCCATACATGAATTTATTAATAATAAAATTAAAATATTGTAAATGAGGTTTTTAATCTATTTCTTTTTACTTTTTAGTTTAAATGTTTTTTTCGCTCAAGAAACATCAATTTCCTTGGATTCTTGCATTCAATGGACTAAACGTAATTTCCCGATTTACAAGCAGTCTGAGTTATACAAGACGCAGCAAGCAATTAATGTTTCGGCCATTCGTGAAGCATGGCTACCTAAACTAAATTTAAATGCTTCGGCTACCTATCAGTCTGAGGTGGTTCAGTTTAATATCCCAGGGTTCACCACAAACTTTCCACATGATGCGTACATAGGATCTTTGTCCATGGAGCAACTTATTTTTGATGGAGGAATCGGTAAAAGACAACAAACCTTAGAAACACTTTCCACAGACATTGAAATTCAGAAAAACACGGTAGAATTATATAAAACAGCAGACCGCGTAAATCAACTCTACATGGCCGTACTGTTGGCAAAAGAGAATATTTCGATGCTTGAGTTGTTCAAGGATAATTTAATGCAACGATCTACTAGTGTAGCGGCTGCAGTAACGAATGGATTGATGCTACAAACTAATTTAGATGAGATTGAGGTTGAACTACTAAAGACGCAACAAAATCTAATTGAAGCAACAGAGAATTTAAAAGGTTTATGTGCTTCATTATCGCTTATGACAGGGAAAGAGATCACTCCTCAAACCACATTGAGTTTAATTCCTGCCGGAGGAACTTCAATCGTGATGAGTATTATGCGACCTGAAACTAAGCTCTTGTTAATGCAAGAGTCTTTATTAGATGAACGCTACAAGCTGGCTACCAATGTGGCTCTTCCTAAAGTATATCTGGGAGCGGTAGGTAATTATGGTCGTCCCGGACCAAATTTTATTAACCAAGACTTGCGATTTTTTGGATCTGGAAATGTTTCTCTTCGCTGGAATATCTCAACCCTTTATGGCTTAGGACGTGAACAGCGAAAGTTTGATTTAAATAAAAAGATGTTAGAGATCCAACGTGATCAACTGAACAAGAATATTGAGATTTCGCTAGCCACCTATACGTCTCAACTTAGCGCCTTAGATCAATTAATGAAATTAGATGCGTTGATTTTAGCAAAAAAAGCGGAGATATCTGCGGTATCCGCGGCCCAATTGGCCAATGGAAAAATCACTTCTACCGTATATCTGATTCAATTAAATGATGAAATGGCTGCACGTCTTAATTTGAAAATTCATGAAATAAAGAAAATAAATGCGTGGTCGAATTATAATATAACAATGGGATTAATAAATTTTTAATATGGAAGATTCAACGAAAAAAACAGGAAAACGAAAACGACTTTTAATTGTTGGTGGCATCCTCGGATTGGCCTTGATTATCGGCGTGTTTTTTTACATCCGATCCAAAGGATTTGAAACCACCGATAACGCGCAGATTGATGCCGATATCATTCCCATTCGTACCAGTGTGTCGGGATATGTTAAGGAAGTAAGGTTTACGGATAACACAATGGTGAAGAAAGGGGATACCTTGTTGATTATCAATGACGATGAGTTTCAAGCGCGTGTACTTCAAGCCGAGGCAGCCTTGGAAAATGCAAAAGCTAATTTAGTTGCGGTTAAGAATAATGCGGATGCGGGCGACTTAAATGCTTCTGCAGCCTTTCTTTCCAGCGAAACTACGGCTCAAAATATTGATGTAGCTAAAACTCGATTGAATAAAATCAAAGAGGACTACAAACGAATCAAAAACATGTATGCGTCAAAGGCAGCCACAAAAGCCGAACTTGATGCCATTGAAGCTGAATTAGCGGTTGCGGAATCGCAATTTAAAGCGGCAACCAATCAATACAAGGCTTCATCTGCCCAAAGTGCAGGCGTGAAATCACAAGCTACTGGACAAAAGTCAATGATTGCCTTGGCTGAGGCCTTGGTTAAGCAACGGAGTGCAGAGTTATCCTTGGCGAAAACACAATTAGGATATACAGTCGTTAAAGCACCGTGTGAAGGGCTAGTCTCCAAGCGCAGCGTTGATCAAGGACAATTTGTTACAGTTGGTACCCCGGTTTGTTCCGCCATTGATAATACCACCTTGTGGGTTACGGCCAACTTCAAAGAAACTCAAATCGAACATATTAAAATAAATCAAACCGTTGCCGTTAAAATTGATGCGTATCCTTCGCTGAGCATAACTGGTAAGGTGGATTCTTATATCGGAGCAACTGGCGCTAAGTTCTCCTTATTGCCTCCCGATAATTCTACTGGTAATTTCGTGAAAATCGTTCAACGAGTTCCTGTGAGAATTAAACTTACTGGATTGACAGCCGAACAACGTGCGTTATTATTGCCTGGTTTAAGTGCATTTGTTTCTGTTTCGGTAAAATAAAATGAGTCAACCAACTGCAACTGCCTTAAGTTATCCGCAAGGAGCTGCGCGCGTGATCTTGGTACTTACCGCGATTACGTGTGCCTTACTTGAATTAATTGACGCGACCGTAGTGAATGTGTCGCTGCGTGAAATTTCGGGTAGTATTGGTGCAACCACAACAGAAATTGCATGGGTAGTAACAGCTTATGGTATTTCTAATGTGATTATTATTCCACTGACAGGAATGCTCTCCAATTACTTTGGAAGAAAGGCATATTTTACGACCTCAGTTATCATCTTCACCTTTTCGTCCCTCATGTGTGGCATGTCTACCAGTTTATGGACCTTGGTGTTTTGGCGATTTATTCAAGGATTAGGCGGAGGAGGATTGCTTTCCAATGCACAAACCATTATTATGGGAGCCTTTCCACCGGAAAAAATCGGAATGGCGAATGCTATTTTTGGTATGGGAATTATTATGGGACCTACGTTTGGACCTACTATTGGTGGATTGATCACGGACAATTTTAGTTGGCACTGGATTTTCTTTGTGAATGTACCGATCGGAATTATAGCAGCTTTTCTTTCGTATTCGTTCGTTACCGATGATCCTTCTGCAGTTAAACCAAAGCGCATCGATTACTGGGGAATTGTGTTTTTAATTATTGGGGTAGGGAGCTTACAATTTGTCCTAGAAGAAGGGAACTCGAAAGATTGGTTTGATAGTTCAGAAATTGTGTTCTTCACTTTTCTAGCAATCTTGGGATTTGTTCTGCTAATTAAACGGTCCTTGAGCATAGATTATGCAGCTGTAAATTTGAGGCTCTACCAGAATTATAATCTGGTTTTAGGAAGTGTCTTGAATTTCCTATTGGGCTTGATTCTCTTTGGTTCCGTGTTTATTTTTCCATTATTCGTTCAGATTTCTCTGGGGTGGACCGCTACTCAAACCGGAATGTTTATGATTCCAGGAGCCTTATTCTCAGCATTTTCTATGCCGATTGTAGGTAAAATGCTAGGTAATGGGGTCAATCCAAAGGCTATCATTTGGACCGGCGCTGGGCTAACCGTTGTATTTTTAATGATGTTGTCCTTTTCTTCTCCAACGTCTTCTCAAGGGAATTTTTACTTTCCATTTGTGTTACGAGGTATCGGAATGGCCTGTATGATGTCTCCAATCATTACGCTGTCAGTGGCGGGACTAAACCCAAGAGATATAGGTCAGGCCGTTGGTCTTTCCAATGCAGTGCGACAATTAGGGGGTGCGGTGGGCATTGCCCTGATTAATCTCTTTTTAACCCAAAAAAATGCCCAAGTACGTGGCTCAATGCTAGGGTATGTAACGGATTATTCGCAGCAAACCGCAGAGAGAATTGCTATGATGAAACAGAATTTCTTATCGCGTGGCTATTCTATGGATCAAGCGGAAGCTTTAACCAATCAGTCACTTGAAGGAATGCTTTTCAAGCAACAGGCCTTGGTAAGTTATGATCATGGATTTTTTATGGTGGGATTGATGGTGCTTATCATCTTTCCAGTCGTATATCTCATTCGGTATAAAAAGAAAGAAAAGGTAGTCGTCTCTGACGGACATTAATGAACATCTATATGTCTTTGGTGTTTAATAGGCATGAAACATTTCTTACTTGTCGGCGCTTCATCGGCCATCGCACAATCCACAAAATCTGCACTACTTGCTAAAGGGTATGAGGTAACTCAACTTTCAAGGAATCAATCTGTTTCGGATTATGAACTAACAGACTATTTGAGCGTTTTGCCTGCTATAGATACGCGCTTTGATGGCATCGTATACTTTCCGGGATCTATTAACCTTAAACCGTTTAGATCCTTGAAATTGGAGGATTTCCAATCGGATTTTAATATCCATGTATTGGGTGCGGTAAATGTCTTGAAAACCTATCAGTCGAATCTAAATGAAGGGGCAAGTGTTGTGCTGATTTCAAGTGTTGCTGCAACAACAGGAATGCCATTTCATGCGTCAGTCGCTGCTGTGAAAGCAGCTTTGGAGGGCTTTGCCAGGTCATTGGCTGCGGAATGGGCACCAAAAATTCGTGTGAATGTGGTCGCGCCGTCGCTTACCCTAACTCCAATGGCAGAGAAGCTTACTAATTCACCAGAGAAAATTGAGGCCGGAGCACAACGCCATCCGCTCAAAAGATTGGGTAACCCGTCTGATTTATCGAATGCAATTACCTTTCTGCTCGCAGAAGAAAGTGCTTGGATGACCGGACAAGTACTTGCTGTTGATGGCGGGATGGGGAAATTGAAAGTCTAGTACGTCGGATCGTATAGCTCCTGCTGAATTAACCCATCGATTTCGGATTCTTTAATTCTTGTAAGTCCCTGATTTATCGCATTTTTCATCACAGCTTTCGCGATGTTAACAGATACCTCCCGAATTTCACTGATGGGTGGGTATAGTGAACCCTTGGTTAAATCTGCTACTTCCACAAGTTCAGCAAGTGCCTGCGCTGCGGTAATCAATAGCTCATCATTCACGTGTTCAATCTTAGCCGCGACTATGCCAAGGCCTAATCCCGGAAAAATATACGCGTTATTCCCTTGTCCTGGATCAAAGGTTTTTCCTTCAAAAGTTACATTTGGAAACGGACTTCCACTAACAAAAATGGACTTTCCCTTGCTCCATGTGTAGGCTTGTTCGGCCGTGCATTCTGCCTTAGACGTTGGGTTTGAAAGGGCAAATATCACTGGACGATTATTTATGGAAGACATCGCTTCAATGATTTCTTTCGTGAACGCACCGCCAGCTCCCGTTGCACCAATCAAAGCTGTTGGTTTAAATTGCTGGATTGTTTCTAAAAAACTCATTCCCGCTAGGTTTTTCGCATAGGGTAGGTTATGAGCTTGTAAGTCCGTTCGTTCGCTAACGATGAGTCCATTTATATCGCACATGGCGATTTGATTGTAAGCTTGTTCCTCCGTTAAGCCATTTAGCATAAGTCCTTTGACTAACAAGTCTGCAATACCCGTTGCGGCTGAGCCACCACCAAGGAAAAGAAATCGGTTTTCTTGAAGTGGAATTTCTGTAATTCGGGTTGAACACATAAGTCCAGCTAAAGCAACCGCAGCAGTGCCCTGAATGTCATCATTGAAACACCGATAGTTGAATTGATATCGATCCAGCAATGCGAAGGCATTCGGTGTCAAGAAATCTTCAAATTGTACTAAAACACCAGGGAATCGTTGAGTTGCAGCCTCCATGAATTCATCCATTAAGTCAAGGTATTCTTGTCCACCAATGCGTGTTGTCGGTCGACCTAAATAGAGTGGATCGTTTCTTAAGGATTCATTGTTCGTTCCAACATCAATCATTACCGGTAAGCACGCAGAGGGATGTATTCCTCCACAGGCCGCATAAAGAATAAGTTTTCCAATAGGAATTCCCATACCATTTGCTCCAAGGTCGCCTAAACCAAGTATTCGCTCACCATCCGTTACAACAATTACTTTAATGTCTTCCTCTGGCCAATTCCCTAGGATATTAAATATGTTTCCCTTGTTGTCCGGGGTAATATAAAATCCTTTGGCTTCGGTGTAAACATGAGAAAAAGCTTTACATGCTTCACCTACGGTTGGGGTGTAAATAATCGGGAGTAGGCGTTCAATGTTATTGATAATTACGCGATAGAAAAGTCGTTCATTTCGAGCTTGTAAGGCGGATAAATACAAGTAACGCTCAATATCGTTAGGTTTTCGTTCAAGATTTTGAAGTACGCGTTGCTCTTGAATTTCTTGGGTGGTTTGTCTATAAGGGAGAAGTCCTTCCAAGTTTAACGCTTTCTTCTCTTCGCTTGAAAATGCGGTAGATTTATTGGTCTTGTTATTTCTAATCCACTCAATGTTCTGTTTCATGTGGCTAAGTTATAACAAAACAAAATTAAATGAATGCATCTGTTCAGCGCAATGTGTGAGTAATCACAAGGTGTGGAATTAATTTTGAACCCTGTAGTTTTTAATATTCCCGATAATTTTCTTCCCACAAGCGACGTGCTTCCTCCCACGATGGAACAGTTTCGCTTTCATAATGAAAGGTACTTCCTGTAGCAATCTTTCGAAAGGATTTTACGGCCTTTAAATGAGGTCCTGAGCCCACAAATGCACGCAAAGTTCCCATGTCATCCCATGCGGTTAAGGTATGCTGTATGCCTTGTATTCGTTTTACTTCACAGAATTGATTCCCAGGCGCATTTTTGGCCTGATTAAAGGATGGGATTGCTCTAAACCAAAAGGGAATGCTATGCAGAATAGACTTTGGCCTTAAGCCTGTGATGGAAATAATCATGGGTAAAAATAGCAAAAAAATACACGCGTCTTGATTATTTATCGTAATATTGCGATATAATATTAATCATGGGGGTTACAAAAATAGATTCTTATTCGTCGAGTGTGATCGCCCTGTCGGAGGTGTTTAAAGCCCTAGGGCATCCGGCGCGTTTATCCATTGTTCAATACCTAATTGATAAAGGAACGTGTATTTGTGGGGACATCGTTGACGAACTTCCCTTGGCGCAAGCAAGTATTTCGAGGCATCTTCAAGAATTGAAGAATGCGGGAATCATCAAAGGACAGATTTCCGGCACTTCCGTGTGTTATTGTTTGTCTGATGCGTACTTAGATGCTATCCTGACCTTGATTAACTCCATTAACTTATCCATTCCTAAATCCTGTTGTGATGAAACTCCTTGAATTTAAAACTGCCCTTCAACAAGTTACTTATCCCACACTCTTGCTTCCGAATGGAACTCATGTGCCTGGGCATTTTCATGTTACTGAACTTGCATTAATTAGTAAAAACTTTATTGATTGTGGAGGTGTAGCGAGATTGGAACGAAAAGTAACCTTTCAATTATGGGTTGCAAATGACCTTGATCATCGACTCACTGCATTAAAGTGGTTAGGAATTCTTAAAACAGGGGAGCTGGATTACGGACTTATTGATGAGCCCATCGAAATTGAATATCAAGGACAAACCATTGAGCGTTATGGTCTGACATATACAAATGGGGTGTTTAATTTAATGCCATTATTTACTGAATGTTTGGCACCTGATCAATGTGGAATTCCTACGGAGAAATTACCTTCTGCTGGATCTTGTACCCCTGGAGGTGGATGCTGCTAAAATCAATTGCTGATGAATAATATTCGATTAAAGTTTCTTGACCGCTTTCTTACTCTATGGATTTTTTTAGCCATGGGAGTGGGGGTGCTCCTCGGAAATATTATACCCAATGTTGAAGGGTTATTATCGAATGTTGCCATTGGTACTACCAATGTTCCCTTAGCAATAGGACTTATCCTCATGATGTATCCACCGTTAACTAAGGTTGATTTCGCGAAGGTACCCGCTACCTTAAGTAATAAGCGCCTATTGTTCTCATCCCTTTTCATTACATGGATTGTGGGTCCTTTTTTAATGTTTTTACTGGCAATTGCTTTTCTTCCAAAGGATCCTGAATATTTAACGGGGCTAATTGTAATCGGTCTTGCGCCGTGTATTGCCATGGTGATTGTATGGAACGACCTCGCTGGAGGTAACCGGGAGTTAGTCGCTGGCTTAGTAGGGATAAATAGCCTCTTACAAGTACTTTTTTTCAGTTTCTATGCTTATTTCTACTTAGAAATCATGCTTCCTTTGTTCGGATTCGATGCCATAACTATGGATATCAGCATGCTCGAAATTGCGAAAACGGTTGGAATTTATTTAGGTATTCCCTTTGCCGCCGCTATGTTGAGTAGGGCTGTGTTAATCCCTAAATTCGGACAAGATTGGTTTCAATATAAGTTCCTTCCCAAAATTTCTCCAATTACCTTGATCGCCTTACTCTTTACCATTGTGGTCATGTTCAGTTTAAAAGGAAAACTTATTGCCACCTTGCCTTTAGATGTTCTTCGTGTAGCGCTTCCCTTGGTTATTTTCTTTTTGGTTATGTTCTTTCTTATGTTTTTTGTAGCCAAGACCATGGGGGCTTCGTACAAGGATACGGCTACCGTAGCGTTCACTGCTGCCGGAAATAACTTCGAATTGGCCATTGCCGTTTCCATTGGTGTCTTTGGTCTGAATTCCGGACAGGCATTTGCCGGGGTTATCGGACCTTTAGTGGAGGTGCCGGCATTAATTCTCTTAGTTAAAGCCAGTTTAGCATTAAAAAATAAATTTAGGAAGTCATGAATATTTTAGTATTGTGTACTGGGAATAGCTGTAGAAGTCAGTTGGCCGAAGGATACATTCGTCATTTTCACGGGGATGTTACAACGGTTTATAGCGCGGGTATTGAAACGCATGGGGTTAATCCGCGCGCCATTGCAGTAATGGCAGAAGATGGAATCGACATTTCAATGCATACCTCCAATCATGTGGATGAATACGCACACATTGCCTTCGATTTGGTGCTTACCGTGTGTGACCACGCCAGCGAGCAATGTCCAGTTTTTCCTGGTGCAGTAAAGCGAGTTCATCACAATTTTCCTGATCCAGCGAAGGCAACGGGAACTGAAGAAGAAATTATGTTTGCTTTTCGTACAGTACGCGATGAAATTAAAGCGTTTTGTAAATCCTTGATATAAAAAAAAGCCTCCCGCGAACAGGAGGCTTTTCTTTTGATTGTATAAATCAACCTTTTATTTCTTTAGTTCAAAACGATCGAGATTCATTACTTTATCCCATGCGCTGATGAAGTCTTTTACAAATTTCTCTTTAGCATCTGAACTTGCATACACTTCTGCAATGGCACGCAATTCAGAATGTGATCCAAAAATCAAGTCAGCTCGTGTGGCGGTCCATTTCACGCTTCCTGTTTTACGGTCTCTGCCTTCAAAAATTTCTTGTGTGTCATCGATGGCTTTCCATGAAGTACTCATGTCTAACAGATTCACAAAGAAGTCATTATTTAAGGTACCTACATTGTTGGTAAATACGCCGTGACGAGAATGGTTATAATTTCCATCGAGCACACGCAATCCGCCAACTAATACGGTCATTTCTGGCGCGCTTAGGGTAAGTAGCTGTGCTTTATCTACTAATAATTCCTCCGTAGAAAACGTGTAGTTTCCTTTACTGTAATTTCTAAATCCATCCGCCATTGGTTCAAGAAAAGCGAAGGAATTCACATCCGTTTGTGCTTGCGTTGCATCCATACGTCCTGCGGTAAATGGTACTGTGTAGGTGTATCCCGCATTTTTGATGGCTTGTTCTACCCCTGTATTTCCAGCCAATACAATCAGGTCAGCCATAGAAATTTTACGCGTTCCGGAAGTCTTATGGAAATCAGCTTGAACTTTAGTTAATGCAGTGATTACTTTGTCTAACTGTGCTGGATTGTTCGCTTCCCAGTGACGTTGTGGTTCTAGCATTATTCGAGCACCATTTGCACCACCTCTGCTATCTGAACCTCTAAAAGTTGAAGCGGAAGCCCACGCGGTACTTACCATCTCGCCAATCGTTAAACCTGATGCCAAGATTAGTTTTTTCAAGGCAGTTACATCTGCTGCAGTTACTAAAGGGTGATTCACCGCAGGAATTGGGTCTTGCCACATTAAATCTTCTTTCGGTACTTCTGGTCCTAAGTATTTCACTTTCGGTCCCATGTCGCGATGCGTTAGTTTAAACCATGCTTTAGCAAAGGCTAATTGAAATTCTTCGGGATGTTCATGGAATCGTTTTGAGATTACATTGTATGCTGGGTCAAATCGCATCGAAAGATCGGTTGTAAGCATCGTTGGCTTAAGACGTTTGGTTGAGTCAAAAGCATGAGGAACAATTTCAGGAGCATCTTTCGCAACCCACTGGTTTGCACCCGCCGGACTTTTCGTAAGTTCCCATTCATATGCATATAGCATGTCAAAATAACCTGAACCCCATTGTGTTGGATTAGGTGTCCATGTAACTTCTAGTCCAGAGGTAATGGCATCCGCGCCTTTTCCTGATTTGTAGGTGCTATTCCAACCGAACCCTTGCATTTCTATGGGAGCTGCTTCTGGTTCTGGTCCTACATTGCTTGCTGGTCCTGCGCCGTGTGTTTTACCAAAGGTATGTCCACCTGCAATTAAGGCAACGGTTTCTTCATCATTCATTCCCATTCGACCAAAGGTTTCTCGGATGTCTTTTGCAGCTAGTATTGGATCTGGATTCCCATTAGGTCCTTCCGGATTAACGTAGATTAATCCCATTTGCACTGCAGCCAGTGGATTTTCAAGTTTTCTTCCTTCGCTGTAGCGTTGGTCGTCTAACATTTTCTTCTCAGAACCCCAATAGATATTGCTTTCTGCTTCCCATACATCGGCTCTTCCGCCACCAAAACCGTAGGTTTTAAAACCCATACTTTCAAGTGCGACGTTTCCTGCAAGAACCATAAGGTCAGCCCAAGAGATTTTATTCCCATATTTTTGCTTGATTGGCCATAGCAATCGGCGAGCTTTATCTAAATTCCCATTGTCGGGCCAGCTGTTTAAGGGTGCAAAACGTTGTTGACCTTCGGTTGCTCCTCCGCGACCATCAGCCGTGCGGTAGGTTCCAGCACTGTGCCAAGCCATCCGTATGAAAAATGGACCATAGTTTCCGTAATCTGCTGGCCACCAATCCTGAGACTGGGTAAGCACCGCTTTGATATCATTTTTTAATGCGATGTAATCCAAACTTTTAAATGCTTTCGAGTAATCGAAGCTTGGGTCCATCGGGTCGGAAAGTGAAGAGTGTTGTCTTAAGACGCTTAAATCCAATTGATTAGGCCACCAATCTTTATTCGTATTGAATTGGGTAGTGCCCATAGCAGAAGCTGCTTTTGGTTTGGATTCAGAATCACCGGTATTAGGTATTTCTTGCACGGTCGCCGTTGGTGTATTGGCGGGTTTGGAGTCAAAATTGAACGGACATTTCCCTTGTGCAAACAACAAGGAGGTAGATAATAGACTAAAAATTAAGGCAGATTTTTTCATGGCTAATTGAATTTTATCAAAGGTATTATCAATTAAACCCTAGAAGGTATCGAATTGTTTTATAGTTCTATCGAATTCGTTTATTTTTCTAGTAATTCCTTTTCAATAATTTCCTTAAGCGCATTTTTAGGTAAGGCACCAGCTTGCATCATCGGTTGTTTTCCCACAGGAATAAATAAAATACTTGGAATACTTCTGATTTGGAAAATTTGTGACAATTCTTGTTCAACTTCCGTATTGACTTTATAAACGGTAACGTTGGGGTATTCATTGCTCAGCTCTTCTAAGATGGGAGCTACCATTTTACATGGACCACACCAGTCGGCATAAAAATCGATAATGGCAGGTTGAGCCCCTTTGAAATCCCAATCCTTTTGCGTGGTGTAATCAAAAACTTCGTCAATAAAGCGCTGATTGGTAAGTTGTATTGTTGGCATAACTTTTTTTCTTCAAAGTTAACTTGAAGAAAACGACTGCTTTGTAACACGTGTTACCTAGGACTTAAAATTCCTTAACTCCTCGCGAGCACAGGGTGCAATTGGAAAGGGCTTTCCACGGACTTGAGGTAAATCCACCCATGGTGCTTCCAAAATATTTGGACCAAGCGGTACCTGTTCCGAGCGTTGAAGACCAATAATCACGGTTATCAAAACCAGATAATGATGCTTTGGTGCTGTAAATTAATTCCAACTCTGTTTTTGTAGGAAGTCTCCAGCCTTCTCCGCCTGCTGTGTAGGCTTCAACAGTGGCTTTAGAATCATTCCAATTTTTATGCATAGCAAAGGTGACTTGATCTGTTTTAGCTACTACCAAGCCATGTTGGTTCGTCTCGTCCAATTGGATGACAATTCCCCCAAAGGCTTCTTCACCAATGGTATAGGTTTTTATTTCTTCTTTTTGGCAGCCAGTTGCGATGAATATTAGAACTAGGATCGGTAATAGGTATTTCATGAGGATGTGTTTAAAAATAAAGTTAAGGATTTAAATTCTTGGATAGCAACTTTCAGGTATAAATTCAAGATGCCGCACCAGGGGGTGTTGTTGTAATTTCTTGAACGCGCGGATAATTTCCTTGATTCGATTTGACTCCACCTTAATTACAAAGGCATAATCTAAGCTACCTCCTTCAAGGATTATTCCATCGATATCGTTCATTACTTGATGTATATCCGCGTGTGCGGAGCTTCGGTTGAGATAGATTTCTAAATGATTTGAAATGATGAGTGACGTAGTGTCTTGTTCATTCATTAACCGAGCATCATAACCAACGGCAGTATAGCCTAGTTGAGCGGCTTTATTTATAAAGTGATTGACTTTCGTTTCAGGAACACCAAAAAATGAACACATATCGGTGCTCCAAAATTCCATAGGAAATCCCGCAGCTCTGAATTGTTCGAGTTGCTTGTAATTTGGGTTATCAATGAAAAAGGTGAACATGTTCTTACAAATCTGAAGATGGTCGGTTACGGTATCATAGCCAACGAGATGTTTGTATGTTAAGTGGTAATACGTTCGAATATCCTTAAGCCGTTGGTTCTTTGTCTCACCGCTAATTTTTTGAGATTTATCGGGATTGGGTTTTTTGAATTCCTTTGGCTTAACACCTTTATGTCCTGTACTTACCCGTTCACCGGATTCTTTCTTTTCAATAGGCTTCTGAATGCCAGAAGTACACGACATGAAAAGTAGAATAATACTGAAATGAAGGGATTTAAGTCCGTTCGTCATCGGTCTATTGAATGGTGAACTTGGTATAAATTGAATAACTCAATTTGATTTTTTGAAATTCAATTTCCGGTTCTCTCTCTAAAGATTCAAAGGCTCCATCACTAAACATTTTATTTGCTGCTCTAGCGGGCATACGAGCAAGATCAGAACGCGTTACTGTATTGTTTTCAAGTTCACTGACAATTAAGGCCTTTCCGGTTTTTTGTCCAATGGCATTAAGCAAATAATCAGATTTTTCTTTGGCTGCTTTCATTGCTTCAATACGAACTTGTTTTCTTAAACTGTCGATAGCAGAATGGCTCACATGATCAATAGACCCATCTTGAATTTTCATTTTTTCTAATTCTTGAAATACCTTGCCAACGGTTGTGGCATTTCCGACCTTTAGCAGATATTCTTTTTTGGTAAGTACATCACGTTTCTGCCAACTCACTTTTACATAGTCGGCATTGGCATCAGCAATCGAGAGGTTGGATATCGGAATACTTAATGTGGTAAGCGCTTCTCGCAGCAGTTTTTCTTGCGATTCAATGGTTACCTTTTCTTTGTTTTCCATACGTTCACGTAAGGTGATTCCAATGTAAATTTCATTTGGAATTACTTCTTTCTCCGCATACCCATTCACTTCAATGTAGGGAAGTTCTTCTGTGGGTTTCGTTTGACCGTAATTGATCGAGTATGACAAGGAAATACAAAGGATTGCAAGAATAGACGGAAATGATTTCATAAGATGTTATTTTGAGTTCATCCAAAGTTACACCTTAACTTAAAACAGGTTCAATTTGCTATCAATTTCATTTCATATTTGTCTAAATTCGGAGCAAATCCAGATGGAATAATCTCCAATACTTCAAATCCCAATCGGGAATAAAAAAGGTGTGTGTGTTGACTAGTCGCTAAGGTGATTTCTGCCAAGGGATAGTTGCGTTTGATTTCTTTAATGCGTTGCTGTGCCAAGTAAGTACCGATGCCATGATGTTGCAATTCCTTTCGAATCATTCCCCACGCAAATCGTGCTTCTGTTTGATCTAGGTTTAAGTAATAACCTCCGCACCCAATGAGTTCGCCTGCTTCATTTTCAATCACACGATACGTTTCTATGCTTGTGTTCTTGTAGGCGTTTTCCATTGTTTTTCCTTGGCAAACCAACCAATGTTTAAAGGCTTCGCGCTCCTCTAATGCAAAGTAGGGTGGACAATTACTGTCAAAGATACTTAGACAGGATTCCATGTCTCCTTTATGGAAGCTTCTCTCTTTCACCGGCCTAACTCAATCCCTTTTCTGCCAACGCAATTCCGGTGTAGTTTTCCGTTCGTGTTACCAAGTCTTCTGGGGTACCTGTAAATACAATCTTTCCACCGCCTTCACCGCCTTCCGGACCAATGTCGATTACATGGTCTGCTGTTTTGATGATATCCAGGTTATGTTCAATGACTACGATGCTATGGCCATTTGCAATTAAAGCCTGGAAGGATTGTAACAGTTTTTCAATGTCGTAATAATGAAGACCAGTTGAGGGCTCATCAAATAAGAAGAGGGTAGGAGCTTGATTGTTCCCTTTGGCCAAGAACGATGCGAGTTTAATTCGTTGTGCTTCACCGCCTGAAAGGGTACTGGATGCTTGTCCGGCTCGTAAATACCCCAAACCAACGTCCAATAAGGGTTGTATCATGGAAGCGATGTGCTTTTCTTTCTTATCTGAACTTTCATGAAAAAAAGAAGAAAGATCGTCTAAGGTCATTTCCAATAAATCCGCAATGGATTTTTGACGATACACGATTTCCAAGGTTTCTTCCTTGAATCGAGTTCCTTGACAGGTCTCGCATGTAAGTTGAATATCTGCCATGAATTGCATGCCTATGGTAACAATACCTTCGCCGTCACATGCATCACAGCGTCCGCCTTCCACATTGAAGCTAAAGAACCCAGGTTTGTAGTTTCGATTTTTAGCCAAAGGCTGCCGTGCATAGAGGTCACGAATTTCATCAAAGATTTTGAGGTAGGTAATTGGATTACTTCGTGAGCTTTTTCCAATCGGATTTTGATCAATGAGTTCGATTTCCTTAATTTTATTAATATCTCCGGATAAGGTGCACCCACGATACAAGGTGTTTTTAGCGTCGAATAATGCTTGCTTTATGGCAGGATAACACAAGGTTTTAAGAAGCGTAGATTTTCCGGATCCAGACACCCCAGATACACATACCAATTGGCGAAGCGGTATTTCGATGTGAACATCTTTTAGGTTGTGGAGATTGGCATTACTCAAGCGTATCGAATAACTCGCTTTTCTGCGCGTACTTGGACTTTGAATACGCGTTGTGCCATTAAAATAGTTTGCCGTTAAACCCTTAGTCTTTTTAAATGCGGATAAATCCCCCTGAAATACAACCGTTCCGCCGTTCTCTCCCGCAAAAGGACCTATATCAATTAGGTGATCAGCGGATTTAATGACTTCTTCTTCGTGTTCAACAATTACGAGCGTATTTCCAATTTCCTTTAACGAATTTAAAACCCGAATGAGGTTTTTAGTATCTCTTGGATGAAGTCCAATCGATGGTTCATCTAGCACATAGGTAGAACCTACAAGGCTTGAACCTAAGGAGGTTGCTAAATGAATTCGTTGTGATTCTCCGCCGGATAAGGTATTGGTGGAACGATTCAGGGTAAGGTAACCCAAACCAACTTCGTTTAGAAATCGGATGCGCTGAATTATCTCTGGAAGTAGGCGCTTAAGTACATTGTTTGTCGGAATCGATTCTTGTGCTTCTTCAAAAAATCCGTGCAATTTACTTACCGGCATAAGGACCACCTCTTGAAGTGATTTGCCATGGAATTTAACATAACTTGCATCGCCTCTTAGTCGTGTACCCTGACATTCTTGGCATTGAGTCTTTCCTCTATACCTAGATAGCATCACACGGTACTGTATTTTATAGGTTTGACTTTCTAAGAACTTAAAGAATTCTCGAAGACCCGTAAAATGAGAGTTGCCTTCCCACAGTATTTCTTGTTGAGCAGGCGTTAACAGCCGATACGGTTTGTGCACAGGAAATTCAAATTTATGCGCTTGAACCAATAATTGTTGCAGGTATTCTCCCATCGTCTCACCTTTCCATGGATGAATGGCACCTTCATATATACTTACATTGGGATCAGGGATTACTAAGTTCGGGTCAATGCCTAATACGCTACCAAATCCTTCGCAGGTTTTACACGCTCCAAACGGATTATTGAAGGTGAAGAAATGCAAACTGGGTTCTTGAAAGGTCATTCCGTCGCGTTCGAATCGGTTGTTGAACCAGGTTATTTCTTGGCTCGTCATGTTAAGAATACCACATGTCCCACCGTTTTTAGCAAAGGCCATCTGAATGGAGTCAATTAATTGCGCTTGTTCTTGCTCGGTTAATTGAGTTGTTTTGAAGCGATCAACCACGACGGTTATTTCTTCGCACGGCGCTAATTCAGTGATATCCGAAATTAATGTTATCTTATTGTTTAAATATATTCTAATAAATCCCTCATTGGCAAGTATTTGTAATTCTTCCTGTGCGCTTCGTTTTGGATTTACTTTAATCGGTGAAAGCACAGCAAAGGGGGAGTCTTCATGAGAAAGGATCGCGCTTAGAATGCTTGACGGCGTATCTTTTAAAACTTCTTGATTCGAAATTGGTGAGTAGGTTTTTCCTTCTCGAGCGAAGAGTAATTTCAAAAAGTCATAAATCTCGGTTGTTGTTCCTACCGTAGATCTTGGATTGGAAGAAATTACCTTTTGTTGAATGGCAATGGCAGGGGAAAGACCTTTGATGTAATCCACCTTAGGTTTTTCCAATTTACCGAGAAATTGTCGCGCATAGGACGACATGGATTCAATAAATCGGCGTTGCCCTTCAGCATATAGCGTGTCGAAAGCAAGGGTCGATTTTCCAGAACCTGAAACCCCTGTGATTACGGTAATTTTTCCATGTGGAATCTGGGCATCAATTTGCTTTAAATTATTTGCCGCGGCCCCTTTTATTTCGATGAATCTTGACACGATACAAAGGTAACACTTGTAGGTAAAAAGGGTTCATCCTAAAAATATTTCTATTTTAGAGGCTCAATTCAGATTATGCGAACCCTATTTCGAAGAAAACAAATACCAGATATTTTAAAACAACTTGAAGCAAATCAATTAGCGGATGGACATGGTGCCCTTGGAAAACACCTTAAAGTAAGGGATTTAACGGCATTTGGTATAGCAGCAATTATCGGTGCGGGGATTTTTAGTACCATCGGGGAAGCGAGTTACCAGGCCGGTCCCGCAGTGATTTTCTTGTTTTTATTCACCGCAATTGCCTGTGGATTTGCAGCCTTTGCCTATGCTGAATTCGCCTCAATAGTGCCTGTGTCAGGAAGTGCATACACCTATTCCTACGTGGCTTTTGGTGAAATCATTGCCTGGATTATTGGGTGGGCTTTGATTATGGAATACGCGATTGGTAACATTACAGTAGCTATTTCATGGTCTGATTACTTCACCGACATGCTAAGTAATATAAAAATTGCGGCCATGGGAATTGATGGTATCCATATTCCCTTGTGGTCTCAAATGGATTATTTCTCCGCGTTTAAAGGGCATCAGCAAGCCATGATTTTATTAGAATCCGGAAAATCTTTGAAAGATATTCCTGAAGCGATTCAAACCGCCTACAGCGCTTACGAGCAAAGTCCTACGTTTTTAGGCTTTCATCTCATTTTAGACTTGCCTGCTTTATTCATTATCATTTTAATTACCGCCTTAGTTTATCGCGGAATAAAAGAGAGTCGTAACGCTTCCAATGCGATGGTAGTCATTAAATTGGCTGTCATTTTACTCGTAGTTGGCGTAGGGGTATTTTATATTGATGTATCCAATTGGAATCCGTTTGCCCCAAAGGGAATTGGGGGCGTATTGAAAGGGGTTTCGGCGGTTTTCTTTGCTTATATTGGATTTGATGCAATATCTACAACCGCTGAAGAGTGCGAAGATCCGCAACGTGATTTACCACGCGGGATGATGTGGGCGATTATTATCTGTACGATTTTATACATTGCCATTGCCTTAGTGTTAACAGGCGTGGTTTCATACAAAACCTTACGTGTAGGCGAACCGCTTTCCTTTGTTTTTAATAAAATTAATTTATCATACCTCAGCGGAATTATTTCAGTAAGTGCGGTTGTGGCAATGGCTTCAGTACTCTTGGTATTTCAAATGGGACAACCAAGGATTTGGATGAGCATGAGTAGAGATGGCTTATTGCCAAGTCGATTTGCAAAGGTTCATCCAAAATACAAGACCCCATCCTTTGCTACCATTGTAGTTGGTTTTGTGGTTGCTGTACCCGCGCTTTTCATGAATTTAACCATGGTAACAGATCTGTGTAGCATTGGTACCTTATTTGCCTTTGTGCTGGTGTGCGGCGGTGTGCTCATGTTGCAGAATAGAACGGATATCCCTCGTGGTAAATTCAGAACACCCTATTTGAATGGGAAATACATCATGCCTGTTTTGCTCATAGGGGCCCTTGTCTTATTGTTTACAACATTTAAACAACAAACCTTGGATTTTGTAAGCAACAAAGAACAATTAAAAACTAAGGCTGAAATGATCGAAGGATTGAATCCAAATCAAATTATGGCCTTAAAAAACCACCTGATACAAGATAAAAATGAAGCGTTTTCATTTTCAAAACGAAACATTGACAAGTACTATGAACTACATGGGAAAATGTCTTTAGTTGAGGATTTGAAGTTTTTGAATTTACCTAAGTCGCATTTCTATCAGTATGGGTTTAAGCATTTTGCCCATAAAATACCAACCTGGATTTTTATTCTGTTTACCATATTTATTACGGTTATGACGGTGCTTAAAAATCTTTCCATGATTCCTTTGCTGGGCTTGCTAAGTTGTCTGTATATGATGAGTGAAATTAAAGCAGAAAACTGGTTGTATTTTTTCATATGGTTAGCCCTTGGGTTGGTTATTTACTTTGGATATGGTAAACGTCATTCTAAATTGGCTAAACCGGCGCTAATCGAAGATTAATCTTCGGTTTTTGCTTACATTTCCTTATTTTTGTGGCTTCAAAAGCTTAAGATTATGTTTGAAAATTTAACGGATAAATTTGAACGTGCGTTCAAAGTCCTGAAAGGTCAAGGTCAAATTACAGAAATTAATGTCGCTGAAACCTTAAAAGAGGTTCGTCGAGCCTTACTCGATGCCGATGTTAGCTTTAATACAGCGAAACAATTCACGAATACAGTTAAAGAAAAAGCCCTCGGAAGAGATGTATTAACTGCCGTTTCTCCGGGACAACTCATGATTAAAATTTGTCATGAGGAATTAGTTGAATTAATGGGGGGCAACGAGGCTGAAATCAACCTTAAAGGAAACCCTGCGATCATTTTAATGTCAGGTCTTCAAGGTTCTGGTAAAACAACCTTTACCGGAAAGCTCGGAAGCTATCTAAAGTCAAAAAAAGGTAAAAATGTACTACTCGTCGCCTGTGACGTATATCGTCCAGCTGCGATTGACCAATTGCATGTTCTCGGTGAGCAATTAGGGATTGAAGTATTTTCTGATCGGGAAGAAAAAAGTCCGGTGAATATTGCCACTAAAGCAATCATCCATGCACGGTCAAAAGGCTTTAATGTGGTTATCGTGGATACCGCAGGGCGTTTGGCTGTAGACGAAGCGATGATGGATGAAATTGCTCAAGTAAAAGCGGCGATTCAGCCTTCAGAAACGTTATTTGTTGTCGATTCCATGACTGGACAAGATGCTGTGAATACTGCGAAAGCATTTAACGAACGCATTGATTTTGATGGGGTAGTATTAACCAAATTAGATGGAGATACGCGCGGAGGTGCAGCCTTATCCATCAAGTCAATTGTAAATAAGCCCATCAAATTTGTTGGTACCGGTGAGAAAATGGATGCCTTGGATGTGTTCTATCCGTCCAGAATGGCAGATCGTATTCTTGGGATGGGGGATGTTGTTTCCTTAGTTGAGCGGGCGCAAGAGCAGTTCAATGAGGAGGAAGCGCGAAGGTTGCAAAAGAAAATCATGAAAGATCAGTTTGATTTTAATGATTTCTTAGGGCAGTTGGAGCAAATCAAAAAGATGGGGAATGTCAAGGATTTGATGGGAATGATTCCTGGAATGTCAAAAGCAATGAAGGATGTGGATGTTCCTGAGGATGCGTTCAAAGGCGTTGAGGCCATTATTCGATCAATGACCCCGAAAGAACGAGCAATGCCGGGCATTTTAAATCCTTCCAGAAAGGCACGAATCGCCAGTGGAAGCGGCACCACCATACAAGATGTAAATAAGCTCATTAAGCAGTTTGAGGACATGCGTAAGATGATGAAAATGATGAGCAATCCAAGAAATATGGCTAGTATGATGGGGCAAATGAAAAATATGCGATAGTCAATGTCAGAATTTGAATTGTATCCTGAAAAACCGCAACTGCAAAAACAGGTTGTTCGAAGTAATTGGGGGCTTACAGTTTTTACTATCGTTTTATTTATTGCCGTTTTTTTAAGCCTATACAGTGACCGTGCTGATTTTGTCTTTTTTTTAGTGTTGGTTTTACTCGTGCATGAGTTTGGTCATTTTAGTATGATGAAACGATTCAATTATGAAAATGTCAGAATGCTTTTTATTCCCTTAATGGGAGCATTTGTTCAAGGTAGCAAGGATCGTTATTCGCAAACAGAAAGTTTGTTGGTGGTTGTTTTTGGACCCTTTCCTGGAATCATATTAGGTTCAGTTGGACTATATATGAGTGGCGTTTATCAAATGGATTGGCTCTTGTTACTGTCGTTCATTTTCATTTTTGTTAATGCGATCAACTTACTACCCATTGACCCACTGGATGGTGGACAGATTTTAAAACTTATCGTTATCCGTCAGCGCGATTTGTATTTAATGATTTTTGCCTTGATTTCTTCGTTAACGCTCATTGTGGTCGGATTCTTGATGGAGGATTGGCTCGTTGCTGGATTTGGTTTTTTAATGGGCATAAGGGTTCGAGCTATGCAAAAGAATTACCAACTTCGGAAAGAGTTAAATGAGTTAAACGTGAATTATATTTCAACTTATGAGGAGTTGTCCAACCGAGATTATCACATGATTAAACAAGTTTTAATAAAAGACAAACCGATGCTGGCTGAATTGGATGAGTTTTCAATTGAAGAAGGAAATACGATTTTAGCTTCCCACGTGAGTGAGTTGTTAATTGCTCCAATTCACAAGGATTTAGGGGTTTTCGGTAAAATCGCCTTGTTTATCTCATGGATTTTATTGTTTGCCATTCCCATTTATTTGATGTTGACTTTAAATTTTAATTGGTATTTTGAAAAGCTTTAATGCCATTTTACTTGGTGCTGCGTTATGCCTTTCTTCTTTGATTCAGGCTCAATGCGATAAGGTGTTAATTCGAGGTAGAGTTATTGATTCGTTACGTCCGCAAAGTTTTTACAATATAATGGTCGTAAATCGAAGCAGCGGAAAAGCGAGTTTTGGTCAACCCAACGGTTCATTCAGTGTATATGGTTTGGCGTCGGAACGCATTGCGCTTTCAGTGAAACAATATCCGATTTATGAATTTATCGTAACCCCGGATTCTAATTGCCAATGTCAAGTATTAGCGTATATAGATCGGCTGCCACAAGAAGTTGCTGAAGTTGTTGTGAAACCCTTGAAAACATTGGAGCAAATTAAGGAGGAGCGAGCAGCCTTAGCCATGGTAGATACACGAATGGTGTCGGGAATAAACATCCTGGAAAGTCCAATTACAGCCCTATATCAGGCATTTTCTAAAAAAGAGCAAAATAAACGTTGGATTGCTGAACAAGTGTATCGGGATGATCAACGTAAGGTGGTTCAAGAGCTATTACGCTTATATGTTGCTTATGATATTATAGATCTCCCAGAGGCAGATTTCGATGCCTTTTTGTTGTTTTTGAACCTGGATGTTGATTTCTTGAAAACAGCCTCAGAATTAGAGTTAATAACCTATATCAAGGATAAATACGAACATTTCAAACGATTTAACGCGGGGGAATAAGTAAGGCGTCTAGCGCGCCAATCGCACCTTCCCAACTATATATTTTATTCACCGTTGTTCTACCTTGCAATCCGATCAATTCTGCCTTTTCTTTATTGTTAAGTAGAAAGCGAATGTGTTTTAAAAACTCTTCTTCGTTTCTTGCAACCAGTAGATCCTCCCCTGAAACTACGGCAAGAGCTTCGCTCGCTAGGGGTGTAGTTATGCAAGGAATTCCCATAGCCATTGCCTCAAGGAGTTTATTCTGCATTCCTGTACCGATTTGCATTGGTGCAATAAATACCTTCCCTCGCGCATACGCATTACGAATATCAGGTTGCCAACCTTCAACGGAAATATTAGGATATTTTTTTTAGGAATGGATAAAAGATCCAGACGGGTTAGCCCCAGCAATAAGTAGCCGCCAATTCGGTTCGTGCTTCAATACATGCGCTGCAAACCACTGCATGGCATCAATGTTTGGAGCATAGGAAAGATTACCAACAAAGACTAATTCATACATATCCTCCGAAGGTTTCATGGGGTGGAAAAAATCGGTATCGATTCCATTGGGTATCACGTGTATTTTTCGTTGGTCAGGATGCGCAATATAATGCACGTCTTGCTGACTAATCATTGTTTGAAATTCAAAGTAATTGAATATCCGTTGTTCATATTCTTTGAGGCGTATTGCTTCCATTTTATAGACCCAACGCGTTGCCCATGAAGCTTTTTGAGCCCTTCGTTCCATTCCAACGGACAGCGTATCCATGTAATCGATGGTTTTATGGCAATGATGATAATTCTTTACGTATTCGGCAGGGCGTATCATTTGGCAGAATATATGGTCTGGCCCGAGCGTTACTAATTGTTTTTTAATCTTATGTTTTATCTTGAGTGAAGTAAAATAAGCCAGTTGAAACGGTTGATTTGTGAACAGACAGAATATAATGCGAATCCATTGAAAAATAGGGTTTAGCTTATATACGGTGATTTCTGATGTATAGGGTTTTACCTCCTTATACCAAGATTCCTTGATGTCTTCGTTACTTAAGGCAATTAAATGAATTTGATGTGTTTTTGATAAACCCTTCAATAAATTGAATGCCCGTAATTTATCTCCTTTTTCCAGCGGATATGGAAACCTAGAGGCTATGAATACGAGGGTTGGGCGCTTATCCATGAATGCGTTGTTCTAGTTCATTTAAGAGCGATATGTCGTCAAAAACATTGTTGACATATGCTGAGATTTCGGCCTCTTTATTTAACCGCTCAGTGTTGTTCTCTAGCATTTCAATCACGCATCTGGCGAAATCACTTGATGCATTCGCGGTAATAAATGGTGATTTATCCTCAAATCCTTGAATGCTGGTGAAAGTGCTTACAATTACCTTTCCATAAGAGAGGGCTTCTACAATTTTCATATTAAGACCCGTTCCATACCGTATAGGACTTATTATTATGGTTTGACGCAAGTAAAATTCATCCAGTGAATCTACAAATCCAATTCCTTTGATTTGTAGCGATGGGTTATTGAATACTTCCGAACCTTTTCCGGCAATTTCAAGGGTTGCGGACGCTTGTTCTTGTAATATGATTGGCCATATACTATCAATAAACCACTTCATAGCATCAACGTTTGGAATCCATTCAAAGTTCCCTACAAATCCAATGCGTTTTTCATGTGCAAAGTGCTCGGTTTTAAACTGTTTCGAATTAACCCGTGGATACCACGTATGTGTATTTGTATTCCATTGACTTAATTGCCTTGTTTCCTCATGCGAAATACATAGTACAACGCTGCAAGCCTTCACTAACGTTTGCTCGAGCGCATAGAGTTGACGACTTATTCGATTGTAAAACCATCGCAGATACCACGGTTCAAGCGTTGCGCGTTGTTTCCAATGCTGATATTCTAGGTTATGCGAACGATAGATGACTTTTTTCGATGTAAACCAAGCTCGAGGTATAATTGATAGGGCGTAAAATCCATCGCAGATGACAACATCAAACTGGTTTTTTAAGTCTTCCGATTGGAGGATAGATAAGGCATTCGATTGTGTATATCGAAGCACGTTCATTGGGTATAAAAAGGATTTCAATAGGACCTTCAAGGAAACCTTTGGTTCAATCTGGAGTGGAATTAGGTTATTTACATGATTAACATCCGTAAAATCACCGGGATGTTTTGGCGTACAGATTGGAGCATAGGTGAGCGCTATGTCTTTGCATTTACTTAAAAGAAAATAGCACGATGCAATGGCCTGTGTTCCGCCATCAACCACAGGGTTGTGGGGCTTCTGCGTTATGTAAAGTACGCGTTTCATGCCCTCCTCCTTAATCGTTTTATCCAGGATTTCCAAGTCTCAAAACTGGCTAAGGGTATGTCGTTATTTGCCGTATAGCTTACTATAATTGCAATAGGAGTGAAGAACATGCCTGATAGCCACATGCCTAACCATGGAGAAATCACGTAGGTATCCGCTAAGTTATCTCCGATGCTCAGTATGATAAAATAGATCATAAAAATGAGTGCTGCAATTACAACCGGAGCTCCAAAGCCACCTTTTTTCACGAGTGCACCCAGCGGAGCACCTACAAAGAACAACACAATAATGGCATAGGTCAAAGCGAATTTTCTGTGAAACTCAATCCAAAACTGATCTTCTTCGTGCCCTAAGGTTTCCATAAAGGTTTCCTGGTTTCGAACGTTTTCATTAATCTGATACAGTTTGGTGACAACATCCTGCATAAGTATTTTCTTCTCTGCCAATGGAATGGATGAAAATGCCACATATTCAACGACAGGCGTTTGTAGACTCGGGTCAATATTAGGCATAGATTTTATCTGCTTGTCAATCACGTGGAAGGTGGCGAAACTTCCTTTAATGCTGGCTAAAAAGGTGCTGTCTAAGGTCGCCCTGCGTTTTTGAATAGAATCCGTTGCTCTTCCAATTTGAAACACATTCATCATTTCATATTTGTCTTGGAATATTTCCTCGTCCGATCGCTTCAAACTGAAGCCGGTGACATTCATCTTATAAGTTGCTCGTTCAAAGGTGGAAATACGGTCCGGGTGAGAACTTATTTTTCCAACTAAGGGCATTCCATTGGGACCAATCTCCCCATTTTCCAATTCTAATTCTTCATAGATGGTGCCTTTTTTTAGATCGAAAAACAAATAGTTTCCACTGGTTGAACGGTAGATTTTTGCATATTTTGCCTTAACTGTTTTAAGTACATTAGGCTCTGTATGGTCGTGAATGATGATGTTCGTAAAACTACTGTCTTTTCCTTTGTTGACCTTGATCGCATAACCATCGATTTCGGTTGTATAAACTCCCGGAACGATGAGCGAGGAGAGCTTTGTGTTTTGTATATCATAGATTAGTGAATGCCATTTTAAGTTAGAAACGGGGATGACATAATTGGCGAAGTAAAACGTGAAACCGGCAATGAACAACACCACTATTGTCAAGGGTCGCATAATTCGCACCAGCGAGAATCCATTGGATTTTAATGCCGTCAATTCGTTGTTTTCGGACATGTTTCCAAAGGTCATTAAAGAGGAGAGTAGGATAGCAAGCGGAAGGGCTAAGGGAATTAAGCTTGCGGAAACATAAAAAAGTAGTTCAAGGATTACCCAAATACTTAAGCCTTTACCCATGAGGTCGTCTATGTATACCCAGAAAAATTGCATAATCAGGATGAACATGGAAATAACCAAGGTTATTAGAAATGGGCCAATGAACGACCGAATACTAAACAGGTATAAGCGTTTCAAAAACTAATTTTTTACAAAAATAGGGCTACTAATTGAATAATTATGCACCGATAAGCCTGCGTAGTTTTTGAAGTTGTTGTTCCCACATTAAGATGCTGCTGTCCTTATCTTCAGCTTCAGCAAAATCGGTAATGGTTAACATGATGGCTTGCGTCATAGGATCGAGAGAGTAGGCAAGCTCAAAATAGGTGTCAAGTTCTTCATCAATGTCCGTTTGCCATTGAAAGCGAATGTGATGATTGGCTTTGTGACTGAGCAGCGCGGCTTCTTCTTCATAACCGTCCCACATGAAAAAATATTGGCCATTTCGAATATTGACATCGTCTGCAAACCATTCGCTTAACCCTTCCACTGTAGTTAATTTTGAATCCAAAATCTTCGGTGAAGTTTTGAGCAATTGCTCGATTTGAAATTTTTCTTTCATTAGGTTCGGAAAAAGCGTGTTATCTTTGGTTTTATCCTGCAATATACAAATTAATTAATTACCGTTCATGCCTAATTTTCAATCCCTTGGGGGATTTTTTTTTCGATTTCGCGGTCAATTACCTCTCGTTTTTTTAGTCATACTTATTCCTCTAAGTTTTTGGATTAAATACCCTTTGTATCCGGCAGATTCCATGTTAATTATTCGGGTGATTTCTTCGCTTCTTATATTTTTGGGTATCGCCATAAGGGCTTTGGTTATTGCGCAAAAAGCTCCTCATACATCGGGTAGAAACCGGCATGAACAAGTAGCCCATTCCTTAAATACCAGCGGTTTGTATTCTGTTACTCAGCATCCCTTATACATGGGGAGTTTTCTCATTTGGATTGGAATATGCATTCGATTCAATAATGTGTTCTTTATTGCTGGGATATTGCTGTTTTCGGTCCTAATGCTTTACATTATCATTAAAGCTGAAGCGGAATTTTTAAGAAATAAGTTCGGTGAAGCATATGACAACTGGAGTAGAGCTACGCCCGCATTTTATGTAAATCCGCTCAGGTTTAAAGCTTCAAATAGTCCGATGAATGGTATTCGAGTATTGGCGACTGAGTATCCGACATGGGTATCTATTTTGGCCGGCTTGCTGATGATTGATATCATTCAATTCTTTTATTTTGAATTGGATGATGTGGTATTGTATCGAATGGCCGGATGGATTATTGCAGCTTTGTTTGTTGGTTTTGGTGGACGTTTCTTTAAATACGTTGTTGTGCGCCGTTGGCTTAAACGTTCAATTTAAATACTTGTCGCTGTTGTAAAGATCTCCCGAGCGTAATTTCATCCGCATATTGCAATTCTGAACCTATCGAAACACCGCGAGATAAGGTTGTAATCACTAAGCCTTCACGGTCTATTCGCTTAAATAAATAAAAGTTTGTTGTATCGCCTTCCATGGTAGGACTCAAGGCAAAAATAATTTCACTGATTTCTGGGTTTTTACTGCGATTTACCAATGAATCTATATTCAAGTCTTGAGGACCAATTCCGTCCATTGGTGATATAATTCCACCCAATACATGATAACGTCCTTTAAATGTTTCCGTACTTTCAATGGCCATTATATCTCGTACATCTTCAACTACACAGATTACATCATTTGCCCTGCGTTCATTGGAGCAAATTGAACAGGTTTCGGTATCGGATATGTTCCCGCAAAGCTGGCATGCGAAAGTTTGTGTCTTGAGTTGAATAAACGCCTCTACAAAGGTTTTAATTTCGTCACCATCCCTTCGATGTAAATGTAATGCAAGCTTCAACGCAGTTCGTTTTCCAATGCCCGGAAGTGTTGCCAACTGTTCGGTTGCTTGTTCAAGGTATTTAGATGGAATTTGCATGAAACAAATGTAGTTATTTTCGTTTCGCTTTGCGTACTTTTGCTTTATGGCCGCCCCACAATTAAATATTAAAAATAAACGCGCCCGATTTGAGTATCATTTAGAAGACACCTTTCAAGCAGGTATTGTACTTTCTGGTACTGAAATTAAAAGCATCCGCAATGGTAAGGCAAGTATTTTAGAAGCCTATTGCATCTTTCATGAAGGGGAAGTATGGATCCGCAACATGTTTGTAAATGAATATGAAAACGGGACTTTTTATAATCATAAGCCACGCGCAGATCGAAAACTCTTATTAAACAAAAAGGAAATTAATCGCATTGAGAAATTTCTAAAGGTAAAGGGAAATACAATAATTCCGCTTAAGTTGTTTTTGTCAGATAAGGGTTGGGTTAAAATAGAAATCGCTTGCGCCGTGGGTAAGAAATTACACGACAAACGCCACGACCTTAAAATGAAAGATGATCAACGAGAAATGGATCGCGCCTTGAAACGTTAGTTCTTAATTACTTTATACCCTGGATAATTTTTCTTGTCAAACGCAAATTTTGTGTCTTT
>JACCDP010478852.1_pt1 | contig 31180 bp, 26 predicted proteins | sample 7445841 | NCBI WGS metagenome assembly JACCDP01 (sample SAMN15323441, study PRJNA562643) | freshwater metagenome | isolation source: river surface water | place: USA:Blue River Watershed | collected 2017-08-17 | reverse complement strand
TCGATGATGATGTTTTTAATCTTGTTAAGACAATCAATAATTTCATTCGTTGAAATAGGCTTTGCTTCATCGGGTCTGAAAACATTTTCATATAATTTTGCTTCCAATTCATTGACTAGTACATCTACGCCAGAAAAAGTTAATTTTCGTTTTAGCTTTCTTATATCTCTATAATAACATACAATGATACTACTTCGTAAAGCCTTGGCAACATTTAAAGTGGTTTCCCCATTTACAAATGGATTGCCATCCCGATCACCGCCAGGCCAAAAGCCTAATTCTATAAATGGATTTTCGCCTTCATATTTATTATCAAAAACTTCTCTAATAATGGTGCTGTAAATATTGCCAACCGAATGATAAAAAATATTTTCCAGGTACCACATTAAAGTTAAAGCCTCATCCGTAGGTGTGGGTTGCTTTTTATTAAAAAAAGGAGTAAGCCCTAATTGTTGAATATATTGATTAATGGTATTAAAGTCATTTTTACCAATGGCGTCCCCCATATCATGTATAATACCTAATACATTCGCTGGATAAAATTGTGTTGGATGTGCTGTTAATACAAGACGTACTTTGAATTTCTCTAGCTTCTTTTTTAGTGCATCCGTATTGTTAGAAAATTCAGCATCTCTAACGAGCGCTTTTAAGCTTCCAATACCATCTACCTCATTAACACTACTAAATGCCGCATCTTCAATCGCATCAAACAATACCACCTGTCTTTCCATGTATTGAACATACTTAAAAAGGTGGTCTAGTTTTTCTTTCTCAGTTTCAACATAGGTATGTTGTTTGAAAAAGTAGTCAACAATTTCGATGGGCGATTTATCTTTACTAAAACCTTCTTCGCAGGTTTGCAATAAAATGGGTAATAAAGCACCCACATTGGCTACGCCCGAGTAAGGGAGTGCTGCAAATAAACTATTGTAAATAATGTATTTGTCAGAAACGTTTTTTCTGAATTGAATTGCGTAATTATGAGCGCTTGTTGGCATACTATTGTACTATAAAGGTAGTACAAATAAAGTTAAATTCTCTGAAACCCTTGTCTGTATTGATTCCTAATGAATGTTCGTTTTAATCAGTTACAATGCTTTGTATGTTGGTACTTTGATATCATGATAAAAAGCAAAGGTCCAATTTTCTTTTTGTCCCTTTTCCCACCATTGTTGTCGCCATTCCATGGCTAATTTACCATCCAGGTCATACTTCGCTACAAATCTTGATTTCATTTGCTGCAATTGCGGTGCTACATCAGCACCGAAAAATAGGATTTCTTCCTGTTCTTTAATCCAACACACTTGATGATATAAACTATGCCCACCTGTAATTTTGTAATGAATCAAATCTTCAATCATTCCTTCCTCCTGTGTGAGCCATTGAACCTTGCTAAATTCTTCCAATATTTGTATCTGATCGGCAATATAGGAAGCACTTTTTGATTGTAAGGCTAAATCATATTCACATTTTTGTATATAATAGGTTGCATAAGGAAAGCTGATAAATCGTTCCTGATGTTGGGGGTGCAAGTAACTAATGCCTCCTGAATGATCCTTGTGTAAATGACTCAGAAAAACTTTGGTCACACTGGAAGGGTCAATTCCAATGGCCATTAAATTAGTATGTATTTGAAGTATGCCTTGGTTGTTAAAATAGCCAAGACCCGTGTCCAATAAAATAATATCGTTTTCGGTTACGACAACAAAGGGCTGTACTTGTACCAAAATACTTCCTGGAGGTCTGTTTTGAATATCCCCTTCAAAGGGAATAAACACTTTTGTACTATCAATTGAAAAACTGCCCTCAGATAAAGGATAAATACGCATGGTATAAAAATAGTGATTAACGCAGTACCATCTGCCTGTCGGCGTCTAATCTTAATAATATAAAAACAAGTACTGTAAACGTGAGTAAGGAGGATCCGCCATAACTGATTAATGGTAAAGGAATACCTACAACTGGAAACAATCCAATGCACATGCTTATATTAACAGCAATATGGAAAAAGAAGATGCCCACGACGCTGTAAGCGTAAACTCTTGAAAAAGTACTTCTTTGCCTTTCGGCAATTCTTATCAATCGAAACAGAAAAAACAAATACAAACCAAGAAAAATAAAAGTTCCCACAAAACCAAAAGCCTCTCCAAGTGACGTGAAAATAAAATCTGTATGTTGTGCGGGTACATATTTTCCTCTGGTTTGTGTTCCCTTTAAAAAACCTCTTCCCCAAAATCCACCAGATCCTATAGCTATCTTACTTTGTTTCACATTATAGTCATCTGGCTTGCGTGCTGCTTTTTTATTTACCGTGGTTTTGTTAGCTGATTTTACATTTTGGCTACAATCATATTCCTTACCCATCATGCTGTATATACGCGTGCTTTGGTAACATTCAAAAACATTATTGAACATATAAGGAACAATGTATTTAATTGTTCCAAAACAAATCGCCCAAATAGATATAATGACTAATATTGAATTTTTATTTCGTTTGAATTTTTTAATCAGATTGATAATAAATAATCCAGCTATCACGGAAATAATTATAGATAGTATGGTGGGATCTAATAACAAAGTAGCTATCACTAAGATGGCAAATGATAGCAATACCACTAAAATAATAGGAGGAAGTCCTTCTCTATACATGGCAAATATAAAAGCACTATATACTAATGCTAAGCCTAGCTCATGTTGCATCACAGATAAAATAGCAGGTAGTATAATCATGGCGCCTGCAATCAGGTGCGATTTTAATTTAGAAAAGTCGGTTTCGGGTTTTGAAATAAACTTAGCTAGTATTAATGCAGTAAATATTTTACATAATTCTGCAGGTTGTAAATTAAAGCCGCCTGCAATCGGTATCCAGCTTTTAGATCCGTTGATATCCTTTCCTAAAACAAAAGTAGCCAGCATTAATAATATTCCTAAAACATACAAAACATTCGATAGTGCAGTAAACACCTTACTATCCATGAGCAGGATAAAAATGGCAATGAAAGCGCAAAATATCGCAAAATAGATTTGCTTGCTATAATTCGTCTTCGCTGTTAAAAAAGAGTTACTCCAATTTAAATTTGGGTTATACTCCACCATGAAAATGCATAAAATACCAATAGCAACCATTATTACATATAATAATATTACCGCGAAGTCGGTCCCCTTTGAAAAATTATTATTGTTATAGTTTACCATTTTTTTTCGCAGTTACTTTTTTCTTTTTTTGTAATGGGTCAAGTGCCGTTTCCTTACTTACCTTGCGTGAAGGTACTGGTTTGGATGGGGGTGTTACAGGGAGGGTGTCCATTTTTTTTGGCGTGTCCAATGCTAGTTTCGTCGGTGCAATTTCAGATAACATTTCCATATCCCATACATCAGCGAGCTCATCATTGTTATACTCAAATGGGGTTAGCATTTCTGTTTTGTTATTACGAACATACCAGCTTTTAATGGCGGCAGGCATTAAGTCCACATTAGATAAATTTTCTGCTTTCAATTTACTTTCAGTGGTTAAAGTATCGTTTAAATACTTTTCCATCATGAGTCCCGCAATAGGCCCCGCCCAAGTAGCACCATAACCCGCATTCTCCACCACTACGGCTACTGCAATTGTGGGATTTTCTTTTGGGGCAAAACATACAAATAAAGAGTGATTTTTTCCATGTGGGTTTTGGGCAGTACCAGTTTTAGCGCAAAAATCATGTCCAGGCACTTTGATAAATGCAGCAGTACCAATCACTGTAACATCATGCATGCCTTCTTTGATAACATCAAAATATTGTTTTGCAATTTTAGTTACTTCAATTTTAGTTCTGTATTTTTCAAGCATCAACTTATCTTCTTCATCTTCGTTTTCGATACTATCCACAAAATGGGGTGTGTAATAAAATCCCGAATTTGCCAGATAGGCCATTGCATTGGCTAATTGAAGCGGTGTCGCTGTCATACGATCCTGACCAATACCCAAGGTGAGCATATAACAACTGTTCCAATATTTGGCACCGCCAAAATCTCGGCTGTATTGTGCAGTGTCAGGAATATTGGCTCTGTTTTCACTTGGCAAATCCACACCTAACTTTTTTCCAAAGCCAAATGCATTCATATATTCTTTCCATTTTAAATATCCTTTTTTTGCATTGTGGTATTGTGGGTTATCAATCGCCATTCTAAATACTTGTAAAAAGTAAGAATTACAAGAGTAGGCCAATGCCAATTGTAAGTTAGCTGCATGACCAGGATTGTGGTGTTCACATTTACGCGGATCACCGCAAGCGCCATAAGAACCACGGCAATTATATCCATAATCGGGTGTGATTAAACCTTCGTCTAATGCAATCAAAGCACCCATTGGTTTAAAAGTTGAGCCTGGGGGATATTGCCCTTTTATGGCACGGTTATATATGGGGCGCGCGGTATCTAATAATAATCTACCAATTGTTTTTCTTCGTTGGTTCCCGGTTAACAAATTTGGATTATACCCTGGGCTTGAAGCCATGGCAATAATACCGCCTGTTTTTGGATTGATGGCAACAGCGCTTCCAATTTTATGTTGTAATAGTTTTTCAGCTAACTGTTGCACTTCCACATCCATGCTCGTGAATATATTACGACCTGCAATAGCTAGGGTATCATAAATACCTTTTTCATAGGCGCCTTGTATTTTCCCTTTATTATCTCTTAAGAATCTGGTTACCCCTCTTTGTCCCATTAAAATAGGTTCATAAAATCGCTCTAGTCCAGTCATGCCTGCATAATCACCCATTTCATATCCTTCAGCGGCATGTTTTTGTAAAAAGTTCACGTCCACTTCCGCAACATATCCTAAAACATGCGCTGCTGTATTGTAAGGGTAGGATCGAATACTACGTTCAGATAAAGTAAAACCAGGAAAGCGATATAGGTTTTCATTTAATTGCGCATAGGTTTCTGCAGATAAAAAAGGTTCAAAAGCACTTGCTTTTACTCTTGTGTTTTTTATAATCGCTTCAATAATTCTTTTTGAATAGGTTGCTTTGTCAATTTTTAAAATTTGGCAAAGCATATTGGTGTCAACGCCTTTTGCTTCATTCGGGATCACCACTAAATCGTAACTAATGGTGTTTTCCAACATTGCCTTTTTTTTGCGATCATAAATGATGCCACGATCCGGGTAAATGATTTTTCGATATATCGCGTTATTATCTGCAGCTAATTTATATTTTGATGAAAAAATTTGCAAGCTGATAAGTTGCACAATAAGAATAGTAAATATAATCCCAATAATAATTTGAATAATACCACCCCTGTTTTGATTATATACGGACATGCACTATCTTTTTAGTTTTCGTCGGTTCATTAAAAGTTCAACTAAAAAAATCAAAACAACACTCATGATGCTTGTGGTAATTACTTTTCCTAAAAAGTATCCGAAACTGCCAAATTGCAACCATTCTAGCAGTACTAAATAAAAATGATGAATAAAAGTTAATACAAATACATAAAATAAATAGGGTCCCCAACCCATAGTGCCGATACTCGGTTCTTTATTCACTTCCTCGGAGGCCTCTTGTGCTAATAATAAATTCAAGATACTTGGACGTACATATGCCATTAGTCCGCAAGCTGCAGCATGTAAGCCAGGCGTGCTTGAAAATAAGTCCAAAACAAAACCTATCAAAAAACCTAAAAAGGTAATGGATAACCTGCTTGTACCGAAGGGCAGCCATAAAATAAATATAAAATATAAGTAGGGCGTAATAAATTGATGAAGGGGGGGCACTTCTTTTAAGATAACTACTTGCACGAGTAGAAATAATATAAAACGGATACTATTTTTAATAAAACTATTCATTGGGTGTTTTATTTTTTTCTACCTCTAATTGCTCGTTCATCCTTTTATTTTCAACCAAGTAGATAAATTCTAAATTGTAAAAGTTAGTAGCAGATTTTAATTCCAAAGTCAAAAAATTACTTGCAGGATCAACCACTACTTTTGTAACACGGCCAAGCATCAATTGCGCAGGGAAACTTGCTGAATAAGGACTCGTTAAAACTGAATCACCTATTTTAGGCGCAGCACTTTTTGAAATATTTTTTAAAGTTAAAATATCAGGGTCACTTCCATCCCATTCAACAGTACCCGCTACCTTATCGCGTTTCAACATGGCACTCACTTTGCTATTGCGATGAAGCAAGCTCATTATTTTACTATAATTGTCATTCACTTCAACCACAATACCCACAATACTTCCATCTGTGCTAATGGCAGCCATATCCTTTTTAACGCCTTGCAAAGCACCACGCTCAATAGTAATGTAATTTTTTTGGAGCGTAAATGTATTGCCAACCACTTTTGCTGGGTAGTAATAAAACTTTCTAGTTTTTTCAAGACTGTCCTTGCGTAAGATTAATGTACCCGATTTTTTTGTAGTATCAAATGGAACAAAATTTTGTGCTAGTTGGTTACGAAGCGCAACATTTTCAGCAGCCAGTAAAGTGTTCGTCTTTTTTAATCTGAAAAAGTAGGACCAATTATTATATCTGGTATTAATATCGCCAATTACCTGATTGGTCATTCCGCCAAAAAATGTTTGGTGTGATTTGCTATAGGAAGATAACATCACTAATGATACAATTTGTAGTATCAAAAAAGTAAAAAAAGTAAAATTTTGTCTTATGAACCCAATGATATTCTTCAATGGTGATCGCCTTTATAATCGTTGATTAAATAAATCTTTTATCTCATGATGAATGGGAATCGTTGGTAGTTCTTCAATGCAATACCTGTTCCGCGCACCACACTTTTAAGTGGATCTTCGGCAATGTGTACTGGTAATTTAATTTTTGAACTCAAACGCTTATCCAAACCACGTAATAATGCACCGCCGCCGGTTAAATACAAACCGCGACGATAAATATCTGCAGCTAATTCAGGAGGTGTTGTTTCCAACGCCTTCAAAATTGCTTCTTCTATTTTGAAAATACTTTTATCTAATGCTTCCGCAACTTCCTGGTAGCTTACCATAATTTGTTTTGGTATACCAGTTACTAAATCACGTCCATTTACTGGCATGTCATCTGGTGGGCTGTCTAAATCTTTTAATGCAGCACCTACATGAATTTTAATTTGTTCCGCAGTACGCTCCCCAATTAATAAACTATGATATCTTCTTAATGCTTCCATAATATCTGCAGTAAATTCATCACCTGCAATACGAATACTTTGATCACAAACAATTCCAGCTAATGCAATAACTGTTATACCAGTTGTACCACCTCCAATATCAATAATCATATTTCCAACAGGTTCTTCCACATCAATACCAATTCCTAAAGCTGCAGCCATCGGTTCATGAATCATATACACTTCCTTAGCACCTGCTTGTTCTGCACTATCACGCACCGCTCTTTTTTCAACCTCAGTAATGGAAGAAGGAATACAAATAACCATTCTCCAACTCGGAGGAAATAAAGGCTTCTTTGGATAAATCATTTTCATCAACTCGCGAATCATTAATTCAGCAGCGTTGAAGTCGGCAATAACACCATCTTTTAAGGGGCGAACTGTTTTTATACTTTCATGCGTTTTTTCATGCATGAGCAATGCTTTTTTACCTACGCCTAAAACTTCCTTCATATTATTTCTGTTCAAAGCAATAATAGAAGGTTCATTCACTACAACTTCATCATTGTGAATGATAAGGGTATTAGCAGTACCTAAGTCCATTGCTATTTCCTGTGTAAAAAAGTTAAATATGCCCATTGTAAATCGTTATTTGAATAATACTAGTTGAATGTAGCAAAATTCAACTAAAATTACCGAAATACAAAGCTTTTTACAAATGAATCAAAAAAGAATTTTCAAGTAAAAATTTATGGAAATTCAAACCCAATATCTTTCCTGAAATACATGCCATCAAAATGGATCTTAGACAAACCATTTTTTGCTTTTAAGACAGCCTCTTGTAAGTTGGTTCCTTTTGCAGTGACAGTTAAAACTCGACCACCACTTGTAACTACGGCGTTTTCATGAAAGCTAGTGCCAGCTTGAAATACATGGATATCAGGCAATAACTTTGCTTCTTCAATACCAGTAATGATAAAATTATTTTTGTAAGCACCAGGGTAACCGCCACTCACTGCCATAACGGTTGCAAAACTTGCATTATGGTATTCAATATTGACATCTTCTAAAGTGCCATTATCGGCCGCTGCTAATAAGCTCACTAAATCGGTTTGTAAACGGGGTAGAATTACTTCCGTTTCTGGGTCTCCTAATCGGCAATTATATTCTATCACATAGGGGTCGCCTCCTTGATTCATCAGCCCAAAGAATACGAAACCCTTATAAGTCATATTTTCTTCATGAATACCTTGAATCGTAGGTTTTATAATTCGCTCCTCCACTTTTTGCATAAAGGCATCATCCATGAATGGGACTGGACTTACACAACCCATACCACCCGTATTAAGCCCGGTATCGCCTTCGCCTATTCGTTTGTAGTCCTTTGCATGGCCTATAATTTTATAATTTTTACCATCTGTTAAAGCAAAAACACTGACTTCAATCCCAGTTAAAAATTCCTCAATGACTACTTTTGAACTCGCATCCCCAAATTGTTTATTAAGGATCATTTCTTCAAAACTTTCAATAGCTTCTTGGTGGGTAAAAGCAATAATAACGCCCTTTCCAGCGGCCAAGCCATCGGCTTTGAGAACTACGGGTAATGTATGCTTGGTGATGTATTCCTTTCCTTGTTCATAGTTTTCAAGTGTAAATTCAGCATAACCTGCCGTTGGAATTTGGTGCCTTTGCATAAAGTGTTTGCTAAAAGCCTTACTTCCCTCTAATTGAGCAGCTTGGGCACTTGGCCCAATCACATTAATATGTTGGGTTGCGGCATCTTCCCCAAAAAAATCAAAAATCCCTTTCACCAAAGGGTCTTCTGGACCCACAATGATCATTTCAATATTATTAGATAGCGCTGCTGTTTTTAAAGCATCAAAATCTCCCACTTTAATAGGCAAATTGGTACCAAATAAAGCAGTACCTGGGTTTCCGGGGGCAATGAATAGTTGGTCACATTGGTGACTACTTGCTATTTTCCAAGCCAAAGCATGTTCTCTACCGCCAGCGCCAATTAATAAAATATTCATAATTCGTTTGATTGCACCACGAAAGTAAAATTTATTGAAGGGATTTTATTAATTTGAGGCAATTAAATAACAAATTGATTATGTCAACAGCTTCGCTAAAACATCCAAAAGGCTTGTATGTCTTATTTGCAACTGAAATGTGGGAACGATTTAACTATTATGGCATGCGTGCCATTTTGGTATTGTTTTTAACCAAGGCTTTACTTTTTGACAAGGTTTTTGCTTCTCAAGTGTATGGTAGTTATACAGGTTTGATTTATTTGACGCCTTTATTAGGTGGTTATATCGCTGATAGATATTGGGGAAATAACCGTTCCATTATCGCTGGAGGGCTCGTGATGGCGATTGGGGAATTTATACTTTTTGGTTGCGGCAGTTTTTATCAAAATGCGGACTTATCTGCTATTTTATTTTATTCAGGTTTGGGTTGTATGATTGCAGGGAATGGTTTTTTCAAACCTAATATATCAAGTTTGGTTGGACAATTGTATCCGAGAGGAGATAAAAGAATTGATTCTGCCTATACCATATTTTATATGGGGATTAACACCGGTGGTGCATTAGGCCCCTTTGTTTGTGGTTTTTTTGGAGATACGGGTAATCCGGCTGATTTCAAATGGGCATTTTTCGCAGGCGGAGTAGCTATGTTAATTAGTGTTATTACACAATTATTATTTCAGAAAAAATATTTAAAAGATCCAGACGGCAATGCACTTGGGGAAGCCCCAGCAGATGCGCCTAAATGGTTTCAGAAAATTCCAGTGATGGTGGGCTTTTTATTTTTGTTATCGTTGTTGACCATAACACTGGTATATATTGATGTTAAAGTAGTGAGTTATTTATTTTATTTATTATTGGGTTGTATTACTTTAATTGCATTTATTGTTTTTTCAGACAAAACTTTAAGCGGTATTGAAAAACAAAAAGTATTGGTGATTTTTGTGGTTTCCTTTTTTGTTATTTTCTTTTGGAGTGCCTTTGAACAAGCGGGTGCTAGTTTAACTTTTTTTGCAGAAGAGCAAACCAATCGCGACTTAGGTTTCTTTACTGTTCCTTCTAGTTTCTTTCAATCATTGAACTCAATTTTCGTTGTAAGTTTTGCACCCGTTTTTGCATGGTTATGGGTAAAATTAGGAAAGCATGAGCCTTCTTCTCCTTATAAAATGGCAGCGGGTTTAATGTTATTGGCATTGGGTTATTTTTGGATTGCCACTGGCGTGAGTGGGGTGGGTACAGGTATCAAAGTAAGCATGATATGGTTGATAGGAATGTATATGCTACATACTTTTGGGGAGCTTTGTTTATCACCTATTGGATTGTCCTTGGTCAATAAATTAGCACCTTTGAAGTTCGGCTCTTTATTAATGGCAGTATGGTTTACAGCCAATGCATTCGCTAATAAATTAGCAGGGGTGTTTAGTGCATTGTATCCTGAAAATGGAAAAACAACTTCTTTTCTTGGGTATCAAATCACCAACTTGAACGAATTCTTTATGTTTTTTGTAGGGATGGCCGGTGTTGCCTCCATCATATTATTCTTCCTTTCAAAAAAATTAAAAAACTTAATGGAACAATAGTTTTGTTCGTAGATATATTAAAAAAGCCACGAAATTCTCGTGGCTTTTTTTGTGCAATTTTAATTTATATTATAACACCCCTTTTACAATTTCATCCACCACTGCTGGATCTAAAAGTGTGGAAGTGTCTCCCAAACTACTTAATTCACCTTCGGCTACTTTGCGAAGTATGCGACGCATAATTTTTCCAGAACGTGTCTTAGGAAGTCCTGATACAAATTGAATTTTATCCGGCTTTGCAATAGGTCCAATAATTCTTGTCACTGTTTGCAAAATATCTTTACGAATCATATCAGCAGTGCCATGGGTGTCCTGTCCATGTGATCCTGTATAAATGACGTACGCGTAAATTCCTTGTCCTTTGATATCATGGGGGTAACCTACTACCGCACTTTCTACAACACCTGCGTGCATATTAATGGCATTCTCCACTTCGGCAGTTCCTATTCGGTGCCCACTTACATTGAGTACATCATCCACACGACCTGTGATTCTAATTTGACCTTGGTCATTTTTTAATGCACCATCTCCTGTGAAATATAAATTTTCATAAGTGGCAAAATAATTGGTTCTGCATCTTTCATGATCGCCATAAGTGGTTCTCAATGTGGAAGGCCAAGGCTGTGTGATACATAAATTTCCACGATACAAGCCATCTTCCATCGTAGTTACTTCCGCACCTTTATCATCAACTAAAATTGTTTTTACTCCTGGCAATGGATAAGTTGCCCAGCCTGGTTTTCCAGGGGTAATACCTGCCATATTAGAAATCATGATGCCACCTGTTTCTGTTTGCCACCAGGTGTCAACAATAGGACATTTTTTCTTTCCGATATGTTCATCATACCAATGCCATGCTTCCTCGTTGATCGGTTCTCCGACGGTACCTAACACTTTCAAACTACTTAAATCATGACCTTGCACAGGTCCTAATCCAAATCCCATTAAGGAACGAATTGCAGTAGGCGCGGTATATAAAATGTTCACTCTGAACTTATCAATAATATCCCAAAACCTTCCAGCATCTGGGAATGTAGGGATCCCCTCAAACATTAAGGAAGTACCTCCTGCGCTCAACGGCGCATAAACAATATAGCTATGTCCTGTAATCCATCCGATATCTGCAGTACAAAAGAAGATATCATTGGGTTGGTATTGAAAAACATTTACAAAAGTATAATTAGTGTAAACCATATATCCAGCAACACTATGTACGACACCTTTTGGTTTTCCAGTGGAACCAGATGTATATAAAATAAACAAAGGGTCTTCTGCATCCATCTCAGCAGCATCCACATGAGTGATGCCTTGTGATTCTACTTTTTTAATTTCATCTTCCCACCAAACATCACGGCCTTTTAGCATGGATACTGCTGTTCGGGTACGTGTGCAAACAATAACACGCTTCATTGTTTTATTTCCGATTAGTGCATCATCAATGACGGACTTTAATGGTATATCTTTTGCACCACGATAAGCGCCATCGCAAGTAATAATGAATTCAGCTTGTGCATCCTCTAATCTGTCCGCAATACTTTGTGCCGAGAATCCACCAAAAATAACACTATGTATAGCGCCAATGCGCGCGCAAGCCAATACGGCAATGGCTAGTTCAGGTATCATACCCATATAAATACAAACACGGTCTCCTTTCTTTACGCCATTATTATAAAGTACTTGTGCAAATTGACAAACTTTTAAATGCAATTGTTTGTAGGTAATAATGCGATGGTGTTCCTCGGGGTCATTCGGTTCCCAAATTAATGCAGGGGTATCGCCATTTTTTTCAAGATGACGATCAATACAATTTTCAGTAATATTTAATTTTCCGCCTTTGAACCATTCAATTTTTGGGTCCTTAAAATTCCATTCAGAAACAGTATCCCATTTTTTACGCCAAGTAAAATTATCGGCAATAGCACCCCAAAATTTTTCAGGCTGTTCAATACTTTTTTTATAGGCTTCGTGGTAGTCGTCTAAATTTTTAATTTGGTAAGGGTAGCTCATAGGAATCGTTGAATAAATAATGATACTCAAATTTACATTTTTCAGTTTAAATTATTAACTTGAATATTCACTTGAAAACAACTTAATTTATGATTCAAGAAAAAAAGCAAAGTGGCATCGCTTTTGTTATTGGGGCTTCTTCGGTAGGTACCTTAATTGAATGGTATGATTTTTACATATTTGGGATGTTGGCTACCATCATTTCGAAACAATTTTTCCCTGCAGATGCAGGAACCGCAGCGCTATTAAGTACTTTGGCCATATTTGCTGCAGGCTTTATCGTTCGACCTTTTGGGGCGTTGGTTTTTGGAAGATTAGGCGATTTGATTGGCCGTAAACACACTTTTTTATTGACATTAGTGATTATGGGTGGATCCACTTTTGCGATTGGACTTGTTCCAGGCTATGCAACTATTGGATGGGCAGCCCCTATTTTAGTATTAATTCTACGTTTATTACAAGGATTGGCTTTGGGAGGGGAGTATGGCGGCGCAGCTACTTATGTGGCTGAACATGCACCACAAGGACAAAGAGGTTTTTGGACTAGTTGGATTCAAACCACAGCCACACTAGGCTTATTTTTAGCATTGGGCGTAATTATATTTATAAGATCAAGTCAAGGGGTTGAAAAATTTAGTGCAGAATGGGGTGGTTGGAGATATCCTTTTTGGATTTCCTTATTGTTGGTAGGCGTGTCCATTTTAATTAGAATGCGCATGAGTGAGTCGCCCATGTTTTCTAAATTAAAATCCGAGGGTAAAACCTCAGTCAATCCGCTAAAAGAAAGTTTTGGCCATAAGGCAAATTTTAAAATGGTTTTGTTGGCCTTATTTGGTGCTGTGATGGGACAAGGAGTAGTTTGGTATACTGGGCAGTTTTATGCACAAAGTTTTATTGAAACAGTTTGTAAGGTTGAATTTATACAATCACGAAATTTAATGTTGTGGGCGATATTAATGGCGACACCTTGCTTTGTATTGTTTGGATGGTTGAGTGATAAAGTGGGAAGAAAATGGATCATGCTCATTGGAATGTTGGCGGCAGTGCTCACTTATCGACCCATTTATAAACAATTTTTAAGTTTAACGAGTGCGAAAAATAGAATTGAAAAAATTGATTTAGCCAAAACGACTGCAAGCGAACCAAAAGTGGTGACTGATGCGAAGGAGGCCACTAAAATATATGTTACACAAACATTTGATACCGCCTACACGGATGGAGCACATTTCAAATATACCAAAACGGACACCCTACATTTAGCTGCTGCATATGATGCTAATTTGAAAATAGATACACTGAATCCCAGTTTAATTGTGTCAAAATCGGTGAAGCCAAATGTGGTGATTGAAAAAACAATGGATGATGCTACTTATTGGAATTTAATCTGGTTGGTATTTATACAAATTGTTTATGTAACCATGGTGTATGGTCCTATTGCTGCATTCTTAGTGGAGATGTTTCCTACAAAAATCAGGTATACTTCCATGTCATTGCCTTATCATATTGGTAATGGAGTGTTTGGCGGATTAGTACCTTTTTTAGGAACATTGATTGTTGAGTTTACCAAATCACCGGAATCGCCTATGGGAGATGCGTTGGCTGGATTATGGTATCCAATAGGGGTGGCCAGCGTTTGTTTAATTATTGGCGTGTTTTATTTAAGTAACAAAATTGATAAAAATGTAATGGACTAGCGTAATCAAATAAGCAAGCCATTTACTAAAAATAGAATCATTATGAATGCAGTTAAAAAATTATTAGGTTATGTGTGGATGCTAATGGCACCTGCCTTAATTTGTTTTTTAGTTTACCAAGCAGTGGAAAAAATTTCGGCAGCATCTGAAATACAAAGAGCAAATGTTGCTTTACAATGGGTGATTATATTACTTGTGTTTACGCCTATATGTGTTGGTTTTTTCATATTTGGAAAATATGCAAGTGCGAATGAGTATGCACACTTGCCTGAATCGTCTAATGAGTTAGAATAAGTATTTTATAGTCATTTAAGGATTGTTACTTATTTTTGATCATGTCTTTAACAGTAAGTCAAATAAGTAAAACTTTTGGCGCGTCAAACGCAGTCGACAATATCACCTTCACAATTAATACAGGAGAAGTAGTTGGTTTTTTAGGTCCCAATGGTGCTGGGAAATCAACCACAATGAAAATGATTGTCGGCTTTTTACAAGCAGACAAAGGAACAATCACATTGAATGGAATTAGTTACGAACAAGATGCAGTCAAGTATAAAAAAATGATCGGCTACCTGCCTGAATCCAATGCTTTATATGAAGATATGTATGTGAAGGAATATTTAAGTTTTATTGCAGATGGGCATGAAATTAAAAATCCAGCAAATCGCATTCAGGAAGTGATTGAACAAACAGGATTAGGTTTGATGCAAACAAAAAAAATTAATCAGCTTTCCAAAGGGTATAAACAGCGCGTCGGGATGGCTGCTGCAATTATACATTCACCGAAGCTATTAATATTGGATGAGCCTACCGCAGGTTTGGATCCCAATCAATTAACTGAAATTAGAGCACTGATTAAATCATTAAGTGCAAACGCTATGATTCTATTTTCAACACATATTTTACAGGAAGTGACCGCCATATGTGATCGAGTGTTAGTATTAAACAAGGGAAAATTGGTGGCCAATGATCGTATGGCCGATTTAGCGCAAAAACACGAAGCAGGATTGGAAGAAATTTTCAAAATGCTTACCCATTAAAAAAAAGGATGTAAATTGCGGTCTCCAATTGGTATATACCTATTTTAGAAATTAATAAGCAATATTTATGAGTTACATTATTGAAGTTCATGCAAGACAAATTTTAGACAGTCGCGGTAATCCAACCGTTGAAGTGGATGTATTAACAGACGAAGGAGCGATGGGTCGTGCGGCTGTGCCTAGTGGCGCAAGTACTGGTATCCATGAAGCAGTAGAGTTAAGAGATAACGATAAAAAAAAGTATGTAGGCAAAGGCGTTATTAAAGCGGTTAAAAATGTAAATGATCATATTGCAAAAGCAGTGGAAGGATTTGATGTTAGTGCGCAAGCGGCGATTGATCAAATGATGATTGAATTAGACGGAACAGCCAACAAAGGTAAATTAGGGGCGAATGCAATTTTAGCAGTAAGTATGGCAGTAGCGAAAGCGGCAGCCGAAGAAGCAAATTTGCCTTTATACAGATACATTGGTGGGACAAATGCAAAAACATTGCCAATCCCAATGATGAATATTATTAATGGCGGTGCGCATGCTGATAATAAAATTGATTTTCAAGAATTTATGGTGATGCCTATTGGTGCACCTAATTTTAGTGAAGGTTTGCGTTGGGGGGTTGAAATTTTCCATCATTTAAAATCGGTATTAAAGAAAAAAGGATTTAGCACAAATGTGGGAGATGAAGGTGGATTTGCGCCAAACATTCAAAGCAATGAGGAAGCGATTGAAACCGTGCTTGAAGCAATTCATGCAGCAGGATATAAAACTGGATCTCAAATTGCTATAGCAATGGATGCTGCAAATAGTGAGTTGTGGGATGCGAAAAAGAAAAAATATGTTTTCCATAAAAGTTCTGGAAAGGAATTAAGTAGCGACCAATTGGTGAAGTATTGGGAAAAATGGGTGAAACAATATCCTATTATTTCCATTGAAGATGGTATGGCTGAGGACGATTGGAATGGTTGGAAGGCATTAACACAAGCGATTGGCGATAAGTGTCAATTGGTAGGGGATGATTTATTTGTGACCAATGTGGATCGTTTGCAAATGGGCATTGATAAAAAAATCGGAAACGGTTTGTTGGTCAAAGTGAATCAAATAGGCACTTTGACGGAAACCATCAATGCGGTTACTTTGGCGCAACACAATGGTTATAACACGATTATGTCACATCGCAGTGGTGAAACTGAAGATACCACGATTGCTGATTTAGCAGTAGCTTTAAATTGCGGTCAAATTAAAACTGGATCAGCTTCAAGAACCGATCGTATGGCTAAATACAACCAGTTAATTAGAATTGAAGAAGCATTAGGCGAAACGGCAATTTACCCTAAAGGGAAAGTGAAGTTTGGCAACAAATAGTTAAAAGGCTTTTAATTTTAAAGTCTTTATCACAAAAGGTTGGCGTATTATTAGAACTACACTAATTTTACTCCAACCTTTTTTTTATGCAGTTTTTGAAAAAAATAACCCCTTTTATTGCTAATCGATATTTCGTCGTGGCCGTTGGTTTTTTTGTATGGATGTTATTTTTTGACCAAAGAGATTTTTTTCAGCAAAGCCAAAGAACAGGGGAATTAAAAAAAGTAGAGGCGGCTAAAAAATATTACCAAGACGAAATTGAAAAAACTAAGAAGCAGTTAAATAATTTACAAAACAATCCTGCCTCCGTTGAAAAATATGCACGTGAAAGATATTTATTAAGACGTGAGGGGGAGGAAGTTTATTTATTTGAAGATACAATGCCTGCATCCACAAAAAAATGACAAAGAAGGAAAGGTATTCACATGTACTCAATTATTTTCAGCAACAAATGCCGATTGCTGAAACCGAATTAACTTACGAAAGTCCATTTCAATTATTGGTAGCTGTTATTTTATCAGCACAATGCACTGACAAACGCGTTAATGAAACCACTCCGTTAATTTTTAAAAAATTCCCTTCACCTGAGTCTATGGCGCTAGCCCAGTTTGATGATTTATTTCCTTTGATTAAAAGTATTTCGTATCCAAATAATAAAACGAAGCATTTAATTGGGATGAGCCAATTGTTACTCAAAAACTTTAATGGCGAAGTGCCCATGACCATTGATGCATTGGTTACCCTACCTGGGGTGGGTCGTAAAACGGCCAATGTTATAACTAGTGTTATTGATCAGCAACCCAATATGGCGGTGGATACGCATGTATTTAGGGTGACTAGAAGAATTGGCTTGGTTCCAATGACAGCAACAACGCCGTTGGCAGTTGAAAAAGAATTAATTAAACATATTCCAACCCAACAAGTACACACAGCACATCATTGGCTAATATTACATGGCAGATACACTTGTTTGGCTAGGAGTCCAAAATGTGCATCCTGCGGGATTCTTTCATTTTGTAAAGAAGGCAATAAAAACAAAAAAGCTTCCTCCGAATAATCGAAGAAAGCTTTTTAAATTTCAATAAAGTATACTTAGAATAATTTTTCTATCTCAGCAACTAATTCATGTTTCGCAATTGGGCTACCCATGATTCTATTAAATCCTTTAGCGTCGATGAAATATTTATCTCTGATAATTTTAATTAACTGACCATTATTAATTTCAGGAATTAATACAGTTTCAAAGTTTTTCAAAATATCACCTAAGTTTTTAGGGAAAGGACGCATGTATTTAATATGTGCATGACTTACATCTCTTCCTTTCTCATGTAATTCTTGTACAGCACTTTTAATGGTTCCATAAGTGGATCCCCATCCAAGTACCAATACTTTACCTTTTTCATTACCACTATCAATGGTTTGTAAAGGAATGTAATCAGCAATTTTTTCTACTTTAGCTTCTCTTGTTTTTACCATGAATTCATGGTTATCTGAATCATAGCTTACATTTCCAGTTTCTGCTTGTTTCTCCAAACCACCAATACGATGCTCAAAGCCTGGTGTACCAGGTATTGCCCAAGGTCTTGCTAATTTTTCATTTCTTTTATATGGAAGAAATTTTTCTTCACCTTCGTCTAAACTTGTTTTAAATTGTACTTCTATTTTAGGAAGGTCACTTGCATTAGGGTATTTCCATGGCTCAGCACCATTGGCAATATAACCATCACTTAATAAAATAACTGGCGTCATGTGTTGAAGTGCAATACGCACTGCTTCAAATGCCATTTCAAAACAATCACTTGGCGTTGATGCTGCAATTACAGGAATTGGTGCTTCCCCATTTCTTCCATAATAAGCCTGCATCAAATCACTTTGTTCAGTTTTGGTTGGTAAACCTGTTGAAGGTCCACCTCTTTGAATATTTACAATGACCAATGGTATCTCCAACATCATCGCTAATCCTAGTGCTTCAGTTTTCAAAGCCATACCTGGTCCTGAAGTGGTTGTTAAACCAATCGAACCACCATAACTAGCGCCAATTGCTGCAGAAATACCGGCGATTTCATCTTCCGCTTGGAAAGTACGAATACCAAAGTTTTTATACTTACTTAATTCATGTAAAATATCGGTAGCAGGCGTAATTGGGTAAGATCCTAAAAATAATGGAAGGCCACTTTTTTGAGCGCCTGCAATTAAGCCCATGGATAAAGCTTGGTTACCCATAATACTGCGGTAATGACCAGGCTCCATTTTAGATTTTTCTACCTTATATCTTGTAGTAAATAATTCAGCGGTTTCACCATAAAAATAACCCGCTTTTAATACATCTACGTTACTATTAAAAATGGTTGGTTTTTTACCAAATTTATCTTTTAAAAACTCAATGGTTGTATCCAAGTTTCTATTGTAAATCCAATAGATCAAACCTAGTACAAACATATTCTTTGCACGGTCTCTTTCTTTGTTTCCTAATTCAGTATATTCTTTTAAAGCTTCACGTGTTAATTTAGTTACATCCACTTTCACTAACTCATAACCATCTAAGCTACCATCTTCCAAAGGATTCACACCATCAGCATAAGCTGCTAATCTTAAATTTTTGGTATCAAAACCTTCTAGGTTTGCAATAATCTTACCACCTTTTTTTAAGCCCTTTAAATTTACTTTTAAAGCAGCTGCATTCATAGCAACTAATACATCACAAACATCACCAGGTGTATAAACACGATTTGAACTAAAGTGAATTTGAAAACCACTCACTCCTGGAACGGTTCCTAATGGAGCTCTAATTTCTGCAGGGAAGTCAGGGAAAGTAGCTAAATCAATACCTAATAGTGCGGTATTGTTAGTGAATTGCTGACCTGTTAATTGCATACCGTCACCACTATCACCCGCAAACTTTATTACCACATCCTGTAAAACCACTTCATTTTGCATATAATCTTAAATTTGAGCACGAAGGTACAAATCGTCGGCTTAAAATGGCTATTTTTTGACATTTTATTATACATTTCTGACCTAACTTTGCGGCTTCAATCACAGCTCTTTATGCCCTTTGCCCTTGTTTTTTATTACTTCATCGCTTTTTTAGGGAATATTAGTCCTTTTTTAGATGTGAAATTAACCGGAACCCACCCTAAAATAGGAAAAGATAAGGGGGGTAAAAACGATGTAGCTGACTTGGGAATAAAAACCATTTACTTGAGTTTTGATGATGGCCCCTTAACCGGTACCACTAACTGTGTTGATATATGTACTAGGGAAAATGTAATGGCTACTTTTTTTCAAGTTGGCTTGCATCAATCGAGGTCAGCTTTTGGAAAAAAAACCTACCAGCAAATTTTAAATAATTCATCCCTTTTCGCGCTGGCCAACCATAGCTATTCACATGCTAGTAATAATTATTTAAATTTTTATCAGCATCCGGATTCTGCAGTATTGGATTTTTTAAAAGCAAAAACCGTGTTACAGCCAACCAATAATATTACACGCCTTCCTGGTAATAATGCGTGGAACTTAAATGGTATTAAAAGGGCAAGTCCATTGGTTTTACCCTTGGTAAATAAGTTAGATAGTGTTGGATTTAATATTATCGGTTGGGATTTGCAATGGCGGTTCAATAAAATGGGACGTCCCATTCAAAGCCCAGCAACTTTAGCAGTCATCGTGGACAGTTTGTTTCAACATCATCAAACAGTTACGAAAAATCAGCTTGTAATTTTAATGCACGATCATATGTTTCGTGCGCCTGCAGATTCTTTGAAGCTGGAGAAGTTCATTCAATTACTAAAAAAAAGAGGACAGTATCGTTTTAGAAAGCTCACCCAATATCCAGGCTTAAAATTATCCTAGACTTTACTTGGATTAACTTTTTTTTAGATATTTAGTTAAAACAATTGTGTATTTTTGAGTCATTAATAAAATCAATTAATTATGGCAATGTTTAAATCTAGCAATCCAACACTAACTGCAAAAATTTTTGATAAAAGTTTGCACGAAAATGCAAGTGCATTTGGTGTGATGAGTATTCGCGGCACGATGAATAAGTTTGGATTTTTGTTATTGATGGTAATGGCTTCGGCAATGTATGTTTGGAATATTTATTCCGAAGGCAATGTTTCTACGGCAACTACATTAATGATTGCGGGAGCTATTGGTGGTTTTGTTTTAGCAATTGTGATGATGTTTAAACCAACCTGGGCTGGTTATATCGCACCTGCCTATGGAATTTTAGAAGGTTTATTTATTGGAGGTATCAGTGCTTTTTTTAATGCGATGTTTCAAAAGTCATATCCAAATATTGTGTTACATGCGGTAGGCTTAACTTTAGGAGTTGCATTAGCGATGTTTTTATTATATAATTTTAGAGTGATCAGTGTGACCAATCGTTTACGTTCTATTATTATGTCTGCGACCTTGGGTATTGGCTTGTTTTATTTAATCGTATGGATATTAGGTATGTTTGGCATAGATATGGGATTTGCATTTGACAGTTCGCCATTAAGTATTGGTATAAGTTTGTTTATTGTGGGAATAGCTGCACTCAACTTGCTTTTGGATTTTGACTCCATTGAAAAAGCGGCTGAAATGGGCGCCCCAAAATATATGGAATGGTATAGCGCTTTTGGCTTATTGGTAACATTAGTATGGCTTTACCTTGAAATTTTGAAATTATTAAGCAAGTTGAATTCGAAAGATTAATCACAAAATGCTTTTTTATAATTACAGTCCCGGACATCACACTCGGGACTGTTTTATTTTATAGTAGTCTGCTATATGGAGATATCAGAAATGCAAAGACCATTGCCCTATTCATTGAATTCATTTTTTAACTGTTATTAAAAATGGTAAATTTGAATCACAACCCAGTATTCCATGAATTTTAAGCGCGGAAAATTAGATAATGACCAGCTGATTCATTTTTATCGTTCTTTGCTATTGCCAAGAATGATAGAGGATAAAATGCTTGTGTTATTAAGACAAGGGAAAATTGGCAAATGGTTTAGTGGCATTGGACAGGAAGCGATTTCGGTAGGGGCAACATTGGCCATGGAAAAAAATGAATGGATCTTGCCTTTACATCGAAACTTGGGGGTATTCACGACTCGAAATATGCCATTGGTCAATTTATTTCATCAATGGCAAGGAAATGCATCTGGTTTTTCTAAGGCAAGGGAACGCAGTTTTCATTTTGGTAGTAAAGCACATTATATCTGTGGCATGATTTCACATTTGGGTCCGCAATTAGCAATTGCAGATGGTGTCGCGTTGGCCTATCAACAAAGAGGGCAGTTAAAAGCAACACTCGCATTTACGGGGGAAGGAGGAACGAGTGAGGGTGATTTTCACGAAGCATTAAATGTGGCAGCTGTTTGGGGACTTCCTGTTATTTTTTTAATTGAAAATAATGGTTATGGATTAAGTACACCTACCAATGAGCAATACCATTGTGAATATTTAGTTGATCGCGCTAAAGGTTATGGTATGGAAGGGGAGCGCATAGATGGAAATAATATTTTAGAAGTGTATCAAACGATACAGCGTGCTAGGGAGTATTGTATCAATACACAAAGGCCTTATTTGATTGAGTGTACCACTTTTAGAATACGCGGACACGAAGAGGCGAGTGGCGTAAAATATGTTCCAAAAAATTTGATGGAACAATGGTCACGCAAAGATCCCATTAAAAATTACGAACAATTTTTGGTGCAGGAAAAAGTATTAACTGAAATGCAGGTGGCCACAATACGCAATGAAATAAAAGATCATATTGATGCAGAATTAAACGAGGCAATGCAACCACAAGCATTTGATTTTTCTATTGAGCAGGAATTGGCTGATGTGTTTTATTCTGATGAGGGAAGCGCCATTATGCCTTATGAAAAATTGAATAACCCTATTTTGAATTCAAAGCGATTTATTGAAGCAATATCAGAAGCATTAAAACAAGCGATGGTTTTATATCCTGAATTAATTTTAATGGGTCAGGATATTGCAGAATATGGCGGCGCTTTTAAAGTAACCGAAGGTTTTGTTGCACAATTTGGAAAACAACGCGTTCGTAATACACCTATCTGCGAAAGTGCTATTGTAGGTGCTGCACTTGGTTTAAGCTTGGAAGGAATTAAGTCCGTAGTTGAAATGCAGTTTGCAGATTTTGTTACTGTTGGCTTTAATCAAATCGTAAATAATTTGGCTAAAATAAATTATAGGTGGGGACAAAATGCCGATGTGGTGATTCGAATGCCTACAGGTGCAGGTGTTGGCGCAGGTCCTTTTCATTCGCAAACCAATGAGGCCTGGTTTACCCATGTGCCAGGATTGAAAGTAGTGTATCCTTCCAATCCAGTGGATGCGAAAGGCTTATTGATGGCTGCTATCGCTGACCCCAATCCTGTTTTATTTTTTGAACACAAAGCTTTGTATCGAAGTATTAGCGCAGATGTACCAGATGAATATTATCAAATTCCAATGGGTAAAGCAAAGCTGGTTACGGAAGGTGATGATGCTTGTATCATCACTTATGGCATGGGGGTGATTTGGGCACATCAATACCAACAAAACCATCCAGAACTAGCTATTCGTATTTTAGATTTACGCAGCTTGGCACCTTTGGATTATGACGCCATTAGTGATGTAGTAAAAGCAACTGGCAAGGTTTGTATACTACATGAAGATAATTTAACAGGTGGTATCGGTGGTGAAATAAGTGCTTGGATTTCGGAACATTGTTTTAGCTATTTAGATGCACCAATTATGCGTTGTGCCTCATTGGACACACCCATTCCTTTTAATTTAGAATTAGAAAAACAATACTTAGCCAATAGTAGACTAGAAGCCACGATGCAGCGATTACTTAGTTATTAATTATTGCGGATTGTTTATACGATAAACGCGGAGAAAATTCCCACCCAATACTTTGCTGATATCTTTATTGGAATAACCCCTAGCGATTAATGCTTTTGTAAATACAGGATAGTCCACCACCGTTTTTAATTCTTTAGGCGCTGAATTAATACCATCAAAATCGGAGCCCAATCCAACATGATCCACACCAACAAGTTTTACAATATGATCAAAGTGTTGCATGAGTTGTTCTAGGTCAGGTTTGATATTACCACTCTCGATCGGGTATTTGTCTGATACCATTGTGAATGCATATTCGCGTTGAATGCCTGTTGCTAATAAGGAATCAATTTCATTCGCATGATTTTTTCGGAATGCTGCATCTTTTTTTGAAAAATTACTATCTACAAAGCCAGAGAAAAAATTTAAATGGATTACGCCACCATTTTTTCCAATTGCAATAATTTGATCATCTTTTAAATTTCTTGAAACAGGACAAATGCTATAAGCATTACTATGCGAAGCAATGACGGGTTTGGTAGTGGTTTTAATCGCATCCCAAAAAGTAGCTTCGCCCACATGTGAAACATCTACAATGATACCCAGTTTATTCATGCGTTGTATAATTTCCTTACCAAATGTATTCAGTCCTTTTTTTCGGGTGAAATTTGGATTTTTTTCATCTGCATGCGAACTTGCCCAACTCGGTGAATTATTCCAAGTCAATGTCATGTATCTAACACCACGTGCATAAAAAGTATCCAACCTATTAATATCCTCTTCAATCATATGCCCACCTTCCACACCATACTGAGCAATAAATTTATTTGCCTTCAACGCTTTTTGAATTTCTTTCCAAGTTTTTGCTACCACCATTTTGTCTCGATTACGCGCTGCAACTGCATCAATAGTATCCATTTCACGCATCGCCCAAGCATAGGGATTTACTTTTTCACCATCACACCATATAGAGAATAATTGATAATCAACACCGCCTTGCTTAAAACGGGCTAAATCGGAATGATTTGTTCCGGTCAAATCCTGGTCTAGGCTAACTTTTTTCTCGATACAAGCAGTAACACAGTCATTATGAGCGTCAACAAGTACTGATTTGAAATGAATTGCCTGCGCGCTTGCACTAGCTGAAACGAGGAGTAAAAGGGCGGCTAAATATTTCATACAATAGGATTGTTTTAATTGACAACTAAAATAACTATTTTTGCGCACAGAAAAACGACTATGTTAGATAAATTAGAAGCCATACAAGCTAGGTTTGAACAAGTGGGCGTGGCTTTGACCAACCCGGAAATCATTAATAACCAATCTGAGTTTGGTAAGATGAGCAAGGAGTACCGCGCTTTGGAAAAAATCATGCAACCTTTTGAGCGTTATAAAAGAGTTTTAGCGGATCATCAATTTGCCAAAGAGAGCTTAAATGGAGATGATCCTGAGATGCGAGAACTAGGCAAGCTTGAATTGCCAGCATTAGAGGAGGAAAAAATACAATTAGAAAAGGACTTAACTAAATTATTAATCCCTAAGGATCCGCAGGATGATAAAAATGCAATTATAGAATTAAGAGCGGGCACAGGCGGAGATGAAGCGAGTTTATTCGTAGGTGATTTATTAACCATGTATACCAGGTATTGTCAAAAGAAAGGATGGAAAGTAGCCATTGCAAGTGAGAGTGAAGGAACGGTTGGTGGTTATAAGGAAGTAATATTAGAAGTTGCAGGTGAAGATGTTTACGGTACCATGAAATTTGAAAGTGGGGTACACCGTGTACAACGCGTTCCAAGTACAGAGACACAAGGAAGGGTGCATACCTCAGCAGCAACTGTTGCAGTGATGCCGGAAGCGGAAGAAGTGGATTTTGTATTGAATCCTGCGGATGTAAAAATGGAAACTTCCCGAAGTGGTGGTGCAGGTGGACAGAACGTAAATAAAGTGGAAACCAAAGTAATGTTAACACATATTCCAACAGGCACGGTGATCATTTGTCAAACAGAAAGATCGCAGTTAGGCAATAGAGAAAAAGCCATGGGTATGATGCGTACCAAATTGTTTGAAGAGCAAGTGCGCAAGCAAGAGGATGAAATTTCGCGTCATCGTAAAACATTGGTAAGCACCGGTGATCGTAGTGCAAAAATTAGAACTTATAATTGGCCACAAGGAAGAGTGACAGACCATAGAGTAGGGGTCACTTCTTATAATTTAGATGCAGTTATCAATGGAGAAATTGAAGAATTTATTGAAGCATTGCAGGTAGCCGAGAATGCAGAAAAAATGTTAGTACAAAATTAATTTTTTCCAGCAATACTTTTTTCCCAATCCCAAGCAGTGCGCATCATATCTTCTAAGGAGTATTTAATTTCCCAACCTAATTTTTTAACAGCGTAATCGTTGTTGGCATAAATTGCCACTATATCTCCTGCGCGTCTTGGTCCTATTTGATAATTTAGTGCAAGACCTGATACTTTTTCAAATGCTTTGATGGCTTCAAGAACGGTAATGCCATTGCCAGTACCCAAATTAAAAATTTCGCAACTTTTAGGTTGGTTATTTTTTATGGAATATTGTAATGCTAGTGTATGTGCGCGTGCAATATCACAAACATGAATATAATCACGAATGCAACTACCATCGCGTGTATCATAGTCGTCACCGTATACTTGCATCGTATCTAATTTTCCGATCGCTGTTTGAGTAATGGCAGGAACTAAATTTTGAGGACGACCAATGGGTAATTCTCCAATTGCAGTGGACGGGTGTGCGCCTACTGGATTAAAATAGCGTAATAAAATAGTGGATAGGGGTGCAACAAATGCAGTATCCTTAATAATGCTTTCGCCCATTTGTTTAGTAGCACCATAAGGAGATGCTGCTGGTTGTAATGGGGTTTGTTCTGTAACTGGTATGGAATCAGGATTACCGTATACTGTACAAGAGGAAGAAAAAATAAAATGCATTGCATTGTACTTTACTGCCAATTTTAATAAGTTCACTAAGGAGAAAATGTTATTCTCGTAATAGGCCAAAGGCATTTCTACTGATTCGCCCACGGCTTTGTAAGCAGCGAAATGTATGACGCCTGTGATGTCAGGATTTTCTATAAATATAGATTCTGCTGCTTGCCCATTGGTCAAGTCAATATTGTAGTTCTTTATTTTTTTACCAGTAATTTTTTCAATACCCGCCAATGAATTTTTGGATGACCTTGATAAATTATCAACTGAAATTACATTAAAGCCATTTTCAATTAAATCTACAATGGTATGTGCGCCAATATAACCACAACCACCTGTCACCAAAATTGTTTTCATTTTGAAAATTTAGTATACAAAGTAACGGAAAAATTTCCTTAAGACATCGAGTTGGGCAAGGTAAAACCTACCGTTGTACCTACATTTACGGTACTTCTGATATGCATGGTTTCCTGATGTGCTTCTAATATGTGTTTGCAGATAGCAAGTCCGAGGCCAGTGCCACCAATATCTCTACTTCTTGCATCGTCTGTTCTATAAAAACGCTCGGATAATCTAGGGATATGCTCCTCCGCAATGCCAATGCCATCATCACTTATTTCAATCAGCACTTTCCCATCTTCTAACTTGTAAACACTAGCAATAATTTGACCATCTATTTTTCCATACTTTGCCGCATTGGAAAATATATTTACTAAAACCTGGTAAATTTTATTTTTATCGGCAAACACAGTAGTGGGTGATTCACTTCCTTTTTTAAAATGGAATTGAATATTTTTTTTAAGGCCCTTCACGCTTAAATTTTGCGCTACTTCATTGATTAAATCCTGAATAATAAAGGAATGTTTTAAGATGGGGTCCTTACTTATTTCTAAATTAGTAATGGTATCAACATCATTTAACAATTGCACCAACCGTAAAACATTGGCTTGCGCTTGATGAATAAATTTATCCTTTTGCGCAGGGTTATCTATCTCACCATCACTTAATAATTCAAGGTAGCCTTGAATGGCAAAAATGGGTGTTTTGATTTCGTGTGATAAATTTTGTAAAAATTCTTTTCTAAATTCTTCGTTAGATTGTAGGGTTGCAATTTCATTTGCTTTTTGAACGGCCCATGCTTCCACATCTTCTCTTACCTCATCCATTCCTTTTTTAGGAAGTATATATTTTTGATAGGCCTCTTCACGTTTGGTTGCTTTTGTTTGTGCGATTAATTTGTAAATCAATTTTATTTTTCGGTAAACAAAAAAATCTAAAATTTGGTGTATTAATAAGTAAGCAAAAATAAAGCTGATAAAAAAGTAAGCCACCCAGTAACGCCAATCATGTATTAATAAAAAAACGCTGGTTGCGATAATGACAGATAGTAGTAGCGCAGTTAGCGCAGCTAGTTGTTTTGGCGATAAATTTTTTTGTTTAAACATGCACCTTTGCCTTTTTATAGGCGAATACGAAGGTATCTAATTTGTTATTAATAATCGAATTTGTAACCCACCCCTTTCACAGTGGTAATGCAATCAATACCAAGTTTCGCTCTAATTTTACGAATATGAACATCAATAGTACGATCGCCAACGATTACATCATTGCCCCAAACTTGGGATAGTATTTCGTTTCTTAAAAATACACGGCCTTTTTGTGCGGCCAATAAATAGAGTAGTTCAAATTCTTTTTTAGCTAAAATGTATTGAACGCCATTAAGCGAAGTTCTGTATTGCGCAGGATCAATGGTTAAGCCATTGGTGGTCACAATTTTAGAATCACCTGCGGCAGGTTGAATTCTTCTGAAAAGTGCAGTAATACGACTGATTAAAACTTTTGGACTAATGGGTTTAGTAACAAAATCGTCGCCCCCCAATTCAAGTCCTTTAATATGGGAAGCCTCATCATTCAGGGCCGTTAATAAAACGATTAAAGTTTTATCAAACTGTGAATTGCTTCTTAAGTATTCGCAAACTTCAAATCCAGTTCGCTTAGGCATCATCACATCTAAAATAATACAATCTGGTTCAAACTGTTTTGCTTTTTCAATGGCCTCGCTTCCATCTCTTGCTGTTGCAATATCAAACCCGGCTTTCATTAAATGAAAACTTATAATTTCAATGATGTCGGGTTCGTCATCAGCAATCAATATTTTTATAGGAGCGTCTGCCATAGTTGTTACAAAAGTAATTAAATAGCACAACCTTCCTTTTGCTTCTTATTATCAAATTGTTAACTAAATAACTTACACCCCTAATCCTTAAGTAGATACTTTATATAAGGATTGTGTAATTTTTCTCTACCCCAGGTAGTGGCAGGCCCATGTCCCGAATAAATAGTGAGGCTATCAGTCAAGGGGAATATTTGTTCTTGGATACTTTTAACGAGGTCAGATGGGTTGCTTCCAGGTAAATCGGTACGGCCAACCCCATCCATGAAAATTAAATCCCCACCAATGATAAAATCCTGACTTTCATTATAAAAACAAACGCTACCAGGGGAGTGACCTGGGGTAAGTAGCACCTTGAAGCTGTCTTTACCAAATGAAATAATTTCATCTTGTTGAATATACTTTACTGCGCCAGTATAAGGTTCAGTCGCGACGCCCCATTTAGCCGCTGCTTCAGGCAAACGATCTAAAACAATTTGTTCATTGGGATGAAAATGCGCTGCCAATTGGTAGGTGGTACTAATTAAATTATTTCCGAAAACATGGTCTAAATGACAATGGGTATTTAATAATAATGTGGGTGTTAATTGTTGGGTGCTAATAAAGTCAGTCAATATTTTTTGTTCCATGCGCGTGTAGCAACCTGGGTCAATTATTATAGCTTCTTTATGCTCGTTATAAATGATATACGTATTCTCTTGAAAAGCATTAAAACAAAATTCTTGAATCGTTAACATGTAAATTATTTATTAGCACTTAAATGACCGCAAATATTTTTTACAATGCTTGGGCCTTCGTAAATAAATCCTGTCCAAATTTGCACCAATGATGCGCCTGCATCTATTTTTTGTTTTGCATCTGCACCTGTGAAAATACCGCCACTGGCAATGATTGGAATTCGACCATGCAAACCTTTATTCAAGTAGGTAAGCACGTCCGTAGACTTTGATAGTAAAGGTTTTCCGCTGAGCCCGCCTGTGCCAAATGTTTCTGCAGTGCTAAAATTGGCTGCATTTAAAATGCTGCGATCAATGGTCGTATTACTTGAAACTAATCCATCAATTTTCACTTCCTGTACCAATGATATAATATCATCCAATGCACTGGTTTCTAAATCAGGTGCAATTTTTAGTAAAATGGGATTGTTGTTTTTATTTAAGTTTTGCAATTCAGAAAAAATCTTTCTTAATGATTCTTTTTCTTGTAGCGCCCTTAATCCTGGAGTGTTAGGTGAACTTACATTGACTACAAAATAATCAACCACCTCGGCGAGTCCTTTAAAATTGATGCAATAATCTTTCCATGCATCTTCATTTTCAGTTACTTTATTTTTTCCAATATTACCACCAATAATTAATGGACTGTTTGTTTTTTGTTTTCGTTTTTTTAATCTTGTAGCAATGGCTTCCACGCCTTCATTATTAAATCCCATCCGATTGATTAATGCTTGTTCACTTGGTAGTCGTAACATTCTGGGTTTTGGATTGCCCAGTTGTCCTTTGGGCGTCACCGTGCCAATTTCAACGAATCCAAATCCTAGTAGTTCTAAAATATCTAAATGCTCCGCATTTTTGTCAAATCCAGCACCAAGTCCGACCGGGTTGGGAAAGTGCAAACCAATATGCGTACTGCTTAGATCATCGTTTTTATATTGAAATTGTCGCGCGATTAGTTCGTTCATCAATGAAGGGATACCTGTAGCCATATGTAAAGCCTTCATGGAAACGGTATGCGCAGTTTCAGGAGGCAACAAAAACAGTAGGTTTCGAACCAAAGGATAAATCATATTGCAAATTTACAATGAAATATTTAGTTGCATAAACAACTGTTTATAAAAATCACTACATTTATGGTGGATTTAGTCAAGATTTTAAACATTTTTTATGCAAGAGGCGTATATCGTAGCAGGTTTTAGGACTGCAGTAACTAAAAGTAAAAAAGGGGGCTTTCGTTTTATGCGCTCCGATGAATTAGCCATTGAAGTGATTAAGGGTTTAATGAAATCAGTACCATCTGTTGATCCAAAATTAGTGGATGATGTTATTGTAGGAAATGCAGTACCCGAAGCGGAGCAAGGTTTACAATTTGGTCGCATCATTGCAGCAAAAGCATTAGGTATTGAAGTGCCCGGTATTACCATTAATAGATATTGTGCAAGTGGTTTAGAAAGTATTGCGATGGCGACAGCGAAGATTAGAACGGGCATGGCAGATTGCATAATTGCAGGGGGTACAGAATCTATGTCCATGGTCCCAACTGCAGGCTGGAAAACAGTTCCAGCGTATTCAATCACGGTGGATGAACCTGATTATTATTTATCTATGGGATTAACTGCGGAAGCGGTTGCGAATGAATATAAAATTTCAAGAGAAGACCAAGATG
>JACCDP010941527.1_pt1 | contig 31205 bp, 30 predicted proteins | sample 7445841 | NCBI WGS metagenome assembly JACCDP01 (sample SAMN15323441, study PRJNA562643) | freshwater metagenome | isolation source: river surface water | place: USA:Blue River Watershed | collected 2017-08-17 | reverse complement strand
ATCCATCGGCACATTTGTATTCAAAGAAACCGTCATGATCAATCGTGATGAATGTCTCATATGAGATTGTAGGAGGCACAGAACATGCAGAACATGCGACTAACACCGGTGGATAGAAGGACCCATCGTATGTCATACATGTCGACTTCATACTTGTTCCCCAATATCCTTCTTTACAGCCCACTGTAATCTGTGAGGGCGGATCGTCTGGTGTTAACGCATCACTTTCCAGAATTGCCGCATTGTTTGGCAGAATAGGGGGTCGACACGGGCTACACGCAAAATTAGGGTTCTCTGGATCCTGCCATGGTTTACACCGTTCTGGACAGCGACTTGTATAATAATGGTAGCCGCCCGCTTTCTCACAGGAACCAAAACAACCACTTGACCAACATCCGGATGGCACATCGGTTTCCGTTAATTTACAACCTTGCGATACCGTTTCCACGTAATAACTGTACTGACATGGCTCGGTGGTTGTTTCTAAACAAAGACCACTTTCATTCGTATCACATTCTGTCCATCGCGTGTACGAACAATCGCGCGTGTCATATCGTAGTTCGTTCGTGACGTATTCTGTTTGTTCTTGAATACACGATCCTTTACACAAGGAATCGGCACAGGCGACATCTTTATTTAATCCGGAACTGTAATATCCACGCTTACATACGAAAGAACAGATTTGAGGCAGTGTATTGGGCGGATCACATAAGAGCGCGCCTTTTTCCGGCAAGACGATATCGGAACCACACATACCAAATTGTCCGCTCGCATTCAACATTTCCTGTGTTGTATTTGCGGATAGAACGCGAGACAGGCGGTGAGGATCGAGATATACATATGATTCTACGTCATTGTCTTCGACTTCTTTTGGAACACTTTTATGAAGTTGTGTTTCTGTCCACGCATCAAATACACGCTGAAACAGATTTGCATTCACCTGTGTACAAACAGATGCTATTAGTAAAATTGCGATCCCCACCCGCATCATATACGATACTCTTATATTGTATATCATGTGTATATGTTTTTAGATGAATGATATGCGGAGTCCTACGCTTGCTCGGGTTCAAGCAAAGGCGACGCAAACAAGTCTTCTCCATGCGTTCTATAGGCGTTCGACCAGTCATAGAACTGATCTTGGAATTCCATGGCTTTACGCGCCTTTTTCGAAGCCTCATTTTGCGCATTATAACAGTCTTTATGATATACTGTGCCTTGAAGCATGTAGCGCGCATTATTAGGGTCATCGTTGTTTCTATTCCCAGATTGATTTGTAACATGGAATATTTTGACTTCCCGTGTAGGATATCCAACAATATGTCCTTTTGATCCATCAATAATGGCCTGCGCATCCGGATTCGATTGTTCCGGTGCAAAATGGCAATAGCCACTGCCGCCATAATCGATTAAATCGTATGTCATTCCTTCGCGTTCTTCACTGGTATCTTCACCGATAAGAATATTCATCCATTCTGTATCTACTGAAAGAATTGCCTTGACAGGTTCTTTACTGTAATTGTCTTCTTCATACAAATCTATTGTTTGACCGGGACTATAGAGGGGCAACTGACATAACTCACAATATTCATCATATTCACCGCCGCCGTTCTGTTTTCTCGACTGTTTTCTTGGCTGTCTTCTCGATTGTCTACGGGCCTGTTTTCTCGAATGTTTTTTAGATGGTTTCACCCGTTTCTTTGTCTGTCTGCGAGACTTTCGGAGGACGTGTTTGGTGGGCATCTTCTAGTTAAAGCGAACGATCTTTTCGTAGATAGAACCATGAGCTCTGAAGAAGAATTAACAGCAGAAGATGTTGCGTGGGCAAATATGTCCTATAGTGAACGACTTGTATGGTGGGTGAATAACAAAGTGTTATCCAAACAAGAACTAACACAGAGTACCGAAGAAACACCCACAACCAAAGTCGAAGAACAAGAGAAACAAGATGATGTGGTACAAGAACAAGAAAAAGAAGAAAAGGACCCCGTCAAAGAACAAGTTGAAATTGTCGCGGAAGTAAATAGCGACGCTAGCCAAGAAAGTCCAGCCAAGAAACGCAAAGGGAAGAAAATCAATATCTCTTTGCCTTAAAGCCCTGACTTATATGAAAGATGTTAGAAATACTGTGCTTCTCACATCTTTCCTGAATCTACTACGATTCGCAAAAATTGAACCCTACTTGCCCGTATCTATGGCAAGTGGGCGCCCTTCACTATTCGTATCGGCGCCAGAATGAATCTTCCCTCCCTTCCCATCGCGTTTCGCAAAGGCGATACCTGCCCTTTGACCGAAGGCCAACAGATTGAATACAAGGAAACCTACGCAAGGCGTATGCGTACAAAAATGCATGAAACATTCTGCGCGTTTCTTAATTCTGCGGGAGGGTACTTTATTATTGGTGTCGTAGACGATACTCGCGAAATTAGAGGCGTTCCACGATCTTTGGTCGATATTGTCCTACTCGACGTAGATTCGGTGATCCATGAACGCACTATTGTGAATACGACAACAGGACTGCTTGTTAGTTCAGATGCGCTTAAAGCATCCGTATGTCCTATCGAAGGATCCGAAGATGTTCTCATTGTTGTGCGAGTTGTAAGTGACGATCCGTCGCACGTCTATGTTATGAATTGCGGCGTGCGCATCTTTCGCCTCAATGCGTCTAATAGCAAAATTCTGACGAGCGATAACAATAATGTCATTGCGCTACAGAATAAGATTTCCACACTTACAAAGACAAATGCGCTAGTGATTGAAGCAAACAATCTGATTTCTACACAACTCAAAGGAGCGCTAATACGATGTGAGGAAACACAAGTAGCACTCGGCAAAGCAAAAGGAAATTTAGACGAGGCGATCGATCTTCTCTACACGAAAATTCTTGAAGAGAAGATGTCTGCGGAACGGTCAATTCAAATACGAGAAAATCTATGTTCCATATTATTTCGTTGGTGCTGTGTTACGAACACTCTTTAAACTGTCTTTTTCTGTTTCTGTTCAGCAATAGCCGCGTGTTGGACCGCTTTCTGTCTTTTTAAATATTTGCCAAGACCACAGAAATGATCATGGGTATTCCTATTAATATGTACGGGATGGCATTTTGCGCCAATTTTTCTTCTGGCCACGGTATTCCAACATATTCTAGCAATTCTTTTGTAAACCCATTATCATCCTCATAATCCCCAGAAAGAACGCATTGATTCTTGTTTGTTAACCAATGCATGACAATTGCTCCGCAAAAAGGACCGTGGATTCGCGGGCTTAGTATCCATCCAAATAAACCAAACACGGCAATTAGTACATGTATGATGTATATCGGGTCCATTCTACACATTCGCCGCTTTTATTTTTACCATACTATACGCGCGTTTACACATGAGCAAACCTGGTGTTTGTTCATGTGTAAAGCCCTAGCTAGAGGTGGGTCAAACATCAGGTTTGACCACATCTACGCGCGTATAATCTACATACATATAGTACATCTACATTACAAAATGCGCATCGCAATCCTGTCGCGTCAAACACTTCATACTGAAGTCATGGGGTTGTTCATTCCGATCCTTAAAGAACTTGGTCACACCGTATCTCTGTTTTATAATACAATGGATCCCTGGCATATGATTGACTATTATAAAACGCGATATTCGTATATTGAAGAAACTGGGGATTGGCGGATTGTATTTCGACAACCTCACGATACGTATGATCGCATCGTTCTAATCACTTCCGATGAGTGGAATCTTGCGCGTATTCGCCGCACTATCAATGTCTGGAATGATGCTGGGAAACTTATTGTTGTACACCACGATGTCTGTTATCTCGAACAATATCCTCAATTCCGTCGTTATGTCGGGCTTATGCCTTGCTACGGCCCTGAACATACCGTCTTTCCATTGTACGAAAAACCTGTGTTGCGGGATTCCTGTGTGTCCAACAATTCTTCTCTCCCTCCTCTTGTATGTGTCGGATCTCTGGATAGTAAGGATCAAGACGATGTTGGAAAGTATATCAATGTTGGCGGAAAAGTCACAAATTATGTTCGATATCCGGCGACTGTATTGGTTGAACGACATGGGTCTGACAAGTTTGGATGTATTTCCAATCTGTCAGGATCGGATTTAATGGCTGCGCTTACGTGGTCTATTGGTTGCGGTAAGGGGCATATGTGGTTTCCTATTAAACAAGATACCAGTTATGCTACCGTGAAATTTAGTGGTTCATTTACACTTGGAATGGACGTCGGTGCTGTATTCGTCATGCCGGAAATTTTACGACAAAGCTTAGGATTACCTTATAATGCTGCGATTACCTACAATCAATCGGTAACGGAACCGGCGACATTGGAAGCCTTGCGTGAATCGGCGCGGGATCCACGACCCTGGCTCTCTGCACTTTACGCGTGGAAATGCCAGCAATGGGATAACAATATGCGTATCATTGCGGGGCTTCTGTAACGCAAAAAGTGTTACCTTTTTGTCTTTGTTTGGTTTTTGTGTTTTTCATGTTTTTGTGTTTGTTTAGATTGTGTATTTGATGTAGGCGCAGTGTGACGAGCAGAGGCGACCTGGCTGGTAGGATCCGGCAATAGCTGGATCGCCACACACGAGACATTCCCACCGCATGTACTCGCTGCTGTCCATAGCGCAGTACTCCTCCCAGGTAGGAGGGTTCTGGCGAGTGAAGACCTTAGGCTCAGCAGGCGTAGGCGTAGATGAAGGAGCAGGCGCAATAGAGCCGCCCGCGGCGCCGGATTCGATGATAGGAGTGTGGACCTCAGGCGCGATCGCGGCGAGGGCGTTCGTCATCGCAGGCGTAGGCCAGTGCGTGGTGAACTGGCGGAGCGAGCAGTTCTTCCCGCACTTGCTATGGTCCTCGACCTCCGACGCAACCGCATAGAGGCGGTTCATAGGAGGCGCGAGGACAGCGGAAGCAGGAGCAGGCGTATCCATTGGAGAAAGGACCGGCGTAAACGCTACGTGCTTCTTGGTCTTCTTGGTCTTGGAGCGCGTCATCATAGGATGCGCGTTGATGGAAGGGATCTTGATGCGAGGAAGAGTAGCAGCGTAGGCGTTCATCTCGCGAGCTTGGTAGTAATCCGAAAGGAGGGACATTTTTCTAGGAACGGAAGAAAGGAAGGAAGGAGGGAAGGAAGGAATGGGTCTTTAATCGCTTTATACGTTTAATCGCTGGCCCATGCCCTTCTTTTACGAGCCTCTGGACTATTCAATTTTTCTGTGGTTTTACCTACGATCTGACCATGAAATTTCTCTGAAAATTTCGTGGTCAGAGAAACAAAAAGAGCTGTTCTAGGCAACATACAGCCTCTCTTTGTTTTTTTTCTTTTGGTTTGTATTAGAGCCCGTACTCAATATTCAGAATGTCACGGCACATCCTGATGTACATGCGCGCCAGATCGCTAGTGAGTGCGCCGAATGCGCTAATCGCGTTCTGTAGCAGCTTTCGCCTATCTGTAGACTCATACGGGGCATTAAGCGCATCCCCTACAATCGCCATAGCCCTCTCGAGTTCCTGGATATTGTCGACCGTAGCTGGGCGCAGAATAGGCCGATTCCAGGCATACACACGAGGACGGAGGGAGCAGGACTCGCCGCACTGGCTATGGTCATGCTCGTCAGAGGCAGGGGCCGGACCCAGCGCTGGAGGCATATCGTTAGAAGAGGACATTCTAGAAAGGAAGAAAGAAGGAAGGATAGGCTTTGTATGCGTCTCGAATGCTGGCCTGTCATATTCCGTTCCAATCTGGAACGCTTCGATTTTTGGAATACCTCCAATACAATCGAGACAACTCAAATCTCAAAAAGTTACTCTTCCTCTTTCTCTTTTGGTTCTACGGATTTTTGGGTAAACTTCGTGGATGTACGAGCAAGCCCTGATCCAAATGTAAAGCCAATCGGTGTAACCGGACTTGATCCAAGAGCAAAGGATCGGCGTGATAGTTCATTGAGACGTGTTTCAAGCGCATGATTTTGTTCACGCAGTTCCTTTATCTGTGTTTCCAGTTCATGAATACGATTCTGATCTGTATTCGAAGTGTCACGCTGCTCCAAGGCTTCAATGCGTTTCATAAGACTATCGTCTCGCATAATAGCACTTACAGCACCAGATAAATCCGTAAGTTTAGCATCTACAGCACTTACAGCACCAGATAAATCCGTAAGTTTAGCATCTACAGCACTTACATGAATATTAATATCTTCATTTGATTTTCTATACTTCTCTTCAAATGAAGAAACCCGTTCTTCAACCTTTACAAAGTTCGTATTGTCAATTTCCTGAGAAGATTCTTTTACAGAAAGTTGTTCAAGACGACTTTCAATCGCTTGTAGGCGCGCTTCTTTTGCTTCACGGCGTTCCACAGTAGATTTTAACGTAAACATGCTTTCTATGGTTCATACAATTGAGTTATGACTTTAGATCGTATTGTTTATTGTGTGGGGGCCCCGATATTTTCTTTGTCTATAATAAAAATGTCGACGCAAATACCCTTATCGCAAATGCTTGAAATCGTTCAACGATCCTTACAACCCTATTATGGATCGAATTCGCATAGTGTTGTTGAAGAACCATGTGACGGCGGCGAAGAAACTAAGACAACTGTGAATGCCGTGGATTTTATCTTGCGCGCTATCGCGGAAACCTATGTGGAACGATACGGGGTGATTGAAGATATTACTACGGCCTTACAAGCAGTTGATGCGGAAGAGATATCTTACCCTAAACCAGGCATCTGTGTCTCCGCCATCATGCCCAGATATGGTGGAGCTCGCCGTCGCAAAACTACGCGAAAGCTGAAGCGTTAGAGATTGTCTACATTTAAAATGTATCGAACGTGAAAAAGCATAGCGACCTATGCTTCTTCTATTTTTTTGTCTTTTATGGTTTTTTGTATTGTTGTGTTTGTCTATATGGAAAGGGCTTTGTGTGGGTCTGTACAGTTAGTTACGCGGTCGTGTAAGTAAGGGTCTCCGAAGAGAGAAGTCTTACGTCGTTAGAGAGGTATCGCCGCGCATGTCGTAGTAGTAGAGAGCCGTCATGAGCTTGGCATCCGTAATGGTGTCGTCGAGCGTCATCTCGCGGACCTTTGTTAGAGGCTCGACGCGGAGCACGATGTCTTCATTCTCGGTCATGACGCCGGTTGCCTTACCCTTGAAGGTATCGAGGTACTCGGCAGAGACTTCGGCCTTGTAGAGGAAGAGCTGAATCGTCTCATCGCAGCCACCGGCGCTCGGAACCATCTTACCAAGCTTACGGAGAGATGCTTGCGTAATCGTAAGACCGGTCTCTTCATGGAGTTCGGCTGCGGCCTTTCCTGCGAAGTTGGAACTACCGTCCATCATACCCGCAGGGATTTCGATGTAGTTCGGGTCTGCGACAGGAACACGGGGCTGGACAGTGAGTACGCAGTGCTCTTCGCCAGTTTCTGCGACGCGAAGGATCACAAGGATGGCGACGGCGTTACCACGAAGGAAGGCGATACCAGGAACGACACCCTCCTTACCATCGGCGCGAGTGTAGGTGATCTTCTTGCTGGCCACAACAAAGCCGTTCTTTGCCGCGGCCATAGGACCAAACGGACAGGCGCCGTGGATCGTCGTGTCGTCGGAAATGGTGTACTTGGGGCCATGGAACTTTTCGGAAACGGAGTGGAGCCAGTTTTGGGTAGGGACGTGACGATCGGTAAAACCGACAACGTCAGCATCTGAGGCATGCTTTTGAATCTGGACGGAAGGAGTAGACATTTTTTTTACAGGTACGGAAGGAACGAGAGGAAGGAAGGAAGGAAAGAGTGTTTGAAACGTAGAAAGCTTGGAAGGAAGAACGCGGCACTCGACAGTTTGTATTCGTCTCGAATTCTATTATCAATTTTTTCCTGCTTAGACATACTTACTGGCCATATCTATGATAGAAATTTACCTGGGTGTCAAACAATATATATGCTATAAGTCCTACGCATGCGCCTCCTATTATCTGTAACATACTATGACACCGTTTCTTCATACGCGATTGGGATACCGCACCAATATAACCAATGCCTATAAGTTGTATAAGCATATTATTGCTGCTACGACCGTATGCGCATGCTAAAAATGTCGCTAACGCAACATGACCGGATGGAAAGCCAGGAGCATACGCCGAATGTCCACCATTATTGAATGCTCCACAATTGTAGGCACCGCGTGGTCGTTTCCAGATTGGATTGTCTGAATATCGAACAATTGTTCTCTTTATTATTTCTGTTATGGAGGCAATCGATGATACATATAAAAACATAACAACATAACGAATATCTTGTGTTACATAATATAAAATAAGCGGACTTAATCCCAATGGGAAAACCGTAATCGACACAACGTCGTCCATCTTATGTAGGGAAATTATTTTTATTCATCGTCATCGGCAAGAAGCGCAAATCGGTTTGACATTTCTAAGCGTGTTTCCTTAATTTCACACAATGGTTTGAGTCGCTTGTATGTGCTTGTATGAAGCGCGACCTTGTGCTGTTTGGATTCCAGGGCGTATTCCTCCTGTTCTGGATTTGGATGTTTCACATTAATATCATAGGTGTGATATGTATAGGTGGGTTCTTTGTTTGCATAATAAATGTAGAGTTCATATTTATAGCGCAAAGGGCCGGTTGCGTTATACTCGGTGCTATCACATGTTTCATATATGTCGATGACATGTACGGATGCTGGTAGACGACATAGCAGATTCGCGACCTTGGGCTGTTTTTCCTTTAAGTACTTTGCGAGCACATGGGGGTGAGTGCTCTTTGCCTGACGCGAAAGAGGTTCTTTCTGGGGAGGCATTTTTCTGGCGAAACAGAATTCTTTGGCAGAATAAACGCATTCTCGCAAAGACTAATTTGATTCTATCCTATAGAATTGTATTAGTAATAAGTGTATAGTTTTATGGTAAGCGAGCTTCTAACGCTGTGACACGCGCGGCGAGTTCCTTTACGGCACCGGCCAAGACAGCGGTCAAACGATCGTAGCCCAACGCACGGGTTTGAATATCGTCATCGCGAATGGATACAATGTTTGGCAAGACTGTTTCTACGGATTGCGCGATGAACCCAATTTCAGGGTATCCTTCACGCATGTTTCCACGTGTTAACCAATCATATGACACAGGTTCTAATTGTAATACTGTATTGAGAGCATTGCTGAGTGGCATAATGTTCTTCTTCAGACGCAAGTCCGATGTAGTTGTAACGTTTGATGCGTTCAAGTCATTTACTAATAGATCGTTCATGAATGCATAATCAGCAGACAAATAGGTCGTCGACAAATTCGTCACTGTGCCATTTGTCACTACACCGGTTGTCGCAGCAAAGTCAATGATAGTTCCATAGCTAGTCGATAAATTCGTGACTGTACCAGTTGTCGCAGCAAAGTCTGTGATAGTTCCGTAGGTGGTCGATAAATTCGTGACAGTTCCATTAGTGACTACACCGGTTGTCGCAGCAAAGTCAGTGATAGTTCCGTAGATGGTCGATAAATTCGTGACTGCACCATTTGTCGCAGCAAAGTCAGTGATAGTTCCATAGGTTGTCGATAGATTGACGACGGTGCCATTGGTCATTACACCTGTGCAAAAATAAACTTGGCCAGTCGAGTTGTAGATCGAACTAATGCTATCGAGTTTGGCAGCAGACCCCGCAAGATTTGTAATCGTTCCATTAGTAGTCGATAAGTTGGTTACAGTGCCGTTTGCGATTACTGCTGTGCCTGTGTACGATCTGCCAGAGGAAATGTTATTTGTGCTGATACCGTTGTAGGCAGTAAGAAGACCGGTTGTTACATTTGTATTATTAATGGCGCCAATATTCGCATAACCTGTCGAAAAATAGATTGTAGAGAATGCGTTGATTGCAGCAGCATCCGCAAAGAGTTTGCCAGTCGATAGGAGATTTGTACTTAATCCTTGCCCAACCAATGTCGCAGTACCGTAGTCAACTTTATCACTGAGTGAAGCAATATCTGTAAGATAGGCAATAGTTTGATTGCCTACAGACGACGATACATATTCGAGCAATGTGAATGCATTAGATCCATTGTTTGTTACAGCAGCCATCTTCGCATTCACGATATCAATGCCCGTCGAAATGAAGATACCGATTTCAGAACTACCTGTGGAATCTTGGAAGCGCACACCGTTGTAATTCGATAAGGCAGATACAGCACCACCACTTGTAAAGTTAATACTGGAAGTCAAGTTCAAGTTGTAGGCATTCAATGTACTCACAGCGAAACTACCCGTCTTCACGGAGCCTGCTACAAGTTCACTTGTAGATACAAACATGCTACTTACACCGCCTTCGAAAGTTGCGAAACTACCACTGATTGTGCTAATTAACGCAGTGCTGATATTCGCTACGATATCCGCATTTAATGTATCTGTAGTTAGGGCTGTGCCGGTTGCTGTGTTAAATATAGTATTACCGGTGATGTTCAGAGATGTAATGTTAGCAACACCTATTGTGGCAGTACCAGCAATATTTTGATCTACAAGATTTAATGAAGTGCCATCTGCGGTCACGAACCCAAGTGTATTGGTAGACACATGTTGAGTACTCAAATAATGTCCAATCGCGTAATTATATGTGATTGTGCCAGTCGAAGCATTATCAATATTCGCAGTAGGAACATTCAATTCGTTACTCAAGTTCAATGTAGTACCAGCACCGGTCAAATAGCTTAAGAAACTGGTCGATACATTTTGAGTGCTTAGAGAAGTACCAGTCGCAAGATTGTAAGTGGTTGTGCCAGTCGAAGCATTATCAATATTCGCAGTAGGAACATTGATTGTGTTACTCAAGTTCAATGTAGTACCAGCACCAGTTAAAAAGCTTAAGAAGCTAGTCGATACGTTTTGTGTGCTTAGAGAAGTACCGGAGGCAAGATTGTACGTGGTTGTGCCCGTTGAGGCTGTCACAATATTCGCAGTAGGAACATTGAGAACATTGCTTAGAGTAAACGTGTTACCAGCACCGGTTAAAAAGCTTAAGAAGCTGGTCGATACATTTTGAGTGCTTAGAGAAGTGCCAGAGGCAAGATTGTAAGTGGTTGTAGCAGTCGATGCTGTTACAGCATTCATTGATGGGACATTCAAATAATTGGTTATATCAACTGTGTTCGCATTTACGTCATTCAAGTTCGCTGTATTTGTAAATGTCATAGTGCTGCCGTAAATATTGCTCATAATGTTCGCAATGCCCGTTAAATTCTGCACAATTGCGGTATTCTGATTCAATGTACCAATACCATATCCATTTTGAAATGTTAGATTTGTAGTGGATACATAATCGGCGGCGACATTTGTTGTCGATACCTGAATCGAAGACACATATTGAACATTGATTAATCGGGCAGTAATTTCATCCGCCGTGATATTGCTCACATTCAAATTGTAGGTCGTCAAATCGCGAGCAGTCACATATCCCGACGAAATGTTGTCGTGTTTCGCATAATCTGTATTTGTAACAGCCACCGCATATTTACCATTGGTAATTGTGGAAATTGTAAATAAATTTACAGATCCTTTATTTCCCATGGAAGTTATATAGTTTACAGCAGCGGTGTTGTCCGATCGAAAGTTATCAAATTGCATACCATAACTGTACGATCCTTGTTTCTGCGATAAAACAATGGAGGAAGTTAGTGTTGGAAATTGCGACGCATTATCTGCGACATAACCCATACGAAACTGATAGCCGACGGCAGGTACTCCAGGAGTACCATCGACTACGACAGTCTGTAGTCTGTTTTTCGTAAGCTGAAGCTGTTCTGCCATTTTTATACTTAAACACGCGAAAATAAATTACAACGACATGCAAATTATTATATTACGTACACTGTATTTCCGGGAATAAAAATATATAGACAATATATACACAAATGGCAAATAATGAAAATTCCCCGGGCATAAAGGCAGCGGTACAAGCGTGGAAGAATGATCCTATGATGAAGAATTTATGGGAAGGGAAAATGTCGTGGGCAAACGTTATGGAAAAATACAATCCAAACGAGTTCAAACCAAAAGGCATGAACCTTCGTAATAAAGGCAATAACAATAACGCGCGTGTTCCTTCTTGGGTTCCCGAAGACAAGTATTTCCAAGATCGTGTTGCGCAGCTCCTCGAATGGGAAGACCACGAAACCTATACTGGATCTGGATGGTCTGTTCCTAATTTGAAGTTGCGTAAAGATATCTGGGAAACCTTCCCTGTGGTTCTTACACCCATCAACGATGGCAATGGAACCGATCGTTATGCGATTACTTGGCACATTCAACATTTGGATGACTGGCGTGATGACCCTGATCGCGCCCTCTCCTTCAACGAACACGTGGACTATGAAAGTTTCTCGGAATACAAATTGCTGTATTCGTTATGCAAACATTCCAAACAATACGTTGTCGAGAAGCCTCGCAGTGAAGACCAAATTGCGGTCATTGCTATGGTTCATCGCGGTGGACCTCGTAATGGAAACAATGGTACTCGCAGAGTAAACAAGCGCAATGCGTCTCGTAATAATCGTGGTAATAACCGTAACCGCAATACCCGCAAGGTCAACAGACGTAATGTTCCTGTCTTAAAATCGTTAAACGACATCAAGGCACTTTTCCCAGTTGTATGGCATGAAGTGGATGGTAAGGCTGGCACAAAGACCTATGCTCTTGAATTCCACAAGAAGAACTTGCAGCAAATGGCACAAAGCACTGGTAAATCTGTCCCAGAAATCACCAAGGCTTTAATGGCGGCGTTAGAAGCCTCGACCTTCTGGCATGTCTTGAAGCCCGTCGACGGATCGTCCATCTGCCGTCTTGAAATGATTGCTAAGAAATAAATTTACTCTTTGATGATTCGATATCATTTGTTATGGTATTGGATGATTCGGAATCCTTTTTATCAGCATAGTCTTTGCCACTAATTCCTTTTACACGTGATATTAAGTCTATAACTTTTTGTAGTTCCGTTGCTTGATCTGTATGATTTGAACATTCCTGTGCTTCCAACATTTCTATACTTGTACCTTCATTGTCTGTATCTGTACCTGTATCACCTAGAGACGATGATTCCGAATCCGATACAAGATGGCTTCTTAGCATGTTTTGTCGCGATTCCAATACAGATTGACGCTTTTCTATCATATGATTCAAGGCCGCATCTGGATTCTTGAAATGCGTACATAAACTTTCCATTACTTCCGCAGGCGTAAACACACCGCCTAACTCTTCTGGAATCTTTTCCATAGGCATATTCATAGAATAAAAGCTATTCACCGTGCTTTGTATGAATTCTCGATTTGCGTAATCGAATTTGATTTTAACATCAATGCGGCCTGGGCGGATGAGTGCCTTGTCCAAACAATCAGGATAATTACTTGTGATTACTAAAATGCGCCCTGGGGTTTCCAACACTCCGTCCAATAAATTCAATAAAAAACTTAAAGTGACCGCATCACCTTCCTGCGCTTCTTCGCGTGGATACATTTGACGATCCAATACAACATTTGTTAAACAATCAATATCCTCAATCACATAGACACGGCGATTTAGAGGGATCTTGTACGTTACTTTCTGTGTTTCTGAAGTGTGAATATGAACCGTTTCATTAAAGAAGAGGTTTGTAAGCTGACTTTGACTTGTGTATTCACGGAGTGATAAATTGAAAATATGACGATTTGTATCTTTTGCAATCGCTTTAATTGTTGAGGTTTTTCCCGCACCAGGCACCCCATGCAGTAAAATTCCAAGACTATGCGGAATACCACGTTCCATATACCATTCTGGATGTTTCATAAATAAGTCAAGGCGTTCTTTGAGTTCTATGACATGGTCGCCGTATACATTCGAAAAACTCTTGGATGTCTTAAATTCGTTCATCTGAAATTGTAAATGTTTTGGCGCATGCTCCCAACGATAACTAAATGATGATGGTTCTTGTGAACCATCTGGATTCTTATGTCCAATATTATGTTGTTTAATGGGTTCTATCGGCACTTCATTAAAATAATAGGTCTTGTTTCCTAGCTTATTTGCGCGATCATATACATAATTCGCATGTATATCATCGATCCACGCACGAAGTTCACTTACCTTTAAAACATTACTATAGAGAGCTATTTCGATGGCGCTCCCTCCTTCCCCGCCGCCAGTTGACTTGACTTTTGCTTTAATTAACGGCGTTAATTGTATTTCGTCTGTATTGTTTAATGCACATCGTACATCAATCTTTACATGTTTTGCGTTATCCAGAGCACAAATATATTCTAAAATTGCGTCAACCTTTTCGGTATATACGTTGTCCATCTGTTTTTGACTATTTGCTTGTGTGTCATACACACGAACAAGTGTCACACTGCTAATATCTTCCACTTTTTTTGTCTCAATCATTGGAACCCAATCCATCTTTTTCTCCATACGTTTCTTAATATAGGCTTGTGTCATAAGGACAAGCGCAGGCAAATGTTTGAATACGAATTCAATTGTACTCATCAGTGCCATACTGTATAAAATAACAAAAATTTCCTCATAACCACCTTTCTCCTTATTCTGCGAATTTGCCGACTTCATCATAAACATCGTCATAATTTGCGTCTTCAGTTGCCCGAGATCCATTAGTGATTATAAATTAACATGTAGTCGGTTTTAAGTCGTGTTTAATCGACATACAAGCGTTGTTCTTTCTGCGCACAGCGTGCGGAGAACCATAGATAACAGATGACTAGAAACGATGAAGCCAGAAGTATGATCTCCGTGGATTCATCGTGTGAGCTCTTCGTCCCGCCACGAATATTGTAGTGATTTGCGTCAATAAATTCCATAGTTAACTGTGCTTCTTACAATTTCCTTCAACTTGATTTGTCATTTTTTTCATCGACTCTTTCCATAAACGTGTCCCATTTACACAGCATAATTTCAGGTGCGTATGGGATTACGGCATTGCGACTTGGAACCCATTGATAGAGGGCACCTGGCAAAGCGACCCATCCATCGAATCCTAGACGACATACAAGATTTGCCAATTTACGATTTATGTAGAGTCCCTGACCCTTGGCTTTGAATTCTTCCAAATTTTTACGTGTGACGAATCCCATGGGCTGAATCACGGCATCGTCGTCTTCACTGAATTCTGGAGGATATACTGTTTTCTCATTCACAGGAGGATCAAGATACGCCACTACCGTCAGCTCCTCTTCCTTTGTAATGGGACCAAATTGCCCCTTTGCTAGCGCAATTAGTGGAAATGCGTCCAAAATAAAGAGCCGTGGTTGTTTTGTCACCTTGTAATACGAGGTCGGGTTATTATGCGCGGCTCCGTAAATCTTTGTACTTGCCGTGTCTCCAAAAAAAGCCGGTACTTCGTTCGAGGGTTCCTTTGCTCCTCCTTTGTCATTGCGAACAACTATGGAACCCAACTTTAAGGTTAACCCGTTTCTTGATGCGTGCGGTTCAATACATTTCCCGTATTTGTCTGGATACTCGAAAAAACACGCATCATTGGTCCCCTTATTGTTCGCGGTCTTGTTCTTCTTGTTTTTGTTCTTATTTTTGCGCGTTTTGTTTGTTTTGTTTGTGTTGTTTGTATTGTTGTTCATAGCCCTTACTTTGTGTGTTTATTTTATAGTGCGACAAGTGGTTGTGCACGTGTAAGATCAAGGGGAGGAACCGGATTAGGTTGTGCAGGTCGTAGGGGTCTTATAGGTTTCAGATTGATGAGTACCGTTCCATATGCTTTGTGAATCTTAGCATTTTCATTTTCCACAAATGTGTAAAGATTTGTAAGTTCACTCAGAACTTGCTCGGATGGTTTCGGATCTACATCCAGAAGTTGGGACAGAATATCGTAGGCGGAATTGGTGTACATATCCAAGAGCTGTACTTTTGCGCGTTCCTTATGATACGCTTTTTCGTTCTTTTGGAGAGTTGTCTTCCACGCTTCGTCAGTGACTTCATTGACCATCCGTTTGACGCGGAGTTTACGACGCCCTTCTTCGCTTTCTAACCATTCCAAATCATGTCGATGATTTCGCAAGTCGATTATGCGTAGATGATTGATATTGTTCAAGAATATAAGAAGATCATTTCGATTCGGATCGGTAAAGAATGGTAAGCGTGCCATATGACGTTCCAAGCGATCTGGAACATTACAGGGAATATCACCAGGATTGCGCGCAATTGTACGGCCCGTTTCCCGCATCCATTGGAAGTAATGGGGATTATGGACAATGTTCGTTTCGATCTTTCCTGTACGCCAACTGAATGCCGTCTTACATTGCGTACACCACATCTGGTCGCATCCATCAATCTTGGAAATTGTCGCTGCGCATTTTGGGCACGGCTTGGCTTCCTTTGCGATCGCCTTGATCGTTTCTACAGTTGCTGGATTACATACATGATCCTCTTGTTTGATTTCATGACAATCTTTACAGGCCTGGATACCACACAATCCGCATTTGAGTGCCGTAGACAGGAAGCCTTCACATGTATTCGCTGGACATTTTCGAATGAATTCGCGGCGTTCTTTCTCTTGGTCTTGTCCTTGTGCGCCGCGTGGAGAAATACCGTAATGATCGCGGAGTTCACGATGCTGTCTCGTGATACGGTAGATTTCACGGATCCGTTTACACATCGGATCGATTGCCGTCTTTTTGCGTAGGGAAAGCACATCCAACTCATGTAGACTACGGCGATAATCTGGCGTAGAATAGTAGTCCATGCGTTCGTTGAAGGGCATATTGTTGATGCGTGTTCGGAATGCCTGTGTGGCTGTATTAAGTTCTAGTGCGGTCGGATGAGTGTGCATCCGTACACGAAGTTCGCCTACTTCTACGTCCAAGGGCTTAATAAACTCAATAGCATTCTTGTACGCCGCGGCTTGCTCTTGTGTTTCCGGAAATCGAGCACGTTCGCGATCTACGAGAACTTTCTCGCGATGGGCTTTGTATTCCCCTGTACGGAACGATTTCGTAAGGTGTTCGGTTAAGAAATCGTAGGACCATGCTGCGCGACAACTAGGGCATACAGGATCGGTTGCTGTATCCATAAGTAAGAACTGTTGGATACAGGCACGACAGACACTTGCATCACAATACGAACATTTTGTCTGTTTTTTGGTTGATTTATTGAAAGAATCCATGCAAATGGAACAATCGGTCATTTTGTTCTAAGAAAGGAAAGAATTTAGGAAGGGTAAGGAAGTATTGAAATATGCCGGCAATCCTACAGTTGGATCTAAGTTATTGTGCTTTAATCAATTTTTTTACACAGTTAATCCACTCTTATTACGAATGCGCATATGCACAGTTTGTGCCACAGCTTGCCCACCCGTATGGGCGGATGTCGCGTGAATACCACCATATTTGCGTGAAATACCGGCGCTATCGGCCATTTCCTGCCAAGTTGTCCATCGCAATTCAATATCTTGTGCCGGAACAATGGTAGGTTGTATTGCGCTTTTACCCGCACGGAATATGATTTGTCCGTACTTGAGCGTTTCTGTAGTCGTAAATGTGCGTGATAATAATTCCAGATCATGTAGTTCGCGCGCTTCTGTTTCAGGAATGCGAGATCCAAACCAATCCGTCATCACGAGCGCAAAGGATTGTCCAAATGTACTGTGACCAGATGGAAAATCGGCAAAGGGAGGAGTTACAAAATTAGCCTCCTGATAGGGAACCCATGCTTCTCCCTGTATTGTTGCGCCGTTATAATGTGGAAGTGTTTGTAAACGATAGGCGCGACGTATTTCTTGTATTGGTCGTGCCTGCATATATTTCTTCTTCAGTTTCCACGCAATACGACTTGCCTCAAAAATATGTTGCGCAAGATCGAATCCAGAATAGAAAAACGTATCAAAATTACAGGATCGTGGAATATTTTTGGCAATCATAAATTCCTTCCAAAACCACAAGAACATTCCAGGGGGCGAAACGGTGAATGGACCGCCTGCCCAGAATTCCGCAGTGGCCTTCTGTACATCCGTAAGTGCTCCATTTAGAAGCACAAGTTCCGAAATTTCCGAATCACGTGCCAGATTCGATGGAAAATACCCCGCAGTTAGATTATCACATTCTGTCTCATCGCCGGCGTCGAGACAACTCGATCGCACTTCTTCCCATCGATAGGTTAAATATGTCTTTTTGATCCCATTTATACACAGTGGAGTCCATTTGCGTGGTTGCGGCCATAACGCAGGATCGATTGTTTCCGCAGGATCAAGTACCTTTTCTACATTCGGTAATTCCGAATTTGCCGGCAAAAAATATCGCGCATTCGCATCCAAACTCTCATCATTCACATCGCATGTGTATATAGTGCTATTATTTACATACCATATGCTTCCATCAAAAATACGATTGTTGTACCATAATTGCCATGCATTATACCATTCGGTCCAATGGCCTGTACCTTTTACATTCGTTCTGCGACGTTGTTGTTCTTCAGCAGATATATTCAATACAGATCGTTCGTTTTCTTCCAACATCGAAGTATCGTATCCTGGAACAAAGGTTGGCATAATTGTAACGAGTACGGCATTCATCCACATAAACTGGCCTTCCTCGCCCAAGGAATAATGATTGGACCAATTCCAGAAATCCCTTGTACCAGATATCTTGGAAGTCGGTCTTATCCAACTATATGCCGAAGTAACCGTGTGAAACCACAGATAATTATATCGTGCGCAACGTGTCGGGCCCCAGTTCTGTGCCGCCCCATAATAGAGCAATGCTTCTAATGCTACTAATACAGCATCTGGATAGCTATAGGATTTTGGAACACACGGGCAACAGGCGGAAATTAATTTATGTTGAAAATATAAGCTCTGCGATCCTATTGTGCGATATACATGAATTAAATTACTCTTCTCATTTGCTTGTTCATGGCTCTCTGGATTATTTTTATAAAAATCATAGAGTGTTTTGCTTCGAACATAATTGGTAAAAATACTGGCGTCCATGACCTCTCTACTTTCATGTACGATTAAATTATGAAGAAATCTACCGAAGAAGACCGTCTGCCTTATTCATTTCGCGGGGGATCCATCGTATACCAACCCACATAGATTGCTTTGTAAGGGTCATAATTATGTCTTTGTAATATTTCGCATATTCCTGTTTCGGGTTTTTGTTTAACATCAAGGTGCCTACAACACCAAGATTGTCATTCTCGACACCGATCGCTTCTTCCCCTTTATCGAGTGCCATATGAAGACCGTGCGCAATAGCAGCCCATTCGGTTTCCGTACAGGATTGTGGCGCAAAGAGTTTCTTTGTTTCCGAATACGTTGTTAATTGATGACTCGGTGTAAGAATCGCGCCAATTTTCCCTTCCTTGAATCGATAACTGCCGTCTGTTTGTACGATTGCCAAAAGTGGCGGCGGATAGGTAACATGACCGCCAATACGGACAAAGGGGCTGCAGTGGTATCCGATGACTTTACTTGTAATTCTGTTCATACTTATATTAACAGCGGCATTCAAAAAAGTGTCTATATCGATTTTTTTATTCATGTACATCCTACATGTTTATGGTTGATCAATCCATGCGCAGATGAGTCCATCTTCTCCACGTAGCGCAACGAGATTCTTAAAGGTTGGGCGCCCTACACCCCACCCTGCTACTCTGGCAAGATCATCAATCACGGCTTCGGATCCAAAGTAGGGATGATAGACAACCGGTTCCGTAAATCCATGTCCAAGCGTCACACATTCATAACCCTCCACAATCGCAATATGATGACGATCCAGTACAAGATTGTATACAGATTGAAGAATGCGATCCGTGAAATTCACAATATTCACGGGAAAGACCCATTCTCCATTCATACGAATCGGATGCCAAGGTGTGATACAGAGGGCATCGAGATGGACCATCGGTTGTGCGCGAGCATACGTATTACAATTCACAAGAGCTTCTACACGCGCTGGACCATAGGGTGTCGCAATGTAGTCGCCAGGATCAATATTGCGAATCTGCTTATGAGTTCCGTCTGCCATAAGAACACGACAGCCGCCGGCAAAGCATCCATTGCTCTCGTTATGGAAGACATTCATGCTCGTGATGATGGGGGCACTCGATCCCATGCGGCGTCTTGAAGGTGTAGGGGGTGGGAGCGTGATGAATGCTGTATCAGCCTCTTCTTGGATTGTGCGGAAGAGATCTCCGCCATAGATTTGTAGGCCAGGATCCTTGAAGTTCATGCACTGCTGGTACTGTTGCGCTGTTAGGTAAGAGCGCATATAATGTTCTCCCCATCTTACGAAATTCGCAGGAGACATTCCAATTTGTCCTTCGCTTGTCACGGTCGATTTGACATCGCGAGTATAGGCTCTGATATTTGGATTGGCATGTTGATTGTACTTGACTTCGAACCGCGCAAGGATTTCCTGAGCTTCCAACACATTTCCTCGCTTCGTCTCCTGAATTGCTTTCGCGATTGCGGCGACGTATTCATAACGCGCGTGCTCTTCGACAGGACAGGATCCTGTGGACACATCTTGTCCGTTGACTTTGACATGGGTTCCTGGCACGGCGTAAATAAAGTCGCGATCCTGCCCATGCATAATTTCACCTAGCGCAATATTGATCGTAAGATCTCCGTCGTCGATGGCGAGTTGCGTATTGGTATTTGCCGTGGAAAGCATATTCGCTAGGAAGTTGATGAATACAGTGCCTACCATCGAACAATCTGGAATAAAGCCGAAGACACCGCTACCCCATGCGGCAATATCTGCGAGTAGAGCGCTATCCAGATTGTATCCGAATCCAAAGGTGTGGAGAGACCAAGGATTCTGCATTTTGAGGCGTTCCAGAGAAGGCACAATACCGCGAGGAGGATTCACGTTTGGAAATCCATCCGTAAGAAGCATAGCAACAATATGGGCGCCCGTGTACGCAGGTGAATTCGCAAGCGTTGCCGCAAGACGGATGCCATCCCAGATATTGGTTTGACTATCCGGTTGGACGGTTGCGAGTGCTGTATTGACACGCTCCTTGCCCGCGGCGTCCATACGAATCGGCGACAAGACGACCTTCGCGCTAGTACTGAACGATACAATACCCAGAGAATCCTGATCGCCCAACACAGATCCAATTGTTCTGACGGCGTGTTTGACAAGATCGAGGCGTGTAAATCCCAGCGATTCTGTTTCCTGTGATTGCTGCGCAAAGCCGGCTTCTTCGCCCATGGATCCAGAATTGTCCAGAATAGCAAGGAATAAGATAGGCTGACGTTCCGATTCCGCGCTTGCTACAGACGCCTTGATATGGATGTAATTTGTTCCATTGTCGTCGACATAATGGCGATTTGTAAGCGTTACAGGATGTTGCTTGAATTGAATAGCGCCAGAAGTCGTAGATGACTGTTGGAATGCGCTTTCAATAAGACTACGTAGAGCAATATTGGGCGTAAGCTGATTGCTGCTCAGACGTTGACGCGTAACCGGCGATGTCGTGGATTGTTGAAGCCAGGCTTCAATCGCATCACGTTCGTACGTGTGTCCATCGGCACCAATCACGGGATCGCGCATCACTTGGAGGGTAATGGGGCATAGCCATTCGTTTGGGTATGTGGAGGTCATTGTGTTACTGTATGCCATAATATAACCATGCGAATTCGCTCGTCAAATTTTTCACGGCTTGGTCACGTACGCACAATTTTTTTCTATTCCCTGGATAGGAATCCAAGATGAAGCCTCGTTTACCAGACGAAATCGCTGAACTATTTCCTGTTGAAATTGTACGCATAATACATCAATATGTGCCTCCTAGCCCAAAGCAATCTCCAAAAGTTGCGGGTGCGACATGGTCACCCAATATGGACAAAGACTTGAAACGTATCCAACATAAGATGCTTAGCGGTAAGAATGAAATGTTTATGCGAGACCTAGACGATTTTATACTGAAATGAACCTACCTAACTATTTTCTACGACTTCTTCCAAAATCTAGTCCATTTCGGAAAAAATTGAACTTTGTATGGACATAGACTGTATGTGGTGTGCTTGACAATTCTTACGATCAAGAGCATTCACAGAACCTTCCTTTCCTTTCTTCGAGACAAAATGTTCAACTGGCCTTTCACTACGACCTCATCTCTTAAGTCTATCACCCCTATCGAAATTCCTGCTCCCCCTAAACCTCTTACGAAGGAGGAAAAGAAGGAGCAGCAGAAGATTAGGAGGAGGGAAAAGGATAGGAAGGAGAGAGAGGAGAGAAGAAGAGCCAACCAGCGGCATAATTGCGTAATGTGGGCTATTGCCATTACTTTACTTCTCATAACGATTGCCTGCTTTTACAACATGGTATATGCTGCGATATATGGAACCATATATACTGCGATCCTATCAGGGCTGGCTTGCTACGGATTTCTCTTCTTGTTCGGTTCTATGATTATGATAATCGGCCATGGGAGCGCACATGTCAGATAATACTTACATGAATACAAATACACATATCAAAAATAGAAAATTTTTGATTTCTATAGGGGATCGACCCTACATAATTTTTGATCTGGATTTTTTCTGAACTGTATTCCATTTCGGAAAAAATTGACATCTGTTTCAGACCAGAGTGTGAATGTTGTCCCCGCCATTCCTTCCTACGCTCCAAAGTTTCATACTTTCCTCCGTACTTCCCTCCTTCCTTCCTTTCCTTTCTTTCAAAAATGTCCTCTTCCTTTGATCTTATGATCTGTTCCTTCTCCGCCAAGGAGATCTTCGAGATGCCCTTCGCAGAGCTCTGCAAGAACGTCGACTCTGGCAAGCTCAGCTGGGGCGATATTGGCTGGGCCGAAGATGTCATGAACCCTAAGCCTAGCGCCTACAACTTCCCTGAGTTCTCTGAGTACCATGAGTACGATGACGAGGACGAGATGCTCGAGAACTGGTCTGTCCCTGACCTCACTCTCCGTAAGGGCATCTGGGAGAACTTCCCTGTCTCTCTCGTCAAGATCGATGACAACGATGGCACTGATCGCTACGCTGTGGTCTGGCATCGCAAGAACTACGATGAGTGGCGCAAGACCCGTCCTGACAGCTACGATGAGTACATGGGTTACGATGTCTGGTGCGAGTGGCGTCTTCGCTACGCTCTCGAGGCCCACCCCCACAAGTACATCATCGAGGAGGCTCGCGACGACGATATGCTCCTTGTCATCGCCATGGTCCATACTCCTAAGGACGACGAGACTAGCAACACTGTCACCAATACCAACAACAGTGCTGACAGCGTCGTGACTGCCGCCTCGGACCCTGTCGAGGTTGTACCCAGCAAGTTCCGCGATGTACCCAAGCTTACCCGCCTCAACGACATCAAGAACAACTTCCCTGTTGTCTGGCACGAGACTCCTTCCAAGACCGGTACCAAGGTCTACGCTGTCGAGCTCTTCGGTAAGAAGATCAAGGAGCTCAGCGCTACCGCTGGCTACGATGTCACCGAGGAGATCAGCGGTCGTCTGATGGCTGCGCTCAAGGCCAGTTCTTCCTGGAAGGTCCTCAGCGCAGAGAGTCCTCGCGAGTTCTGCCGCATCAAGCTCGCCTAAATACAAAAACAAAAACAAACTACAAAATAACTTACTTCTGTTCACACAAAATACACAAAACAAAAAAAGAAAGACATACTGGATATAAAACCAGGTGTTTTTCACCTCTAGATACGGAATTCAAGAGTATACTGTTTCTCTTTATGACGAAGAATGACAGCAAACTCTTTTTTCATAGGTATTATCATTGTATCAATCGGATCTCTCTCGAAACGCGCAAGTCGGCCACAGAAATCGCGGATCGCATGAATACTTGGTTTTCCTAAGCCAAGATGCTTATGACAGATGTGCTCAAAGATCAGGACCCATCCCGCTTCATCCATCTGCGCGTGTACAGCCGGCGTAATGTTAATTACACGATCTTTATAGCTCTGTAGAATGGGATAATATAGCAGGCGTTCAATCATAGCGGCCTGTTTTTCCAACATATCTGCTACTTGAATCATCTTCCTATCGACTGCGTCTCCGAATTGATCGTGTGTCGCCTTATAGAAGTGTTCTCTGAATTTCCCACGATTTGACCATGCGGGTGTTGTGTTTTTCAGGTATGGGATTGCGAGTTGTTGGCTTACTTCGTAAATCGTGGATTTCTCGAGCGTCAAGAATGGGCGATAGACGACTACACGCTGTTGCCGTTCTTCTTGGGCCATCTTCTTGAGATTGTGTAGATGTTGACCTTTCGCAAGATTGGTCCAGATATTCTCCACAACGTCATCTTGAATATGTCCAAGGCAGACAACTGGTTCTTGCCCTTCTTGGAAGGAAAGTTCTTTCACAGCTTCGTAGGTAAAGAAGCGCAAGTCGCGTGTCATGGATTCGTAAAAGGCGCGATCCACCGTGTCACGCCGTAGGAACTCGATTGTGTAGGTATACAGAGGAATGTTGAGTTTCTTACAATATTCCGCAATAAATGCGTATTCTTGGGGACTTTCCTTGCGATTTCCATACATGATATGGACCGCGACAGTCGGCAGGGATAGCCGCGTTAAGAGTGCGAGCATGACCATGGAATCCACGCCTCCGCTCAGACTTACAATGACCGGTCTGTTGATGCGCAATAGACTGAGAACCGCTTCATTCGAATATTCGTAAATGCGAGAGAGCCAGTCTTTTGCGTTGTATTCATCGGGATACGAGTCGCAAATTTGTACAGGATCATAGGGTGTTGGGGCATGTATGTGTTTTATCGCGTTATACACGGAATCCAACGTATAGGCCTTTTTATACGTATCGTTGTAGAACTTGCTCAGATGAGGAAAGTCTGTTAGGGGCCGTCCCTTTAGCCACACAGTGTGAATAAAGGGAAAGATAAAGTCGTATTGGTTCAGATGTTTGAAGGGCATAAGACAGAAGAGAAGCTCGATTTCATCTGCGGTTTCCAGTAACGGCATATTTGCCTTCACAATATCGACAGCAATTTCTCGTGCGGATTGAATCGTATCCTCATCGACAAGAGTGGGATTCGTCTTGTGCATATGACGCTCGAAATGCCTTAGAAACTGATCCAGGAAAACCACTTGTCCGTATATGTTGTCATCCCGATAATCGTATTCCAGAAATCGTTCCGTGATAACAGCATCCGCCTCGGCTTTCTCTGCATTCGTAATGGGGATCCAGAAGCGCCTGTTGGCCTTCCAGAAATCAATAATGGTTGTACTCATTGTTTACTGTGTTATATCGGTGTGATTGTAATCAAATGCATGTGCTTACCCTCAATTTTTGACTTAATAACCCGCCAACTTGACCCACACAAGATCCGACTCCTTGATTTGTTTTACGGAGAGTCGTAAGAACCAGTTGTATTCGTGGCGGCGTGCCAAGTCGTCGCCATTATACGATACGAACGCATTTCCTTGTACAAGAGCAGTCTTCGGATCGGCAGGTTCCGCGACACGACCAAAGAGATCTTCGAGTTGCCGTATCTGTCCATTTGCTTTGCGCCCGCCATCTAAGCCGCGTAGAATAGTGGCACCGGTTTGTTTCTGTATTTCCCACACTTCCAGTTCAATGTGTCGTGCTTCCGCAGCGGACCACGCTTGTGGACCACGGGTTATAAGCGCACGATACATATCTGCGGCTTTTACCCATGCAGCCAATCCACTACGCGAGGCCCACGCGACATATGGCGCTGGTCCGGGCGCAACTGCGGTTGCGGGTGATACAATCGCCTCCGCTGGATTCGTGCCAAATAGCGCTACAGTATGTCCGTCTAAGCTGGGATAGATGCGTGGACCGACACACAATGTCGATGCGCCGTCCATGACCAGGCCGCCTTTGCTTTCTAGGAGCGCGGCGGTAGCATAAAGACGCCAGAGATTGGGGGAAAGCTGTTTGGCTTCGGGCATTGGGTTCTTTACGAGAGTGAGGAGAGCATCACGACCCATGACAGGTTCTATGTTGAAATCGGATCCTTGTGTATTCTTTGCCGATTGTAGGGCGATCTTGACATAGTCGGAATTCGCGGCATAATCGTCGACCAAGAACCACAAGGTTGGCTTGAATAGCGCAATGTTGATAAAATCTTCTTTGGGAAGATCCGGTTTGCGACGCATTAATGACAGCACAAGCACCACAACGAGCACTATAACAGCGAATACATATTGGACAGACATTCTTACTTAGGTTTTGTAAAAAAGTATGGAGACCCTTAGTAGAAATGGACGCATCAACCTATTTACGTCGCAAAAAAGAAAGTATGGAGAAGTATATCGCTACACCCAAATGCATGGATGCTGGGCTTCGAACAAGTATGCTCAGTAAAACTGGTGCTCATTATGTAAGCCCGAATACAAAGGTAGCACCCATCAATCCTTGTTCGACATCCACTGTCGGATTCACGGGCTCTGCTACAGCAAAACCTGTATTTGTACAGCCCGGTTGCTGCATAACTTCCGATACTCGGCCAATTGTACTTCCGTGCTGTGACATGATATATGAACAAGACAAGTACGTATCGGCCTGTAAAGTACAACCCTATTACGGGACACCGGCACAACAGAGTGAAGCGGCGGCCGTGAAATGTTGTAATGACGAAGAGGTTTCCTAAATTTCCAACCAAAAGTAAGAAGACATAGAAATGCCTGTACGATGGGTTGGTTTTGATATGGATGAGTGTATTGGCTCCCTAATGCCTTTATTTGAATACATTCATCTATTGCCAAATTGTTTAAAAACGCAGAAAGACCGTGCGAACCTCTATATGGCGATTGCCCACGCAATCTATGGATCTGAACGCACAGGCAAGACATGGTTAATTCGCCCCGCCATGTTTGATGCCCTTACATTGCTATGGCAAGCGTATTCCGATCGCGACATCAAAGGCGCCTTCATTTATTCCAATAATAGCGGCGCACATCTCGTCCAGTTCGTAGCATTCTTTCTGAATTTTGCGATTCAACGCTTAATGAACTTGTCGTATATACCAGAAGTATTTCAAATGGCGGCATGGAATGGAATCCCGTGTCGTCGAACCTATGGACTAGTGAAGAGCTTTGAATCTGTACAGACCTGTTTGCGCGCACATGGCTTACCCGAATGTTCCTCAGAACGCGATTTGCTGTTTTTTGACGATATGGTCCATGTCCTACAACGAGAGATACCCTATTATGTCAAAGTACCGGCCTATTTCAATCATACACCCGCCATGTTAGTTATTCAAACCTTATCAGGCATTGGAAATAGTGTAAGTTGCGCCAAATGGGCACATATTGCCAACAAGTCGCTCGATATGCAGATCGGCGACTTTCGAAGACCAGACAATCAATACGTCATGTCGCCCCAAGGCAGAGACGAATATCTACGCGATGTTCGTATGTTTACGAAAGCGTTTGGCGCATTTTTAAGCGATTAAATAATGTATCTAATTTCGGATGATTACTCTAAGGAGGAATGTCTTCGTTGCCGAAACATGAACGATACAAGAATTCCTATAAGCCAGGAGACTTATACTGGGGTATAGGAATCGAAAATGAAACATATATAGAACTTTCTGGAAAGGCACAGACTACCGCACAATTCATACAGCAAAATCAAAAACGTGAGCGGTATAGTGTAGACTATTGGACATTGTATAAACTTGATTATGTTCGAAGCACAATACAATCGTGGATTGATTCCTTGCCCGAAAAAGGAAACACAACTATACGATTGCCGCTGTTACTAAACGGACATACACTTGCGCGATGCGATAAAAAGGGCGAACACCAAACCACATACACGAAAGTCCCAAGACCCAATCCAAACTTTTGCGGAACAACATTATTGGAAGAATTGGCTACACGCAATCCGGCTGTATTTGCGGAAGGGCGTGAAACATGGTGGACGCTGGATGGCGATACAGTCGAATTTATGACGCAGGATTATTATTGCGCGAAAATGGAAGACGTGATCGAGGAATTATTGGAGTATAAGAAGCGATGGTTGGAAGCTCTACAAACCGGTCTTCGCGCTATACCCGATAAAGAGGCCGCGTTGTGTCATACGGTATCGTATCCGTCAAGAAATCACGGATTTGCTGTATTTCTCACAAATCGTAATAATGTCGCTATTTTCAACAACGGCACCTATCATTTCAATATTACATTGCCAACCTATTTGGATAAAGATGCGCGCATTGCGAATATGGAACAATTTAAGGAAACACATAAGGCGGCGGCGCGAATGTTCCAATGGCTAAGTCCATTTTTCGTGGCGCGATATGGATCTGGAGATATTTTTGCGAATCTTGGATCCACGGGCCGCGGCCTCTATTATCCAGCCGGTTCACAACGTCTATGTGCGTCTCGATTTGTAAGTGTTGGAACATATGATACGAAGACGATGTCACCTGGAAAAATCTTAACAACACCCTATGTGCGTTGTGAAGATCGATGGTATGAACAGATTTATGATCGCGACATCTGCGGCTACAATGTGTTGCCGGAACTTGGCTTGGATATTAATTACAATAAACATTGGAATCACGGACTTGAATTCCGTATTTTTGATTGGTTTCCAGAATCCTTGATTCCAGAAGTTATGCGGATGTTGATTTGGATGTGCGATGAAGCGCTCATGTCGTTCGAACAAGGAGATATTCCAGATCCACGGGATGATCCGATTTGGAATCGTGTCTTGGCTCGCTGTGTATGGAACGGTGCTTCCGCAATTCTAACGGCCGAAGAATCTGCGCGATTTGGATCTATTTTGCACACTACTATTACAGGATCTTCTGTATGGGAGATATACGATCAAATCTGGACAACATGGAAACTTCGTTGGAATCATTCGAAAGGAACCTGTACATCCTACATGATTCGCAATCCACTTCCATCGGATGAGGACGCGAAACCGGATTCTCCGTTTTTACCAATCGCGCCTATAGCACCTTTAGTACCTTTAGGGCCTATAATAGCACCCATAGAAACAATGCTCGATTATATGTATGATCCAATTGTTGACACATTACAGCATGTAATACAAAGTGTATTGAGTCCTATTCCTGAAAATAGATCACAGGTTGATACAAAAGATGTCGCAATTCAAACCGACGTGTTGGTTGTACGACCGGCGTTTAAAAAGTGGTGGTGTTGTTTCTCATTCTAGAACAAAGATCATACGATCCAGACCACGACACATTCCTTTCTTTACGATTTTACGAGGTTCCAGCGCTTTTTCCATACCATCGATGGTTACATGGCGAAAATCAAAATAGGTTACGGGATATTCATCGGATCCTTCAATGCCGGACCACGAATCACGCCCCATTAATCGCATATCATCAACGAATACAATATCGCCCTTTACATTACGTTTGGATAAGGCTGTTAATTCACGTAGGACAGGACATCCATTGTCGCGATCTCCGCCCGCTGTTTCTCCACCGGAAAAATGGGCATCCAAATAGAAGAGAACAGGGCTATCTGGAAGCGTATTGTTCGCAATCATCTGTTCCAGAACAGTCGCACTATCTCCTTCATGGACATGCACATGAGGTTGCCCAGCAAATCGTTCTTTACAGTGCTTTGCCCATTTTGGAGATAATTCAATGGAATGGATTTCCGTAAACCGCCCTTCCTTTAACAATTCTTGGATGCCGTTACCCTTGTAGGCACCGGTTTCCACAAATGTAGTTGGCACAGACATGCCATCACGCAAAAGTGTAAAGACAAACCACGACATTTATTATGTTCCAAGAGATTCTTCGAACAATTTATCCCTACGCGCAATAAGATATTTGCGCGTTTGTACAACTTCTTGAAGTAGCTCTTCGGGCGGCTTTGTAAGCGGCTGCGTAGCATCGAACGGTCGTATGCCGCCCAAATTGTATGCGGAAATCCATTCCTTCTTCATAAGAAGTGGTATTCCAACACCGTATGCGATTGGATGAATCGCAGAAATAAAGGTTTGATACTGATATTCATTCTTGGGAAGCAACATTAACCAATCGGCGGTCGCAACTTCTTCGAGCATCTGGTCAGCATCGATATTTTCCAGGAGTCGAACATTTGGATAGTCTGTCCACGAAGCATGATCAAATCGTGTGGGTGCCAGAGTTCTATTTATAAACACAAAGTTGGGAGCCTTGATGTCGTAGAACCAGGGTTTCAATTCCTCAGGAGTACAGGGGCAGTTATTTCCAACAGCGACTACCTTAACAGTAGACGGATCTTTGGGCCTGGTTCGAATGTTCCATACAGGCATAGCCCATGTATCCGGTGATGTTGGGGGTGTTCGTGTAATATACTGACGCAATTGTATACGCCGATGTGTTTTGCGTATAACATTGCGATTTCCAGAATGTTCAAACATAATGATCTTGGCTCCGTCAAACCATCTATACCCATAGCGAGAATCATCGTCCGTCAACAAAAATACATACTCGTAGTTGTATCGATTATATTCACGGAAATGTCGAACCGCAAGAGGTCCGAATCGTGATTCATAGACGCGAAACCATCCCATTTCGTTTCTTGTTTCGGAAAAAATATCGAATGTGAGCTTATTGTTGGTTAAATACTCGAGGACGCATCCAAGCATTTCATAATGGAACGGGAATCCATTAAAGATCGCAATCCGTTTGCTCATTTCTGTATTTCTTACATTGGTTCTGGAATTTAGATCGTGTGTACATAGAAAAATCGCATTCTATGCGTTTTTTCTATTTTGTATTTGTTTTTCTTTTTTAGTTTAGTTTTCCAATTTTATATGATTAGGAGAGATTGTTATGGTTCTTTACATAATGTTGAGGTCGATAGGGAGAGGCTTCATCTTACAGGAGTAGAAGGTCTCGATTTCCTGTTGGGCGCGCATTTCACGATCCGTCACAAGATTGATGCTAGCACCCTTCTTACCGTAACGACCAGAACGACCGATACGGTGAATGTAGTTTTCACGCTGGACAGGAAGCTCGTAGTTGATCACAAGAGACACCTGTTGGACATCAATACCACGTGCGAGCAAATCGGTAGAGATGAGCACACGGCAGAGACCTTGACGGAAGGCTCCCATACGACGCTTGCGCTCTTCGACGTCCATTTCACCATGGATGTAGTCGAGATCGAAGCCGCGCTTACGCATTTGCTCAGCAAGCCATTCGGCGCGCGCACGAGTATTCACGAAGATGGTAGCTTGTTTGATGCTGAGATTGTCGT
>JACCDP010427354.1_pt1 | contig 31207 bp, 44 predicted proteins | sample 7445841 | NCBI WGS metagenome assembly JACCDP01 (sample SAMN15323441, study PRJNA562643) | freshwater metagenome | isolation source: river surface water | place: USA:Blue River Watershed | collected 2017-08-17 | reverse complement strand
GGGCGACGCGCCCAGCGGCTTGGCGATCGATGCCTGGGCGGTGGTCGAGGCGGCGGCAGCGACGGCAGCCGCGACCGTGAGCGAGCCGGCGATCGAGCCCGCGGCGGTGGCGCTGGCGGCAAGCGTTCCAGCGAGCGGCCGCGCTGCCACGGCCAGGGCGGCCAGGGCGACGGATGCGGAGACGGAGGCGGCGATCGGCTTCGTGACGGCCGCCGATCCGCTCACCGTACCGGAGGCGGCAGCAGCAGCGGCCAGCGGCTTCGTGGCGCTGGGCTGCGCCGTGACGCTGGCGCTGCCGGCCAAGGAGGACGACAGGGCCTTGGTGACGTCGAGCGAGCCGGCGACGGCGGCGCTGCAGGCGAGCGTGGCCGACAGGTCCTTGGTGACGCCGAGGCTGGCGGTGGTGCTGCCGCTGGCGGCGATGGCGCCTGCCAGGGCCTTGCTGGCAGCGAGGGCGGCGGCGGATGCGGCGCTGCCCGCCAGATCCCCAGCCACGGGCTTGGCCGCGTCCAGGGCGGCCGTCGTGGCGGCGGATGCGGCGAGCGCTGCCCCGAGCGGATTGACGAGGCTCAGGGCCGCGCTGGTGGCGGCGGAAGCGGAAAGGTCGCTGGCCAGCGCCTTGGTGACGCTGATCGGCGCCGTTGTGACGGCCGACGTTGACAATCCAGCGCCCAGGTCAACCTGGGCGCCGGAAGCGAAAGATGCGTTGAGAGCGCCGTCGTTGAGCGGCCGTGCGTTCAGCAGCATGGCAGCGCCCCCCGGCGCGGGTTTACGCGAAGGTGACGGTCAGCGACCCGGCCGGGAACGAGACGGTGTCGCCCTGGTTGATGGTCTTCGCCACCGAGAGCGAGCCATGGAACAGCAGGTTTCCGCCGGAGGAGGCGTCGTAGATCCCGAAGTGGCTGACCGTCCCCCACGTGCCGGAAGGCGTCGGGAAAGTGATCGCGGCGTTGTTGCTCGTCTGCCCGCCGGTGCCGCTGGAGGCGATTGTGCTGCCGGCAGACTGCGTCCCCGCCCAGTTGGCGAGCGAGGAGGTCACCGCCACGCGGGCATAGGAGTTTCCTGAGACCTCGGTGCCGCCGCCAGAGTCGCTGGGCGCCGCCGTAAGCAGGCCGATATGCAGCGTCGCCGGGGCGCTCAGGGTTTGAGCCCGGAACAGGTGGTCGACCAGCTTGTTCTCCAAATAGTCGCTCATCGCGGACATGGCGGGTTCCTTTCGTGGATCAGGATCAGTTGAACTGGGCGCGGACGGTGAACTTCAGCGGCTCGTAGACCGTCTGCCGCTCGCCGCTGAAATCGATCTCGATCTCGCCCTCATAGGCTCCGGCTTCGACGTCCAGGGTGTTGCCGGGGAAGTTGAAGGACACCTCGCCCGCGCTGCCCCCGTTCAGCTTGGTGCACACGATCGAGGCCAGGACGTTCGTCTCGCCGGCCCGGCGGAAGTGCATCGTGACCGTGGCCGTGCTGACGTCCATGGGCGTGCCGTCAGCCTGCTTCAGGGTCAGGCGGATGTACGGTCGGTTGTCGCCCTGGACGAGCTTGATTCGGGTGCTCACGCTCTGCCTCTCCCGGATGGCTTGTCGATTATGCCGGCTGCGACTCGCCGTCGGCGGAATCGTTGTCCAGCAGGTCGAGGTCGTCGCCACCCTCCTCGGGGGCGGGCGGCAAGCCCGCGGCCTCGCGCAGGTGGTTCTCCAGCTCGCGGTCGGGGAAGAGCGGGGCGCCGGCCGACGCCAGGGTCTGGATGAAGGCCGACAGCTCGCCCAGATTCGGCCGCTCAAGGTCGCCCGGCACGATCAGCGGCATGGCCTCGGGCGGCAGGCCGTTGAGGCGCCACATCCGCGGCAGGAGGTGCCGGTTCAAGGTGTCGGCCATGGACTGCAGGAAGCCGCCGATCGCGGTGGCGAAGAGCGCCGTCTTGTCCGAGGACAGCGCGAAGGAGCCAACCGACTGCTGGCCCAGGAAGATGAAGTCGGCCAGGACCGAGGTGGCGATCGCCCGGTTGTAGCGGTCGACGACCTTGGAGGTGTCGAAGGTGCGCGAGCCGCCGGTGGACAGCAGCTTGAAGTCGAACAGCAGGTTGCCGGACTGGTCGCGGTCGGACGGGATGATGATCCCCTCCTGGCGGTCGCGGCGCACGTTGGTCACCATCTGCTGCCACGCCAGATAGACCGCCCGGTCGAGCGGGTCGGCCTCGGGGCTCATGTAGGTCGACGGGATCGAGGCCACGGGCAGGCCGGCGAGGTCGCGCTCGATGCCCACGCCCTCGATCTCCTCGATCCGCTTCTTGAAGTACCAGGGCCGGTAGGCGTTGCGCAGGATCGAGCGGCCTTCCGGGTTGCCGCGCTCGGGCGTGGTGCGGAAGAGCAGGAGCTTCTCGATCGGGATGTAGATCATGGGCCCGGCCCAGGGCTGCTGCCACAGGCCGACCAGGGAGTCGTCCATGGGATCGAAGTCCCAGCGCCAGATGGTCTGCTGCCCGCGCAGCGCGATCGTGCGGATCCCGATCTTGCCGTCGGTGTAGGCCGAGCGGAGGCTGCCGTCCTTGGCGTCTGGGCCGCGGCGGCGCTTCCAGACGATCTCCATGGGCGCGTAGCCGTAGGTGAACATCGAGCAGGCCTCGGCGACGACGTCGCTCCAGGGCACGCTCATGTCGGCCAGGACCTCCTCGACGAAGGTCTTGCCGGCATCGGCCTCGGGCGTCTCGTCGGCGGCCTGGACGTTCCACTTGGCCTGCCGGATCAGCATCGTGACCGCGAACAGGATCGCGCCGACGACGGGGTCGTTGTCGGCCATCTCGCGGTAGGTGCGGGCGCCGCGGACGCCCTGCAGCTCCTTGAGGTACTCCTCGGAGACGAAGCCGCCGAACTGCCGCAGGCCGGTCGAGCCGATGGTGGCCGGGTCGAACTTCAGCTTGTAGGGGGTCGCTTCGGCCATCCTGATCTCCGGGGGTTCTAACTGCCGCCGAGCCACGGCGAGATCCGGGTGCCGCCGCCCGGCGCCATCGCGCTGAACATCGCAGGCGAGAGCTGGCGGTGCTTCTCGACCGCCAGGGCCAGCGCCATGACGCAGTCGTCATGATACCCGTCGGGGGCGGAATAGCGGACGCCGGTCCGCGTGTAGCGGTACTCGAAGTTCTCCAGCTCGGCGATCACCGGGCCGGCGACGATGCCCAGGTCGTGGCTCTGGATGGCGACGGCCAAGCCCTCCATGAGCTGCTGCTTGGAGGTCGCGGTGAACTTGAAGCCCTCGATCGTCGGGCGCTTCTTGGTCAGGCCCTCGACCACGGGATCGCCGACGCCGGTCGAGTCCAGCAGGGTCGGCGCCTTGCCGACGAGGCCCAGGATCCGCTCGGAGGTCTTGTCCCAGGGCAGCTTCTGCCAGCGGTCGAAGCCGGTCATGCAGCGGCGCTTGTCCAGGCCGATCAGCACGGTCCAGTCGATCGACTTGGCGAGGTCGCCGCCGACGCAGACGGTGGCGGCCGGCGACAGCTCGCGCACGGTGCAGGCGTCGATGTGCTTGAGGCCGAACGGGTTGCCGTCGTCGTCGCTGGGCTCGGCGAGGTAGAGCTCGCGGAAGACGTTCTCCGGCAGCAGGCGCTGGGCGTCCTCGATCTCCTCCCGGGCCAGGACGCCGCCGGCCACCGCGTCCCAGGCGGTGAGCTTGGCGTAAGCCATGCCGGGCTCGCCGGCCTCGGCCTTGCGGGCGAGCTTGTAGTGCCAGTTCGAGCGGCCCTTGACGTTGCCGATGATCCGCACCGGCCCGCGGGTGGCGGTCAGCGTCGAGCGGACGGCGATCCAGCTCGCCTCACGGCAGCGCGAGGCCTCGTCGATCACCGCGGCATAGACGTCCTCGCCGTAGAGGTTGTCGGGCTTCTCGGCGGACTTGAACCAGATCGTCGACCCGTTGGGCAGGGTGAGCGTCATCTCGCCGTCGTTGGCGCGGTAGAGCGCCCGCGGCAGGCCGCGCTTGATCCGGCGGAAGGCGATGCGGGCCTGCGGGTAGACCGGCGCCACCCACCAGTAGGACCGCCCGGGGGAGCCGTGGATCACCGCCTGCTCGACCAGCCACGCCATGCAGCCCACGGTCTTGCCGGCCTTGGTCGAGGCCTCGATCAGCGCGTAGCGCGCGGCCTGCCCGTTCAGGTCGCGGGCGTCGAAGATCGCGGCCTGCTGCGCCGGGTAGAGCCACGGGCGCTCGTACTCGATCGTGACCGGCATGCCAGGATCAGGCGACGCTTTCGTCCGCCTTGGGGTCGCGGTCGCCGATCTTCAGCGTGAACCGCACCGGCGCGTCGCCGCCCTTGCCCGGCACCTCGACCTCGGCCGAGACCGGCCCGCCATGGCCGTCGCGCCAGCCGCGCCGGGCCTTGAGGTAGAACATGGCGGCGATGTGGCTGGCCTTGTGGGTCTTGTCCGAGGCGATCGCCACGAGGTTCCTGGCCACCATCAGGCCGACCCGCTCCGGGCCCTGCGCCAGCTCCTCGGGGAAGTGCTTGCGCAGGGTCTCCGGGTGGATCCCGGTCGGGTAGTTCACCTGCTTGGCGATCTGCTCGTGCGTCATGCCGATGGCCGCCGCCAGCATCACGAGCTGGCGCTGCTCGGCCGTGGGCTCGAACGGCGGCGGGCCCGGCTTCTTGCGCGCAGGTTTTTTCACTGGCACGGCGGTTGCGGCTTTCGCGGCTGCCTTCGGTGCGGACTTTCCCTGGCGCTGTGTCATTTCCGTGATATTCTGATTGCGTGAGAGCGCGTGATGCGCCACAATTCTCGCATTTCAACGGCAGGAGTCTGCAGCAATGATCGGATGGAAGAGTATGCGCTTTCCGAGTGCCGAAGAGGCCTCGGCGGCGGCGGCAGCGGCGTTTGCCGCGGGCGGGATGGCGGCGAGCCTGGGCCAGGAATATGCGGTCGAAACCGACGGGTCCGGCTGGTTCTGGGTTCCGCTGCAGCCGGGGCAGGCGATCGTCAAGGCGCGGGCCAGCCGGGCCGCGGCGGCCGAGGCGGCGGCGCTGGCGGGTCGGCTGCCTCCGCCGCCGGAGATCGCGGTCGACGGCAAGGCCTACACCTACGCCAAGTCGGTCGAGCGGCTCTACCGGGCGGCCAGGAGCGGCGACCGCGAGCAGATCCGGCAAAGCCGCATCCTGGGCGTCAGCACCCATGCCCGGCTGGTGCAGCGCTACCGCATCGCGCTACTGGCGGCGCTGCTGGTGCGCGAGCGGCGGGCGGCATGAGAGATCTTCTTCTCGCGGCGGCGCTGACGCTGCTCGTGGTTTTCACGGTCCATGTACTGACAGGAGGTTACTGATGGACGACATCGAGATGCACCCAGGGGGTGCGACCATCTCCATCGCCACGCACGAGCGCATCGTCGGCGAGCTGCACCAGGAGATCCGGGCGGCGATGCTTGGAGCCATGGCGCGGCGCCGGCTCACGGACGACGAGATCGGCCGGATCTGGTTCGATGCCAGGATCCCGGGGCTGGTCGAAGGCAATGCCCGCCGGCTGATCCGGGCGGCCGAGGCACTGCAGGCGGAGGCCAAGCGATGATCCGGATCTACGTCTCCGGCCCGATGAGCGGGCTTCCGGAGCTCAACTTCCCGGCGTTCCATGCGGCCGCCGCGGCGCTGCGCGGCCTGGGCTTCGAGGTGGCCAACCCGGCCGAGCACGAGGCGCCCGGCTTGACCTGGGCCCAGTACCTGCGCCGGGACATCGTGCTGCTGATGGACTGCACCGCGGTGGCCCTGCTGCCGGGCTACATGGACTCCAAGGGTGCGATGCTGGAGCTGACCATCGCCCAGGCGCTCGGGATGGAGATCCACCCGCTGCAGCACTGGCTCGACCGGCAGGGGGCCGCGGCATGAGCGTGATGCTGTTCCTCAAGCACCTGCGCGAGAACGGGCCGGCGACAGCGTCCGAGGTGGCCGACGCGCTGGGCATCAGCCGCAAGCACGCGGCAGCGGCGGCGCATGTCCTGCTGCAGACATCTCCCGTGCACGGCCAGCGGGCGCACGTGATCGGCTACGTCTGGGACCACGAGTGGGCGAGGCGCTACCCGCGCCCGGTCATCGCGCCCGGCCCAGGCAAGTCGGTCAAGCGGCCGAAGGTCGACCTCCGGGCGCGCTACAAGCGGGAGTATCAGGCGCGCAAGAACCGCTCGATCTCCTCGGTCTGGTCGCTGGGCCTGCCGATCAACGTGCGCAAGAGCACCACAATGGCGTGATCCACGGCCACAATCGGCGCCCATGACGGCGCCGCGGCACCTGTATCTGCAGGCGCTGTTCGCAGCGTGCCCAGGGGGAGCTTCGGCAGCGCAGATCGCCCTCTGGCTGGGCGACCGGCCGGAGGAGGCGCAAGCCGTGATCGACGCATTATGGCGGGAGCGGCTGGCGGCCCGGGTGCCGAACCCGCGCGGCAAGGGTGTCGTCTGGAGATCCGCCCTCAAGGCCGACGGCATGGCCGGATTCCTCTACGAGTCCGACGGCGAGCCATATCGGGTGATCGGCGGCAAGCCAACGGTGCATGTGGCGCAGAAGAAGCGCGTCAAGGGCTAGGCCTCGTCCGGGTCATCGATCACGCGAAGGCGCGGGCGGATCTCGCCGGTCAGACGCAGCGGGAACCGCAGGTCGTCGTCGCCCAGCGCTGCTTCCACGGTGTGCCGGAGCGCAAAGAGCGCGTTCGACACGTCGAAGAGCCACTCCAACCAGCGGTGGCGGGCCTCGATATAGCACCGGTCCTGGAGCAGACCGCCGGCCCAGACCGGGCAGAGCCCGAACCAGCCCTTGTGCGTCATGACGATGATGCGCCGACCCATGGCTCCTCCAACCCTTCGACCTGCGGCAGTGGCATGCCGTCCGGCCAGCGGCCGAGCCGGATCAGCAGGCGGATCGTATCGCGGGACCAGACGGCCTCGGTTTCCCGGCGCTCGGCCTTGGTGAACAGGGCGCCCTGGTCGAAGCGGGCGTGGCAGCCGGGATCGCCCAGGCGGGGCGCGCACAGCGGAAAGCACAGCCGGTCGTCGGTCTTCATGGCCCCGCCGCGCCCGGTGCTGGGGTGCGCCGCCTGCGTCGGGCCGGGCCGGCCGCAGTGGATGCAGGGCAGGGCCGCCACCAGCCGGCGGTACGGCTCGGAGCGGAACGCCAGCGTCTTCGGGAAGGCGATCATGCGGCCTTCTTGCGCGGGGCCTTCTTGAGCTTGTCGTCGGTCGAGGCGTTGCCGATCACCTTGCCCGGGCGCCGCTCGCCCAGCACCTCGGCGAAGGTCCGACCGTCGGCCTCAAGGAACGCCACCTTGCCGGTGAACTGCTGCCAGCGGGTGACGATGACGTCGACGTAGCGTGGGTCGAGCTCCATCAGCCGGGCGACCCGGCCGTTCTTCTCGGCCGCGATCAGCGTCGTGCCCGAGCCGCCGAACAGGTCGAGGACGACGTCGCCGCCCTTGGTGTTGTTCAGGAGCTGGTACTCGATCAGCGCCACCGGCTTCATGGTCGGGTGGACGTCGTTGCGTTTCGGCCGCTCGAACTTGAGGATCGTCGTCTGCTTGCGGTCGGCGGCCCAGAGATGGCCGGCGCCTTCCTTCCAGCCGTAGAGGCAGGGCTCGTGGATCCACTGGTAATCCTGGCGCCCGAGGACGAGGCTGTCCTTCTCCCAGATCAGGCACTGGCGCACCTTCCAGCCGGCCTCGTGGCACGCGCCACGGAAGTTGTAGCCCTCGGAGTCGGCGTGCCAGATGTAGAACACCGCCCCGGGCTTCATCACCGCGTCGGCGGCCACGAAGGCGTCGCGCAGGAACTGCCGGAAGTCGGCGTCGCTCATGGCGTCGTTCTTGATCTTGAGCTTGTCCTTGGTCCCGCCCTCGTAGGCCACGTTGTAGGGCGGGTCCGTGATCAGGACGTCGGCCTTGACCCGGTCCATCAGGCGCTCGACCGCGGCGAGGTCCAGGCTGTCGCCGCACATCAGGCGATGGTGGCCCAGCACCCAGACGTCGCCCAGCACCGCCACGGGCTCGTCGGGGATGCCCGGGGCCTCGTCGGGGTCGGTGAGGCCCTCGGTTTCCGGCGGGGCCAGGAGGCCGTCCAGGAAATTCTCGTCGAAGCCCAGGAGGCCCAGCTCGAAGCCCTCGGCCTGCAGGTCGGCGATCTCGACCTTGAGCAGCTCCATGTCCCAGCCGGCGTTGAGCGCGAGCTGGTTGTCGGCGATGACGTAGGCCCGGCGCTGGGCCTCGCTCCAGCCGGTGCAGTCGATGACCGGGACGGTGCCCTTGGGCAGATCCTGGCCGTTGGGCAGGCGGACGGCCTTGCCGGCGTCGTAGACCCGGCGCGCGGCCAGGACGCGGCCGTGCCCGGCGACGATGCCGGTGGCATCCGCCAGCACCGGGTTGGTGAAGCCGAACTCGACGATCGAGGCGGCGATCTGCCCGACCTGGGCGTCGGAGTGGGTCCGGCTGTTGCGGGCGTAGGGGATCAGGCTGTCCAGCGGACGCAGCTCGATGGCGAAGGTTGCCGACATGGTCACCGCTCTCCGGCGCGCTGCTGCAGGGCCTGGGCGCGGGCGCGGCGGCCCGGCTCCAGCAGGCCCCGGCCGTAGGTGCCCTTCGGCCCATGGCCGCTGCGGCGCTGCGAGTCGCGGAGCTGCTCGCGGCTGCTGGGCTCCTGGCGCTGCCGGCCGATGCCGGCCAGCGTCATGGCGCGCAGGGCGGCGCGGCTGTCGCGTCGGCGCAGGGCGTAGGCCTCGCGGGACTCGCCTTCGAGGCGCTCGGGGGTGTGGATGTTGGGCATGGTGGGGCGGTGGTGGGGCGGGGGAAGCGGGCCGGCGCGCACGGCTGCCAGCATGCCCGGAACGATAGCACCGAGCGCAGGCGGGGCACAAGCCGCAGGGCGCTTCAGGCGCTCTTTTTTCGCAAAACCCCTTGCGGAATATCACGGCGGTGATACAGTACCGACATCGACAGCGAACCCCGAGCCACCGCGATGAACCAGCCCGCCAAGAAACTCCTCCTCGAAAGCACCACCTGCGGCCGTTGCGGCGGCAGCGGGAAGTTCTCCTTCAACCTGATGCACGGCAGCCGCTGCTACGGCTGCGCCGGCCGAGGCGAGGTTCTCACCAAGCGCGGCTTGGCCGCCCAGGCGTGGCTCAACGAGCAGCGCATGATTCCGGCCGAGGACTTCAAGCCCGGTGACCTGATCCTCTCCGATGGCTTCGCGGCCGGCTCCTACACCGAGCCCACCCGCTGGCTGCGCGTGGCCAAGGTGCTGCACGTGACCGGCGCAGAAGCCGGCTACGTGAACCAGCCCGATCTCGCCTGCGTGCGCATCGAGACCGAAGGCGGCGGCAGCTTCGTGGGCTACGCCGGCGCCACGAAGTACCGCCGCGCCATGAGCGCCGAGGAGCGCAAGGCGCTGCACGCCGCGGCCCTGGCCTACCAAGCCACGCTCGGCAAGACCGGCAAGCCCCTGAAGCGCCTGCCGAAGGCAGCCTGATCCATCACCAACCCCCACCAAGGAGCCATCCCCATGAGCATCGAAGTCGCCGCCCGCCTAGCCACGGAGCGCCAAGTCGTCCGCCACCTGCTGAAGACCGCCCGGGAGGCCGGGTTCACGCCGGCCTTTGTCTGGTACGACGCGGCCGAGCGCGTGCCGGCCCGCACCGACGAGGAGGTCCTGGAGGCCGTGTTTGCGGTCGACGAGTCCCGGATCCTGTTCGATCACCCCGAGGAGCGGGCCCGGCACTGCGTCGTCATCGTCCTCGGCAACTCCGGCTGGGATGCCATCGCCGACCACTCCGAGGGCCCGCGCTGGACGCCCGTGATGGACGCCTGCCTCGACTACGCCGAGACCCTTGAGGCCTGAGCATCATGTGGATCTGCCTCTCCGACGCCTTCTTCTCGATCGTGACCGCCCCGGGACAGCCCGATCACCTGCTGGTGCGCGCCCGCCGGCCGGGCGACCTGCAGCGCGTCTTCCCTGGCCATGCGGTGCAGCGCACGCCCGGCCGCGACTACCTGTTCCGCGCCGTGATCCCGCGCCTTGACGTGGCCAATGCGCTGTCCGAGGCGGTCTTCGGCCTCGCCTACGGGAACTTCAAGAACTCGGTCCGCGACAACCGGCTGCACGCGGCCTATCACCGGATCTGGGACGTCATGGCCGATCTGCAGCCGGTTGCACCCTACGCCACCCAGCGCCGCGCCCGTCGCCAGGACCTGTTCGTGGCGCAGGAGCGCGAGGCCAACCTGGGCGCCACCTTCGACTGGGCCGTCCCGGGCCTCAAGGACTGACCATGGCGATCCGCACGCAAGACCCGCGGGCAAAGCCGACCATCGACCTCGCCGGGCCGGGCGGAAACGCCTACGCGCTGCTCGGCGCCGCCAGATCGCTGGCGCGCCAGCTCGGCCTCGACGCCAAGGCCATCACGGCCGAGATGATGGCCAGCGACTACGAGAACCTGATCCAGGTCTTCGACCGGCACTTCGGGGATTACGTGGACCTCGTCCGCCCCGCGTAGTGGGCCGCCAGGGCATCGAGCCCGTCGCGCAGGCGGACGATGCCATCTCGGGCCGGCAGGCGCGCGTCACGCGCCCAGGCCGCCGCGAACCGCCCCTCGCAGCACACCACCCAGACCACCGGCCGCAGGGCCGGCGGGATCGCTCGCATCGCCCGATGGTAGGCGTCGAAGCGCTCGACCGCGTGGGTCCGGGTTCCGGCACCGACCGGCACCGGCGCCAGCCGGCAGCGCGCCATCGGCGAGACGCAGGCGGCGTGATCGCGCTCCAGGCGCCGCGCCGCGTCGACCTGCTCCTCCGACAGCACGCCACGCCGGTCGTACCAGCCCACCGGGTCGGCCGTGGTGTTGATCAGGTAGTCGCCCGTCTTCGCTCGGCGCCGCTCAAACACCGCGCCGTCGGCCGCGCGGACCAGGCGCTCGCCGCGCCGGGTCACGCCCGCGGGCAGGCGCCTCACGCGGGCGAACGGACCAGCAGCGGGTAGTCCTGGCCCTTGGGGCAGAGCCGCTCGGCGGGCTGCTCACGGCTGCTGGGAGCGACGTAATGCGCGCATCCGGACCGGACGCGGCACCAACCGCCCATGCAGGGCAGGATCGGCCCAAGGGGGAGGATCGGCGTCACGGTCGGCATAGGGCCTCCACCCAGTCGAGCTGGCGAGGGCCCGCCAAGGCCGGGCTGCCTGGGCGCACGCGCCGCTGCCGCGGCCGCTGCGCGAGCCCGGCGATCACGGCGCACTTCGGGCCCCAGCATGCGCTCGTGCCGTCGCTCAGCGTGACCAGGGTCCGCGGCCTGAACACGGGCTTGCCGCAGCGCACGCACTTCATGGCTGCGCCTCCTGGCGGCGGTAGAGCGCCATCACCAGATCGCGCAGGGCCTTGGCGGCGTCGACGCCGTGGCGCTTCGCGAAGTCCGCGTAGAACGCCCGCCGGTCGTCCCGCCCCCGACTCAGCAGCGACTGGGCGAGGCACTGCTGGCGCCACTCCTCGCTGTAGTTGGACACCTCCCGGCCGCAGACGAGGGTGACCATGCGCTCGCCCGGCTTCACGCGACACCTCGCTGGTGCTCCTCAAGCTTGCGCACCGCTTCGCGCTTCAGCATGGCGGTCCTGGCGGCCTCGCTTTCACCTTGGCGGCGGGCCGGGCGATGCCGGCGCAGGAGCTCGCGCAGGCTGCTCAGACGCTCCAGTTGCTTGGCGCGCAACCCGACGGGATCGGGGCCCTCCAGCAGAGGCAAGGCCTCGCGTGGCGCCGGCAGCAGCGCGTCGGCTTCTCTCTGCGGCAGGCGCCCGGCGACGACCGCCTCGCGCACCGCGGAGGCGCGCTGCTCGGGGTCGTGGCCCAGCGATGTCACCCAGGCCATCGGCAGGCCCCTGCCGCGGGCGTCGCTGACGATCCGGGTGTAGGCCTCCTTGAAGGCCATGCGCGCGCCGACCTCGTCGCCGAGCTGCATCACCGGCCGGGCGATCGCCCAGGCGGCGCAGATCTCGTCGGTCCAGACCACGGTGGCGGCCTCGTCCATGCCGCGGATCGCGATCGACCACGCCTCCTCGGCCCCGGGCCGGCCGTCGTTGGCCGCGCGGCCGTGCAGTTGCGCCAGGATGTCGGCCGGCGTCGGCACGAAGCGCCCGCGGTCGGGGTCGCGCACATGGGCGTCGAAGGCCTGCCGGACCTGCTCGAACGTGTAGGGCTGGAGCGCTCGAAAGAAGATCGCCGTGCTCACCTCGTTGGGCTGGTAGGCGCCGCGGCTGAGCAGCCCGCACACGGCATCCAGCATCGTGCCGAACGGCACCAGATCACGATCAATTTCCATGGGTCACCTCGATGAAGGATGCGCCGAGCAGGTCGCGGACGCGGGCCATCTTGGCCACGGTGTCAGCGGGCCCAGGCGGTGGCTTGGCGGCCGGCTTGGCGTTGCGGCACCAGTTGCGCCACGTGGCCTGCCAGTCGAGCTTGGTGGCGTCCTTGCCGCTCTTAGCGCACCAGTAGTCCCGGAACTTGGCGGCCTCGGCGCGCACCTGCTCGGCCGGCATGCTGAGCTCGGCGACCGCCCAGTCGCCCCAGGCCTTGGGCAGGATCCAGTCTTGGGCCAGCCGCGCCCCGCGGCTGGGGCTTGCGCCGCCAACACTGTTGGCCGCCGGAGTCTGGTCTTCGACTCCGGTACCGGTTCCGGTTCCGGTACCGGTGGCGGATTCCGGGTGGAGTCCCACGCCTGTCCCGCGGGACAAGCCCGGGACATGCTCGGGATCACCAGGGGGTTCTCCAGGGTCTCCGTGGTCGTCCGGCGCGAATCCGGTGGGCTTCCGCGACCGAGCCATGGCCTTCCGGTCGGATTCCTTGCGGCGGCGCTCCATCATCTCGCGCACCCGCTCGACCAGGGTGTTGTGATAGAGCCGGCCGTCCTCGGCCAGCCACCAGCCGCGCAGCAGGACCTCGCGCATGACGGGCCACTGCTCCGGCGGGATGCGGCACTTGGCGCGAATGATCTGCTCGTCGTTGGGCAGGCTGCCGCAGGGCGTCTGCTGCCACGCCACCATCCACAGCATGAGCAGCGCCGGCTGCGCCATCGGGATCTCGGCGGCGAGGTCCCAGGTGTCGGACTGGGCGATCCGCTCGTAATCGAGCTCGAAGCGCCAGCCCTTGGCGCGGGTATCGGAAGCGTATGGCGCCGGGGCGGTCATCTGCCCCCCTGGCGCGAGATTGTCGGCATGGCCTTACCTCACGGGCCCTCCTGAAGCCGGCATGGCCAGGGCGGGGAGGTGCACCGCCTTTTCGCCCCGTCGGGCTAGGCCGCCGAACACCGGCTTGTGCGCCGGGCGCCCGGAACCCGAGCGCGACGCGACGTTAGCACGCGGTCGGCTTTCCGGCCTCTGAACGACCGTCGGATCAGGAAGTCTCTCGAATCTCTACGCCGTGCAGCGCTCGGAGCAGCTTCACCTTGATGCGGTAGTCGGCCTGCTTTCGCGTGATCGGCGACTTCAAGTCCTCAACGACCTGGGATCCGCGGTCCATGTATCTGAAGTCGGCGACGTATGTGCAAACGAGCTGGCCGGCTATGACCATCGGGAACCGCACCTGCCGCTCCAGGCCGGAGATGAGCCCGGCACGCTCCAGTATGCGCAGCTCGCCCCACCTCGCCGCCTCGCGCTTTGAATCGAAACGCAGGCCATCGACGACGACGGACACAGCGCCGAACTTGTTTCCTTTCGCTCCAGCATGCAAACGGATCGGCTTCATTCCGACGGATCCAAAAGTTGACCAAGTATCATCAGCGTGACACAGTTGGGCTTCAACAACCGGAGCCCAACACATGCCATCGATCCATTTTGAATCTGAAGCCGAGTGGCTTGCCTTGCGCGAGCAGAACGTCGGCGGAAGCGAGGTCGCCTCGCTGTTCTATCTCTGGGCGCTTCCCACCGGCGAGGAGCGCGTCTTCCACCTCTACGAGACCCCGCCCGAGGGCGCGGTCATCCTGGAGTGCCTGTCCAGCTTCAAGAGCGGCTACCGGCTCTGGCTGGAGAAGTCGGGCATGGTCAAGCCCGAGAGCCTGGACGGGGTCGAGCGGGTCGACGCCGGCAAGTTCATCGAGCCGGCGCTGGCCGCCTGGGCGTCCTCGAAGTGGGACGGCTGGAAGCTCCGCAAGGTCCGGCGCTACCTGACCCACGCCACGGTCAAGGGCTGGGGCTGCTCGCTCGACTACGAGGTCCACCAGCCCGGCATGCCGCCCGTCGAGTTCAAGAACATCGACTTCTCGATCTTCCGCCGCGACTGGGTCGCCGACGGCGAGGAGATCCTCGTCCCGCCGATCAAGTACATGCTGCAGCTCCAGGCGCAGATCGGCGTCTCCGATGCCGACCACGGCTGGGTCGTGGCCTGCGTCGGCGGCAACGAGCTCAAGCGCGGCCGGATCGAGCGCCACGGCCCGACCCAGGACAAGATCCAGGACGCGATCGAGGCCTTCTGGAAGGGCGTGCAGGCCGGCGAGCCACCGGCACTGGTGGCCGACTACGACGCCATCGCCGAGCAGTACCGCTTCGGCCAGAAGATCGGCGCTAAGGATCCCGGGCTGGACCTGCGCGGCGACAACACCCTGCCGATGCTCTGCCGGCAGTACCTGCGCCGCAAGCGCCACCTCGCCCGCGTCGAGGCCTTCACCGACAACACCAAGGCGCGGATCGCCGCCCTCGGCGACAGCCCACGGGCGCGCGCCTCGGGCTTCAAGATCTCCTGGCCGGTCATCGAGCGCCCGGCCAAGCAGATACCCGCACGCTGGCAGGACGCCAGCACCTACCGCGCCGCTCTCACCGTGACCCACTTGGAGGACTGACCCATGAACGACCTCGTTTCCAACCCATTCGCGGCACCGGCCGCCAAGCAGCAGACAGGGGCCCTGGCCCAGGCCGGCGAGCAGCGCGTCATCGCCGAGGTGCAGGCGATGCTGGTGATCGCCAAGAAGTTCCCCCGCGACGAGCGGCTGGCCGTCGACAAGATCCTGAACGCCTTCACCCGGCCGTCGCTCTGCGAGGTGGCCAAGTACCAGTACAGCCGCGGCGGCTCGGACGTCGACGGGCCGTCGATCCGCTCGGCCGAGGCCATCGCCCAGCTCTGGGGCAACATCGAATTCGGCTTCCGCGAGATCGGCCGCGGCGTCGGCCCCGACGGCGCCGGCTACTCCGAGGTCGAGGCCTACGCCTGGGACATGCAGAGCATGACCCGCCGGCCGGCGCACTTCCGGGTCCGCCACTGGCGCGACACCAAGAAGGGCGGCTACCCGATCACCGACGAGCGCGACATCTACGAGCTGGTGGCGAATCAGGCGCAGCGCCGGGTCCGCGCCTGCATCCTGGCGATCATCCCGGGCGACGTCATCGAGGCCGCCATGGCGCAGGCCGAGGCCACGCTGCGCACCAAGGCCGACACCAGCCCCGAGGCCATGGCCAAGATGCTCGAAGCCTTTAGCGCCTTCGCCGTCACCAAGACCCAGATCGAGAAGCGGATCCAGCGCCGGCTCGACGCGATCCAGCCCGCCCAGGTGGTGAGCCTGAAGAAGATCTACGCCAGCTTGCGCGACGGCATGAGCACGCCGGCCGAGTGGTTTGAGGCCGACGACGAGACGGCGGCCCCGACCCCGGCCCCCAAGAGCGCCGCCAAGTCGCTCGACGCCTTCGCCGGCAGCAAGGCGCCGCCCACCCCAGCATCCGCCCGGGCGGTCGATCACGAGACCGGCGAGGTGCAGGACGGCCCGGCCGTGCCAGAGATCCCCGAGGAGGCCATGCTGGCCTGGGCCGAAGGCAAGAACTGGATGCCGGCGTGGAAGTGGATCGGTATGAACCTCACCGCCATGCCGCAGGCGGTCCGGCCGGCCTTCGTCGCCGCGAACGCCGAGATCCTGCAGGCGATCGCCGCGCACACGCCCAAGTACGCGACCGCCGTCAAGCAGCTCATGGAACAGGCCGGGGTGCCCTATGGCGGATGACCGCAGCAGCGCCACCATCCCGCTGGCCACGAGCCCGGAGAACGCGGCCCTGGGCTCTCGCTTCCGCGAGGTCCGGCGGCGCCAGAAGGTCTACCTGCGGCCCCTGGCGGAAGCCCTGGGCTGCTCGCTCAACACCGTGCGCTGGCACGAGGCCGGGGCCCGCATGCTGCGCCTCGATCAGGTGGTCCAGGCCGCCGGCATCATGGGCGTCGACGCGGCCGAGCTGCTGCCGCCGCGCCAGGAGGACGCCGCATGACCGGGCCATCCACCAGCGCGCCCGCGCGCCGCCGGCCGAGCAGCGACCACGTCGTCATGGACCTCGTGAGCCAGGAGTTCCGCTGCGATCACTGCGGGATCACCTACAAGCCAACCCTGCCGGCCTCGATCAGCCTCTTCGTGGCGATCTCCAAGCAGTTCACGGCCGAGCACCTGCACTGCCACCCGCCCAAGGAGCCGCGCCATGCCTGAGCGGCCCATCATCTTCAGCGGGCCCATGGTGCGTGCGATCCTGGGCGGCCAGAAAACGCAGACGCGGCGCCTCTTTAGGCTGCCAAGAGGAACGGCTTGGTACAACAGCGGAGCCCTGCGTGGCGAGGAGACCGGTGACATCCATGACCTCAACGGACCAGGCTGGTGCACCATTGATGAGCTGAGCTGCCCCCACGGCCGGCCGGGAGACCGACTTTGGGTGCGGGAAGCGCACATGGATCTGGGCGCCTGCGTGCTGTACAGGGCCGATCGTGGGGCCGAAGCCGAGCGGGCGGTGGTGGCGCCGCGGCAGGGGTGGGCTTCACCCATCCACATGCCCCGGTGCGCCAGCCGCATCACGCTGGAAGTGACCGGCGTGCGCGTCGAGCGGCTGCAGGATGTCAGCGCGGCGGACTGCTGGGCCGAAGGCATCGAACACTCGCCAGACGTTGACCCGGTGCACGAGTACAGCGACCTCTGGCGGTCGATCTACGGCCCCGGCTCCTGGGCCGCCAACCCGTGGGTATGGGTCGTGGAGTTCCAGCGCGTCGACAGCGAGGCAAGACAGCCATGAAGTGCGAGCACTGCAGCCGGCCCGCCATGCGCGGCTGGATCATCTGCCGTCGCTGCTGGGAAATTTTCGGGAGAGATCCGACATGAGCAAGCCTCTCAAGGCCTACACGGTGAGCGACGACGAGCACGGCCACGTCGTCTTCGCGGTGTCGAACGCCCCGGCGCGCAGGGCCGGCGCGTCGGAGCTCGGCGCCGACTGGGAGGGCGTGACCTGCGTCCGCGCCCCGCAGTTCGACGGCTACGCCCCGGGCCCGGTGCCGCAGCGGGCGCTCTACGAGTTTGGCTGGTGGTTCGAGTGCGGCCACTGCGGCCACCGGGTCGAGCGCGACGAGCCGCACGAGGACCGGCTGGACGCGGACGGCCACCCGATGGACCCGGCCGGCTTCGGCTTCTTCGAGCGCGGCCGCCGGGTGTTCTGCAGCCTCGCCTGCATGGCCCAGGAGGACGCGCAAGCCCGCGCCGAGGCCGCGCACAAGGCCGCCGTCATCGACGCCGTGGCCGCCCGCTGGCCCATGGCGCAGTCAATCCACCCATGCCGCATCTACGCCCGGGGCGACACCGTTCCGGCCGCATACTTCCACCTGCCGGGCCTGCTCGGCACCGTGCGCTGGGAACTGGGCGATGCAGAGGTCTTCGTCGAGCAGCGCGACGTCGACGCTTTCAAGAGGCTCCACCGGTGATCCACTTGCACGCCCCGGCCCCGCTCGACGAGCGCTGTGCCGTCATCGACTGCCCGACCTGCGAGCGCCAGCGCCGGGCGCACGCGGCCCATTTCGAGTGGTACGGGGCCACCGTCACCTGCGCCGGCTGCGGCGACACGTGGCACGACGGCGAGCGCGAGGAGCGCCCCTTCGCCCGCGGCTGGCGACAGGCCAGCATCCGCGCCGCCCGGGCCAAGCTCGCCGCGCTCGGGGTGCCGGCATGAGCGCCCGCGGCCAGGATCTGCGCGACCAGGGCATCGCCCAGGTGGCGGCGCGCCACGTGGCGTGGCTGGTCCATGCCCGCGCCGAGATGCTGCGCCTCGTCGACGAGCGCGGCCGGGTCAGCGCCGACGACCTGCACGCCATCTGCCCGCCGCCCGTGGACGCGCACCCGAACCTGATCGGCGCCGTCTTCCGCCGGCTGGGCCTGCAGGTGGTCGACTGGCGCAAGTCGACGCGGCCCGCGGCGCACGCCCGGATGATTCCGATCTACGGCAGACGCATCACGCCCTGACTGCTTTGGCAGAAAAAACGGGCCGCGCGCGGCGGCCCGAAGCGTCACAAGGAGCATTCCCCATCAGTACCCGGGTCGATTCTGGCACCGGGCGTCGCGCTTGTGGGGATCTGCCGCTCAGATCTCCTCCGGGCGCCGCAGCACCGACACCGGCACCAGGACGCACTCGCCGCTCAGGAAAGCCACCAGGACAGCCTGCCGGCCCAGGCTCCAGCATCCCTGCACCCGCTCCATGGCGTCGGCGCTGGCCAGGGTTGCCAGACGGGCCCCGGCCACGCACGGGCCAACCTCGTCGGTGAGCGACAGGATCCGGCCATCGTCCATTCGGGCCACCGCGATCGTCGCGGCCTGGGCAGGCAGCGCCAGCAGGAGAGCGAGCAGAACGGCGCAGGTGCGCATGGCGACCTCCGGTCGGGGGGAAGGGATCAGTCGGGCGGCCCGGCGCCGCTCAGCGCGTCGTGGGCCCGCTCGCAGGCGGTTCCGGCGGCCCCTCTGGCATCGGCAACGGCAGCAAGCTCTCGGCCAGCCGCCTCCAGCCGTCCGAGCACGTCGGCAAGCACAGCGCCGGGGCCACCGGCTGCCGCGCCTGGGCCGGCAGCGCCGGGACGGACGCCGGCTGCGGCGCCTTGGCCGGCGCACTGGCGGGCGTAGACCTCGGCCCGGTTGCGCAGGCTGTCACCAGCAGCGCGAGCCAGACGGGCGTCAGCCTGCGCCCGATCGAGTTGCTTTTGGGCAGCAGCGGCAGCCGCGTCATGTTTGGTCCTCCATTCGGTCTCGATCGCCCGTGCGCGCTCGGACTCGCGCAATGCGGCAGCGGCGAGATCTGCCCGCTCTCGGTCCCTGGCGGCCCGCTCCTCGGCCAGCTCGGCCACCGCAGACGATAGCTCTCGCTCGGTCTGAAGCCGATCGATGAAGAGCCAGAAGCAGGCGGTCATCGCCACCAGCAGCGCCAGCCCCCAGGCGGTGTTCGCGTAGCGCTGCAGGAAGATCACGCGCCATCCCCGAGGCACTGCTGGCGCTCGGCCTGCCGGCGCAGCGTCAGGCCCCGCAGCGGCCGGCCCTGGAACTTGTCCCAGCGCAGGATCTGCTCGCAGGCCTCGCGGTAGCGCCCATCGTTCAGCAGGCGCACCAGCGTCGATGCGCAGAAGGCGCCCGAGCCGATGTTGTAGGCCAGGGAGAGAAATGCGTCGTACTCGTGCTGGTGCAGCGGCACGCGCACGCACTGGCGGAGCGCGCCCTCGAACTTCTGCACGTCGGCCAGCTTGCGGGTGAGCGCCTTGACCGGATCGGTCCGCTCGCCCATCTGCACCGGGCTGCCGTCAGCATGCCGCGTTGTGCCAAAGCCGATCGTCGCCACATCGCCCGCAACCGGCACATAGGCCACCTCGCGGTAGCCCTCGTGGACGGCAATTCCCACCAGCGCGGTGGCCGAGAGGGACAGCGCCGCGATGGCGATCCTAGCGCGGCTCATCTCACGGATGCTCGAACTGACGCATTCGCGCCTCGTGCTCTGCACGCTCTCGGCGGTCCTGACGGTGGCGATAGAACCAGTTGACGAGGAAGCCGGCGATACCGATGACGATGCCGACCAGAACAGCGAACTCGCTGGAGACCAGCCACCCACCAAGGGTCATTCCGGACCCGGCGTATGTGGCCTTTGACCCAGCGGCAGCGAGGCTGGCGTCCAGGGTCTGCGATGCGATGTCATGGCCCTTTTCCATCGTGGCGTCCGGTGCGATGCGATCACCGGATTCTGTCAGGCATCGGTGGCGCCATGGGCATCTGTCGCCGCCGCTGGCGTTCCCGCATCGGCCAAAGCGGCTGCGCGCTCTTGCTCCTGCACCTGCTTCATGACCTCGCTCATGAACGGGTCGGCCTCGGCCCATGGGCGGGCCGAGATCGCGTTTGCCAGAACGTTGACGGCGGCTGGATCAAGGTTCTTGAAGGTGATCGTGTAGCGCATTAGTTGCGGGTCCTTTTTGCTCTTTCAGCGGAAAACCATGACGCTAATCTCAGAAGACGCCTGATTTGTTCCGCTCGAACTGTTGCCAATCTCGACGTCAAGATACTGATTTGTCTTGGTGCAGTTTGTCGTCGAGCAGATGACTGAAAGCGGACTTGTGTTTTCAGTCTTCACGCTGCCAGACCAAGCGTACAAAGCGTCTGGAAGCGGCTCAATAAAAGAGATTCTGTGAACGCCGTTTGCCAGTACGGCGACTAAGCTGATATTGCCAGACCGCATGACGTAAATCGTGCGGGAGACGAATCCTGAAGTTGTCTGGCTGTTCGAAGCCGTGACCGAGAACTCGTTGGTCGTGACGTTGAATATTATGAAATATCCGTCAATGCCGGCGCCGCTTGTAAAATCAAGGTAGACGGCCTGTCCAGCCGCCATGCCGTGCGCCGTCATTGTGACGGTGATTGTCGTGCCAGACTGAGCATAGGTGCCTGACATGCTTATATTGCTGAACGTCAGCCATGCTCGGCATGAATAAACTGGAGCAGCGCCAAAGGCGTTTACTGCGTCTTTCGCAAGAGCGTTAAATGATGCTTTGCCCCATGCAATAGGGCTGCCGGGGCCAATACCAGTCTCTTGCCCGACAACAATTTCGCCAGCGTTCACCGGCACCAGGTAATCGTCGACTGCGGAAGTCCCATTGCCAATCAGCAGAGCACCATCCGCAATCGTAGCCTTCCCAGTGCCGCCATTAGCGACCGCCGTCACGCCAGTGAGCTGACCTGCTGGGAGCGCGGTCAGACCAGAACCAGCGCCGGAAATAGGGACAGAGAACGTGGCCGCCGTGTCGGTCACCGTCAATCTGTTGGTGCCAGCGACGCGCAGCGCCACGGTCCCGCCAGCGCGCGGGTTGCTGACGAACGCCACATTGGCTCCGCTGGCGCTCTCCGATCCGAACTCGCCGTAGGTCGTTGATCCGGCGGCATCCGTGAAAGCCAGTGCCCGGTTGACACTGGTCTCCTGCACCACGAAGTTGCCCCCAGCGATCGAGACGACGCCCGCCGGGCTTTCGCCGGCACCGAAGCTGAAGCGGCCGGTGCCACCAACCCACAGGCGCTGCACGCCCGCGATCGCCAGCGCAACACGATCCGCTGCGGGCCGGTAGAAGCCGGTCGTGGCCGAGCCCTGGAAGACGATCGACGGCGCGCCCACAGATCCAGCAGGGGCCGCCAGCGTGCCCTCGACGTTGATCGCGTAGGACGCCGAAAGATCGCCCCAGGCGCTTCCCGACCACTTCTGCCACTTCTTCGACGCCGAGTTCCAGCGGATAGCGTTGACGGGCGGGCTGGTGACCGTGGCCACGGCCGGATCGAGCCCGCGGGCCAGATCATCGTCGCGGGCCTTCAGCTCGGCCAGGAAGTTGGTGTAGGTGCTGGAGAGGGTCGGGTTTGCCCAGTTGGCCATGTCAGACTCCGGAGACCTGCCACGACACGGTCCCGCTCACGCGGTTGCCGGCGGTGTCGTAGAGCAGGGCCTTGAACGAGGTGGGGTTGGCGCCCCCGGCAAAGTCGTAGCTCGCAATCCGGGCCGCGGTGGCCTTTGGCGTGACGGTGATCGACTTGACCGAGACGAAGGGCACCGTGAAGTTGATCGTGGTCCCGCCGGAATCTCCGGCGCTCACCGCGGCCTCGCCGCTGTCAGCTCGCTCTTTGACGTCCATGCGCACGATGGCGTTGAACACCTCGGCGATGCCCCCGGTGACCGCGATCTTGACCTTGGCCCAGCGGAAGGCGGTGGCGTAGGCCTGCGCGCCCGCGTAGTCGGTCCAGGGCCCGCTGGCGCTGCTGTCGCTCACGCTGATCGTGTAGGCGGCCGACGGGCTGCCGGTGATCGCCTCCAGCGATGCCGTGATGGTGATCTTCGAGCTGGGCAGGGTCGCGCCCGCGTCGATCACCGCCTCGGCGTAGCCGCTGCTCTCGCCCGGCTGGATGTAGAGCGGATAGCCGGCGTTAATCTGGTCCTGCGGCGACGTCCAGCCGCGGGAGGTGAAGTGCGTCTCCCATGTCTCGCTGGCCGAGACCGGCAAATAGAGCCGGTCGTCGGACACCGCGGCGTTGCTGAGCACCGACCAGACCGGCGCCTGTTCGAGCTGCAGCACATAGTCTGGCGGGGCAGAGACCGGCACCGCCACCTGCCCCGGCGTGCCGTAGTTGCCCGCCCGGTCGATGCCCGCCACCCAGTAGGTGAAGGTGCCGGCCTGGGTCTCGAAGACGGTGGTGAAGAGGCCGGTCTTGGTGCCGATCACCTCGGCCCCGGCCCAGGTGGCACCGCGGCGGATCTCGTAGGTGCTGATCGCCAGCGAGCCCGGCACGTCCTGCCAGCGCAGGAGCACGTTGTTGTCGATCACCTCGGCCACGATGACCGGCTGCCCGGGCGGCTGGATGGTGATCGTGGCGGCCGAGTCGGCGGACGAGTAGCTGCCCGAGGTGTCCAGCGCCCGCACCCGGAACGTCATCGCCAGCCCGGTGATCGGCACGGTGGCGTTCAGCGACTTGCCGCGGAAGACCACGGTCCCGCCGTCCCAGGCGGCGCCCAGCCGGACCTCGTAGAGGTCGAGATCGAGGTCGCCGATCGCCGGCCAGGACAGCTCGGCCTGGGCGCCCGTGGCGTTGATCGCGGCCGTCAGGGCGCCCACCGTGGCCGGCGGCGCCGCCTTGCCGAGCGGGGTGAAGGTGATGGCCGACGCGGTGTCGCTGGAAAGCCCGAGCTGGCTCACCGACACCACCCGGAGCTGGTACTCGGCCCCGTCGATCACGTCGATGATCTCGGCCGCCGGGGTCTGCGTCTCCGGCAGGGCGATCCAGTTGCCGTCGGCCAGCCGGAACGACGCCACGTAGCCGCGCACATAGCCCGTGAGAACGGGCGTCCAGGTGAAGGTGATCTTCGAGCGGACGACCTTGGCACTGTCGACGTAGATCGTGTCGCTGGCGGTGAGCCCGGACGGTGCCGGCGGAGCCACCCGCGGATCCGTCAGGACCGTGGTGGTGCGCAGGGTCAGCGAGGCGCCCTCGTCGACCACCGCGTACTTGGACGGGTTGTGCAGGAGCGCCGTGACCGCGAACTTGGCGCCGTTCTCGCGCTCGGCCACCGAGACCACGCGGTAAAGCTCCGGCTCCAGCACCGGCGAGGACAGCACCCAGATGCTTTGCGCGGAGAGGCCGCCGGTCCAGGCCGAGGCCACGGTCAGCGTGGCGGTCGAGCCTTCGCCCGTGGTGACCGTCCGCTCCTCCAGCTCGCCCGCGTCGTTGAGCACGGCCAGGGTGTATGTGACCCCGGCCGCCAGCGTGACGGCCTGGTCGAGCGTGACCGTGGTCGATGTGGGCGCCGCCACCACGCGGCCGCCGATCCTGGCCCCGGCGCGGTGCTGGTCGGCCACCTGGATGATGTCGCCCGGCCGGGGGATGTTGCCCTCCAGGCCGGTCTCGAACGAGACCATCTCGCTCTCGTACCGCTCGGTGTAGAGCAGCCAGCGGCCGACCCGGTAGGCCATGGCCCGGCTGGTGCAGCCCAGCGCCACGATCTCGGTCTGCGCCACGTAGCCCCAGCGGACGATCAGCTCGGGATCGTCGACATACTCGACCGCCTGCCGGTAGCGCTCGGCCGGGTCGTTCCAGGCCACCAGCACGGCGTTGCGCCGGACCTTCTGGCTGCTGCCGTTGTACTCGAAGGCGCCGTCGACGACGTTGGCGTTGGTGAACAGGTAGACCGGGTCGAACGGCCGGTCCTGGCTCAGGTTGAGCGTGCCGGAGCCCCAGTAGATCATGGCGCGGAAGATCGCCGCCATGTTCTGGAGCACCCGGTAGGCCTCCTCCCGGGTCTGCAGGTAGAGGTTGCAGGTGAAGCGCGGCTCGCGCCCGCCGCGCCCGTCGGAGACCAGCTCGTCGCAGTAGACGGCCATCTCGTAGAGCGCCCACTTGTCGAGCATCGCCTCGGTGATGTAGTCGCCAGTCCCGTAGCGCGGGTTCGTGGCGAGGTCGTACCAGCACCAGACCGGGTTGTTCGACCACGCCACCTGGAAGGTGCCGTCCCAGGATCCCGCGTAGGTCCTGGCGATCGGGTCGTAGTTGCTGGGCACCTTCACCTTGAGCAGCCGCAGATGGTAGGACCGCTCGGGGATGCTGCTGAACTGCTTGGCGTCGAAGGCCAGCCCGACCAGGGCCGTGTGCGGGTAGTTGAGCTTCTCCTCGTAGACCGCCGTCAGGCTGTCCCAGAATGTCTTGTTCTGCAGCCGGTTGTTGCTGGCGTCGGGCGTGACCCGCGTGACCCTGATGGTCCATGGCGCCCCGCCTGCCGGCAGCCGCACGAGATGCCCGCGCTGGTAGGCAGAGCTGCTCTTGCCCTCGATCCGCAGCAGCTTGGTCCGGCGCAGCTCCTCCAGCGGCGAGAACCACGCCGCGGACGCGCCAGAGACGATCAGCGTGCGCACCTCGTAGGCCGTGCCCTCGGCGATCTCAGCCTCGAAGTTGCCCAGCGTCGCTTCCCAGATGCCGCTCAACGCGACCTGCGAGATGAAGGCCCCGTCATCCCAGTAGCCCAGGCTGCTGTCGGCGTTGCCCAGGGTGGCCATCTGGTCGAAGGTCTTGATCGTGGTCCAGGCGCCGGCCGGCACGCGGTACTGGACGCGGACGACGAGCCGCGTTGGCTCCACGCCGTTCTCGCCGAAGGTCAGGCTGCAGGAAGCACGCACCACTCCCTGCAGCTTCGATGCGGTGACCGAGGTGGTGCCGTTGTTGAAGCCCTGCCCGGATCCAACGACCTTGACCCACTGAAATCCAACCGCCTGATCGATGAAGCTGCCAGATGCGGTCTTGACCGCGATCTTGTACTCGACCGATGTTCCAAGAACGTCGCCGTTTTCTTGCTGCAGCAGAAGCGCCGGCAGGGTGATCAGCACCCGCGCCGCGTCGGCCGCGGGATCCGTGATCGTGCGCTCGACCGGAGCTCCCTCGCGCACTTCGATGCCGACGCTCGACGCGTCCTCGACCCCGCCCACCCAGTCGATCCGCTCCTGCGCCTGCGAGCCCAGCCGGACGGCGACGTCGACCCCGCTGAAGTTGTCCGAGCCGTCCCGGTTCTGCACCGCCGTGCCGTCCAGGAAAATCGACTGCAGGCCAGCCACCAGACCCTCGATCGGACCCTCGCACACCGCATCGACGACGCGGGCCTTGGCGATCGAGCGCAGGCTGTCCCTGTCTTCTTTCATGTCGGGATGTCCTCGGACCAGATGCCGGTCGAGATCCGGGCCCCGCCCACGATCAGCTCGCCATAGCCCACCGGCACCGGGTAGCCGACCTGGGTCGTCTGCACCGGGCCGTTGAAGAGGTAGCTGGGCTGGTTCTCGACCGGCTCGGTGTAGTCGGGCGTCGGTGCGAGGAGCTGCGCCACGCCGCCGATCACCAGCGAGATCCCGGCGCCGATCGCCATGGCGCCCACCGTCGTGCCGGCGACCGAGAGCGCCGCCAGCCCCAAGGGGTTGATGACGGCGAAGGCGATCAGCGCCACGCCCAGGATGATCTGGAAGAACTTCGACTTCGCCCCACCGATCACCGGGGCGATGGTGAAGGTCGCAAGCGGGTCGTGGTGGAGGTGCAGCTCGCGCTCGAAGTCGGCCACCGGAGCCTTGCGCACCAGCACCCGGAACCACCGCTCGCGGCTCTCGACGTAGCGCCGAAAGCCCGGCCGGATGACGCAGAGCGCCCGGATCGCCTCGGCCGGGGAAGCCACCGCCAGCCGGTGCTCGCGGCCGAACTGCCGGCCGAGATCACCCAGCAGACGGATCGTGCGCAGCGGTTGCGGCGTGGCGGAGGACATGCGTGGTGCGCTCGCGGTAGAGCCGGTCGTAGGTGTCGACCCCGGAGATCCGGCCGGCCAGATGATGAAGGATTCTGCCACCCGGCAGCACGATCGCGGCATGGTTTGGCACCGGTGCTCCGATGCGCAGCAGGAGCGCGTCGCCGGGCCGCGCCTCGGCCACCTCGACGAATCCGCACTCGGCGAAGTGCGCCCGGTAGAGGTCCTGGCCGTTCTCCCACCAGTCGTCCTGGCGCGGGTAGTCCGGCAGCAGCACGCCCCGCTCGCGCCAGAACCAGTCGCGGACCAGGGAGTAGCAGTCGTTCACCCCATGGGTGAACGCCCGGCCAGCGTAGGGCTTCACGCCAGGGGCCGGCAGGAAGCGCCAGCCATCGTCGCCCAGGATCCACCAGTCGAGCCCCGAGCCCCGCTGCGCCACGATGTCGGCCGACGACGGCGCGCTCGAAGCGCCCGGGTGGCTGTGCACCACCGCCACCACCTCGCCCTCGTCCTCGGCCGCGGCGAAGGCCTCGGGATTGATCAGGAACCGCTCCAGCGGCGCCTCAGCCACGTTGGCGCATGGCAGGTAGCGCAGCCGCCCACGGCGCACGATCAGGAGCCCGCAGGCCTCGGCAGGGGCCACCGCGGCCGCGTGCCGCTCGGCCTCGCGCTGCCACGTCATCGGCTGACCTGACCCGCCCCAGGAAAGCCGCCGAACGGCAGGATGGCGCTGGCGCCAAACCTGAGCTTGCAGCCGGCCAGGGTGTGGCTGCAGTTGTCCTGCGCCGGATCACTGGTCGGCTGGTCGAAGCGATTGGCCACCGGCCCGCCGCTGTAGCCGCAGGTGCCGGCGTCGCGGTAGCGCCACGCGCAGATGCCAGAGACGATCTGCCGGCGCGGCAGCATCACACCCTGCAGGTCGAGCGCCGAGCCCAGCTCGAACTCCACCAGCACCTTGGTCTCGGAGGTCTTCTGCGTGACGAAGTAGGTCTCGTCGGGCAGGTGCGAGAGCGGGTCGGCCGTGGCGTTGGTGCCGCCCTGGAAGTTCACCGCATCCAGGAACTTGACCATGGTGCGCTTGCGGGTCAGCCGCATGCCGACGAAGTCGTCGTACTGCCGCACCAGGGCCGAGATGGCGCCCGAGACGTTGGCCACGCGCAGCCGCGGCCTGGGCATCTTGCCCGAGCCGTCCAGCTCGAAGCCCTCCACCTGGATCGGGAACGGCTGATACGTCTCGCCCTGCCAGACCACCGGCTGGCGCAGCGCGTTGGTACCGGCATGGAAGCGCACGATCCCGCCCGAGACCGGCGTGAGGTCGAGCACGTAGAGGTCGACCCAGGCCCCGGCGTCGAGCTTGTGCAGGTCACCGGTGATGCTCACGGCTCGAACACCTCGACGAAGGTGGCGGTGATCGTGGTGGCGCCGTAGGTCTCCAGCGAGGACGACCACTGCGCGCAGACCCACTTGCCGGCGCTGCCGCTGGGCGGCGTCCAGTCGAACGCCTCTAGGGCGCCGCGTGCGGTCAGGAAGGCATCGATCGCCGCCGCCTCGGTGTCGCCGCGGTTGCCGAAGGTGAGCTGCCAGACCCGGGGGCCGGTGTTGATCCCGTCGGCCGAGCGCTGCTGGTAGCCGTCGCCGAACTGCGCCACCCGCACCCGCGGCCGCCGCTGCTGCTGCGCCCGCCAGTCCGGCGCCCACGTGAAGGTCGCCATGTCTTACCTCCTGGCCAGCAGCCCGCCCGGGCGCTGCTGCTGGATGATCTCGGCCCGGACGGCGGACGCCACGACCTCGCCCAGGCGCTGTCCGCGATTGTCGGCCGCGTCGCCGCCCTGCGCCTCCTGGCTGCTACTGCGCCCCGAGGCGTCGACACTGACCGAGATGTTGTAGGTGCTCCCGCCACCGCCGCCGGCACCGGCCGCCGAGACGCCCAGCCGGCCGTCGGGTCCGCGACGCAGCGGCATGATGGCCTCGGGCCCGGCCTCACCCATGATCCCAGGCCGCATCACCCCGCCCTGGGCGAAGCGGAACATGGTCGGGCTGTTGACAACCCCGCCATAGGCAAAGCTCGCCCGGCCGCCCGCGAAGTAGGCGCCGTTCGCCGCCCCAGGGTAGGCCGCCAGCGGCACGCTGGGACCGGCGATGCTGCTCAGAACCGACGCGCCGATGGTCTTGGCGATGTTGATCAGCGCGTCCTGCAGCGGCTTCAGGGCCTGCGCCATGATGTCGGCGGACATCTTGCGGAAGGTATCGCTCAGGCCCTGGCGCAGCACGTCGCCGGCCTTCTTGCTCTTGTCGAATGCTGCAAAGAAGGCGTTCGAGAGCGAGTTGCCGACACCCTTTCCGGCCTCGTCCCAGATTCCCCTCCATGTCTCGGCATCCTGCCGCGCCTTTTCCAGCCGGACGTTGCTGCGCGCCACCTCCTCGGTGAGCCGAAGCTGCTCCCGGGCTTGATCGCTCTGCAGCGAGACGCCCTGCCGCAGCAGCTCGTTCCGCTTGGCGAACAGGGCCGTTTGGATGACGATCTCGTCTTTCTCGAAGGTGCTCATCAGGAGCTGGTCCTCCTGCAGCCGAAGCTGATCGCGCATGGCCTGCGCCTGCTCGTTGAGCTGCGCCGTGAGCTGCGCCTCGTCCTCGGCACGCATCGCCTGATCTATCTGACCTGCGAAATCCGGCATGGCGTTGCGCTGCGCCTGACGGATGCGCTGATTGAGGCCGGTCCGGCGCCTATCGAACACAGGCGCAGCCGTCAGCTCCCTGGTCTCTGCCGTGCGCATGCGCATGTCGGCCAGCATCTGCTCGGTCGACATCTGCTCTTGGGCGACGAACTGCTGTTCCAGCGCGCTGGACATGCCGCGGTTCTGCTGCTCTGCCTGACGCGCTCGCAGCTCGGCCTGCAACCGCCGCAGCTCGAAGCCGCTGGCCCCGCCACGCACGGCGCTGAGCGTCCCGCGGGTGAGTGCCGTGCTTTCGTTGACGCCCCGCACTGCCTGAGCGTCGTCCAGCCTGATCCTTGCCGCCTCCTCGGCTCGCATCTCGCGCTCAAGTTCCGCCGCCCGCTCGGGCGAGACGCCGCGCTGCGCCTGCCGAATCCGGAAGTCCAGCTCTTCGCTCCGACGATCCCAGCGGTCCGGCAGCAGGGCCAGCCTCTCGGTCAAGCTCCGCTGCTCGCGCATGGACTGCAGCCGCTGCTCGATCGAGCGGGATTCCCCGATCTCGAACTGCTGCATCTGCATGGCTCCGGCGCCAGGGCGATCGCGGTCGGCCTGTCGGGCCCGCGTCTCGGCCTCGGCCCGGCGGACGGCATAGTCGCCTTGGGCCAGCACCCGGTTGCCGGCCATCATCACGGCGATCTGGTCCCGCATACCCTGGACGAACTTGGCATCTGCCAGGGCGTTCTGGGCATCCTTGGCGCCGCGCAGCGCCGTCGCGTAGTCCTTGACCGCCTTCTCGACGGCCGGCGTCGTGATCGTGCCGAACCGCTGGAAGCGAAAGTCGAGCGCCTCCTGGGCCACCTCGGCCGCCACGACCTCATCGCGGGTCTGGCCGATGGTGTCGATCAGCTTGCGCTGCTGCGTCTCCTGCCGGCGGATCGCGGCGATGTCGGGGCCGGCTTCCGCGGCCCGGCTATTCGCCACGCGGGCGATCAGCGACGAGGTGTCCGCCTTCCCGCCTTCGAGCCGGATCGAGCGCGCCAGACCCTGCGCCTCGGCCACGATGCCAGCACCGCCGCCCCCGCCGCCCAGGCGCTGCTGCTCGGCGAAGTCGCTGGCCTCCCGTCCGAACTTGTCGGCCGCACCAGCCGCGTCCAGGAGCTTCTGCCGCAGCGACGAGAGCGCCCGCTCAAGTTCCTCCGCCTGACGGCCGTTGGGACGTTGATCGGCCGGCACCGTGGCCGCGGTCCCGCGCAGGCCGGCCGCGATCAGCGCGTTCTCGATCTGGACGATCTGGTCCTCGATCTCACGCCGCGTGCCAAATGGCGTCTGCACCGCCTTGGCGGCATTGACGCCGCGGGAGAAGATCGACAGGGCAGGGCGCGCCGCTTCATCGGCCGCCGCCTTGTCGGCCTCGGCCTGCGCCTTTGCCCGCAGCTCGTTCACGCGTGGCTCAAGCTGCCTGATCTCGGCCTCGATGGACGCTCGCTTGCGTTCGCCCTCCACTCCTGGCAGATCCTTGAACCGCTCGCGTTCTGCCTGCAGCTCCTGGAACCGCCGCACTTCAGGCGGAGCAGGCGTGCCACCCGGCGTCATCGCGTTGATGACGCGGTTGGTGGCGTTCAAGATCGCCTGGATGAAGCCCGAGCTGTTGGCCTTCTCGCCCATGCGGGCCAGCATCCGCGACCAGCTATCCGAGACGCGCTGGAACGCCCGCTCGGTCGTGTCCGGCATCTCGTCGAACTGCTTCTGGACGTCGCCGGCACCGCTGAGCAGCGCCCGGAAAACCTTGTCGCCGGTCAGCTCGCCCTGCGCCCCCATGGCCCGGAGCGCGCCCACGCTGACCCCCAGCCCGTCGGCGATGGCCTTCGCCAGGGCCGGCATGTTCTCCATGATCGAGCGCAGCTCGTCGCCGTTCAGCCGGCCGGCCGCCAGCGCCTGCGAGAGCTGCAGCATGCCCGAGCCGATCTCGCCCTGGCTGGCGCCCGAGACCACGCCGAGCTTCTGGATGGTCTCGGAGAGCTTCAGGATGTCGGCGTTGCTGGCGCCGAGTTCCGTGGCGTTGCGGGCCAGCCGGTTGAAGGACTGGACCGTCGAGTCGAACGAGATGCCGGACGCCTGGGCGCTCTTGAAGAGCGCATCGATGGCCTGTCGCGCCTGGACCGTCGTGCCCAGCGTGTTCTTGAGCTGGCCCTCGTAGGAGCGCCACCGGTCCTGCACCGTGGCCAGCGCCGCCTGCAGGCCGATCACGGCGGCGGCGACCCCGCCCACGACGGTCACCGCCGAGGTGGCGATCGGTCCGAACCGGCCGAGAGCGCCGGTCAGGCCGCCGAGCAGCGAGGTCGAGGTGCTCAAAGCGCCGGTGAGCGCCATCCCGCCGGCCGAGCCAGTGCCGATGCCGAATGACTGCGACAGGCTGGTGATCTTGGCAACCGCGCTCTGGCCGGCGTTGCCGACCTGCTGCAGCGCGCCGGCCATGGCAGCCGTGCGGCTGGCGGCCTGCCCGGCAGCGGCCCCCAGGCGCTCCG
>JACCDP011186049.1_pt1 | contig 31208 bp, 24 predicted proteins | sample 7445841 | NCBI WGS metagenome assembly JACCDP01 (sample SAMN15323441, study PRJNA562643) | freshwater metagenome | isolation source: river surface water | place: USA:Blue River Watershed | collected 2017-08-17 | reverse complement strand
TTTTTTTATTTAAAATAAAAGTCTGTAAAAAATGATTTTACCCAATTTAATAGAGTGAGTTTGGACTCGAAAGAAGAATTAAATATTGTTAGTCTCAGCATAGATAATTACTATTGTAAGGTAATTCAGCGCTGAATTAACAAACCGTGAAAACATGACTAACTCTTTGTTGCTTCTCCTGCGATTTAGCTTTCTCCTTTCTAATTCCAAGTGAGGCACAAGACTATAGCGATACTTCTATACATTGTAAAGTGCCTCCCACCAAAGAGGCACTTTTTTTATTTACCATACCATGGCCCAAAATCCGCTTAAAAAATACAGTTGGGAAATCAGTGACAACCCCGAGCATCCTGCAGGCATGGCAATGCTGTATGCCACAGGCATGTCTGACAAAAAAATGAAGCAGCCTTTTGTTGGGATCGCAAGTTGCGGTTACGAAAGTAATCCCTGCAACATGCACCTCAATGACTTTGCGGCGCACATCAAAGACTCTTCCCAGGAAGAGGAGTTGACAGGACTGGTGTTCAATACGATTGGAATTTCTGACGGAACATCCATGGGTACCTTGGGCATGCGCTATTCCCTTGTGTCCCGAGAGATTATCGCAGATTCCATCGAATCCTTTGTGCTGGGACATTCTTTCGATGCTTGTGTGGCTGTAGCCGGATGTGACAAAAATATGCCCGGTGCCATCATCGGCATGCTCCGAATCAACCGCCCCAGCATCATGGTTTATGGGGGTACGATTGCCTCTGGAATCTACAAAGGCGAAAAACTAAATATCGTCTCTGCCTTTGAGGCATTTGGCAAAAAAATTCAAGGGACCATTACCCCGGAAGATTACGATGGGGTGATCCGCAATGCCTGTCCTGGAGCAGGAGCCTGTGGAGGGATGTATACCGCCAATACCATGTCTTCCGCTATAGAGGCCTTGGGCATGTCCTTGCCTTACTCGGCATCCAATCCTGCCAACTCCCCTGAAAAATTACGAGAATGCCGCGAAGTAAATCATTACCTCCGGATTTTATTGGAGATGGATCTGAAGCCGAAGGACATCGTCACTCGAAAAAGTATTGAGAATGCGGTTCGCGTAGCCATAGCCCTTGGAGGAAGTACCAATGCGGTACTCCACCTCCTGGCCATTGCGCGTACGGCAGGCGTAGCATTTACCCTTCAAGACTTTAAGGAACTGAATGCGAAGACACCGATGATTGGTGACTTTAAACCTTCGGGCAAGTACCTTATGGAAGACTTGCATGAACAAGGTGGGCTGCCCGCATTTATGAAATACTTTTTGGAAAAAGGCTACCTCCATGGAGACTGCCTCACCGTTACTGGAAAGACCTTAGCCGAAAACTTAGAAAAGGTGGAGGCGCTAGTACCTTCCAAAGTCAATGTCATCCATCCTGTAGAATCTCCTATCAAAGACACGGGGCATCTCTGTATCTTGTCTGGAAACTTGGCCCCTGAAGGTGCCGTAGCCAAGATTACAGGGAAAGAGGGAAGGCTATTCACAGGCCCTGCCAAGGTATATGACTCCGAGTTGGATGCCAACAATGCCATCCGTGACCATCAGGTCAAGGCGGGTGATGTGGTGGTGATTCGCAATGTGGGGCCAAAAGGAGCGCCAGGAATGCCTGAAATGCTCAAGCCTACCTCCATGATCATCGGTGCTGGCTTGGGTGCAGATGTGGCCTTGATTACTGACGGCCGTTTTTCTGGAGGTACGCATGGGTTTGTAGTGGGCCACGTGACACCTGAAGCCTGGTGTGGAGGACCTATTGGACTTCTCCGTGATGGGGACCTCATCACCATCGATACCGATAGCCAAAGCCTTCAGGTAGCAGTAAGTGAAGAGGAGTTTGCTACGCGCAAAACAACTTGGTCTCCTAAGTCTATTGAAGGCTTGCAAGGCACGCTAAAAAAATACAATCGTTTAGTAGCAACCGCCTCGGAAGGTTGTGTCACGGATAAATTTTAATTCCATGGAAACCAACATGAGAGGCGCTGACATTGTAATTCGTTCGTTGATTGCTGAGCAAGCGGAATTAATTTTTGGGTACCCTGGCGGAGCAATTATGCCCGTATATGACGCCCTATACGATTACCAAGATCAAATCAAACACGTGCTTACGCGCCACGAACAAGGAGCAATCCACGCGGCTCAAGGCTATGCCCGTGTGTCTGGGAAAGTGGGGGTTTGTCTAGCAACCTCTGGGCCCGGAGCGACCAATCTAATTACAGGTTTGGCGGATGCTCAAATCGATAGCACTCCCTTGGTTTGCATTACCGGTCAGGTAGCGGCACATCTTTTAGGCACAGATGCTTTTCAAGAAACAGATGTAATGGGGATCTCCATGCCGGCCACCAAGTGGAACATTCAGGTAAGGCATGCCAAAGATATTGCTCCCGCTATTGCCAAAGCATTTTTTATTGCACGTGCTGGTAGACCAGGTGCGGTGCTCATCGACATCACCAAAAATGCCCAGGTGGACTTTGGGGAATTCAATTACAGTCCTTGTCAAGAGTTTAGATCCTATAAAATTCATCACCCCGTAGCCCAATCCTCCATCCAAGAAGCCGCAGCGCTGATTAATAGTGCCAGTCGCCCTTACCTGCTATTTGGCCAAGGGGTGGTTTTGGGCAAAGCAGAATCGGAATTGAAGTTCTTCTTAGAAAAAGGTGGGATTCCTGCTGCATCTACTCTCCTGGGCTCAGGAGCACTTTCTGAAGAACATCCCAACTATGTAGGCAAATTGGGAATGCATGGCAACTATGCTCCAAACTTACTGACTAACCAGTGCGATGTGTTGATCGCCGTAGGTATGCGCTTTGACGATCGGGTGACGGGAGATTTGTCGCGCTACGCCAAGCAGGCTAAAGTGATCCACTTGGAATTGGACCCTTCTGAGATCAATAAAAATGTAAAAGTTGATGTCGCAGTTCTTGGAGATTGCAAGGAAAGTTTAGCCAAGCTGACCGAAGCGATAACCGCCAAAAAACACCAGGAGTGGATGACCAAATTCCGAACCTTGGAACAGCAAGAAAAAGAAGTGGTGATGCAACATGACCTGACCCCAACTAAGGTAGGTTTGACCATGGGCGAGGTCATTCACCACATCAACCGATACAAGGCAGATGATGCCGTGTTGGTTACCGACGTGGGTCAGCACCAGATGATTGCTTGGCGGTATTTCAATTACAAAAAAACGCGGACGCAGGTAACCTCTGGGGGACTAGGAACCATGGGCTTTGCTTTGCCTGCGGCACTCGGGGCTCAGCTTCACGATTATTCCCGTCAAGTGATTTGCGTGGTGGGTGATGGGGGAATCCAAATGACCATCCAAGAGTTGGGTACCATCATGCAGACCAAGGCTCCTGTAAAAATCGTCCTGCTTAACAACAACTACCTCGGGATGGTGCGCCAATGGCAGCAAATGTTCTTCGACAAGCGGTATTCCTTTACCGAACTGGCTAATCCCGATTTTATCAAACTCGCTGAAGCCTATGGGATCAAGGCCCAGAAAGTCAATGAACGTTCCAGCCTCCAAGATGCCATCGAGGACATGCTGATCCATGACGGCCCTTATTTCTTAGAAGTGGTGGTTGAAAAAGAGGACAATGTATTCCCCATGATTGCCACGGGATGCTCCGTAGAAGAAGTTAGACTCCATTAATCGCCTGCCAATGAAACGTTATACCATCTTTGTCATCACTGAAAATTTCATTGGGATTCTCAACCGAATCACCATCATTTTTACGCGCAGGGGAATCAATATCGATGCCCTTACGGCTTCGGAAAGCCGAATTCCTGGTGTGCACCGGATTACTATAGAGGTAACGGTTACCGAGGAAACAGTCATCCAGCTCGTCAACCAAATCGAAAAAATCATCGATGTGATCAAAGCCTTCCACCACGAGGATTCGGGGGTAGTCTACCAGGAGTTGGCCTTGTACAAAATTCCTGTGTCGCGACTAGATGGGGGCTTGGAAAAAATCATTCGTGACCACCACGCCAAAATCATTGCCGCTGAACCAGACTTTGTGGTGCTGGAATTGACTGGTCACAAGGAAAAGACGCGAGAACTGCTCGAAATTTTGAAAGACTATGGCATCCTCGAGTTTGCGCGATCCGGAAGGGTGGCAGTCGCAAAGCGCATGCTCACCATAGACTCATTTGTCAACTAAACTCAACCTAAAAATCTATTCTTAAAATTTTCTACTATGAAATTGAAATTTGGAAACGTTGAAGAAAACGTAGTAACCCGAGAGGAGTTCCCCTTAGAAAAAGCAAGAGAAGTTCTCAAAAACGAGGTAATCGCAGTCATTGGATATGGGGTCCAAGGCCCAGGCCAAGCACTGAATCTTCGTGATAACGGCTTCAAGGTGATCGTAGGTCAACGCAGTGGCTCCAAAACCTGGGACAAAGCCATCGCCGATGGCTGGGTACCTGGAGAAACACTCTTTGAGATCGAGGAAGCCTGTTCCCGTGGCACCATCCTTCAATTTTTACTTTCCGATGCTGGGCAAATCGCCTTGTGGCCTACCCTAAAAAAATACTTGACTCCTGGGAAAGCCCTTTATTTCTCCCACGGATTTGGAATCACCTACAAGGAAAAAACTGGAATCATTCCTCCAACAGATGTGGATGTGATTTTGGTCGCTCCGAAAGGTTCCGGTACCTCACTCCGTCGAATGTTCGTGGAAGGTAGAGGACTCAATTCTTCCTATGCCATTTTCCAAGACGGAACAGGCAAAGCCAAAGACCGCGTAATCGCCCTAGGAATTGGGGTTGGATCGGGCTACTTATTTGAAACCGATTTTTACCGGGAAGTAACCTCGGATTTGACTGGAGAGCGAGGTACCTTGATGGGAGCCATCCAAGGAATTTTTGCGGCTCAGTACGAGGTGCTCCGAGCCAATGGACATACCCCATCCGAAGCATTCAATGAGACGGTAGAAGAGTTGACCCAGTCCTTGATGCCCCTAGTGGCTGAAAATGGAATGGATTGGATGTATGCCAACTGCTCTACTACTGCTCAGCGTGGAGCCTTGGACTGGTGGAAGCCTTTCCGCGATGCGACCAAGCCGGTGTTTGAAGCGCTGTATCAATCCGTAAAATCCGGTACTGAGGCTCAAAAATCCATTGATTCGAATTCTAAGCCAGATTATAGAGAAAAACTAGAGGCTGAACTTGCTCAACTCCGTGAATCCGAAATGTGGCAGGCGGGCGCCGTGGTGCGCAAGTTGAGACCTGAAAATAATTAATGTACCCAAACCCAAAAGGTCATGAGTGAAAAGCTATGGATATTTGATACCACGCTTCGAGATGGAGAGCAAGTTCCTGGATGTCAACTCAATACCCAGGAAAAAATCATTGTTGCCAAGGCACTTGAAGAACTCGGGGTAGACATCATAGAAGCGGGATTTCCGATCTCTAGCCCGGGAGACTTTAATTCTGTCATTGAAATATCAAAAGCCGTTTCTAATCCGATTATTTGTGCACTTTCCCGTGCGGTGGAAAAAGACATTGAGGTAGCTGGGGCAGCGCTTCAATATGCCAAGAAAGGGCGTATCCATACCGGAATTGGCGTTTCTCCCTACCATATTCAGTACAAACTCCGCTCAACCCCCGAAGACATCATTCGACGCGGGGTAGCGGCGGTTAAGTTTGCCAAGCGATTCGTAGAAGATGTGGAGTTTTATGCAGAAGATGCCGGACGTGCTGAGGCTGATTTTCTCTGCAAAATAATCGAAGAGGTGATCAAGGCAGGAGCGACAGTAGTCAACATTCCCGATACCACGGGGTATTGCTTGCCCGAACAGTACGGAGCGATCATTGCTAGCTTAAAAAACCGGGTACCAAATATTGATCGGGCCATCATTGCTACCCATTGTCACAATGACCTAGGCATGGCGACCGCCAATACTGTGGCTGGAGTGCAGCAAGGAGCCCGACAAGTAGAGGTGACCATCAATGGAATTGGGGAACGTGCCGGCAATACCTCCATGGAAGAGGTAGTGATGGCGATCAAATGCCACCAATCCATTCCTGTGTACACGGACATTGTCACTCCAAAAATCTACCACACCAGTCGACTGGTTTCCAAGTTGATGAACATGCCGGTGCAGCCCAACAAAGCCATTGTGGGAAGAAATGCATTTGCGCACTCCTCGGGAATTCATCAAGATGGGGTATTGAAGCATCGCGAAAATTACGAAATTATCGACCCTAAGGAAGTGGGGGTTTCTGAGTCTACCATCGTGCTTACCGCAAGATCGGGAAGAGCTGCACTCAAGCATCACTTGGATGCCTTGGGTGTGGAACTTGAAGGAGAGGAATTACGTGAAGTGTACGAAGCATTTCTAACACTGGCAGATTCCAAGCGGGATGTAGGAAGAAAAGATTTATTGGAGCTAGTGGGGAAGTACATTGAGGATTCCAATTTCATTGAATTGGGGGAAGTCACCTACAACTCCAATGGAACTATTCAAGCAGAAGTACACCTTAAAATTGGAAATGAGCACCATTCGGCAATTTCCACCGGAGTAGGTCCTGTGGATGCGGTATTGAAAGCCATTGAATCCTTGGTACAGCCGCAGGTAGAACTTGAGGAGTTCCTTATTCAGGCCATGACTCAGGGAAGTGACGATGTGGCCAAGGTACACATGCGTCTCATCAAGTCTGACAAACCTTATTACGGGTTTGCCTCCAATCAAGACATCGTACTTGCTTCCGCACAAGCATTTGTCGATGCCCTCAACAAAATTCCAGTCAAAGAATATGCGACTGCCTAACTATGGAAAAAAACACTTTATTTGATAAAATCTGGGATGCGCACGTAGTCAAATCCGTGCCTGCTGGCCCAGATGTATTTTTCATCGACAAGCACTTCATTCATGAAGTGACTTCACCCGTGGCTTTCCTTAATTTGGAGAAAAGAGGGATAGGGGTAAAGTATCCACACCGAACCATTGCCACCCCAGACCACAATGTGCCTACAGTAAATCAAGATCAGACGATCAAGGACAAACTCTCCCGGATGCAAGTTGAAAAGCTTCGTGAGAATTGTGCGAAATACGGCATTGAACTGCATGACTTGGGCTCCGCTCACCATGGAATCGTGCACGTCATCGGTCCAGAATTGGGAGTAACTCAGCCAGGAATGACCATCGTATGTGGGGATTCCCACACTTCCACCCACGGAGCTTTTGGGGCCATTGCTTTTGGAATCGGCACCTCCGAGGTGGAGATGGTATTGGCTACCCAATGCATCATGCAGTCCAAGCCAAAGAAGATGCGCATTTCTGTAGAAGGCGCGCTAGGCAAAGGCGTGACTTCCAAAGACATTATTCTTTACATCATCTCCAAAATCTCAGCAGCGGGTGCCACTGGCTATTTTGTGGAATATGCAGGTTCGACCATCCGTAGCCTATCCATGGAAGCACGCATGACGATTTGCAACATGTCCATCGAAATGGGTGCTCGTGGAGGATTAATTGCTCCCGACCAAACTACCTACGATTTTCTAAAAGGCAAGCAGTATGCTCCCGCAGGGGAAGACTGGGAAAAGGCTGTAGCCTATTGGAATACCTTGCGCACCGATGATGGGGCAGTATTTGATCAAGAGTTGACTTTTGATGCTTCGGATATCGAACCGATGATTACCTATGGTACGAATCCAGGCATGGGCATCAAGGTAGTAGACAATATCCCAACTACCGAGGGTATGGAAGGTTCCAACAAGACTTCTTACCTCAAAGCCCTAGACTACATGGGGTTTGCAGCAGGAGAACCTATCCTTGGGAAATCGGTAGACTACGTCTTTGTAGGTTCCTGTACCAACGGGCGCATCGAAGATATCCGAGCAGTAGCTCAATTTGTGAAAGGACATAAAAAGGCCGATTCCATTACCGCTTGGATTGTACCCGGATCTCGGGAGGTGGAAAAACAAGCCCAAGCCGAAGGATTGGTTGCTATTTTGGAAGAAGCAGGTTTTGAATTGCGCCAACCAGGTTGCTCGGCTTGTCTTGCCATGAATGATGACAAAATACCAGCAGGCAAATATGCTGTTTCTACTTCCAACCGAAACTTTGAAGGTCGGCAAGGACCGGGTGCGCGCACCTTACTCGCTTCTCCACTGACGGTGGCTGCAGTGGCCATTACTGGGCGCATCACTGATCCACGGGAAGTATTTTAACCTTGAAAATACAAAGTGGGAGGTACCTGCCTGCGGCAGGCGAAATACGGACATCGCTACCCACTCGCTAATTTGATCACCTTTGAACGAACAACAAATGGCTTACGAAAAATTTACCATCCTACAGAGCAGAGCCGTACCACTTTCGACAGAGAATGTGGATACGGACCAAATTATCCCTGCTCGCTTTTTGAAGGCAACAGAAAGAGAAGGCTTTGGTGACAACCTGTTTCGCGATTGGCGTTACGACTCTGCTGGAACGCCAAAGGCTGATTTTGTACTGAATGATTCGACTTACAGCGGGAAAATCCTAGTTGCGGGTAAAAACTTTGGATGCGGATCGAGCCGGGAACATGCCGTATGGGCCTTGTATGACTATGGCTTTCGTTGTGTGGTATCCAGCTTTTTTGCGGATATCTTTAAAAACAACTGCCTAAATATCGGCGTACTTCCAGTGACGGTGACGCCTGCGTTTGCAACTAAACTTTTTGCTGCAATAGCTGCCGATCCGCTAACCGAAGTGGAAGTAAACTTGCCACAGCAAACGATCACCTTACTTGCTACAGGGGATGTTGAATCCTTTGAGATCAACGAATACAAGAAGGATAATATGCAACATGGGTTCGATGACATCGATTACCTCATCAACATGGCTACAGAAATCGAAGACTTTGAAGCCAAGCGATAAACTGAGTTAAGCATGGAGGCGCGAAGATTGGAATTGATGGATACTACCTTGAGGGATGGAGAACAGACCTCTGGGGTATCGTTTTTGCCTTCCGAAAAACTGCACCTCGCCAAGGCACTCTTGGAAGAATTAAAAGTAGATCGCATCGAAGTAGCTTCTGCTCGCGTTTCTGCAGGAGAACTTGAAGGTGTGCAGCGCATCACCCAGTGGGCGTCCCAAAAAGGGTACTTGGACCGGATCGAGGTACTCGGCTTTGTCGATACCCCAATCTCGGTGGATTGGATCGTCCAAGCTGGGGCCAAGGTGATCAACCTCCTCACTAAAGGCTCTCTCAACCACCTGACCTACCAATTAAAAAAGACTCCAGCTGCACATTTCGAAGATATACAGGCAGCGATTGCCTATGCTTTGGAACGGGGTCTTCAAGTCAATGTGTATTTAGAAGACTGGTCTAGTGGAATGCGCGATTCGGCAGACTACACCCTAAGTTTGATTGACCTACTTTCCAAGCAACCGGTAAAACGGATCATGCTTCCCGATACCCTTGGAATTCTTTCGCCTCTGGAAGCACGAACCTACCTAGGACAAGTGATTTCTAAGTTTCCAGGAATCCATTTTGATTTCCATGGACACAACGATTACGATTTGGCGGTAGCGAATGTGTTGGAAGCGGTGCTTCAAGGGGTTTCAGGAATACACAGTACCATCAATGGGCTTGGTGAGCGGGCTGGAAATGCGCCTTTGGAATCTGTAGTGGCGGTAATTAAGGATTTTACCGATTTGGAAATCGGCGTACAGGAACAGAAGATCTTTCGGGTGTCCAAGTTGGTGGAGCAATTTTCCGGACAATACATTCCAGCAAACAAGCCTGTGGTGGGAGAGAATGTCTTTACCCAAACCGCCGGGATCCATGCCGATGGAGATCAAAAAAAGAGTTTGTACTTTAATCAATTGCTACCCGAGCGATTTGGGAGAGAGCGAAAATACGCCCTAGGTAAAACATCTGGGAAAGCCAATATTTCAAAAAATCTGGAGACCTTAGGAATTTCTTTGGAGCCGGACGAACTGGCTCGCGTCACCCAGCGGATCATCGATTTGGGGGATAAAAAAGAGCGCGTCACTCCCGAAGATTTACCTTACATCATTTCAGATGTGTTGCAAAACACGGCGCTGAACAACCATATCCGAATCGAGGGTTACCACATGACTCAGTCCAAGGGGCTGAAGCCTTCCGTCCAATTGCGACTCCAGGTACATGGCAACAGCTACGATGCTGCTGCCACAGGTGATGGACAGTACGATTCTTTTATGAATGCCTTGACTGCGATTTACTCCTCGCTGCACAAAGAACTTCCAAAGTTGGTAGATTACCATGTGACCATCCCTCCAGGAGGGAAAACAGACGCCTTGGTAGAAACCGTCATCACTTGGGAGCACGGGCATCGCTTCAAAACCAAGGGACTAGATCCCGACCAAACCGTGGCCGCCATGATGGCCACAGAAAAAATGCTTAATATCATGGATTCAATCACGACAGCACCTCAATCCACCAGTTCCCTTGTATGAAAATAAATATTGCACTTCTTCCTGGAGACGGCATAGGCCCAGAAGTTATCGCGCAAGCCGTGAAGGTGGTGAATGCCATCGGCAAGAAATTTGGCCACCAGATCAGCTACCAAGAGGGTTTGGTAGGCGCCTGTGCGATCGATGCCACCGGTGATCCTTATCCAGATGTTACCCATGAAATCTGTATGGCGGCGGATGCCGTTCTTTTTGGTGCCATTGGTGATCCTAAGTACGACAACGATCCCAAGGCCAAGGTTCGACCCGAGCAAGGCTTGCTTCGCATGCGGCAAAAATTGGGACTCTTCGCCAATGTGCGCCCTACCTTTACCTTTCCTTCCTTGGTGCACAAGTCCCCATTGAAGCTCGATCGAGTGGATGGGGTAGACTTGGTGTTTTTCAGAGAACTCACTGGAGGCATTTATTTTGGGGAGCCTAGAGGAAGAAATGAGCAGGGTACCAAGGCCTTTGACACCAACGTCTACAGCAAAGAAGAGATTGTGCGTTTGGCACGAATGGGTTTTGAAGCGGCGCAAAAGCGTAGAAAACTGCTGACCTGCGTGGATAAGGCAAACGTAATGGCCACTTCCAGATTGTGGAGAGAAACTGTCCAAGAATTGGCGTCTGAGTATCCAGATGTAAAAGTAGAATATGAGTTTGTGGATGCCGTAGCCATGCGATTGATTCAATGGCCCAAGGCCTACGATGTGTTGATCACGGAGAATCTTTTTGGCGACATTTTGACGGATGAGGCTTCCGTAATTTCTGGATCCATGGGCTTGATGCCTTCAGCTTCCCTAGGAACCAAGGTGAAGCTATTCGAACCGATACACGGTTCCTATCCGCAAGCCGCAGGTAAAGACATTGCCAATCCGCTGGGTACCATTCTATCTGCCTCCATGCTATTCGATTATGCATTTGGATTGGCAGCCGAAGCCAAATTGATCAGCGACGTAGTCAATCAATCCTTGGCCGAAGGTATCGTCACCGAAGACCTTGCCGAAGGAGGCAAAGCTTACAAAACCTCCGAACTGGGCGACTGGCTGGCAGCACGGATTTTGAGTTAAATTTTAAACTAAAAAACCACCTGGCCAGGTGGTTTTTCTTTAGAAACTACTCCTTCTCCTGTTTTTTTGCTAATACAACAGGAGTACTAGCCTAATTTTAAAAAATTAGTTGCTATTTATATTTGTTGCCATGCAGTCCAAACCTTTCTCCTACCTTTTTTCCATTTCCTACTTTGGAGCCCGCTTCAAAGGATGGGCCAAGCAACCCGAGCAGCCTACGGTGGAGGGGAGGCTGGAGCGAGTACTCCGTTTTGTTTTGGAAGATCGGAGTTTTACCCTGATCGGTTCCAGCCGAACCGACTCTGGAGTAAGTTGCCGTAAAGGCTACCTGCAGCTTTTTGTGGAGGAGGAAATTGATTTTGTACCCTTGCTACCCAGTATCAATGCTCACCTTGGGGGAGAGATTCGACTGGAAGGCGTCGAGCCCATTGCTCGAGACTTTAACTTAATTCAGTCTGTCCATCAAAAAACCTACCGCTATTTCTTCGCATCTCCCCAACACTTTCATCCCTTTGCTTCCTCCTGGGTTGCAGCAGTATCCTTTTCCAACGCACTGGCTCAAATGCAGGAAATTGGGCGTTTGTTTGTAGGGAGGCACAACTTCAAGGCATTTTGCCAACCTTCCGCCACCAAATTGGACTACGAACGCGAGGTGGAATCGCTATCGGTGTTTGAAGTACGGGACATGCCTTCCAGTTTTGCGCCGTCTCAAGTCTATGGGGTGGAGGTAGTAGGGAAGGGATTTTTGCATCACCAGGTGCGCAAGATGGTCTATGCCATTTGGAACTGGAATGCTGCGCAAATCCAGGAGCGCTTGAAAAACCCAGATGGGAACTGGACTCCTGTGCCCACGGCACCTGCCCATGGACTGGTTCTTTGGGATACGGTATTGGAAAAAAAGAGTTAAAGAGGCAATTCCATCACCGCATCATCCATCACGTACCCATTGCCGATGTCGATGACCTCCTTGTAGGTTTCTACAAATCCTTGGCTAGTATAAAAATCAATTGCTTTGTGGTTGTCCTTATTCACGTTTAAGGTCAGGATTTGTTGACCTGCTGCTCGAGCTCGGCTCGCCACTTCTTGCAGTAGGGCTTTTCCAGTCCCTTTCCCATGGCTGCTGGGGAGTAGGTACAATTTATGGAGTTTGGCCTTCTTGCCTTCTTTGTAGAAGAGTTCGAATCCAGCAAATCCAATTGCAGTTCCCTGCGCTTCAGCAATCAAAAAAGTGTGCCCTTTCTCCACTTGGGATTCGAGTAGTTGCAGGTCGTACATCCAATGGAGCATGTAATCAATCTGCTCTGCACTCAAAATAGCACCAAAGGTAGAGGGCCAAGTTTGGTGTGCGATGCCTTGTACTTTGGAGAGTTCCTCCTTTGCAATTTGTCTGAGTTGAACCATGGGGGTTGAATTTCTAGTTTGACCTTAAAACGCAACCAGTTCTTGGAGTTTTGCCTTAAATCTTTCCGTAGGTAAGAATTGCTTTTCCAAGTTGGGAGCAAAAGGAACGGGGGTATCCAAACTCGCTTCCCGCATCACTGGGGCGTCTAGATTGGAAAAGCAGTGCTCCGAAATCCAAGCGCAGATTTCTGCACCAATCCCACCGGTAAGCGTGTCTTCGTGTAGGAAGATTACTTTCCCCGTTTTTTTAACAGTTCCTGCTACGGCTTCCTGATCCCAAGGCAGTAAGGTTCTTAGGTCCAAAATGTCCGCAGAAATTCCAAGTTCTTCCACGGCCTTGGTGGCCCAATGCACCCCCATGCCGTAGGTGATGATGGAAACCTGGGTGCCCGTGGCAGCTAGGGCAGCTTTCCCGATCTCTACCGTAAAGTAGCTATCTGGGACCGGTCCTGAGATGGAACGGTACATGAGCTTGTGCTCAAAGTAAAGGTAGGGGTTCGGGTCCTCCAAAGCCGCATTGAGGAGGCCTTTGGCATCGTGAGGATTGGAAGGATACACTATTTTTAGCCCTGGCGTATGAAAAAACCAGGCTTCATTGGATTGGGAATGGAAAGGACCCGCAGCGGTACCGGCTCCTGTAGGCATGCGAATCACTACATCGGCATTTTGCCCCCAGCGGTAGTGAATCTTGGCGAGGTTGTTTACAATTTGATTGAAACCTACGCTCACAAAGTCGGCAAACTGCATTTCGACCATGGCCTTATAGCCTTTGATGGAAAGCCCAAGCCCTGCTCCAATGATGGCACTTTCGCAGAGAGGCGTGTTGCGTACTCGATCCCCTCCAAATTGGGCTTTGAATCCATCTGTAATTTTAAATACCCCCCCATAATCCCCAATGTCTTGGCCCATCAGTACCAGCTTGGGGTATTTTTCCATGGACTGCCACAGGCCATCGCTAATCCCATCGATAAAGCGTTTTTCTGTATTGGCGCCACTCGGCTCCACGACGGTTTGGGTCCAGGGAGCATACACATCGCCCAACTCTTTTTCCAACTGAGCATCCACTGCTTCTTCCGCGAAGGCAATTTCTAAGGCATCGTTGATTTGGGTCTTAACTTTTGCATCAAGTTTTTCTTTGAGCGCTTTATCCAGAACACCGATTGAAATGAGGTAATCCTCGTAGCGGTCTACAGGATCCAGTTGCCCCCATTCTTCCATCATGAATTTGGGAACATACTTGGTGCCCGAGGCTTCCTCGTGACCGCGCATGCGGAAGGTGATTGCCTCGACAAGTACCGGTCTGGGATTTTCCCGTAGGTCTTCGGCAAGCCGTAAAATGGTGTCGTATACTTCAAGCACGTTGTTGCCTTGAATCCGTACGGCCTCCATACCATATCCTGGGCCCTTTTCAGTGAAGTATTGGAAGGCAAACTGCTCCTCGCTGGGGGTGGAAAGTCCGTAGCCATTGTGTTCCACCACAAAAATCACAGGCAATTTCCAAACCGCCGCTACATTCAAGCCCTCGTGAAAGTCTCCCTCTGAGCTCGCACCATCTCCTGAAAAGACTAGGGTCACTTTTTTCTCTTCCGCGAGTTTGTGTGCCAATCCAATCCCATCTGCTAAGGCCAATTGAGGACCCAAATGGGAAATCATGCCCACTACATGGTGTTCGATGCTTCCAAAGTGGAAGGATCGATCTCTGCCTTTGGTAAAGCCCAACTCTTTGCCCTGAAACTGTGCAAATAGGCGCTCGAGAGGCATGTCTCTGCCCGTAAAAACACCCAAGTTGCGGTGCATCGGAAGGATAAACTCATCCGAAGCAAGGGCATTTACCGCACCGATTGATATGGCTTCCTGTCCCCATCCGCTAAACCACTTGGAAATCCGTCCTTGGCGAAGGAGAATCAACATTTTCTCTTCGATTCTCCGAGGAACAAGCAGGGATTCATACAACTTCAGTAGGGTGGCATCCGAATATTTTTTTCGGTCAAAAGTTAATTTTTGGGCGTTGGGGGCAGTAAATTCCATAGCGGGTAATTTTCGTACCTAAGGTACGGCACGGGAACAAATCCCCCAAGGGTTTTGTGCGGTAGTCGCCGGGATAGGAAAAGATAATCTTCGTCCTGACTCTCCTGCACAGCGCCCCGACTTCCATCGGGGGCCAAAAAATAAATGCAAGGAGTTAAAAAATTTTGCTGTATGCGACGAAATTAGGGATTACTAGAACCCTACTTTCAATCTTAGCATTAAGGTTAGTTTATCAATGTGTTAAGAAGGAAAGAGCTAGCGGGGAAAAGGCAGCGTCCAAACAAGAGTCAAGTACGCTAACTATTCTTTTTCAAGCCTTTTTACCTACCTTCGTCCTCCCAAATCGATGTAAATTCTGTGAAAGCAAGAACATTAAAAAAGGATAAAGTCAACATCATCACGATGGGCTGCTCCAAAAATCTGGTGGATTCTGAGGTACTCCTTACCCAACTCAAGGGCAATGGCATCGATGCCAGCCATGAGTCTGATCGTCAGGACAACAACATCATCATCATCAACACCTGCGGATTTATTGACAATGCCAAGCAAGAATCCATCGATACGATTTTGCAGTATGTCGATGCCAAAGAAAAAGGTTTGGTAGATAAGGTGTATGTGACAGGTTGCCTTTCACAGCGGTACAAGGATGACTTGGAACAAGAGATTCCTCAGGTAGACGCATTTTTTGGTACGCGCGATCTGCCTGCCATTCTGAAAAAATTCAAAGCTGATTACAAGCATGAATTGGTAGGAGAGCGCTTGCTGACCCATGCTAGTCACTATGCTTACATGAAGATATCCGAGGGTTGCGATCGCCCTTGTTCTTTCTGCGCCATCCCCTTGATGCGGGGAGGACATATTTCAAGACCCATTGAAGAGCTCGTGAAGGAAGCCCAGCACCAGGCCGCCAATGGCACAAAGGAGCTGCTGCTTATTGCACAGGACTCCACCTATTATGGCTTGGATTTGTACAAAAAGCGAAACTTAGCCGAACTCCTTCGCAGACTTTCGGATGTGGAGGGAATTGATTGGATTCGTCTGCATTATGCCTATCCTACCGGCTTTCCGATGGATGTGATTGAGGTCATGAAGGAGCGTCCCAACATTTGCAAGTACCTAGACATTCCTCTCCAACACGGTTCGACGGATGTGCTCAAGGCCATGCGCCGAGGAACTACCCGTGAGAAGCAGGAGGAATTGATCCACAGCATCCGTGACCTGATTCCTGAGATTGCGATTCGTACAACTCTTATTGCAGGACACCCTGGTGAAGGAGAAAAGGAATTCCAAGAGATGGTCGATTTTGTGGAGCGCATGAAATTTGAACGCTTGGGGGTATTTACCTATTCCCATGAGGAAAATACACATGCCTTTGGGATGGAAGACAAGTTGTCCCAAGAAGAAAAGCAGTCTCGTGCCAACCAGCTGATGGAGGTGCAGGAGCAGATCAGTTACGACCTCAATCAAGAAAAAATAGGCAAGACTTTTAAGGTCTTGATTGACAAGAAGGAGGGAGGGCATTTTGTAGGCCGAACCGAGTTTGATTCCGTAGAGGTGGACAATGAGGTGCTGATCGATGCGGCAACTCAGTACTGTCGGGTGGGTGATTTTGTACATGTGAAGGTGTACGATGCCACTGAGTTTGACTTATATGCCACAGTAGTGGACTAAAACAGGAAAGGAGCAACCGCTCCTTTTTTTTATGCTGATTATAAAAAGAAATGAAAAACTTCAAGGACGTTCATTCGTTATTTAGGGAGACTTGAGAAACAATTCCAATCAACTAGTCAACATGAGAATTCTTCAAACATTAGTTCTTCTTCTTTTCCTGGGCGCCTTGAATGTACAAGGGCAAGGATTTTTTTACTTCGGCAATTCCAATTTGGTAGGAACCGGAAAAATGGAAGGAAAGACCAAGGAAGGAATTTGGAAGGTTTATGGTAGAAAAGAGTTTCTGGACAATCCTAGTCCTGCAGTAGCCGCAGTGGCTGAGCAGGAAGTGAAGGAAACCTTCAATCTAGAGGTGCCTAAATACCAATTGGAGTTTAGTGAGAACCTTTTGGATGGGGTTTTTGAGGAGTTTTATCCAGAGGGAACGGCCAAAAAAGTAGTCAATTATCAAAAAGGACTCCTTCATGGAGATTTTTTTGAATTTAGCAAAGAGGGGGAGCTGCTCCTTTCAGGCACCTATTTTCAAGGTGAAAAATCTGGAGACTGGTATGTATACCGATCGGATGGAAGTTTAAAATCCGAATACACGTATCAAAACAATGTATTGAATGGGTTTTCGATCGCCTATTACCCCTCTGGACAGGTTGCTGAGCGTATTCCTTTCCAGATGGGTGAAATCAATGGGATCTACGAATCCTTTTTTCCAGATGGAAGCCCAAAGCAGCGGGTTGCTTTTGTAGAGGGTCAGGAGGAAGGAGAGTTTACCCAATTTCATGCGGATGGGAAATTAGCTATTGTAGCAAATTTTTCGAAGGGGATCTTGGAAGGGATTTGGGAAGACTACGATGATCAAGGCCGTTTGCTTTCGAAAGGGATGTACCGCCAAGGGGATCGAGCGGGGGAATGGAAGGAGATTTATCCTGTGGTATCCGAATTTTACCAGAGGGGCAATTATGAAAATGGTGCTAAAAATGGCTCTTGGCAAGTGTTAGGAAAAGAGGAGTTTGCGCATCAAGAAGAAATCTTTAAGGATGGAGTTTTAACGGAATTTAGTGCATTTACCACTCGATCGGGGGAGATCTTAGATGCTGGAAGCCTAGCCAATGGTGATGGAAGGAGGGTGATGTATGATGGGGAAGGTAACCGTCTCGAGAAGGGGAGGTATGCCAATGGCTTGCGAACGGGCACCTGGTTTACCTATTTCCCGCAAACCAGTTTGGTTGCTAGTTCCGGCACCTACGCCGCAGGACAGAAGAAAGGCACCTGGAAGCAGTATGATTTAAAGGGACAACTCCTGAGTGAACAAGTATTCGAAGGAGCGCAGCCCACTAATCCAGAACAAGCCACTGATCCAAGAATGGCGTCTAATCAAAATAGGTCAAGATTGTATCGACCGAATCAAACTGATAACGGCATGGTCAAGCCACAGATTTTGGTATTAACCCCGGATGGAGTACTGGGTGTTTCTGGACCCGGGATGTTTCAATTGGGGAATTGATAGTTTAGAAATACAATAGAAATAGAAAAGAAATATCCCGAGCGAGCCTGCCTGCCGCAGGCCGGCTCGGGGAAATAGGGTGCTCAGTCTATATTTCTATTTTATTTCACGAAGTGTATTTCAATAGTATTTCAATGGTATTTCTCAATAAACTAATCAATAAATGAAAGCGAATATTTCTAACCCTTAAATCCAAATGTTTAAACCTAAATATAATTAATCTATGAAAAAGTTATCTGTTTTAGCGATCTTCTTACTAGTAATTATGAGCAGTTGTGCAGTAGTTAGGCAAGGAGAAGTAGGAGTAAAAAGAACGGTAGGAAAAATACAAGAGAAGCCCTTGATGGAAGGAGCGAAATTTTACAACCCTTTCATTTCAACCATCATTAAACTTCCTGTTCGGACGGTAAACATGGAAGTGAGATTACCCTTGCCATCCAAGGAAGGATTGACTGTGCAATCTGAAGTATCTATTCTGTACCGATTGGAAGGTAGTTATGCCCCATCCATCGTTGAGAATTTGGGAAAAAATTACGAACAGGTAGTTATCCTCCCAGTATTCAGGTCGGCAGTTGCGGATGTATCTTCTCAGTATTTTGCAAAGGACATGCATACCGGACAAAGGTCGGTTATCGAAAAAGACATCAAAAAACTGATGGATTCCCAATTGAAGGACCGAGGATTTGTGATTGAATCAGTGCTACTCAAAAGCATTGTCCTACCTCCTGGACTTACCAAAGCCATTGAAGAGAAATTGGAAGCAGAACAAGATGCCCAAAGAATGGAGTTTGTCTTAAATAAGGAGCGTCAAGAAGCCACTCGAAGAATTATTGAGGCGGAAGGAATTCGAGATTCTCAAAAGATCATTTCAGAGGGATTGTCTCCATTACTCCTACGTTTCAAAACCATTGAAGCATTCAATAAACTTTCAACATCCCCGAATGCCAAGGTGATCATCACGAATGGAGAGCAGCCCTTGATGGTGAATGGGGAGAATTAAGGGAAGGGAAATATGGTAGAAATAAGCTGTACCAAGTACAAAGTACAAGGTGCCAAGTAGCTTCAGGAGCTAGATTCGAGACGCTTTTAACCATATGGAAACCACATAGGCACATAAGGATAGGGTGATGATTCCCACAAGTCAAGTATAATTCGACTCTGTTCAAAGGGCTCTCTTCTTTTTCTATGTGTCTATGTGTCGAAAAAACTAAATAGGCAGGTCAGGATTATTTAGTATCATTAAGGAAAGTTTAAATCCAATCCAGCCTTGTTTCTTGACTATTGTATCCGGTTTCTAAGAATACTTAGTACTTGGTACCTTGTACTTCGTGCAGCTTATTTCTATTCTATTTCCTTAACCTTTTTCCCAAATGATTCTTTCCTAGTAACTTCGTCATAAAATCCCTCTAGATGACCCTGATCGAAGTTACAACCCCTGCACATCAACGCGAATTTATCGAGATGGCGGTGTGGCTGTACCGCAACGAGAAAAACTGGATTCGTCCCATTGATCAGGACATTGAAGGGCTTTTCCATGCGGAGACCAACAAACTTTTTAGAAATGGAGCCAAAGCCAAGCGCTGGTTGCTCCAGGATAATACTGGACAGACCATTGGCCGGATTGCTGCCTTTGTAAACCCTAAAATGAAGGAAAAGCAACCTACGGGTGGACTTGGCTTTTTTGAATGCATTGACAATCAAGACGCCGCTTTTCTCCTTTTTGATCAAGCCAAAGCCTGGCTCCAAAGTGAAGGCATGGAGGCCATGGATGGACCGATCAACTTTGGGGAGCGAGATAAGTGGTGGGGACTCTTGGTGGATGGTTTTTCGGAGCCGAATTACAACATGCCTTGGAACTTTGCCTACTACCAGGAGTTTTTTGAGAACTATGGCTTTCAGCTCTATTTCAAGCAATTCACCTATGCTCGAAACGTGCAGCATGTCGGCTTTGACCAAAAAATGTTCCAGCGTGCTGAGGTGATTTTGGCTAATGAGGACTACGGCTTTCGCTACATCCAAGGCAAGGAGCTCCAAGAAAAGGCACCCGAATACTTCATGACCGTGTACAACAAAGCGTGGGCACGACATATGGGCAAATCCATAGCGCTCAAGGAGGCACAGTTGATGTTTGCAAAGATGAAACCTATACTAGACCCACGCTTGATTTACTTTGCCTTTTTCAAAGGAGAGCCGGTTGGGTTTTTCATACAGATTCCCGAGATCAACCAGATTTTCAAGCATGTGAATGGCAAAATGGACCTGATTGGGAAACTTAAATTTCTCTGGTACAAAACCTTTTTTCCACCGAATAAAATGCTCGGCCTAGTCTTTGGCGTGGTGCCAGAGCACCAAGGCAAAGGAGTAGAAAGTGCCATCGTCATCAGCTACGATAAGATGAGTGGAAAGTCTTCATTTCCCTATAAAACCATCGAGATGAACTGGATCGGGGATTTCAATCCCAAGATGATGCGGGTATGCGAACAACTGCTTGCCAAAATCTACAAGACCCACCATACGTATCGCTTCCTTTTTGACCGGGAAAAACCCTTCGAAAGACACCCAATTTTTGACTAATCATCCAAATAAGGCCTTTATAAAACAACTAATTGCGTGGAACTGTTCCACCAATTCAATCAGATTCATCCAAACACTTCCACTAAACTAGCGAATGAAAAAGTACAACGTAACAGGCATTGGAAATGCCCTAGTAGATATTGAGTTTAAAGTAACCGACCAGTTTTTTGCGGACAATGGGGTGGAGAAAGGCCTCATGACCCTCGTGGATGAGGAGCGTCAAAACCATCTCATGCAAGTCATCCACCATGCTGAAGCCAAAAAGCAGGCGGGTGGATCCGCAGCCAATTCCGTGGTGGCGGTAAGCCAGTTTGGAGGCAAATCCTTTTACTGCTTCCGTGTAGCCAATGACGAATTGGGACACTTCTACCTACAGGATTTGATCGATTCTGGAGTGGACATTGCCTTGACTTCTGCGCAACTCCAGACTGGAGTGACAGGCAAGTGCTTGGTGATGGTGACAGAGGATTCGGAGCGGACGATGAACACTTTTTTGGGGATTACGCAGAATTTCTCCAGCCAAGATGTGCACGATGAAGCCATCAAGGATTCTTCTTATTTATTTATTGAAGGCTACTTGGTGACCTCTCCCAATGGCAAGGAAGCCATGCTTCATGCCAAGAAGGTAGCCGAGGCGGCAGGAACGAAAGTGGCCTTGACCTTCTCGGATCCTGCGATGGTGAAATACTTCAAGGCCAATTTTGATGATGTGATTGGGCCCAGCGTTGACCTTCTTTTTGCCAACGAAGAAGAAGCCATGCTTTACACGGGTAAGTCCACCTTGGCTGAGGCGCGTGAGGAAATGAAAAAGGCAGCCAAGCACTTTGTGATCACGATGGGGAAAAATGGAGCGATGATTTTTGATGGAGATACCTTCATCGACATCGAGCCGTATCCAACTACTGCCATTGACAGCAACGGGGCTGGAGACATGTTTGCAGGAGCATTCCTGTATGGTATCACCAACGGACATTCCTATGCAGAAAGTGGAAAGTTAGCCTCTATGGCTAGTTCGCGAATTGTGAGCCAATTTGGTCCAAGGCTCAAGTGGCACGAGGCGAAAGAGATTTTGGACCGATTGAAGCCCTGAAATCTAGCTACCTTTGCATTGGAAATTCTTGTCTAAGCAAGCGAACAGTTTCTTTCAAGAATGTTCGTTTTTGAACACCATTTATTCATTTGCCTTCAAAAAACACATTGAATTAGGCATTTTCCTTTTTGGTACACTTTTGGCAAAAAATCAGTCGATTAGTTTTGTGGAGGTGTTTATGAATTTTAAAAACCTAGGATAGATTTCTCTCGTATCGAATCAATTAGTTAACTACCCATACAATCTCTTATGAAAAAAATGCTCCTTTTGGGCCTACTATTCGGATGGATTATCCTTCCGCTGTCCGCTCAAACAAAAATCGAATTCAAGGAATTTACCTTGGACAACGGGCTTCATGTGATCATGCACAAGGATAACACCACACCGATCGTGGTCACTTCTGTGCTTTACCACGTAGGTTCCAAGAATGAGAATCCAGAGCGTACGGGTTTTGCGCACTTTTTTGAGCACCTCATGTTTGAAGGTTCTGAAAATATTGACCGGGGTCAATACATGAACATCATTCAAAGTCGAGGTGGAACGCTCAATGCCTACACTTCCAACGACATCACTTACTACTACGAGTTGCTCCCTTCCAATGAATTGGACCTTGCGCTGTACATGGAAAGTGAGCGCATGCTACACTCCAAGGTGGATTTGACTGGGGTAGAGACCCAGCGTGAAGTAGTGAAGGAAGAACGCAGACAGCGCTACGAAAACCAGCCTTACGGCACCATTCTTCCCGAAACACTCAAAAGAGCGTATACCACGCATCCCTACCAGTGGGCTCCAATCGGTTCCATGGACCACCTGAACGCTGCAACCATTGAAGAGTTTCAGCAGTTCTACAAAGATTTTTACGTGCCCAATAATGCGACCTTGACTATTGCAGGTGACCTCGATTACGCCAAAACCGAAGCAATGGTACGCAAGTACTTCTCTGAAATTCCAAAGGGCACTAAGCCAGTTTACCGTCCGAAAGTCACCGAACCTAAGAAAACTGCTGAGGTTCGTGACATCATTTACGACAACATCCAGATTCCTGCAGTGATTCAAGCCTACAACTTGCCTCCGCGCAATCATCCAGACAGCTATGCGCTATCCATGCTTTCCACCTACTTGACAGGAGGCAAATCCTCGTTGATGACCAAGGAACTCGTAGACAAGCAGCAAAAGGCCTTGGTGATGGCAGCCATTCCTTTGGAATTGGAAGATGGCGGTGTGTTTTTGATGTACGGCATCACCAACATGGGCGTAGAGCCAAAGGCTTTGGAAGCAGAAGTGGATCGTTTGATCAAGCAAGTGCAGGATCAAGGCATCACGGACGAGGAATTTACCAAGTTGAAAAACATCATGGAAAATAACATCGTAAGCGGCAACTCCACCATCGAAGGGATTGCTGAAAACTTGGCTGAAGCAAAAGTGATTTTTGGCAATACCAATTACATCAATCAAGTGATGGATGCTTATTCCAAAGTAACCAAAGAAGATATTCAGCGGGTAGCCAAAACGTACATGGACCTTACAGGCAGAGTGGTATTGTACTACTTGCCTAAATCAGCTAAACCGGCAGCGGAATAATTCCTTGACCTAACGTATCTAATAGACATGAAAAAAATTGCAATAGGATTACTCGTTACATTTCTGGCTACAGGAATTGCCTTTGCTCAGGTAGATCGAAGCAAGTTGCCAGCCTCTGGCCCTGCACCAGAAATTAAGATTAGTGAAGCGGAAAACTTCACCCTTGCCAATGGCTTGAAAGTGTTTGTCGTTAAAAACACCAAGCTTCCACGCGTCTCCTTCACCCTAGTGTTGGAAAGAGACCCGATCTTGGAAGGCGATAAGGCAGGTTTGTCCACTTTCATTGGGGAAATGATGATGGGTGGAACCAAAAATAGAACTAAAGATCAGCTGGATCAGGAAATAGATTTCATTGGCGCAAGCTTAAATGCTTCTGCCACCTCAGTTTCTGCCTCTTCGTTGAAAAAGCACCAAGGCAAGGTTTTGGACTTGATGGCAGATGTGCTTTTCAATCCCGTGTTCCCGCAGCCGGAATTGGATAAATTGAAGAAGCAGTCCCTCACGGGTCTTGCTACCACCAAGGATGATCCAAATGCGATTTCCTCTCGCCTTTCTCGTGCGGTACTGTATGGTAAAAATCACCCCTATGGAGAGTCTCAAACGGAGCAAACTACCAAAAACATTACCCTCGAGGACGTAAAAGCCTACTATGCGACGTATTTCAAACCCAACATTGCCTATTTGGCGATTGTAGGGGATATGGATAAGGCTGAGGCACAGAAGGTAGTAAACCAATATTTTGGTGCTTGGAAAAAAGGAACTGTTCCTACTGCCAAATATCCAATGCCGGTGAGAGCAGCAAAGCAAGCAGTAGCCCTAGTAGATAGAAGTGCTTCCGTGCAGTCTGTCATTAATGTAACGCAGCCGGTGGAGATGAAAATTGGCGATGCCGATTACATTTCCAGTAGGCTGTTGAACCAGATTTTGGGTGGAGGTTCTGCTTCACGCTTGTTTATGAACTTGAGAGAGGACAAAGGCTACACGTATGGTGCCTATTCCTCAATTGGTGCAGACAAACTAGTAGCGACCATCTCTGCTTCTGCTTCCGTTCGCTCTGAAGTAACCGACTCCGCGATTGTTGAGTTTGTTTACGAGATCAAAAACTTGGTGGAAAAAGGAGTGACTCAAGAAGAATTGGATAAGGCGAAAGCAGAACTTGCGGGTAGCTTTGGAAGATCTTTGGAGCAGCCGGGTACAGTAGCCAACTTTGCCTTGAATACCGCGCGCTACAACCTGCCTAAGGATTACTATGCGACTTATTTGCAGAAGTTGAACTCCTACACGGTGGCAGACATCAATGCTACGGCCAAGCGATTGATTGAACCGGATAAGTTTATCATCACTACCGTAGGGAATGGAGCTGAGATCAAGGAAAAATTGGCTCAGTTTGGAGAAGTGATGGAGTACGATATTATGGGTGAGCCGGCCAAGAAGCTGGTTGCCGATGCGAACATGACCGCTGAAAAGGTGCTTGAGAACTACCTAACTTCCATCGGTGGTGCTGCTCAAGTAGCGGCGATCCAAACTGCCAAAATCAGCTTGGATGCGAATCTTGGAAACGCCATCTTAACCCTTGCTTTTGCTTATGATTCTGAAAATGGCCGTTATGGACAAAAACTTTCCATTGGAGGAAATGTCATGCAAACGACGAAGCTTGCTGGCGGAAAAGGATCCAAATCTGAGATGGGCAAAGTGAGTGAGATGAATCCAGCCCAACTTGCTGAAGCTCAATTGAATTCTTATCTTTTCCCTGAAGTGGTGTACAAGGCCAAAGGCTATACTGCAACGCTAGATGGATTGAAAGAAGTGGACGGAAAGCCTGCCTACAAGGTAGTCTTTGCAACTGCCTCTGGAGAGAAGTTGTCCAATTACTATGCGCAAGATTCAGGCTTGAAGCTCAAATACGAAAGTCCTTCCTCAGGAGAAATCTTCTATGGCGATTACCAGGCTAAGAACGGGGTATTGCTTCCGATGTCATGGGCCATCAAATTTCCACAGATTCCTATGCCTTTGGCTGGTAAGGTGACCTCTTTGGAACTCAATGTACCGGTGACTGAAGCAGATATCAATTAAATAAATAGAAAGGAGGGATTCAAGACCCCCTTATTATTCAATGAGGGTTGGTAGAAATACTAACCCTTTTTTTAGTGCATCCAGGTAGTTCGTAATTCGGTCACTACACCGATTTCTAAATTTAGCAGCGGGAAATAATTTCCTGCCTCTTGCTCAAAACTAAGTTTGAGTTTTCTTCCTTGCCGTAGGACTTCAACTTCCCACAGGGTAGTTTCTGAATTTAGATTCAGAAGTTGATCATGGACCATCAGGTGCTGGTATGCCTTGCTTTCTGGGTGGATTTGCTGCACCACCTGCTGCCCATTCAGTTGAATGCCTACCCGATGTAGCAGCGCATTTTCTGAGAGCGTTTTTTTGATTTCAATGCCCAGAGCCCTGAAGCAGTCTTCCAAAACTGGATAGAGATCCTCCTTTCCTCGAACATAGGAATCGAAAAAGCGGGTGATTTTTTTAGGGTCTCGAACTCCTGCAGCAATCTGCTTTTCAAAATCCTGGACTTCGTATCCTTTAAACGGCCTGCCGAAATTTTCCCACATCCCGTTCATAACTTGGGCGAGGGAACTGCCTTCCTGAAGGAGCAGTACATCCAGACATAGGCTAAGTAGCGCCCCACGGGAATAGATGTTGACTTTCCGATTGGGGATTCCTGCAACATAGCCGTCCAACCAGAGGTCAATGGAGGACTCTTCGATGGATGCATTTTTCCAGCCATAGTGGGCTGCTTCCCGCTGGACGATTTTCTCCAAATGGCGGAGGTAGGTGGGCAAGTCATACACTTTGGACTTCAGTAAGTACAAGTCTCCGAAATAGGTGGTCACCCCTTCCAGGACTAACCCTGCTTGGGTGTAGGTTTCCTTAGAAAAGTCATAGGGAAGAAATTCTTTGGGCCGAATCCGGCATACATTCCAGGCATGGTAGAGTTCATGGCAACTGATGCCTAAGAGTTCTTCTTGGGCTTCCTCCTCGGTCAAGGAACTAGCCGGCCCAAAGGTGATGACCGTTCCCCGTCGATGTTCGACCCCATGGTAATGGGGATAGGGTAAGAGTTGAAAAATAAAGTGGTACTCTTCCTCGGGAAAGCTGCCAAAATCAGCAAGCATTCTGCTAGAAAATGCTTGGAACTGATCGATAAATCGGGAGCGATCAAAATGGATTTCTCCGTGAAACCAAGCGTGGAATTGGGTGTTTCCGATTGCGTAGATTTCCTGTTCCACTTTTTTTGCGGCTAAAACCGTTGCATCTGCCAGGATCTGGTAATTCTCCGCCATCCAAGTGGAGGCCTCCGTCTGGGTTAGCGTGACTGCACGTTGGGGATAGTCTTCCAAATCCAGTTGGACTGCTACAGGCTCGGTACTTCGTCCGAGGAGTTCAAAGCAGCAGTTGACTAAGTTGACATAGACTTGCTCGTCATCGACCCATGCGCTACCGGCGTCCATTTTTCCTGCCCAGTATTCGTAAGTGAGGTGGATGAGGGTGTCAGCTGGGGCGATGAACTCCCAGCAATCCTTAGTAGTTTTTGTAAATGGAATGGGATTGCCTTTTGAATTTGATGCAGTTAGCCCGCGTAGATTTTGGGCGTAATTCGCGATTTGGTACCTTCCTGCTCTCCACGCAGGGAGTTGAAGTCGTACAGGCTCCCCTGCTTGACAGGAAAAATTGAGTTCAATTCGTAGAAATTGAGCAGCTGGATTGGGGCAGGAAATTTTGTAGTGAATCATTTTTCTAGAATAGAGGTAAACAAATGTAGGGCCTCGATTTGTATTTAAGAAAATGGTACTTATCTTTGCAATCCTTTTTGGGAGCAATCTCCAAGAAGAACGTCAAGAAAGCAACTAGATTAAAGATATTCGATCATGAAAAGAACATTTCAGCCTTCTCGCAGAAAGAGAAAAAATAAGCACGGATTCAGAGAAAGAATGGCGACTGCAAACGGCAGAAGGGTGTTGAGAGCCAGAAGAGCAAAAGGCAGACGTAAATTGACTGTGTCTGACGAAAAGACATTGAAGAAGTAATTCTTTGGGTTGATTTTCGTATGTTGTCATACGAAAGCTTTCTTGCAATGGAGTACACACTTCCAAAATCAGAGCGGCTTCACGCCGAAAAAAGTATAAAGGAACTTTTCGAAAAAGGTTCCTCTTTTTTTTTATACCCATTCAAAGTGATGTTTTGGGCAGGGGAGGAATTGGAAGAGCGGCCCAATCAGGTGCTTTTTTCAGTTTCCAAGAAGAGAATCAAGAAAGCGACAGGAAGGAATTACATCAAGCGCAGGTTGAAAGAATCGTACCGTTTGAATAAATCAATACTTCCTCCATCTGGCCTTCTTTTGGGCTTTGTTTTTGTGGGAGAAGCAAAGATGAGTTTCGGTGAACTTGAACCCAAGATGAAGCAAGTGCTTCAAAAATTGCCGAATGAATTGTTGAAAAATTTAGGGAAACATGATTCAAAAAATTAAACGTCCAGTAGTCCTCTGGTTTGTCGCCTTGCTGCTCCTTGGAGGGACCCTTGCTTTCCAAATCAAGAACGATCGGCTGTTTGCCATTGCGAAGAGCATTGATATTTTCGCAACGCTTATTCGGGAGTTGGATACCTATTATGTGGACCAGATTGACCCTGAAAAATTGTTGACCGTAGGCATCCAGGCTATGCTGGAGGAATTGGATCCGTATACGGAATACATTCCAGAGGAGGAGTCGGATGATTTTCGCATGCTGACGACGGGAGAATATGCTGGTGTTGGAGCCTTGATTGGCAATAGAGGGGAAGGAAATATCGTGTTGATGCCCTATACAGGATTCCCTGCACAAAATGCAGGAATGCGAATTGGTGATTTGCTATTGAAGGTGGATAGCGTTGCGGTTCAGAAAAAATCTACTTCAGAGGTCTCTGATTTATTGAAAGGGCCCGCAAATACCGGGGTGACGGTGACCGTAAAGCGTGGAGAGGATACCTTGCAATTTTCTTTAAACCGAAAGAAAATCAGTTTGAAGAATGTTCCCTTTTATGGGAAATTGGATGAGAAGACAGGCTACATCAAACTGTCCGATTTTACGCCCAATGCTTCAGCGGAGGTGCGTAATGCATTGGTAAACTTGAAGGCGCAGGGCGCCACACAATTGGTATTGGACTTGCGAGACAATCCAGGTGGATTGATCAATGAGGCGGTAGAGATCGTCAACTTGTTTATCCCAAAAGGCAAAGAGGTCGTGAAGACCATTGGTAAATTGCAGCAGGTCAATTACACCTACAAGACGACCAAGACCCCATTAGATAAAGATATTGCCCTGGTGGTTTTGATCAACGAACGAAGCGCTTCCGCGGCAGAAATTGTGGCCGGAGCCCTGCAGGATTACGACCGTGCGGTTTTGTTGGGTCAAAAATCATTTGGTAAAGGCTTGGTTCAGACCACCCTTCCCTTAAGTTTCAATGCCCAAATCAAAGTGACTACTGCCAAGTACTACATTCCAAGTGGACGTTGTATTCAGGCTATTGATTATGCCAAATCAAGGGAAGAGGGTTCTGCAGGCACGGTGCCTGATTCCTTGAGGAAAGCCTTTAAAACTACCAATGGAAGAATTGTGTTGGATGGTGCGGGCATTGAGCCGGACGAAAAGGTAACGGAAAAATCCTATGCCCCTATTTCCTATACCTTGGTGGCAGGTAATCATGTCTTCGATTATGCCACTACCTTTTTTTACAAAAATCCTTCCATAGCCAGCCCAAGTAAATTTTTGGTGACGGAGGAGGTCTATGCCGATTTCAAGAAGTTCTTGGTGGGCAAGGAATACGATTACACGACCTACACCGAGAAGTCTGTTCAAGACATGGAAAAGTACTTGGCCAAGGAGCCCTATTTTAGCGAAATCAAAGAGCAATTGGATCAAATCAAATCCAAGGTCAATCATAGCAAGGAAAATGATTTGGAAACGCATCAAAAAGAGATCAAGAAAATCCTTGGGGAAGAGATAGTTTCCCGATATTATTTCCAAGAGGGGATGATTGAAGCCAGTCTTCAGGGAGATCCAGTCATTGATTTGGCCAAGCAATACTTCGCTTCGCCAGCGCGGATAGTTAAAGTTTTGTCAGGACCAGGTAAATAATTCAAATGGCTCGGATACTTTCCCTAGAGACTTCGACCTCCATTTGTTCGGTAGCACTACATGAATGTGGAGCTCTACTGGCCTTGGCAGAAATTAAGGAACCGGGGGCACATGCTGAAAAGCTAGTGCTATTGGTAGCTGAAGTGTTTGAAAAAGCAGGGCTGAATTTCGGGGATTTGGATGCAGTCGCCGTTTCCCAAGGCCCCGGATCTTACACAGGACTGCGCATTGGCGTGTCCACAGCCAAGGGCATTGCCTATGGATTGGATATCCCCTTAATCGGAATCAATACCTTGCAGGCCATGGCAGCGAGTCAACCTTTAAATCCGGGGGAGTTTGTGGTTGCCGTTTTGGATGCACGCCGAAAGGAAGTGTACACGCAAACCTTCGGGGATTCTCTTCAAGAAATCAGCTCGATTGAGGCGGTGGTTTTGGAAGAAGGAGTCTTCGCTTCCGTTTTGGAAAAAGGGAATGTCTATTTTGTAGGAGATGGAGCGGAAAAGGTGAAGGAAGAAATTCAGCATTCGAATGCCTTCTTTCCGGAGAATTGGGAGCAATCTTTATCGGCAAAAAACATGGGGCAATTGGCATTTGAAAAATTTGTTCGTCAAGACTGGGAGGACCTGGCCTATTTTGTACCCAATTACCTAAAGGAATTTAAAGCATTGCAATCGTCAAAGAATCCATTTGTTAAGTCATGAGTGAATTGATCAATCGAGTTGCCGCCAGTGCCATCGTTTCATTGAACATGGAGGAATTTTATCCCCAGGAGGAGCGTGTTCAGTTTGATCTTGCTGACTATTTGTTCCAGGGCTTGGTACTCCGTGAGAAAGAGTTTCGTCTAGCACTAAAAGGGTTAGAATGGGATCGATTTGCGGGCAAGTGGGTAGCAGTTACTTGCAGCGCTGACGCGATTGTACCTACTTGGGCATTTATGTTGGTGTGTACTTATTTGGAAGGAAAGGCGAGGGGCTATTGTGTAGGAAATCTGGAGGCTTTGGAGCAGTACATTGTGGAGGAGACGCTGTCCAAGCTCCCGCTCGAATCCTTTAAAGATCGGTCGGTGGTGGTAAAAGGATGCAGCAAGGTGGCCATTCCGCTTTTTGCGTATGGGCGATTGGTGTCTATACTTCAACGAGAGGCGAAGAGTTTGCTATTTGGAGAGCCTTGTAGCACGGTGCCTCTATTTAAAAAAGGAAAGCCCTGATTTTTAGCGGATAAATTCTGACCGCGGCAAAGTTTACAATTTTTGTTGCTGAAATTCTTGCGTAATCTATTTGGGTGCGCTATGTTTGCACTCCCGTTCAAGAAGATGTCTTGGGAGTTGGGAAATTTCAAGTGTTGATTTCGTGTTTTTTTAACTTTTTTCAAGACTTGGTTTTGTAAAGAAGAAACTAAACCCGATCTTTGCGCTCGCATTTGGGACCAGGGTCTCACTATTTTCCAAAATCGTTGGAAAAAAAGTTCTTTGAAGTGATGTAAGGCAAAAAAGATTAACCTGAGGATGAGGTTGTTTATGGGTATACTTTACCTGTAGACAGACTTATACAATAGACAACATACAATGGAGAGTTTGATCCTGGCTCAGGATGAACGCTAGCGGCAGGCCTAATACATGCAAGTCGAGCGGCAAGTTGGGTAGTAATACTTGACCTAGAGCGGCGCACGGGTGCGTA
>JACCDP011043408.1_pt1 | contig 31213 bp, 24 predicted proteins | sample 7445841 | NCBI WGS metagenome assembly JACCDP01 (sample SAMN15323441, study PRJNA562643) | freshwater metagenome | isolation source: river surface water | place: USA:Blue River Watershed | collected 2017-08-17 | reverse complement strand
ATGATCAAGAAAACCTATCCCAATATGAAAGTAACAATGATAGAGTCTAGTCAAATCGGAATAATTGGCGTGGGAGAAGGATCTACAGAACATTGGAAAAAATTTATCGAACACGTAGGGATTACAGTTCCAGAATTAATAAGAGAAGCAGGGGCTACATTTAAAATTGGCATTAAATTTACAAACTGGCAAGGCGATGGCACCCATTACTTTCATAGTTTGAGCGAGCAATTTGGCGAACATTCTCCTAAAAGCGGGCTTCCGACAACATGGATAAGAATGATTGGAGAAAATTGGGATCCGTTAGATACCTGTTGGTATCTTTCTATTAACAGCAGGCACGTAGAACCGTTGCATGATATTTTAGCACAATATCATTTTGATACTTTTAAACTAAACGAATTTTTACACAAAAAATGTCGAGAAAGAGACATCACTGTTATCGACACCGAAATAACCGATGTTAAATTAGACGAGCACGGCAATGTCTCGGACTTAATTGATAAAGACTCTAATTCTCATAGTTATGATTTTTATATCGATTGTAGTGGGTTTAGACGTGTGATAGGCAGTAAATTGGGAGCCAAATGGATTGATTGTCAACACCAGTTGCCTATGAATTCGGCATTGGCCTTTCCTACAGAAAGAACAGAGGACATTCCATCATACACCGAAGCCACTGCACTTAGTAGCGGATGGTGCTGGAGAATTCCAACTCAGGATCGATATGGCAATGGTTATGTATTTTGCGATAATTTTATCAACGAAACCCAAGCATATGACGAAGTACAAAAACATTATAAAGAAGTGTTAGGCATTTCTAAGCCTATTGAGATAGGAAGAAAAGTAAAATTTAATGCTGGATATGTAGAAGAATTTTGGTTAAAAAATTGCATTATGGTTGGGCTGAGCGGTATCTTTGTTGAACCGTTAGAGGCCAGCAGTATAGGAACAACTATTCAACAATGCTTTAGGCTAATTCCAAGTTTAGTTTATTTTAATAAAAACGAAACTATTACATCTTCAAAATATAATTCTGACATGAGAAAGATCAGCGAAAACATCATTGATTTTATACAGCTTCATTATATTACACAAAGACGAGATAGCGAATTTTGGAAATGGCTTAATCAGGGAGGTCTTTCTCTCACCGATTTTAATGATCAATATCTTGAAAATTTTAAAGAAAATTTTCCAAATGTACATTATTTTAATCATCCGTTGCAATTATTTTCGCATCTTAATTATGCACAGGTCATGCATGGTCTTAGAATGTTCAATACTGAAAACATTAAAAAGATTTATAAAACACACTTTGATCATTACACCGAAAGGTCCGATAGAATCTTAAAAGAAAACAAAGATTACTGCAATCAAGTTCCTACTTTTAGTCATAGAGAAGCAATAAACATTCTAAAGGAACGAGGTCTTGAAGTCAAATACAGTTTCTAAAATTATCATAGTCGGCGGAGGATCAGCAGGATGGATGACTGCTGCTTCTCTAATCACTATCTTTCCCGATAAGACAATCGTTCTTATAGAATCTCCAGATATTCCTACAATAGGAGTTGGAGAAAGCACCACAAATTACATGAGGGAATGGGTTAATTTTTTAGGTTTAAAAGACGAAGACTGGATGCCGGAATGTGATGCTACTTATAAATTTGGTTTAAAATTTGTGGATTTCGCCGAAGGGGAGTTTTATTATCCCTTTGGATATCGATCTGAATCTACCTGCAATCTAGCGCAATGGTTTACCTATTCTCAACTAAATCAAGTTTCGAATAAAGATTTTGGTAAGGTTTTTTATGATCAATTGCCTGCAATGGAACAAAATCGAATTCCTGAAAAATTTATCGATAACGAATCAGGATATCATTTCGATGCTGTTAAATTTGCAACATTTCTTAGAGAAAAATTTGCGAAACCCAAAGGTGTTATTCATAAACAACAAAAAGTTGTTGATATTCTTCAAAATGACGAAGGTATAGAATCGATAAAATTAGACAACGGAGAGGTTGTCGCTGCAGATATCTATTTTGATTGCACAGGTTTTTTAGGATTGTTGATTGATAAAACTCTTAATACTCCGTGGATCAGTTTCGAAGATAAGCTCTGTAACAATAGAACCTGGGCTGCAAGAATCCCTTATTCAAATAAAGAAGAACAATTAAAACCTTATACTACCTGCACAGCATTAAGTAGTGGCTGGGTATGGAACGTGCCTTTATGGAATAGGATTGGTACTGGATATAACTATTGCGATAAATTTATTTCTCCAGAAAATGCATTGTTAGAATTTAAAAAACATTTGGGGCCGATAAGCGACTCTGTGGAATTTAGAGACTTAAAATGGCCCACAGGCGTTCGAGAAAAAGTATGGAATAAAAATGTAGTTGCTATCGGGCTCAGTGGGGGATTTATCGAACCGCTGGAGTCGGGGGGATTGTATAGTGTACATGAATTTTTAAATGCGTTCTTTGATGTAACAGAGGGTCATTCTTGCTGGTCTGGTATTGCACGAGATAGTTTTAATTATAAGTGTAAAGAAATATTTCTGACTTTTGCAAACTTTGTCGAACTGCATTATACTATGTCTAGAAGAAATGATACCGAGTATTGGAAATGGTACACAGGCAAAGAAAATCCTATAGAAAATAATTCTATGATAAAACAACTGATCGATTATCAACATCATAACCCCTATAATGTTTCAGAACTGAACAATATGTGGTTTGGGCTGTCGATGTTGATTGGAGGATATAAATATTCTGTTAGAAATGAAAGAAAATTAAAATATTTTTCTAATAAATTTCCAGAATTTGAATTATCAAACGATTTTATCGAAAAAATACAACTTAAAATAAAAAATTCAGAATTACCTCAAACACAATATTTAAAAAATATTGATTTTTATGAACAAAAATTATACAACAACTAAAATAGTTATTCTTGGCGGTGGCTCGGCCGGATGGCTCACAGCTCTTTATCTTCGAAAATTACATCCTGCCTTAGAAATATCAGTAATAGAGGATCCCAAAAGACCCCCTATTATTGCTGGAGAGAGCGGAACTATAACATTTGTGAGATTTCTTTCAAGTTTAAAAATAGATCAAGATGACTTTATTAAAAAAACCAATGCTACACCAAAAATGGGAGGTAGATTTAAGAATTGGAATGGGGTTGGAACTGAATTCATACATTCTTTGCAAACAGACTTAAATCCTCATCGTTACGGATTTCCTCACAGTAATTCTTTAGGACATTTAATTTGTAATTTTCAAAAAGAAAATGACTCTGATCTTTATGTGTCTACAGTATTAGCCAATGAAATTCCGTTGTCTAAAGCATTCTTTGCTCATAGTTTTATAGAAGAAAATAAAGTTCCAATGGGGGCTACCTGTAACGAGACATGTTCTCCGATGTGGCATTTTGAAAGTAGATCGGCCGCTGCATATTTTAAAAATATAGCATCATTAAGAAATATTAGATTGATAGAAGGAGAATACAAACATGCAACTCAGCAAGAAAACGGAGATATTGCTTCTTTAGTATTGGAAGATGGTCAAATAATCAAGGGTGATTGGTTTTTTGATTGTTCTGGTTTTTCAAGATTACTATTAGGAAAAGTTTTAAAAGAACCTCTGATTGATTATACTGATTATTTTCCTGCAAGAGCTGTTGTGGCCTGGTGGGACAAACCAACCCCTTGCGTAACCACTAATGCCAATGCTATGGAATATGGGTGGTCGTGGAATATTAATCTTAGACATCGATCCGGCAACGGATACATTTATGATCCCGACCACATCACCCTAGATGATGCTGTTCAAGAAGCTGAAAAATTCTACGGTTATAAAATTGATCCGATCGCAAATTTCAGTTTCATTCCGGGTATCATGAAACATGCTTGGAAAAATAATGTGATAGGCGTCGGACTGAGTTCTGGTTTTTTAGAACCTCTAGAAGCGAACGGAGTACAGGTAATTATTGATACACTCTGGGCTATAGAAGATCTATGGAGACCGAATATACGAGATGATTTAAAAGAACGTCAAGAATTCTTTAATCAGAGGGTTCTATACAATACCAACGATATACGAGATTTTCTATCTTTACATTATCGAGGAAAACGTAGAGATACCGATTTCTGGAAGAGTCATGCCTATGACAAATTTAGAACTCCGGATTCTCTCAATGATAAGTTATCTCAATGGAACGAATATTTTAACGGGTTCAGAAATTCTATGGTTAGGTGCAATGGATACTCTCCAACTGCTTGGTTGATGGTTATTCAAGCTCTTGAACTTTTTAGCATTGATCGGTTGAAATCTAGCAGAAAACAATTTTTAGAAGATGGAAAAATTTCGCTAAATAACAGCTACAAAAAATACAAAGAGTATGTTGAACCTTTTTGGACTGTAGAACAATGGTTAAAAAGCAGCATAAATAATTAAAACAAAGGAGTAATACATGGCAACTTGGAAAATGATTTTACGTAAAGCAGAACCGCCAGGCACATTAGCGATCGAAACCGATATATGCGAAGCTGCTACCAAAGACGAAGCAACTAAAATTTTTGAAGAAAGGCACGGAGTAGGAAGAGTTGTAGCTGGTCCCTTGCTTGTCGAAGAAAAATAAAACTAATTATTTTTTTTAGAATTTTTTATTAATTCTTCCATTGCAGCTATTTTTTTTATTTCATTTTGAACTTCGGGTTTCGCCCATTCAAAGGGCAGCCCCAGTTTAGGTCTTGTGTCCCATTTTAACCAAGCATCTGGTCCGGTAGCGTCTACATACTGTAAAAAAGCCTGAATTTGTTTATTGCCCGTAAACGGATCTCTCCAGTGTAAATGCTTTCTTCCGCTATAAATCACTATATCGCCAACATCTAAATTAATTTCGTAAATTTCATTCATGTCATTTTGAATTTTTAACGGCCAATCGCATTCTTCTTTTGTAATGCAAATAGAAATTGTGATTTCACTACTGGGCCTATCAAAATGTTTTTGTAGTTCCGATCCGTGATAGTATATCCTTGCGTACGAATATGTTGGCCATAATTTCATTCCGGTGGCTTCTTCTACGATCGGTAATAATTTTACACTTAGAGCTTCAAACATCAAAGGACTATAGCGTGCGAAAGTATTTTTACATAAATCCGATAAGTCTGCATTAGCATATAACGTTAGACAGACATCCTCCATCATGGTAAATTCTAATGCTAAAAAATCACAGAGTTCTTTTGAAACTGCATTTTTGATAATTTTAAAATCTTCTTTCATAGCAAGGGCATTAACGATAAATTAGAAAAGGGTCTTTCTATATAGTTTGATATAAGCCTGCTTTCCGGAAGGCAGTGAACATCAAACCCTATTGTGGTTCTATAACCATCAAATGGTTCGAGTACCTCGACCTTGTGTGGCCTATTTCCGGGTGCAAAGTAGATTTGTCCAGGCCTGTTCTCTATAGTATAATTTTCAAAAACAGTATTAGTTTTTTTTGGATCTATACAGATATATCCGTGATAGTCGTAAGAATGAGTGTGCCAATCTAGCACAGAATCCGAACTATGATAATTTAACCAAGCTTCAAACCATAGGGGTCTGGTATCGCCTAACTGTCCACGAATTACATTTCTCATTTCTTTATAAATTTCATAAAATGAAGAACAGGGCGCAGTTAATGCAAAAATATTATATCGATCATACGACCAGGTAGAATCTGCGTTAGGGATTGAATTGAACATTTTTTTAAAAAGTCTATGTGCAATTTTAATATCCTCAAAAATATTATCTTGATTATTTTCGATATATTGAGATTGATATAGTGTGTAGTCTTGACTCATAGAAATATTTTTTCTAAATTCATGTTTATTACACACCTAAATTTTGATTCTCTGGCAAAACTTGATGTATGGTAATATTTTCCTGGAAAAATTAAAATTTTTCCTTTTTTTGGAGTTACTCTTTTTTTGATAGTGAAATTGTTTTCTTTGATTCGAATAATATCATCTTTTCCAGCATCATAAGTATCGTTGGTTTCATTGAATATAAATGTATCACCGTCACTGTCATTAACATAATAGATAGCATTCCAGTGCGGGAAAAAACTATCGATATGAGGCATATGATGTTCTAAAGGAGAATACTTGTTACTTAATGAAAGATTAGCACGCATACGGATTAATCTGTTAAACGGTAAGTTGGCTTGACTAGTAAGGTTTAAGACCAAAGGATATACTGTTTGAAAAAATAAACTTCGTGCTTCATTTTTTTCATAAAAAAAGTGATTAAACCCTGCTAGATTATTTTCTTGCCCTGCAAAGCAATCATCGCCTGATACCATATTAGAATTAAAAAACCAAGGAAAATCAAAACTAGTCATTAGATTTAGTAAGTGATCTTGATAATCTTTTGAAATAATATTTTCAATTTCAAATATATCTTCCATTACACTGCCCGCCCAAAGAAATTTATTGTAAGTCGTGAATTGAGTTTATCATCACCAAAGAATGTGTCAGCACTATGCCAGAGCAATGGACTGTAAATTGCACAACGATTGAATACATTATGTATTGTCATATTTTTTTTAAAAAAGGAACGCTGTTCTTCTTTATGTTTATCGAATAAATGTTTTTCTTCGGGTAAACTTGAAAATTCTTGGAATTTGTATTCCTCATAGGATTTTTCTATTTTTTTTATGTTGGTATAAAGAATGGTTCCTGAATTTGTTGGGGGCTCGGGATTAAGATAGATTAATCCTACTACATTGTATTTTGGGTCATCGTGATGTATCCAACCTTTACCATAAGATGCACCTGTTATGCGAAAACTCATTTCTAATTCTTGAAAATGAGTATACCCTTGTAAATGTTGTATTAATTTTCCAGCGAGAGAGTGAAATAAATTTGAATTTATTTCGATTAACTGTTTGGTATACTCGCCTGGAAAGTTTGACATATGATCAGAATAAAATTCTTGCTTTAATGCAAATTGTCTCCATAATTCTGGAGCTTCTAAAAAATTATCAATAACTTTGATTGGCAGCTGACTGTTTATTCGTTTCATATCGCTCTTGCAAAAAATATCTGTGTTAGTCGTGTATCGTTTTTTTCTTTACCGAAAAAGGTATTGGCACTATGCCATGTTCTTGGATCAAAAATAATGCAACGATTAAACACACTTTCAATAGTGGTAGTTGGAGTAAAGTGTGCTCGTTGTTCTTTTCTATATTTGGTATGGTTTTCTCTTTCTTTGTCTGTAGAAATCAATACGTCATTCATAAATATTTCACTATATACCTCTCCGTTAAAATCTGCTTGATTAGAATATAGTGTAGTTCCTGATCCTTCTGGTGCATCAGGATTTAAATATACCAATCCAGCAACAGTGAAATGCGGGTCGTCATCATGCACCCATCCCTCTCCGTAGGTTTCGTCTATCAATTGAAATGTTGTTTGAAATTCTAAAAATTGTGTATATCCGTATTGATGTAACACAGACATTAATTTAAAAGATAATAAATTAAACAATCCCATATCTAAGTTTTGTAAAAAATCGCTTCGAAGCCCGGGCCAACTTCCCCTATTTCCTTTATAGAACTCGAGATCTAGTGCAAAATCTCTCCACAGTTCCGGATTTTCATAAAAATTATCAAGTACAATAGTTGGCAAATAAGGATATAAAAATGGATCTTTTAGATTCTTATTTTTAATAAGCTCGCCACTTCGCTTGTCCATGCTTAATAATTCGTTAATATAATCTTTATTCATTTTTTGTCGCTATAAAATTAATTGTTAGTACTATTCTTTTAGTACACATTTTAGGACAGGTACTAGCATGATAATGTAATCCGTCGAACACTAAAACTTTTCCTTTTTCGGGTCTACTTTTATGCATGACTTTGTAATTTTCTGATTTCGCAGTTTCGTGAAATATCACAGTATCACCATCTGAATCATTTGCATAATATAATGCGGTATAGTGTTCTTCCTCGTGGTCTCGATGAGGAGTATTATATTTGTAAGGCATGTTTGGTAATATATACTTGGTATTTAAAAGGAATCCTGCCCTTACTCTAAATAAATTAATTAATTTTAAATTAGATTTTTTAAGAATTTCTTCTATCAGCGGATTAAAAAAATCTAAATAAGGATTCGATTCATTATTGGGATGATATATTAAATTGGCAAAACTAGGTGTCGAGTTCTGTGTATCGTTGGTATAAACGTTGGTGGCATCGTCTAAAAAATGCCAAGGAAATTTAATATCAGTTAACAAATTATAAATTTGGTTTTGATAATTTTTATCTATGGCATCTGCTATTTCAATTGGTTTAAATGTCATGATTTATCCTATAAAAATTTCTATCTATTTCGTACTTAGGTGGATCGGTTAAAAATCTATTCCAACACGGAATACTCATTGATAAGCGTTTTTCATCTGGATACGCTACATGATACATCCTCGATGGAAAATATAATGCATCGCCGGGTTCAAGGACAACATCAATGGCTGTTGTTAAATCTTTTTCTTCTAACCTACCATTCATGGATCCGGTTTTATAGAGATAAGATATTCTGTTGTTGAATATCTTCCATCTAGTTTTTCCCTCAACCTGAATAACAAAATTAGCCGGATAGTCGTCATGAATAGTAAAAGATTTTGATCCAGTTAAACCTCCGTATACATGTATCGCTGCATGTACATTAAACAAACTTTCAAAAATTTTTAACAATTCCATAGTCTTTTCGTTATAAAAGCCGTAATTCATTATTATAACACTATGTCCCTGATGCAGTTTTTCAAACATAAATTCTTTATCCTGTACAGCTCCTTCCCATGTCCAGGCTTTTCTGTGTTCAGGAATAAAAATTTTATTGTTATATTGATCAATCATCTCAAATTTATAAAGAGAAGGATTGTTCATGCATGTTTCAACATCTTTCCAGGTCAATAGTTCTTGAGGATTTTTTAAAAGTCTCTTAAAAAAGTGAGGCCTATCATCTATTAGAAGATTAGTTTCGTTTAGTATTCGTTGGCCGATATCTATCATCGTCTGTCCTAATAATTTTTACATTAAACGATACGCTAATTCGTTCTTCGTCTATTTCGTTTCTTTCTACACCATGTGGTAACCATCCAGGAAACATAATTAATTTTTGACTCTCTGGTCTAAAAGACATGGCCGATGCGCTGAGTGGCGTAAACTGTCCGATCGTTGCCTGCGAAGCTACAATAAAATCTTGAGTATAGCTTTTATAAAAATTAATATTTCCTTGATTGTGATTCGCCTTTAGATAAAACACTCCCGAAATAAAACTATTGTCGTGAGTGTGTACAGAATTTGTATTGTCTTTGTAATTTATATTGAACCAAAAATTTTCAATGTCGACAAAACACAGATCTTCTTTGTATCCAAAATCTCGAACACACTGCTCCGCTTGTGATAATATTTTATCTTCTAACGGTTTCATCTCCGGATATGTCCCAGCTCGAAAATCTCGACTTTGCCATCCTCCCTGATTGCTTAATTTTCTTCCTATCGGATCCTGTTCCTTCAGACGATAACATAACTTTAACATATCGCTGGGATTTATTTCAGTCTGCTCCCACCATAGGGGCGTTGGAAAATAGAATTCTAAATTCATGAAAATATATCTCTTAAATAGTAGGTATTAGGATTAGGTACCAAATGTGAAAATGCAAAGGCATGACTCCATCGAAAATCTACCGAGCTTGATATGTGTGCGCTATGGCATACATTTGATTTATATATTGTCATAGTTCCTTCTTTGGTCGGCGCATCGCCTAAATGTTCAAACCCCCAGCGTGATAATTCTGTTTCTGTCATGTTGAACCAGTTCTCTGCTCTTTTAGGATTCTCAGCCAGTGCTTTCCATTCTTGATACATTTTATGATTTTCATCTATCTGAAAATCATAAATTTCATCTTTCATAATTCCTTTATATCTATATATCTTAGTTGAACTATCCTCGATAGTATGATTGGTAAACCATAAATTTGCGACCATTCCGTGAGCATAATCAACATGCGGGATTCTCCAACATGATATAGGTTTGGACTTATCTTTAAAGTATACATTTCCCCATTCGTGTATTTCTGGATCTACTATCGGTATTGTAACCTGTTTAAGATAAAATTCTTTTATTAAAAAACAAATATCCTTGTAGATCCATTCTGGGAGATGTATAGTGTCGAATGGATTTGGATCAAAATTATTAGGATTATTATTATCTTTTTGTATTGGAAATGTAGAAATTAAATTTTTAAAAAGATCAAAACCGTTGTCGTAAAACGGGTGTTCAGCGACCCAATAACCTATATCGTCGTCAAGTTTAATATACTCTACTTGCCAATCTTTAATATTTTTTATTTTTATAATTTTACTAAAGTTATTGGCATCGGGATAACAAGTTTTAAAATTTATCATTTTATATTGAAGGTCATTACTATTCTTTCTTGGTCGGTTTGATTGGCTTGTGTTCGATGTCTGAGCCATCCTGGAAAAATTATAACATCATTGGTTGCACAATTGACTTCTTTATAGAAAGACGTTTCTGGTATTACTGGAAAATTATGTTTATGGTATTCTAGAGGATCTTTAAACTCAATATTTCCAGATCCTGGGGGACAGCGAATATAGCAACTAGCCACAAAAGTTGCATGGCTGTGAGAATGCTCAAGTGTTTCTCCTGATGTTAAGTGTCTGTTAATCCAAGAATGATGAACTGCAGAATGATTTTCAACAAATTCATATTCTTTTCTAATGCCATTAATTTTTTCACCTAACCAATATTGGAAATCGGCCAATTCGGGCCAAGTGTGTGGCTGATTTTTATAAAGAGATACTGTTGAGAGAGCATCTCCTTTTTCTAATAAGGAATTTTTTTTTACTGAATTTAAAGCATCAGAAATTTTTGGATATAAGATATCCAGATCAAATTTATAATTAAATTTCCATATCAACGGCGGAAATAAAAATATTCCACCATTATTCAGCTGTAGCACCGGTTTCGTCTCTAAATGTCTCTAAAGCCAATGTTAGTCCCATTATTGCCCCTTCCATTTTAGTAATATCTTTAGATAACTCTTGTCTTTTACTGAAATCAATAGAAGTTATTCCGTAGGGATTTAATTTAACATTTGCAAATTCTTCTTCGAGCTGTTTGAGTTCGTTGTTTGATTTGTCGAGCTCTTGTTGTACTTGTAATATATTCTTTTGTAATCTTTCTGGATAGTTCATTATGTTCTCCTTTTAAATTTTTTTAAAATTTTACTGGCTCTGTGCAATCTAGAAGATAGCGAGTCTTTTTCTAAAATTACACAGTTTGCAGCAAAATTATACGCCCGTTCTCTTTCCATATCAACATCATCTGCATTTTCAATCGAAATGTCGTATTCGTTGAGATTTAGATTTTTTCTTAATACCGGTATAAGTTGACATAGCGGCGTGCCTGCTTTTACTAACGTTGTTCCGTTTAAATGTTTCCAAAACATAGGTATATTTAATGTATGTGTAAACATCGGATCTAAAATTCCGGTGGCTGAAACAAATCGATCTTCATTATCATATGCTACCGGCATCTGAATAAACACAATATCGTTTGATGCATCGACTCTCCAAGGAGTTTCGATTTTAATTGTAGTTAATAGTGTGTCAGAATCGCTTATTAAAGGCGATGTTTGATATGGCGGATGTGATGCTACATAACTCTCTGTGCCCGGTAGCCCTTTATCAAACACCATCGGTTCTCGCCAACTAAAAGATGATCCATCACCATTAGTGGTTATTTCAAAATCTGCCGGAGCAGGAACAACAAATCCAGTTGTTGCTATTTTTTTTAAACCAGGACAATTAAAAGTAGACAACAAATGTTCAGGATATAAATCTTTGTTTAAAAATTTTCTATCCACTAATGAAGATTTTATAATTGGAAACAAATCTATCACACCAGGATAAACCGAATAAAATCTAATATAAGGTTTTTTCTTAGTAAATTTTCCAAATATTTTTTTACAAAGCGTAGTCATCTTTCCCGCCGTAGATGTTATCTTTTAAAAATTGATAGTGGCTAGGTAATTTTTTCACATATTCGACAATGTAATCTCGATATTCTTCATAAGCACGTTTAGTAAATCCTACTTCCTGATCGTAAATCGCTGGAGAGACATCTCTAGCATATAGTAATTCTTTGGTTGTAATAGGACGAACTCCCAATCCGGCCAAAATATACATGTGCCCAATTCCGTCGCTCCAGAAACTTTGATTTGTTGCTATATTACCTATGGTATTGGGATATTGTGCTTGTATCATCATAAAAGGGCCCATCATATCTGGGCAATATTCGTTATATTGTGTACACCATCTCCAATAAGGAGTATCTGTTCTTCCAGAAAATGCATAGTGCATACTAACAAAATCTCTAAATTTATCAACTTCGTTAGCCACAGCGAAGTTAAAACCATCCTGTTCGGTTCTGGTTACAAACCCGTTTCGTCGATTTAATGTTTCTACTAATTTAATAATATTTTCGTGCGTGGTTAGTAGACCTGTTGATTCTAACGGTTCTACAAACCCGTAACTTAGTCCAACCCCTACAACATTTTGACACCAAGCTCTGCGACGTTTTCCGTGTTTGATATTGATATTAAACATTTCTGCATTTTCAGCGATCTCTGGACTGTGTTTTTTAGCTATGTGTTTTCTAAACTCTCGTTTAGCATCTTCATCTGAAACAAATCTACTTGAATAAACATAACCTGTACCAATTCTATTCCATAGAGGAATGTTCCACACCCATCCGTTGTCTAGAGCATGACAGTCTGTGACATTATGCATTTCTTTTTCTCTATCGATATACGGTAGTCGACATGCCCAAGCTCTATCATTAGCTAATACTTTGCTGAACGGTTGAAATTCTTGACCCATCCATTGTTCTAGTAGTTGTGATCTAAAGCCAGTACAATCAATCCATAAATCAGATTTAAAAACTCTAGCATCATCTAACATAATGTCGGTGATATTTCCTAATTCGTCTTTTTTATACGAATGTACCTCTCCGGTAATATGTTTAACGCCATTGGGCACTGCTATATTATCTTTAAGATATTGTCCAAACAGTTGTGCATCCATGTGGTATGCTGTATCCCATGCAAATCTAAAATTTCTTAGAACGTGTTCTTCATTTTTGGTTTGTTTGTTATATTTGGCCAACATCGTATTGCCAGTACAATAGAATTCAGCAAACGTTTCATGCGTATATTCCTCCGGATAAAGCGTAGCTAGATGTGCCCATGCCATATCCCCAGCTGGTTTATCAGTTAAGTCTAATCCTCCACTGAATGGATATTCAAAATGTGTTCCGTCGTTGGCTTTAAAATTAGTAAATCTAATTGAATTTTTATAGGTAGCATTGCAGGCTGCCATCCAGTCTTCGTCTTTTAAATCTAATAATTTTAAAAATTTATTGATGTGTCCTAGTGTACTTTCGCCTACCCCAACCGTTCCTATTTTTTTTGACTCGATCAATGTTATTTCTAAATGTGGACATAATTTGGATAACGCAGCAGCAGTCATCCAGCCCGATGATCCGCCCCCAACTATAGTAACTTTTTTATAATGCATTAGTATTCCTTAATAATGTAGCAATAAAATAACATGCCCAGATATTTAGCTATTGATTTTTTTAAAGAGATGAAAAAAGGTGCTTAAAATAAGCACCTTTAATCGTTATCGATATTTTTGTTAACTATTACTGTCCGTAGTATTTCCAGCCCGGATATCGTTTCCAAGCCGGCATTTCTAGAGTCGATGGCTGGTTTCGTTTGTCTTTACTAGGTTCTTCTGTTAACGCTCTTGCCAACATTTCCTCCATAGTGATTGGAGGTTCTGGTGGAGGTGGTTTTGGTATTACAGATTTCACAGTTTCGATATGTGAGAACCATTCTCCATTAGAACTTATCGTACCGTTATCTTTTAATTCGTGATATAACATGTCAAGTTGAGCGCCAACCTCACCGTATGCGACCTTACGTGCTACAGCAAGATCAGTAAACGGAGCATCTCTCTCCACCCAGATCATTTTGCCTTGACTTGGACTCCACTCAAGTGTCCAATCTAATGTTATTTCATCGGGGGCATCAACCCAAGCTATTGTAGCATCTGGTCCTTCGTAGATTTCGTAGTCTAAGCCGGGGTCAACTATCTGCTGTACCCAACCTTGATATACTAAAAGTGCTTTTTTCATAATTTTATTCCCAATTTATTTATATTCTTCGATTACCACAATTCCGGGACGCCCATCCGACCCTCTATGTCCATGATAAAATCCGCCTGTGCCGCCTGTTCCTGGGGACGAATGTCCTTGATGATTGTGAGCGAAATTACCACCCTGTGGATGGCCCGATGGTGCTGGTCCACCCCAATAACTTGACCCACCGGGACCAAAATTATCATGGTGCGATCCGCCGCCACCTTGGTGAATATTTAAATCACCGCCAGATCCGTTTCCACTAACTCCTCCCGAATGTTGATTTTGTCTATTGGCTCCGTGTCCTGCACTGGCTGAACAGAATCCGCCGAACGAAGTTGTACCTGCATTGCCACCAGCCCCAGAATACCAAGTTCCACCGCCACCACCGTCAACTGTTACAGTCACACTAGCTGTTCCGGTTACATCTATAATTCGTTCTGCGTAGCCGCCTGCGCCACCACTTTCGCCGTGTCCTGATGCACCACCGCCAGATCCCTGTACTTTAACTCGGATATACCTAACGCCCGCTGGTCGGTTCCATGTTCCGGTAGAGGTAAAGACCTGCATACCGCTGAAGCCTGCAACTGAGTATTCAAAAGCGTTTCCGGCAGCATTTACTCGAAGAACGGTATTTGTAGATCCTACAGAGGATAAGTTAGTACCGCCTTTAGCAATAGGCATTACGCCAGTAACTGCCGCACTTCCGAGATCCACTGCATTGGTGTTTAGTTTAGCTGCTGTGATTGCATTCGCTGCTATATCAGCAGTAGGTATAGATCTATTCGCTATATCGGCATCAGGAATCGTAGTATCAACTATCGCTGCTCCTGTTAAATTTCGTAATGTTTGATAATTAAATGGCATGTTTCTTCCTAGATTAAAAGAATTCCGTGATAACAATTAAACCGGGTCTACCATCTGAACCTCTATGTCCGCTGAAATATCCCGCAGTACCTCCCGTTCCAGGAGCTGCATGTCCTTGATGATTGTGAGTGAAATTACCACCCTGTGGATGGCCCGATGGTGCTGGTCCACCCCAAAAACTTTTTCCACCCATTCCGCTCGAACGCTGTTCGTGTCCACCACCGGCACCGCCGTAGAGATTTAAATCTCCTCCAGAACCCACGCCAGGCAATCCACCATTGTGTTGATTATGTCTATTAGCTCCATGTCCTGCACTGGCTGAAACAAAAGCGCCAAATGAAGTTGTACCCGCATTACCTCCTGCACTGGAATACCAGGTTCCGCCTCCCCCACCGTCAATAGTTACGCCTACGGTACTGATTCCAGTAGCGTCAATTAATCTTTCTGCGTAGCCGCCTGCAGCACCGCTTTCTCCGTGTCCTGAAGCGCCACCGCCTGATCCCTGTACCTGTACCCAAATGTATCTAACACCCGATGTTTTTGTATAAGTTCCGCTAGAGGTAAAAACCACCATTCTAAATATTCCTGTAGGTGCAAATTCTAATGCTGAGTTCGCAGCATTTGCTGCTAGTACACGATATGCCGACCCTACTGCACTAGCTCCGGTGCCTCCTTTGTTGAAAGGTGTTGCTCCGGTTACCGCAGTTGATGTTAATACCACTGCGCCTGTTCCTAGTTCCGCCGATGTAATCGTGGTATTTGCTAATTTTGTATCTGCTATGGCAGACACATTAAAATCAGCACCTGTAAGAGATCCGGAAACGATAGCTGCGTCTGTTATGTTTTTTAAAGTTTGATAATTAAATGGCATCGTTTTCTCTTAATAATAATTGGTTACCACAACAATTCCAGGACGTCCGTCTGAACCTCTATGACCATGAAAATGTGCTCCAGCACCCCCTGTTCCTGGCGCAGTGTGACTCTGATGATTATGCGCGAAATTACCGCCCTGTGGGTGACTGCTAGGAGCGCCACCTCCAAAGTATGTATCAGCGCAGCTTTGTGCGCTTCTTGCATGATGGCTAAATCCGCTGCCCTGATGTATATTTACATTTCCGCCGGATCCTACTCCGCTAACTCCGCCTGAATGTTGATTTTGTCTATTAGCTCCATGACCACCACTAGCTGACAGGTAAGGACCAAAACTAGAACCCCCTGCATTACCGCCTGCACCGGAATAATAAGTTCCACCGCCACCACCATCAATGGTTATTGCCACTGAACTAATTCCAGTAACATCAAGATATCTTTCGCAGTATCCACCAGCAGCTCCTCCTTCGCCGTGTCCGCTGCCTCCACCGCCCGAGCCTTGCAATTGAACTTTAATATATCTAACGCCTGCTGGTCTAGTCCATGTGTTAGATCCTGTATATACTTGAATACTAGCAATTCCGTGATTTCCTGCTACGGGATTTGTTCCGTCGCTGAAAAATGCTCTATAAGATCCCGGTAATGTTCCTGTACCAAGACCTCCTTTTGACACTGGCAATATTCCGGTAACCGCAGTGGTGGTAGTATTAATAGCACTGGTAGCAAATTTGGTAGAATCTATTGATGATAATTCTAATTTTCCTGCAGTAACTGTGGTGTTAGCCAAATCTGCGGTATCGATACTGCCATCTAAAAAAGATGCTCCTGTTAGATTCTTCAAACTTTGATAATTGAAAGGCATTTTTAATCCTTAAATTGATTCAAGTAGCCATCCTCTGGTTGCATCATAATAAACCATTCTTATGGACGCTCCGTTTGTACTAATAGTCATGTCGTCTGCTGTTCGCATGATGTTATTTCCATTCCTTGCTACAGTACAATTATTAGTACCGAATGTTCCAGCAAGGTCTGTGATTTTAATAAAATCACCAATTACAGGTGCAGCAGGTAATGTTAAGGTAACTGCTCCCGCGGTGGTATTAACCCAGTATGATCTGTTAGATACAGCAACAGAACTTGAAGTTACAACTACTCTTTCGTAGTCGCCAACAACATGCCAAGCTGTGCCATTATAGATTTCTAATTGATTAGATGTTCTATTAAAAAATGTAACTCCTGGTGATGCTGCTACCGGACGGTCAGCGGTTGTCCCCATTACCATAATGGGAGTATTTGTATTTGCAATTCCGCTTGAAAGGATTCTTCCCATGATTTTATTCCTTATGTTGTTGAGGTTTCAATGCCCATAACCACAACCGACACGTTAGCGGTACTTGAACGAACTACAATAAGTTTTGCAGCATCTAGAACAAGTCCTGTTCTTTCTAGAACACCGTTCGCAGCAATAGTTGAATCATATTCAATATATTCGCTGTTTGTAGGTGTTGAAGAGGTTGCTACTGCTAGTCTAATTGTAATTGCTGACGCATTTCTGTTACACACGCTAACGGTAGCTACAGTAAATGTATCAGCCGGGCAAGTATAAACAGTGGTTAATGTGGTAGCTGATACATCTGCTGCCCCTAGTCTTCCTGTTGCCATAATTTATTTCTCCATGTTATATTTATGTAAGCATTAACGACATTGCTAAAGGTACACCCGTTACACCTGCTCTGAATTCAAAAGTAGCTTTCATCTGTATTGCTGAGGCTGTAACTGTGGTGATCTGATTACTAGCGATGTATATATTACCTGCTGTAACGCTATTTACGTTTAAGCTAGCACCGCCGCCACCAATTTGTGATGCAATGTAGGCTTTAATAGCTCTTTGTGTTGGAACCACGCTGTCGCTGTCTGCGGTGAAAAACGGATCTGTTGAAAACTCAGTAATACTTGCTGATCCGCCGCCGAGTGTAACTTCGCCAAGTGTAAGTTCTTGCAATCCCGCAATGTTAAATGCATCAGCATTTAATGTTGCAACACCAGTAGATTGTTCGATAGTAAACAGGTCACCAACTCTAAAATTACCGTCCTGGTCTGTTGATGTAAAGAACACACGTCCACCGTTCGCATCATAGGTTTCGTTGACCTGTAATGCTGGTTGTGTTGGTGTTCCAGGATAGTTGGTTTCTTCAAAATTTCCAGTTCCAATATCTAAGAAGTCATGTCCTGTTAAACGTACTTGGCTATAGCGAATTCTTGTGGTTACTGCATCTAAATGATTCGGTGTGCTGAACAATTTCATATCTGGAGATATTTGGAAAAATGCACGATAATCTCCGGGATATGTACCAAGTTGAGTTAATACCTGTACTAATTTAAATGTTTGGTCTGGTAAGTGTGCAAAAACCACGTTAGATCCTGCTGTTGGGAATTTTGTTAAACGTTTCACAGAAACAAATTGTCCGTCTTGGAAGAAATCTCCATATCCGTCACCGGTTAAGATTTCTGCGTCAGCAGCTACATATCCTGTACCCCTATTGATAAACGAAGGATTAGCCAATGCTCCGTTACCAATTCTAACATTAAATGGTGCTTCATAGATATTGTTAGGATCTGTTATAGTCATGCTAGGTGCAGATGTATAACTAGAACCTGGTTCTATCATTCTAATAGCAAAAATCTTTTCTTGCGCCACATACGCACGAGCTCTGGCTTTAGCACCAAGTATAAACGAACTGGCTACTGTAGATGCTGTGCTTCTTTGAACTGCTGCCCAAATTCCTGATTGATTAGGATTTCCAAAGATCACACTACTAAATCCATTAGCTGCGGTACTGGTGGTTCTCGAAGTCCATACGATACCGTCTTCAGAACTAGCTGCTTGCGTTGATTGGCTCACAGCTAAGAATACACCTTGACCGTATCTAACACCGGTATAAGCTGCAGATGGTACAGTGCTAGCAGTCCATGTATCGCCGTTTAAACTATAAGCTGCGGCTGTTCCGCTGGTGCTGGATACTGCAACAAATCGACTATTTCCCCAGGATACAGAACTCCAGTCGGTACTAGAAGGTAAAGATTTTGAAGTCCATGTCGCTCCACTATCTAAAGAAACTGCTGCTTGGTTGCCTCCGGAAGCAACAGCTACCCATATTCCTGCACCGTAAGCTATACCTGTCCATGTAGTACTAGCTGGTAGGGCACCACCAGCTAACCATGTTGCTCCACCGTCAGAACTGTATGCAGTAGCAGTGGATCCGCTACGAATCGCAACCCATAAACCATTTCCGTATGCGATCGCCGACCATGTACCAGATGTAGGCAATGCTGCACCTGCGGTCCATGTTATGCCACCATCTGTGGAATATGCGTTATTAGTACCTCCCGAACTGACTGCTACCATACTGTGAGCCACAGGAATCGCTGTACCAGTACCTGCTCCCACGGCTGTAGCAACAAAAATCTTACCTACTGTATTTTCTGTTGAACCAATAGCTGTAAATGCTGTGGTTCCTACTGTGAGTATTTGATAAGCTGTACCTACCACAAAAGATCCTGCAGTAACAACAGTTTTAATTTTCCCAGAAGCAACACTGGTCCAATTTGAAGTAGTTGGTAATGCCAGTAATCTTTCAGTCCAATTTATACCATCTGCGCTGGTATTAATGGTTCTTGTGCCTGATGATATCGCAACAAAGTTACCACCTGCTGCTGATCCTACAAAATCATATGTTTGTATAGCACCGGTTGTTCCATTTACGGAAGTGATTGTAATTGTGATATCGTTGGTGGTACTAGTACCGTTTAAACTGGTTCCTGGAATCGTAATAGTATCTAATCTCGTATATCCGGTTCCTGCAGTTTTTAATATCACTGCACCGTATTTGGTACCTTTTCTAACAATATCGAATGTTGCACCAGTTCCCGATCCGCTGGTAGAGCCGGACGTTCCTAGATATGTTTTAAACAAAGGAGCATAGCCAACGTCAGCATAGGTTAAACTAGTAGCTAGTGTTCTAGCTGTTGAACTATAGCTTGGTGCTGTAAATGTTATTCTAGGTTCAATAACGTAAGTAGTCGAAGCATCTGGTGCCACAATATTTGTTCCTGGGATTAGGTGATCCCATCCTGATGCACCGGTAGTTTCTTTAGTTATAGTAGCTACTTTTGTACCTGCGTTGTATGTTGCGATGACACCAAATTGTCCAACTCCTGCACCGCCTGTTAGATAAATTTTCATTCCTACATAAGCAGAAGAAATTTCCTGATCAGTGGCTGCTATGGTGATCTGTGTAGTTGTACCTCCTTGTGCAGTATTTGCATTTGATACATATCCAAAACCACCAAAGTTGCCGTCGGCTTCTGGAGCTGTTGTGCTGTCATCTACATTATCTAATAATCTAACTTGAAATACTGCGCCATCACGGAATTCGTCTTGTTCTACACTAGCGCCAGTTCCTGCTCCTGCGATGGTCCATGTTACATCAGTATAGTCAGATCCTGCATTTTCAAATTCTAATTGATATATATCATCAGCACTATCTGTGAATACAGATCCTACAGTGGCCACAAAGTTTCTGTTGTCAACAACTCCTGTTCCAATGGTTTCAGTTGCATCAAATCCTTCTGCTACAGAACCAAAATCTCCGTAGGAGTTATTACCGTTAGTGGCACGTATACGTCCGCCTGCTTCAGCAAGATAACCTATGTGTGCATAGTAGGTAAACACTGAAACCAACTCAGCACGACCGTTGTTGGTAATCCAAGCGCCGATACCATCTGATATGACCTGTGTGAAGTCGTTGGAAACGATAGAATCATTGCCGCCCGCATGTAATGCTCCGTCAATCTTCTGTCCAACAGCCGCTGTACCAAATGTTGTTACGTTTTGTACATAAGGGGAACGAGCGATAATCCAAGTACGGAAATCATCTGGACCCCAACCTGGGTCAAGAGATACGTATGCACCTGCAGATACTCTAGAAGTTCCGTAATCGTTGGGTGCTAGAAGATCTCCTGTTAGGCCTTCTAACGTTTGATTACGAATACCAGTACCATTTCTAACATAGTACATATCTTCTTCAAGGCTGCCAGTTACTGCATTAGAATAATATCTTGCTGCAAATCTTGATTTATAATTTCCAGGATACATTAAATCCCATTTTAATGCGTCAATATATGTGTTAACATCTCTTTCACAAGATAATGTATCGTAATACAACGAAACAGTCATCGATCCAGATGCATCAGCTGTAATATCAAAGGCAGTGTTGCTGTCTCTAGTCGTAGAAATCATAAATGTTGTAGAACTTACTACATTTTGAATGTAATATGTAGTTCCGGTTGAAATTCCACCAAATACTGTACCTGTGAATCTCACAGCAGCATTGCGTTGCATCCAGCTTGTGTCAGCACAGGTGAAAAGATCTGTTGCAGCAGTGGCTGTGGTAACTGATGTAGTGTATGTGGCAGAACTGTATGCTGTGATTTCAGAAACAATAAAATCTCTATTTCTTTCAAGTTGCAATCTAGCATAATCTGCAGCTCTTTTATCAGTTTGGCAGATTGATCCTTCGTTGGTTGCGCCGTAAACAATATCGTCTAGTAATGTCATTAATGTAGAGATTCTAGATTGTGCTGTAGCATTACCTCCAACATTGGCTGCTGCTTGTGTAGCAACATAACTAAATGCTGCTCGTGTTGCAGTTTTCTGCCCGCCATCGAATACATCGCTAGCCGAAGCACGTAGATAAGAATATGCAGCATTGGTTGTTTGAACTGTTGAATTAAACATAAAGTCAAACATCACGGCTTCAAGAATTAATCTTACATCGCGCTCACATTTAGTTGAATTATAAACTAATGTTGGATAATTTGTTGTGATAAACGATGTGGTGTTTGTAACAATAGTTTCTTGTGCAGCATCTAATGTTTGTGCTGCTGTAATCAACGCTGTAGTCGATGTTACACCGTTGGTTGATGTTGGTTGATCAATTACTTCGAGATCAATATCCAATCCTGTACCATTGGTAAATGAAGCTAGTGTTGCACCACCATATGTAGCTGCTAACGAGAATGTGTTAGTAGCAACAGCAGATACCCAATATTTCACCCCAGCAGTTAAACCGTTAGCTGTGATTCTTGGAATAACAGCATCACCTACACTCATTCCATGCAATGCAGAAGTAAATGTGTTGTTGGTAGCGATTGTAGTAACATTAATTTGTGGGGTAGATCCTGTTGTTGAGTCACCTGAAATAATATTTGTGATGATATCAATGCCTGCGCCTACGAATGAACTAGCTAGATTACCAGTTGTTAGATTTACAGAATCTGTCCATTGAGTGGCTGTATTCCCTGTGGTTTTAGTTACTGTGGTATTTGCTACAATGTCTTGCATTACAGTTTTTAGTCGACCATAAGATGCTACAGTGGCAGCAATTTCAGTGCTGTCGATCATTAAAGTAGTACTGGCATTGCCGTCGAAGTATGCTAGACCTGCATTGAGAATCTGACTGCGACCGCCGTAGGTTAAATCATAGATCATTGCATCAACAATGTAACCAACATCTCGTTTACATTTGGTCTTGGAATATTTTACCTCAGGATAATTTTCGGTAATATACGCAACAATTTCAGCCTTTAAGAATTCTTTGTTTTCTTTCAGCAGTGTTCTAGCATCTCCGTAACCAATCAAATAGGATGTATTGTATCCTGTTGGGTTAGTAATTACAGGCAGTGCTGCGGCTGAAGTACCGTAGTCAATTCTTTGTTTCATCACACGAACTAATTGTTCAACTGTGTTTTCTTCCACAGAGCTAGCATACGGGAATGCTTGACTTTGGGCTGTTGTATTTCCAGAACTTGGAGTTACTGTAGTTCCTAATACAATATTACCAACAATATTTTCTAATCTTGTTAGTGCACCTAAGGAATATTTTACATCATCTCTACTAATTAAACTACCTGCAGGCCCTGCATTTGATGAACGAACTTCGTCGCCCAATAAGCAAGTTTCTGCTGGGACAATAATAGGTAACGTTTCACGATAACGACCGGATTTAATGTTAATTAGACTATTAGGAACAGCTCGTTCTGGAATATCGCCGCTGTCTAATGTTGTTAATGCTGTGACAATAATATCTAATAAACTTGTAGCAGTTTCTGTTGTTCCGGTTTCGGCAGCATCGGCTACGTCTGTTACGAAATATTGTGCTACTATTGTACTCGAATCGTCTAATACTGTTTGATAGCTGGTCGAAGGTGCAGTATTGGCCAGCACTGAAGTTACTAACTCTTTCATGTACTCGTAGGCAGCCACTCCTTCTTCTTTTTCTGTTGCTAATGTCGCATAAGGTTGGTCTTCTTCTGCAGCCGAGAATGGACCTTCGTCTAATACTCCTAACAAACTTTGAGCAGCGGCTCGAATCTTTAAATTACCGCCGTGACCTAGATCCCAAATTAGCCTGTCAACGATGAAACCAACATCTCGTTCGCATTTATATTCATCATAGTCGAATACTAAATCTATGCTCAATCCTGTACCGTTAACAAAAGTTGAGATCGCTGGACCGTTTAGTGTTGAAGATACTCTAAAAGCTGTAGTAGTTAGTCCTGCTGAAATTACATAGTAATCAGTTTCTGCAACCACCCCATTGGATGTTGTTTTAGCTCTCAATGTTCTACCTGCTACTAATCCGTGATTGCCGGAAGTATTTAAGGTATTAGTAGAAGTTATAGAATCTACTGTAACTTTACTAAACGGTGTTATGTTATTATCAATCTGATAGCGGATCCATGTGCTGACTTCTCGCTGAATAAATGCGCGATTAAGTTCTAATAAATGCTGTGCATTAGGATTTCTAGGACCTTTTTCAACCTGTTCACAGGCATAACGAATAGTTTTCCAAGGTTTGTCTAAGGTTCCGCCGTGATTTGGGAATGGGTGATCAGTTCCGCTAGGAGCAACATAGTAAACATGTTCAATTCTTCCTAGTGTTCTCCATTCAGGATCAACTCCGTTTGATACTAAAACTTGACCTTCAATACCAATAGGCAATCTAGTCGGACCTGCACCGCCAAAATATACCAAGTCTCCGCGAGTGTTAAGAATTTCTACTTCACTACCTAGAGATAATGCGTTCCAGTAAGTTCCAGTAGCATCAACATCTGGTCTGCTAAACGGTTGTCCACCACCAGCAGCCCCTACTGTGGATCCATCGTCTGCTTCTGAGCGATGTGCCAGTACGCAGATATATGCATTTGATCCATATCTAACAGCATCACCTAATCGATATTCGGTGTCGTCTGTCCAAACACCTTGCCATCTAATACCAGAATTTAATTTAGACCAGTATGTGGCATTAGGAGGTTCTGCAGAAACAGTAGCTGTCATTGATCCTGCGGCATCGGCTGTAATATTAAAAGTTGTGCCGCCCGATGTTGTACTAATTGTGATATATCCTGCTGCTACGGTTTTAACATAATATCTAGCATCAGTAAACACATTACCAAATGTGGTTCCTGTGAATCTCACAGTCATACCAACAACAATTCCTGTAGTATCTGCGATAGTGAATCTGTCAGTGGCTGCGGTTACTGCGGTGACTGTGTAAGTATTTGATGGTGAATCTCCCGCCGCTAGATAAGTGTATCCACCATAACTAACAACTTCTCCAATTTTATAAGATGTAGTGTTAGCCCAATCCGATTGAAATCTTAGACCCTCTGAAAATAAATCCCAATCAGTGGTTACTGTAACTGGGTTTGAACCAACATTTATAGTTTTAGCTACGTATTGGTTACCACCGTAGCGAACAATATCGCCATGTTGATATAATGTAGATATATTCCATGTATCTTCAAATTCTACACCCTCAACGAACTGACTCCAATATCCTGATCCTAAGTCTGTATTAAATGCTGGAGCAGCAGCATGTGCAACGGTACAGATCCAAAGACCAGCACCATATTTTACTACATCGTTTAATTTATAACGAGTAGAGGTAACCCACAATCCTTTATATGCTAGCCCTGGATTAAAATCATCCCAATATGCTTGATTTCCTTCAAGTCCTGTGGCTGTTGTTGATGCAGATGTGTGAGCAAAATTACATACGTAAGTATATCCGCCGTATCTTACTAAATCATTTACTTTGTATCGAGTTGAAACAGACCAATTGCCTTTCCAGTCAAGTCCTTCAGCAAAAAGTGTCCATTTTGATTGATCAGCTTCTAATCCGAGAGTCGCTGTAGCAGCTGATGTATGGCTGTCATTACAGACATATAATAATCCGCCATATTTTACAATATCGTTGAGCTTGTAAAATGTAGCAGTAGTCCAATCGCCTTTCCATTCTTGACCATCGCTCATCTGGTTCCATTTAGAAGGACTATACTCTAGGTCAGTATTAAAATCCGCTGCCGATGTGTGACCGACCACACAGATATATGTGCGACCACCGTATCTTACTACGTCGTCAACATAGTAGGTCGTACTGCTCGACCATGCGTTTTTCCATACAAATTTTATTCTACCAAGTTTAAACTCTGCCATTTTCCACTCCGAAATTTATGAAGCACTTATATTTATTCATTGCTATCCTCTGTCCTTAAACGATTTAATAAACAAGATTTGAGCTAACCAACTTCCACGCATTCCTGCAGGACGACCGTAAGTTCCTATTCCTGCAAAATTTGCCACCACTGGTATTAAATTAGACAGCGATGCAGTGTTACCAATAAGGTTTGGTCCGACTCTTACAGTACCAGCAATAAAGCTAGCAGTCAGCAAATCGGCGCCCCCAACGTTTAATCTATTTTGTAAATATGCCTTAATAGCTCTTTGTGTTGGGACTATGTTGTTTGAATCAGCGGTAAACAAAGGATCTGTTGAAAATTCTCGAATCACAGCTCCTGAACCACCTAATCGAACTCCTCCTAGTGCTAACTCTGTAAGACCTTCGAGGTCAAAGAAATCTGCACTGATGGTAACAACACCGGTTGCTTGTTCAACCGCAAATAATTCACCTGCTCTAAAATTACCGTCCTGATCTGTTGATGTGTAAAAAACACGTCCGCCATTTATTTCAACTACTTCGTTTTCAGGAGAAGTAAAGAACGGTTGACCGCTGGTATATATTTCAGGATAGTTGGTTTCGACGAAATTGCCTGCACCCACATCTAAGAAATCATGACCTGTGATTCGAACCTGGCTATATCTTTCTCTAATTTCGCAGGAAGAACCGTGTTCTAGATCGTAGTCATAATCTAAATATGGACTAACCCTAAACGTGGCAGTATATGTTCCATTGGGGTCTTGTGTTTCCACTTCAATAGTAGTAACTGTAAAAAAGTTTGATTCTCCTCGGAATCTAAACTGTGTTCCCGGACCAGGCAATACGCTGATATTATCTACGGTTACAAATTTTCCACTAGGAATAACATCTGCATAGCCGTCACCAGAGATTGTTACTCTAGTACTACTAGTTCTATATGCTGATCCTCTATTCAACCAACTAGGTTGTGCCAACACTTTATCTCCAAGTCTTGGATTAATATAAGCTTCTGATGTATTATTGGGATCAACTATTGTATAAGTTGGCTTATCGTCATATCCGCTACCTGGTTCCCATAATCTTATGCTGCTTATTCTTCCGGAATTCACAATTACGCGGCCCAACGCTCTAGCCCCTGTTAATACTTTGCATCCTGTCGCACTAGCATCTTCCGATAACAGTACCCAGATTGGTTTATTATTAGAAATTGTACTATCGTCTGTGCTAACATCGGGATTTCCAAAAGCCAATGCTGCCCAATTCGCACTTCGTGATAATGTTCTAGCGGTCCAATGTATTCCGTCATACGATGTGGCTGCGAAATTTGTAGGACTTGCAGTAGGATCTCCGCCGATATCTCTGGCACCTGTGTTTCCAACGGCAAAAAATACACCCTGACCGTATCTTATTTTTCTCCAGTAGTGCGCTGTAGATCCATCTTGAGATATCATAGTAGCCGGTAACCAGTTTGTGCCATCGAAACTGTATCCTACTTGTCCGGTGCTGCTTACTGCTACAAATCTTTGATTACCGTAGGCTACTGATTGCCAATCAAGGGCTGACGAATCTTCAGATACATCCATTAGCGTTGGCGCCCAGGTTAATACACCGTTAGCATAGGTACCAACAGCAGCAGTATTTCCTGTATTGGCAATAGCTACGAATCGATTTTTTCCAAAAGTTATATCGACCCATTGATTTAGCGTACTATCACCGAAACCAGGAATCGTTGTATTGGTCCAGGTTGTACCGTCTAAACTAAAAGCGCCAACGTTAGAGTCTTCAGCCACAGCAACAAATATACCATTACCGTAGGCTACTCCACTCCAATTTTTTATTCCAGGCATTGATCTAGCAGTCCAGGTAACACCATTTGTGCTACTGGCAGCACTACTACTGTTATATTGTATTGCTACAAATGTATTTTCACCTGCTGCAAGATTATACCAATCTCCAGAAGTCGGTAAAGTGAACGAAGTCCAATTGGTGCCATCTCCGGAATATTTTCCTGTATTACCGGAAGCTGGTGTTGCTACAAATCTTCCGCTGGCCGCTACACCGGTATATTCGAAACTTGTTATAGAATTTGTACTATCATCAGAAATAGATTTTACAGTTATTGTTATGTCGTTTTCTATTGATGCACCGCCAAGCAATACACCGTCAATAGTTAATGTCTGTTCGTCGGCATAGCCCGCACCGCCAGAAACTAGAGTAACTGTATAAGTTCTTCCTGATTTAATAACATTAAAATATGCCTGTGATGGAACGACATCTATGGTTGTGCCCGAACCAAGGTCGGCCGCGATTGCTGTAAATGTTCCAGCAGTTTCTCCGTAGACAATTCCAGCATACACCTGATTTGTTACAAGATTAGTATCGGAAACAATATATGGCGGTGCTGCTACTATGAGCCTTGGCTCAAATCTATAAACTGCTGAAGTGGTCAGTGCGTTTAAAATTGGAGTTCCAGGCACAACATGATCCCATCCTGGTTCTCCGGTAGTTTCTTTGTAGACCTGAACTACTTTAGATAATGCATTATAAGCACCAACATACCCATATTGTCCTGTTCCATCACCACTAGTTATGATAACTCGTAAACCTAAAAGTTCTGCTTCGGTATTTTCGTTGCTGGTTGCAATAGTTAAAGTGGTGGTTGTTCCAGACTGTGCATTGTTACCTATCAAAGAGTAACCACCACCGCCTGGTGTAATTCCAGGAGTGCTAGGATTATTTCTTACTTGAAATTGAAAAACAGCATTGTCTCTAAATTCTTCTTGTACTACACTGGCGCCGCTACCTGAACCTAAAACACTATATGTTGCTGTGGTATAATTTTCACCTGCGTTGTTGAATTCAAATATTAAAATTTCATCGTTGGCTTCACCTGCCAGTGCTGATTCTACCGATGCTTGGGTTAATCGATTATTAACAAATCCTATTGCAGCAGTTTCTGTAGGATCGTTTCCGTCTGCTAGTGCACCGTATTCACCATAAGAACTGTTTCCGTTGGTAGCACGAATTTTTCCTCCTCCTACTGCATACATACCAATGTGACAATAATACGTAAACACAGAAACCAACTCAGCACGACCATTGTTTGATACCCATGCACCGATACCATCTGATATAACTTGGGTGAAATCATTGGAAACAATAGATTTATTTCCACCGTTATGAAGTGCTCCGTCAATTTTTTGTCCGATCGCCCCGGTGCCAAATGTTGTTACGTTTTGTACGTAGCAAGATCTAGTTGTGATCCAAGTGCGTTCGTCGTTAGGACCCCAACCTGGGTCTAAAGATACAAATGCGCCACCTGTTGGTGTATTATAGAGATTTGGAGGAACCGGATTAGGAAGAGTTCCTACCAATCCTTTGAGAGTCATATTTCTAATGCCAGTTGCATTTCTAACATAGAACATGTCTTCGCCTTCAGATCCTAATACTGCATTTTTATAATATCTTGCAGCCATTATAGATTTATAGTTTCCGTCATAACGCAGATCATAAATCCATGCATCAATGTATCTATGAACATCTCTTATACATTTTTCTGGATCAAATTGATAGGATGGATATGTTGCCTGCATATAGGCTACCGCTTCAGCAGCAAAGAAATTTCTGTTATAGTCTAAATAAATCGCAGCATCCAAGTATCCCTGTTCGGTATGTAGATTATTACTACCTGCAACTGTTGGTTCCATACCAGTTGAATTTATATAAAAATTAATGTAGTCTATTATTTGAGAAATTAATACCTGTACGGTTGAGCTAGCAGAAGAAGACGGGGTCACAGTTCTGAATAATTCTGTTCCTGTTAACGGAGAAAACTGAGGAGGATCAAATGACACTTCGATACCGTTTACTGGATCTTCACTATTTCCAACAGATTTAGGCGGACTAACTGTTGCTCCGGTAAGCACAGAATAGATCATAGAAGATATTCTATTAAGCACAGCAATGGTGTAGGTACTATCAAGCGCCAACGATTCAATTGCTGGCATTGGTTTAACTGTTACAGACCTTAATTCGTCTCCTCTTACTGCTGTTCCTTCTGGAACAATGATTGGTAATATTTCTAGATATTCTCCAGCGGCAACTTTAATAGTGTGCCTATATGAATTTATAGGTCCGAGATTTTCAATGTACTCGCAGGCATAACGAATTGTTCTAAAAGGTTTAAAAGGACTGAATCCTCGTTGCAGATCAGTTTTATCGTCGGAAGCAACGGCATCGTCTGAGCTAACATAGATTACTTTTTCTATTTCGCCCCATTGATTATATTCCAAACTACCTTCAATATTAGGCATCAACAGTTCACCGTCGATGTCTGATATTCTAACTGATGTTGTTCCTATGGTACTGGTATCGCCTGCGAGTGTTCTAGAAAAATCGTAGGTTAGTAAATCTCCTCGAGTATCCATAGCCACATTTGGGCCTGCCAATAACACCAAATCCCAATAAAAGTATCCAGATCCGTTGTCGCCTGGATAATTTTCTTCGCTGGCTGTGTGAGCAAAATTACAGTTATAGATACTACCTGCAAAATTTACTAAATCTCCGATAAGGTATGACGTGCCAACAACCCAATTACTTCTAAAGTTATTACCGGCAATCAATAATTCCCAGTTGCTGCTATCAATGTAATCTAAAGAACTAAGGTCGTCGCTGGAGTCTGTTATTGCAACATAGGTATATCCGCCTCTTCTGACAATATCCCCGGTCTTATAAGTTTCGGTTGAAGACCAGTCTCCCTTAAGAGTTATACCCTTGGAGATAATTGACCAATCGGTGTTAACCGGCTGATATATTGAAGTATCTGGTGAACTATTATAGTTGTTGTTGTTTGCACGATAAATGTATCCGCCGTGTTTGACAAAATCGCCAACAGCGTAGTAGGTTGTTGCGTTCCATTCGTCATTAAAACTGAATCCGAAAAATTCTACGTCAAAATTTCCGCTAGTAATTGATGCCCCGGTAGTATGGCCCGAATTACATCTTAGTATACTGCCGCCGTATTTTACTAAATCATTTGGTTTATATCTAGTTCCAGAAGCAGTCCAGTCGCCTTTATACTCAACGTTTGAATGTACTATTGCCCATTTAGAAGAATCGTTTTCTAATCCTTGACTTTCTGTACCTGCTGTATGTTCAGTGGTACAGCGATAAACGATACCGCCATATTTTACAAGATCACCGATACCATACCTAGTGCCGTTGACCCATTCGTTGGTCCAGTTATACAATGAGGTATACACTGTCCATTTAGTATCATTCGCTGCAAATGTGACATCAGATGTGTGACTGATAACGCAGAGATATATCACACCTCCGTATAATACTGTATCTCCTGGATTATACAGTGTTGGTGTAGACCATGCTCCTCTAAATTGATAACCGTCGGACATTTTTGTCCATGCTGGCTGCGGTTCAGTTCCTACTGTGTATGCGAGATCTGCTGCAAACGTTGAAGAAGTGTGCTGTCTTAAACATACCCATGTTGATCCGCCATATCTCAACACATCGTCTCTGTTATAAGCGGTGGCGGTATTCCATGCACCTTTCCAAGTATATCTTAATCTACTGATCTTAAAATCTGCCATGTTTTATTCCATTAACCGTTTGAAGATACACCAGT
>JACCDP010522836.1_pt1 | contig 31235 bp, 34 predicted proteins | sample 7445841 | NCBI WGS metagenome assembly JACCDP01 (sample SAMN15323441, study PRJNA562643) | freshwater metagenome | isolation source: river surface water | place: USA:Blue River Watershed | collected 2017-08-17 | reverse complement strand
TGTGCATATTACATATACATTTATGAATAGATCATCATTTGACTGGCACCTACTACCATCTTTTATTGCGACCCTAGACCACCTAACGTTGGTCAAAGCGGCCAAACAATTAGGGCTGAGCCAGCCTACGCTAGGTAGACATCTCTTAGAGCTTGAAGAACAATTAGGCGTCGTTCTGTTCGAGCGCACTGGGCGCGGCTTAGTGCCTACGCCACAAGCGCAGCAACTTGCCGTGCATGTGCGTGAAATGGATAGTCAAGCCTCATCAATATATCGCCTAGCTAAAAGTAAGAAACAAGATCTTAAAGGGCGTGTACGGATTACTGCCAGTCAAACGGTGGCTTGCTTACTGCTTCCTGCCATCTTGGAAAGAATGCAAGATGCATTTCCTGAGATTGATGTTGATTTAGTGTCTAGCAATAGCGTGAGCAATTTGTTACTTCGGGAGGCAGATATTGCCTTACGGATGGTGCGCCCCAATCAAACCTCATTGATAACTAAAAAAATTGCACTGATTCAAATAGTGGCATGCGCGCATTCCAGTTATCTTAAAAAGCATGGTAACCCTTTGGCCATGGCTGATTTATTGAATCACCGAATGATTGGTTCTGATACCTTTGCTGAAATTGAAACGCAGGCCAAATCTTTGGGCATTGATCCATTAAAACTTAACTTCAGCTTGCGAAGCGATGACTACATGGCGCAATGGTCTGCTATCAAAGCTGGATTGGGTATTGGCTTCACAGCTGACTATGTTGCAGCTAAAGATCCTGAAGTGCAGCTTTTATTGCCTAAATTAAAACTTCCCATCCTACCCATGTGGCTCACTGTTCACCGAGAAATTAGAAACAACGGCCTCATACGAGCTGTGTACGATTTCTTGGCCAAAGAAGTCCCAAATGGACTTAACGAACACGCTTAAGATTTGACAAAAGCGTCTACTGACGCGAAGTAAATCGGATTATGGGTCTGAGCCTGAGAGGGATTTGCAGGAGGCTGACTGGACTTGGAACTTGGGTTCTCTGGGGATGGGGACTTCTTGGGCGGCGGTGGCTTGGGGGAGGGAATGGGTGCTCACTGACCAAGCGCCATCAAGCTATTTGATCCTCGGCAAGATGGTTGATATGAAGTCGGTTCAGATCGCACTATTGCAGGATGGCTGAGGTTGTCCTGTCAAAGGAGTCCAACAAACAACATTTCTTGCGCTCCAAGTTGACATGGGAGAGCAATATTCATCAGCTGAATTTGTTGTATTCAGGAAATCACGTATGCCAACAGCCATTGCAATCCTAAACTGCCATGGCATTGAAGACATTGCATCAATACATACCAACTGATGGGCACACGAATGAATACGACAGAAATTGAACAGGCGCCAGACCATTTTGATGTCTCAAACGCCATTGACAAGGGGCAATTGACCAATCTTCAGCGATGGACCTACGTATTGGCGTCATTGGCCATCATCATTGACGGGTTTGACGGACAGATGATTGGCTATGCCATTCCACAGATCATGAATGAGTGGGGCACCACGCGCGCAGCATTTGCCATGGCAGTGGCCAGTGGGCTGGCTGGCATGGCCATTGGCAGTTTGAGTGCGGGCGTATTGGCCGATAAATTCGGACGAAAACCTGTATTGATAGGCAGCATTTTGCTTTTCGGTACTTCCACCATGCTGATAGGTTTTGCCACAGACGTGCCCAGTATTGCGTTGATTCGATTTTTTGCTGGACTGGGTATTGGCGCAGCCTTGCCAGCCGCAACCACATTGACAGCGGAATACATTCCATTTCGTTTGCGAACAATGGCTGTCACAACTGCTATTGTTTGTTACCCCGCAGGCGGCATGTTGGCGGGGTTGGCTGCCGCCCATATTTTGCCAATACATGGTTGGCGTGCGTTCTTCTATGTAGGTGGAGCGATTGCAATTGGTTTCGCATTCTTTTTGGTATTCACTTTGCGCGAATCGCCTAAATATTTGTCGCGTCAATCCTCTCGATGGGAAGAATTGCGTGCATTGATGCAGCGCATGTCGCATGACGTGTCTGAGGTGCGTCAATTCACTGACGGTCTGACCTCCATCGTCAAGCGTGGTCAGATTGCAGAATTGTTTCGAGCAGGCAGAGCGTCAGATACCTCATGGTTATGGTTGGCCTTTTTCATGATTCAACTCTCCATCTACTCAGCTTACAGTTGGTTGCCCACCATGTTGACGACCGAAGGACTGTCACCGGCTTTGTCGGGCATGGGTTTAACAGCCTATAACTTTGGTGGAATTTTTGGTGCTGTACTTTGTGCGGCGGCCATCAATCGTTTTGGTTCTCGTTACCCAATGGTATTTTGGGCCGCCATGTCAGCCGTGACAGCCTTCGGCTTGAAGATCGTGAATCTCCAAGCTTCGCCTGAGACTTTCTTGTGGGGCTTGGGCTTGCATGGTTTGTTTGTCACTGCATTGCAATGCGCCATGTTTGCCTTGTGTGCACACATTTACCCGACTGAAATTCGAACCACAGGGGCTGCAACTGCCATGGCATTTGGCAGAGTGGGTGCGTTTGTCAGTGCATTTGCAGGTGCCGCGATGATCACTGCGGGTGGCTCTGGTGCCTATTTGAATTTACTGGGTGGCTCAATGGTTGTTTCCATGCTGGGCCTGGCCATGTTGCGCAGCCACATAGGTCCGAAGCATTGAAGCTATCTCAAGGCCCTGTTTCTCACAGTGTTCTGCTTGGTTGATGGTGTTCGTTTCAACCGAAGTTATTTCATCAGAGCTGAGATTGTTCATTTATAAGACATTGGCGAGTGACCACCCTCTATGTTGTGATTTTTAGAAAAAAACCGCAACCATAAATAACCAACAGTACCAGCGGTTAATGAAGCAAACAATATCGCAATCTTAGATGCCGTGACCATTTCACTGTTTCCAACATAAGCGAGATTGGTAATGAAAATCGACATGGTGAATCCAATACCAGCCAACAGTCCGGCACCCAGAACATGTTTCCAGTTCATATCCTCTGGAAGTTGGCACAGTCCAAGCATGACAACAATGAAAGTGACCAAGGCTATCCCCAGCGGCTTACCAATGACCAAGCCAGCCAAAATACCCAGACTGTTTGTTGTGCTGAGGTTATCGGACCAATTGGAGTCAAAAACAATGCCAGTATTTGCAAGCGCAAAGATGGGCAATATCAGGTAAGCAACAGGCTTGTGAAGAAAATGCTCTAACTGATGCGAGGGTGATTCGTCGTCGTCTTGCTTGCTGGAATACGGAATGGCAAAGGCAAGCATCACGCCAGCTATGGTTGCATGCACACCTGATTTCAACATCAAGAACCACATGATGGCGCCCCCAATTAAATACGGAAGCAGTGTGACCACACGAAGTGATCTGTTCATCATGACCATGAGTCCAAACAAGCACAAGGCAGCTGCAAGATACATTGTTGATATTTCGGCTGTGTAGAAAACCGCAATCACAATGATTGCGCCAAGATCATCGATCACAGCCAGTGCAGTGAGGAAAATCTTCAGCGAAACTGGCGCTCTGCTGCCCAGTAATGCCAAAATGCCCAGGGCAAAAGCAATGTCTGTTGCCATGGGAATGCCCATGCCAATCTGTGTGGGTGTGTCCTTGTTCAAAGACAAATGGATAAGCGCAGGAACGGCAATACCACCCACAGCCGCGAAAAAAGGCAATAAGGCTTTTTTGAAATCTGACAGCTCTCCGCTGTATAGCTCTCGCTCCAACTCTAGTCCGATAAACAAGAAAAACACCGCCATCAAGCCATCATTGACCCAGTGTTCAATGCTAAGACCCAGTATTTCAATATGCCAAAAAGCTAGGTATTTTTCGCCCCAAATCGAATTGGCAATCGACATCGAAACCAACGTGCAAACAAGAATCAGTATCCCGCTTGATTTTTCAGAATTAAAGAAAGCATTGAAGGTTAGAGATAAAGGAATTCGATCTTTGGGCATGCAGTAAACCTCGGCGATTTCACTTTGATGCTAACAGCAGAAGCTCGCAGATCATTTTGAATAAACCAACTTGTAACTCAACAATTCAGGCATTTCAAAAGTTGTACGGCTGAGTCCAATAATGGTTTGGCAGTGAAACGCCTGTTTAACCAAAACCATGGCAGCAGTTCAGATCAAACAGCAGGGTCAGTCGAAGCTCGGTTACCTGGACGTTTGAGTAAGGTGGGCTACACAAAAGATGCAACAAAGGTGTCAAATTTCAAAAAAATGCGCCATGAAAAAAAGCAATGCTAAAGAATTTTTGATTCAACATGCTTTGCAAATCGATTCAATATAGCTTGCCATCCTTCTCTTTGCTGTTCAATCGAATGCTCAGACTCTGGTGTAAAAGAAATGCGTACGTTTACCCCTTCAATGCTTGGCGTAAATTGTATGGAAGCAGTTCGATCACCAAATGCATATTCAATCAGTTCGTGCAGAACAATCTTCGTGTAAGTGCCCGAGAAATCAAAACCAAAGCTGCCATCTTTCGCTTCCATACGAGATGAAAAAATGCCGCCAACTCGCAAATCTACATGGGACACCGTGGTGTGCCAATCATCAGATGCAGCATTCCATTGCTTGATATCTTCCGGTTGGGTGTAAGAGGCCCAAACCATTTCGATAGGAGCTTTGACAGTGGCGTTGACAATGATGTTCATAGATGGAGTGGATCACATAAAGCTTTTTCAAATTCTACATACACGCAAATTTTCAGCCATTAAAAAATCCATGTGCGATGTATTTGTTTACCTTTGAAAAGACAGCTCAAACTCATTGAGATGTATTCTCCATGGTCAATTCATCTAAAAAAAGAATGGCACCTGCAGATGCATAGTCATTGGCATTTGCCGTACAGAAGTTGTCAACATAGACAACCACTGTATCAAGCGACTTAAGCTGATTGAATTTATCAACGCGTGGCTTCTTTCGTGACACGTTGGTTAAGTTCAGTGGCACAAGGTAAGCATTGAGCCAAGTTATTTTGTCGGTAAGACGCAATTTTTGCCAATCCGTGCAACTAGGATTTCCGAACAAGTGTTGGCTGTTTACAGTGAGCGGAAACAGGCTTAGCAAAAAGCATAAACTGACGATGTAGCGTAGTGACATGAAAATATAAATGAATTTAATGCATCATATCCTGAGAGCCAACTTGACATGGCAGTCTCTGTGTGGGACTTCGAAAATTTTGGTCAGTTATGGGTTGTTCATGCTTGTCGCATGCGTATGTACTTTAATGTGGTCATTGAGTGATGACAGGTTAATACGAGAAGTCGGTGTTTGGGTCAAGCCCATGAAATTCATGGTTGCCACATCCTTGTTTGCTTTGACGACGGTATGGATTCTTAAGGTTGCAAATTCAAATGTTGAGCATACAAAAGCATATGTCTGGATAGTTGCATTATTGGTGTCAACCTCGTTGTTTGAGGTGATTTACATCAGTTACCAAGCTTCGCAGGCATCTGCATCGCACTACAACGTCAGTGACCCGTTTCATGCATTCATGTTTGGTTTAATGGGTTTGGCTGCTGTGGGTTTAACTTTTACTCAAGCATGGCTGGCGTGGGAAATTTGGAAAGAGCAAAGCAGTGAAATCATGCCAGTTGAGACGCTCGGCGTGGTTCTTGGGCTTGTATTGACCTTTGTCCTCTCAACCATCAGCGGTTTCATGCTGGGGGGCAATCAACCGCCCGCAGGACAAGGTTTACCTGTTGTTGGCTGGCATGGGTTCAAGGACATTCGGCCTTCACATTTTTTGGGTGTACATGCGCAGCAGTTGATACCACTGTGGGGGCTGATCGCCGTGAATGTCATGGGTTCCTTTGCCAAGATGGGATTGCTTGTCGGTGCATCTGTTTATGTTTTGCTCTGGGCTGTATCCATCTGGCACAGCATTTAGACAGGCTTTTCAAGCAGTGATGGTTCAATCTCCCATCGAAAGTTTTGTAATTTCAGCGCATATAGGGACGCCACCAATGATTGACCTTGGGTACCGTGCCGACTGTGTAGACCTCTCCCATCATGGGCGTTGCCAGCACTGTTCCGCGTTGTTGAGCGACAGCGGTCACGCGCTCAAGCGGCTCATGCCAAGGGTGAAGCGCCAAGTCAAAAGTACTGTTGTGGACCGGCATCATCACTCTGGCTTGTAAATCAATATGCGCTTGAACGCTTTGTTCGGGTGTCATGTGTATCCCTGCCCACATCTTGTCCCAAGCACCAGATTCAATCAAGGCTAAATCAAAAGGACCGTGTTTTTCACCTGTCCTCTTGAACCCATCAAAGTAACCTGAGTCTGAACTGAAATACAACTTGGTCAAGTGCTCATCTGATTGACTTTCAATTACCCAAGAGGCCCAGAGTGTGGTGTTTCTATCAAACAGGCCTCGACCAGAGAAGTGCTGAGCAGGTTGTGCGGTGATGTTCACGTTGCTAAATCGAATGGATTGATGCCAGTCCAGCTCAGTGATTTTTTCAGCAGGAACACCAAAACCCTGAAGTCTTTTACCCACGCCCAAAGTGGTCACAAACTGTTTGACTTTCGGGTGTATGCGTTCAATGGTGGCGGCATCAAGGTGGTCATAATGGTCATGCGAAATCAGCAAGCCATCCATCATCGGCATGGTATTGACATCGATGGGTACAGGATGAAAGCGTTTGGGACCAGCGAAGCTGAGAGGTGAAGCACGCTCACTGAAAACCGGATCAACCAACCATTGTTGTCCATGCAATTTCAATAACAGCGAGGCATGACCTAAACGAACCACATGCACGTTATTGGCTGGTAATTCTTGCCATTTTGGCCATGACAATGTTTGCACCGGCAAAGTTTGAGCGGGTACGGTGTCGATGCGAGTTGCTGTCAAGAAATACCACCAAATTTTCCATGCACTTTCCATCTGAGGCTCAGGAGGCTGGTTGAAAAAATATTTGCCATCAAAATGATCGGATGTGGTTTTCATGGTGCCTGTACCTAAAGCTGCGGTTGACAATGCAAAAAAAGTTGCGCAAATGAGTCTAAAAAACATGAGCGAGGATTTGTGACTGAGAAAATGGGTTGCATGCATGTTGAACAGTCAAAAAACTTTATTTTTACTGATTGAAAATAACATTTCTAAAATTCGAACCTGTGTTGATTCATCTTTAATTTTAGGATAAAGATGTTTGAGTTCATCTGCCAAATACATTTGAATTTCTTGATGCTGTAGAGCGTTGTTCAAATCCTTTTGTTGCTCAATTTGTCGAGTCTGAATGGCTTTAATAATTTTAGGATTCTTAAGCAAAGCATTGGCACTGATGCCTATGACTTTGTTAGAGGACTTTGTACCGTAAGCGTGTTTATAAGATTCAATTTGATTCTTACCGGAAAGTATGCAATTGACAAAAACATTTTGCTTTTCAGTAAGCTTAGTCGTGTAAGTGAATTCGCGATTCAGTAAATGAGGATGATTTGAGCTCATTGGTCAATTTATTCTGGGGCCAATTCGGCGATGCTGACTGTTCATCGTTCGTGTGTAGGCGAGACAATGGTTTTGGATTCGCGTGAAGTCTTTCTGAAATGCTCTGGTGTTCTGCCAGTCCAACTGCGAAACGCCCGAAAAAATGAGTTGGACTCTTCAAAACCGATAAGGTATGCAATCTCGGCAGTCGGGAGTTCAGTTTTGCGCAAATAATGCTGTGACAAATCTTGACGAATGGATTGCAGCAGGTTTTTGTAATTCAGCCCTTCAACTTCCAGATGTCGCTGAAGTGAACGTTGGCTCATGCCAATTCTTTTGGCCACAGCTTGCATCTTTACACCGCCTCCTGGCAGTGCTTCTAGCAAGGCCAAGCGGACTCGCTGGCTCACTTTGACCTGCGCATCCAGTTGCGCAAGGCGCATTCTCAATTCAGGTTCAAATGCATTCCACAAACTTTCGTTTACAGTTAGGAAAGGTCTGTTCGCGTCTTCCTTTGAAAAAGAGACAAAGTTACCTGGGCCTTTTAGTATGGGTATACCTAAAAATTCTGTAAAGGCAGTCTTGTTAACAACTTCTTGACTGGTGCAGACAGTCAGAGGACAAAGTTGCTCTCGTGTTCCCATGCGAGCGAAAGTTACAACAAACATCAATTCAGTCAGTACCAATGAATCAGGCGGCTGACTCTCTTGGGTTTCCCATATGAATTCAACGGTCAGATCCTGATCACTTTCTCGAACATCCAGTCGCAATGGTGCAACAAGCTGTTTGTAACGCGCAATTCGTTTGACGGCGACAGAAAGATTGGGACTGGAGAGGGCTGCAAAAAGTGGTGGAGAAAATGTTTCACTTCGAATGGATTGACACAATCTGAGTGGAAGCAAGTCATCGTCGAGTTCTGCATCAATTCCGTTCCAAAATTGATGAAAATCATCCGCTCCAAGGCGCAAACCAGGGCGGTGAAGCAAATCGTCTGGCAGACCAGCACGTCTCAAGACATTCACAACACATACACCCAAATCTTTCAGAAGCGGGCGCCATGTTGAATCGAGAGCATAAGTAGTTGAATGCATTTTTTCCTTCGATGATTCACGAATATAAATCTGTTCAATTCATGTTTTTTAATGTAATCTGCATTGATGAAATGGGACTTGCAAATTGCGCCAATCCACTATCAGTAAGCGACTTTATCTGTCACTTCAATTTATGATGCATCTTCATTGAATGCCCAGTTTTTTTTTACAGAAGAAAAGGATATTTAATTCGTGCGCACGCGCACTCATGGCAGTAGATACTGAAATCCCATTGATTATTTTGGGGTATTTTTTTTTGGAATTTAAGACTGCAAAGGAAGATTTAGAATTTTGACAATGATTTTTTGTATTGAAGACCAATCCAAAGCGCAATCACATCCATTTAATTGATTGATGAGTGGCAGTGAAATACCAATTCTTTATTTGATCAGTTGACAAGACATATGAAATTTTCACTCATGAGGTTCGGCTTGCTGGTTTGCCTGACCTGGCCATTGTTGGTATTGGCACATGGCATCAGCGAAGCCGACAAACAACGGATGTTAGAAAGCGGTTATTTGCAATATATTGAACTGGGTGCCAGTCACATGCTCACTGGTTATGACCATTTGCTGTTTTTATTCGGCGTGGTATTTTTCTTAAATACGTTCAAAGACATTGTTAAGTTTGTCACTGCTTTCACACTCGGGCATTGCATCACACTGATCTTTGCAACTTATTTTCACATCATTTGGAATTTCTGGTTGGTTGACGCCATCATTGCGTGCAGTGTGATCTATAAGGGATTTGATAACAACGGTGGGTTTCAAAAATATTTGAACATGCCATCTCCAAATCTGCTTGGGATGGTCTTTGCTTTTGGGCTACTTCACGGTTTTGGTCTTTCTACCCGACTACAGCAACTCCCTTTGGGTGAGGATGCTTGGCAAATGATGCTGCGAATACTGAGCTTCAATATCGGTGTTGAATTGGGTCAAATTGCGGCACTGGTTGTGATGGTGGGTTTGCTGATGCTTTTTCGAAAATCGAGCGCTTTTCTTCGGTTCAGCCATATTGCAAATTTGGGATTGATCATGGCGGGTATCTATCTTTTATTTGTTCAATTGCACGGGTATCAGCATGACACCAATGCAGAACTGTTCAGATTTCCAGTTGAAGAACACCACCATGTCCATGAGGACATGGAGATAGAAAAGGCAACCGATACCAATCGAAATTCACTTTGATTTAATGAAAGAGTCTGATGAAAAACATTCACATTTATTTGACAATGATCTGGGTTCTTTTGTTTTCAACTGTTGCCATTGCCGGCGCCGGGGATGACTGTCATTTCCATGGCAATAAACCTGCTTCAAAAGAAGTGGTCTACAAGTGCGCTGACCAGCGTAAAGCTAAATTGATTTCACGAGGAAAAATTGAATCCAGTTGGCAATCAGTGAAACCTGAATCCATCACGGTCATCGACGGGCAAAAAGGAAAAGAGTGGAAAGTGATGTTTGTCAATCCTGCCGTCAGTGATAAGTCAAAATCTAACCTGTATCTGTTCTATTCTGAATCTGGCAATTTCATCGCTGCAAATCATTCTGGAAAATAATTGATAGCTACAGCGCACTGCCGATCAAGGCTTTGTATAGCCTCAGGTTTGAGTTGCCTGTCAACAGCAGACCTCAACTGCTTCTTTTAAAAATACATTGCTTCTGATGTTAAAGGCAGTTGAACTGTGAAAGTGGTGCCGTGGTGGCGCTTGGTCATGAATTGGATTGAACCGCTGTGAGATTCCACTATGGATTTACTCAACCAAAGTCCAATGCCCATGCCTGATTCCTTATTCGTGCGAAGTAACTCAAATACATTTGATTCAATCTCAGGAGAAATGCCTGTGCCATTGTCTGAAACATGTAATTCGATATGGTCGTTCACTGACAGAGTTTGTATACGCACTTGTTTGCGTGGCGTGAATGATTCTGGAAAAGCTTCGCATGCATTGGTGATCAAATTCAACAGCACTTGTTGAAGTTGGGATTTATCGCCTGTGACGCGCAAGGGTTCTGTATGCTGTTGTACATTCAATTCAATCGCATGCCTTTGCAGCGTGGATTGACTGATCAGCACCACATCATTGACCAGGTCATTGAAATTGAAAGTGGTAACAACGCGGTTGCCGTTGCGAAACATGTTTCGCAATGTATGAATGATGGTAGCAGCACGTTGATTGGCTTTTTTCAAACCATTCATCGCATGCTGAATACTTGTGTTTTCATTCAGGGTGATGCCTTGTGAATTGATGACCAGATCAATCATGTCAGTGTTCATTTGAATCACAGTCAATGGTTGATTGAGTTCATGCGCCAAACTGGCTACCAGCGCACCCATGCCTGCTGTCTTGTTGAATATGCTCAGCTGTCGAATGATTTCTTCGCGCTCTTCCAATAATTGCTTCAAATTCATGCTGCTTTTTTGCATCGCATCGGCGCGCTCATTGGTTACGCTTAACTCATGCGCAACTTGCAATTTTTGCCTTTCTGCAATCTCTAAAAAAATCCGTAAAAAGGCAATATTACTGAGCGTGATGGCCACGAATTGACCGATCACCATGATGCCTTGGTGCCAGCTGGGTGCATACAAATCGTCAATCGTTCCTGCCAGTGCCACCCCCATTGCGCGAACACCCAGCGTCACTGTGAAAGTCAGGCCTGCCCACATCAACAGTTTGGCACCGAGCGTTTCATGCTGCCGAAACAACTTTTGGCCAATTCTGAAATAGTCAAAGCAAAGCAAGGCATAAAAACCATTGAACAGCATCAGCGCTTCCCATTCAGCATTTGCTTCATTGATGAGCATACAAAACAAAATGAAATACACACTGTTTGCGATCAGATAAAAACGGTATGGGGCAGCCTGTGGTGCGGGCAGTAAATACATGCGCAAAGCCACCATGCGCCCCCAATTTCCAATCAACATCAGCAATTGGGCCACATAAAAAAACAAGAACTCAGCGACCACCCCTCGCAAGGCAAGCAATACCACAGCCATGCCGCTGAAAATCCCTGAGAGGCACCATAACTTGACTTGCTGGCTTCGGTACTCTTGCAATGCAAACCAGATGGCACCATGCAATATCAGGTAGACCAAGCAAATCATGAAAATGGTGGTTTGTGTGTCTAGCACCATGACAATTCAAGCCCCATTGCGCCTCGAAATTCGAAAACCAACATCACCATTTGTTTTGTTCGGGTGCTTTCACCCATTTGAATCTGATTTATTTTTCATCAGGAATGCAGGTATTTTTTGATAAGGCTGCGAAGAAGTCCCGCTTGCACGTTTGATATCCATGAACACCAACTCCGGCAGGTCAACCCGCAGTTTTTTGGCATAAATTCTTGCGAACCATATCAGGGATTGCGTGGTTTTATTCTTAAAGTATTCCGTGTTGGCTTCTTCAATGGCTTGGATCTGCTCGGCGCGCATACCCAATTTTTTTTCCATGTCCTCAATCGTCCATCCAGCACGTACTCTGGACTGCTGCAGCAAACGTCCAACTTCTGTCAGTTTTTCTTGTGCTGAGGAAGACTGCAACGACATATTCAGAAAAAAATTGGACTATTCATGCACCAGAATATGGCATTGAAGTTTGAGTGATCCCATCCCTAAATGGGGAATTCTTCACAAATACACACGATTTAATTCGTAAGTTAACTACTAAATATTATTTTTCAGCAATTGAAATTCGACTTAGACTGGCAGATGGTGTGATTGAAAGTGTGTAAGCCATGGCTTTGTTGGGACATGTCTATCTGGTGGACGATGACCACGATATTCGACTTCACTTGGGCAATGTGTTGCTTCAGTTGGGGTATGGTGTCAGTGTTTATTCAAGTGCAATTGAGTTTTTAAACACCGCAATCAAGACATCGCCATCGACCTTGTTGCTAGACATGCGAATGCCTTTGATGAGTGGTTTGGAATTACAAAACACACTGGTTGAGCGAACATGGGAAATACCCGTGATTTACATGAGCGGTGAAAGCCATACGCAAGAAATCATTGATGCCATGAAGGGTGGGGCGGTGGATTTTTTATGGAAACCATTCTCGCAAACACAATTGGTTGACGCCATTGAAAAAAGTTTGACCTTGGATGCTGAGCGCAGTGCTACCAAAAAGCGACTCACAAAAGTCAATGAACTGTATCAATCGCTCAGCCGCAAAGAGCAGCAGATTTTTTCATTGATGCTGTTGGGTCATGGCAATAAAAGCATTGCTGCAGTCACGGGCGTCATGCCGGACACGGTCAAAAAGCATCGCGCACAAGTGTTGGAAAAAATGCAAGTGGCTTCTTTGGCCGATTTGCTTGCTTTGTGCAAAGATTTTGTTTCGCCAAATCAGTGAATTCACTTTGCAGTTGACAGTTCAGTTAACAAGCATCAGCTCTTGATGGATTTGACGCTGTTGAGTAAATGCACTTTGAACCCTGATGCAACTGGAGGCAATTGTTTTTTGGCCGGGTGCACGATATGCCAATGCGAGGTGATGGGAAATCCTTTGACGTTGATCACCGCCACCCCATGCTCTTTTTGGTGACCGTGCAAGGCATGCTTTGACACGACGCCAATGCCCAGGCCACCAGCCACGGCTTCTTTGATGGCCTCATTGCTGCCGAGTTCCATGCGAATGTCCGGACGAAACTGATGCGACTTGAAAAACTTGTCAACTGTCATTCTTGTACCTGACCCTTTTTCGCGAAGAATGAAACGCTGATCAGACAGTGCACTCAGTGGAGCCCCATTTTTCTTGGTCAATGGATGGCTACTGGCGGCTATTGGCACCAGGGGATTGACCAAAAAAATGTCGTCTTGCAAGTCCATGTCAGACGGCGGTTGGGACATGATGTACAAGTCGTCCAAGTTTTCTCGCATGCGCTTGACCACACCATCACGGTTCAATATTTCCAGTGATATGTCTATGTCTGGGTATTTCTTGCAAAACTGGCCGATCAGCCTTGGCATGAAATATTTTGCTGTACTTACAACTGCAATTCTGAGTTTGCCCCTGGCCAAACCTTTGGTTGCATCCATGGTTTGCTCGAATGTGGTCCACGCATGAAGCATTTCACGAGCGGTTTTCGCCAACTCCTTCCCAGCGTCTGTGAAATAGATTTTTTTCGAGATGACCTCATACAAAGGCATTCCCACCGCATTGCTGATTTCTTTCAATTGCATGGAGGCCGTGGGCTGTGTGACATGCGTTAATTTGGCTGCCGCACTGACGCTGCCATTGTCAAACACAGCCAAGAAAAGCCTCAATTGCCTGAATGTGATGTTCATCAGTTTTTATCTATAGATATGAATTGAAGAATTGATTTTACAAGATACATGATTTTTTTTAGGATTCACTCAAGGAGAACAGCGCATGCAAGCATTTCTTGACCCAGCGATTTTATTTTTTGTATTTGGTGTGTTGGCTGCCAGTGTCAAGTCCAACTTAGAGATTCCACCTGCCATTTCTCGATTTTTGTCCCTCTATTTGTTGATGGCATTGGGCTTGAAAGGTGGTTTCGCCTTGTCTCACTCGGGCTTTACCCATGAGGTGGCTGCCAGTTTGGGTGCTGCGGTCGCACTGTCTGTCGTGATCCCGTTGCTGGGTTTTGTCGTGCTCAAGCGGTTTGTGTCTGGCTTTGATGCCGCGGCGGTCGCGGCCACCTACGGCTCGGTCAGCGCAGTGACTTTTGTCACCGCGGTTCAGTATTTGGAAAACAACGAGATTGCTTTTGGTGGTCACATGGCTGCGGCCATGGCGCTGATGGAGTCGCCCGCCATCATCCTCGCAGTGATTTTTGCCAATTCGCTCAGGCAGCAGCAGTCGTCTGCGCAATGGTTGGCCGGCCAAAACGGTGCGGCAGCCCTCAAAGTTGCGGGCCCACCCACAGGCCACTCCATGAAACACATTCTTCACGAATCATTCACCGACGGCGCGCAACTGCTGTTGTTGGGCGCCATGCTGGTGGGTTTGATATCGGGTGAAGCTGGCAAGGCAGCGATGCAACCGTTTTCAGGCGATTTGTTCAAAGGCATGCTGGCATTTTTCCTGTTGGACATGGGTTTGATGACAGCCCGAAGCATGCACCAAATCAAAGGTATTTCAGCCGGGTTGTTGTTGTATGCCGTGTTGGCGCCAGTGCTTCATGCATCACTGGCGCTAGCTTTGGCACTGCTCACCCAAGCTTCACGCGGAGATGCCACTTTGCTGATGGTGCTGGCAGCCAGTGCTTCGTACATAGCCGTTCCAGCGGTTTTGCGAACAGCCATCCCCGAAGCCAGACCATCGCTTTACTTTGGCATGTCGTTGGGAATCACATTTCCTTTGAACCTGCTGGTCGGTATCCCCGGCTATGCATGGGTTGCTGGACAGTTCTTTACTTGATCGTTTGGAGAAATATGATTTGTCTGACCAGAAAAAAATATATGCCACATTACTTTACAAAAATGAGAGGAGTTGTGTGTATGTATTCCACATGTGCCCTCAGAATGGGATTCACTGATGGAGATTTCTATTCATAAATCAATTGTTTGCATGATGTTTTTGGTGAGCACTTATGCAGCCATGGCAGAAGACTTGAGTTCATGCACGCTGAAAACCAAACCGGATGAGATGAACTATTGCAAGGCCTCGTTTGCGGGAAGTGCGACTTTTTGTGACATGATCAAAAACGGCGGCGTCAAGCGTGATTGTTATTTCATGGTGATCAGGATCCAGAGAAACAATGCATACCAATTGAAGAAATCAGAACCCAAAGTGGAAGAAAAAAATTAATCATCGATCGATGGACTCATGAAAAAACCGACCATCAGGTCGGTTTTTTCTTTAGGGCGTCTGTTGATCAGTTGGTGAAATTCGAAGCTTCTGCGACAGAAGTGGTGCAAAGCTTGTTCAGCATGACTTGCTCATTGCTGCCGTTTTTGACATCACGCCATGCGCCCAACATGCTGTCAACCGATTGGCCGTTGTCATCCCAGGTTTTGAAGCCCGTTGCTTTGACAACCTTCATGGCATTTTTGGTGCAGCTGAATTGGGCGATGGTCTCGACATACAAGAAGCCATTGACATCGGGTGCGGCGTTGCTGGTCATTTGGCGTGAGAAACGCAGGTCACCTTCGGCAACATATGAATCAGCAGATGCGTACAGGTACTGGTCGTTGTTAGATGCAATGGTCAAGTCCCAAGCGGCTTGTGCCACCAAAGAGGAAGCGGCGATTGAGGCGACGAATAAGGATTTAAGAACGGTGTTCATGAAAGGTTTCCTTTTGGTTGAATAGGTTTGAAACAGGTTTGTTTTGTTTCGGTGGGTTGAATATAAGGGTTACCACCTGATAAATCTAAACAAATTCTGCAATGAGCCCAATTTTCATTTAAAAACCTATTCAATACCTATTCATTTGTGTCCAATTTACCCAAAATAAACCAATATCTTCAGATATTGACCAGCTTTGATGGGTTTGGCAACGGAAACGGTTCAGGAAGGAAACATTTCGCGCAGTTTCAATTTATAGAACTTGCCTGTCGAAGTGCGGGGTATTTGGTCAAGTAATTCATAACGGTCAGGCAATTGCCATTTCGCAAACCCCATGTGTTGCAAGTGCTTGGCCATCACTTCGATGTCCAACACGGCACCCGGCTTCAGTACCACGCAAGCCAGTGGTCGCTCACTCCATTTGATGTCCGGGATGGCAACCACCGCGGCTTCGGCAATCGAGGGGTGAGCCATGAGGGCATTTTCCAAGTCAACCGAACTGATCCATTCGCCACCCGACTTGATCAGGTCTTTGGTGCGGTCTGTGATTCGCACAAAACCTGAAGCATCGACGCTGGCAACGTCACCGGTTCGTAACCACCCGTCATCGGAGAACTTGTCAGCTTCAACAGGTACCTGGTGGTAACTGCCTGTGATAAACGGCCCGCGGACTTGAATCTCGCCGACTTGCTGGCCGTCCCAAGCAGCGTTGTGGCCGTTGTCGTCGCGAATCCGCAAATCCACCAAGGGGACGGGTGCGCCTGCCATGGCGGCGCGTCGAAATTTTTCTTGTTCAGGTGCGTCGGCGAATTCCGACTTGGGATAAGACACGGTGCACAGCGGTGACGTTTCCGTCATGCCCCAGCCTTGCATGATCCAAATGCCGTGCTTGTCAAAAGCCCTGATCAATGCCTCTGGAACGGCCGCGCCACCGACCAGGCTGCGCATGCCTTTTGGCAAGCGCCATCGATCAGGTTGGGTTTGCAGCGCGGCTTCGTAAGTTTGAATCAGACCCATCCAAATCGTGGGCACACCCAAAGCCAAGCTGGGTGGTGCGTATTGCATGCAGTCCAATAAATCTTCTGGGTGAAGGTGCGGGCCTGGAAACACCAATTTGGCGCCCATCATCATCGCGCCATAAGGAATGCCCCAGCTGTTGGCGTGAAACATCGGGGTGACGGGAAACACCACGTCGGTGCTTTTCAATGACCAGAAATCGCCCAAACAACCCACCAAGGTGTGCAACACGGTGGAGCGGTGCGAATACACCACGCCTTTGGGTTTGCCAGTGGTGCCCGAGGTGTAGCACATCGAGACAGGGTCGTCTTCATGGTGGTCAGCGTATTGAAAATGCGTGGCATCGGTTTGCGAAAGCAAAGATTCATAGTCCAGCTCTGGGCCCGCGTGCGCTTGGCCTGAAAAAGGCACCACGATGATGTGCTCAAAACGGCATTTGTCTTTGAATTGATTCAACAATGGCAACAACACATCGTCAACGATCACAAAGCGGTCTTGCGCGTCGTTGGCAATCCAAGCAATTTCATCCGCAGACAAACGCAGATTCAGCGTGTGCATCACGCCGCCCGCGGCGGGAATACCGAAGTAACACTCGAGATGCACATGGTGGTTCCAGCACAAGGTGGCCACCCTGTCGCCCTTGTTTAAACCCAAATCGGTCAAGGCTTGGGCCAACTGTCGTGTGCGTTGGTAAATATCGGCGTAAGTGTGGTGGATATAACTTTTGTCAGGCCGCCTTGAAATCACTTCGTTGGTACCGAAAAGCAAACCGGCGCGCTCCAAAAAATGGTTGATCGATAAATGCACCGGCATCATGGTGCTGACCATGGGTGAGTTGCGCATCATTCGGCCTTGGTTCCTGCCAGCTTGATCAATTCACTCAATCGCGCTGCGTCTTTTTTCATCCGTGATTCAAAAGAAGCTGCACTGCCGCCAATGACTTCAGCGCCAGCGTTGTGGATTTTTTCGATGAAGTCGGGGTCTTTCAAAATTTTGTCGATTTCTTTGTTCAGCAAGTTGATGACCGGCAATGGCGTTTTAGAAGGCGCCATGATCACAAACCAAGCGGTCAATTCAAAGTCTGGCATGCCCAAAGCCTCTGCTACCGTGGGCACATCAGGCAGCAGTTTTGAACGTTTGGCACCCGTCACCGCCAACGCTTTGAGCTTGCCCGCTTTGACTTGCGGCAAAGCCATGGGCAGGTTCATGAAACCCACTTGCAATTCACCGCGCAACAAATCCATGGTGGCTTGGGAATTGCCTTTGTAAGGCAGGTGCACCATCAGTGCGCCAGTTTTCAAACCCAGCATTTCTGCTGACAAATGCCCTGAACTGCCAGCCCCGGGAGAGCCGTAATTCAATTGGCCGGGTTTGGATTTGGCCAACTGCACCAGTTCCTTCAAGGTCTGTACGCCCAGCGATGGATGTACCGTCACCACGTTGTTGACTTCGGCCAACCCGATGACAGGCACGAGATCGGTCATGGGGTTGTAGGGCAACTGTGAATACAACGCCAAATTGGTCACCAGCGGCAGACCGTTGATCAACAAGGTATACCCGTCTGGCGCAGATTTGGCGACAAAGTTGTTGCCAATGTTCGTGCCAGCGCCCGGCATTTGTTCAACCACGACGCTTTGACCCAGCGCGTTTGACAGGCGTGGTGCCAATGCTCGGGCAACCACATCGGAAGTGCCCGTCGTGGCAGGGATGATCAATTTGATGGGTTTGACGGGATAGTTCTGCGCTTGCGCAGACACGAAAGTCAGGGCCAGAAGACTGCTGACTGCACCGCTCAGAAAACGAGAGAAAAACATGGAAATTCCTTGTGTCAATGGTGTTCCAGCAAGCTGCCAAAGCCCGAACGTTTGTCGTGGATGCCACACGCGCGCAGTGCATGCCAATAGGTGGCTGTGTTGATCGCGATCACGGGCTTGCCTAAAAAGAGTTCAGCCGCTGCAGCCAAGCGAATCATGGACAAATTGGTACCGACTTGCACAATCGCATCCACATCATCTCCATCAATGTCTTTGATGGCCTGTCGGCACATGTCGTCAGTGCTGTGCGCAATTTGCACGGGGCTGGGTCGTTTCAGGCACACATCGCGCACCACAGTGAAACCACAGTCTTGGTAAAAGCGTTTGACCTGCGCATTGGCGACATCGAAATAAGGTGACAAAAAAGCAATGCGTTTGACTTTCAGCGTGTTGAGTGCAGCTTCAGTGGCAAACGAACCGCATGACACCCCGACACCAGCGCGTTCGGTCATCATCTGCAAATAGGTTTCGGCACCGCTGCGACCATTCCAAAAGGTGGCTGCGGACATGCCCATGACCAAGTAGTCCATTTCGCAGGTGCGCAATATGTCTACCGCATCCAACGTGGCAAGGTTGATGTTGTCAACCAATTTCATGAAGCTGGCGTCGTCTGTGACAGGGTCGTTCGGGATGGCAATGCGGCTGTAGTGGTTGGTCACACCGACGGGTCGCAAGTCGTCGAAGTCAGGTTGCACGATGGTGTTGGTTGAGGGGCCCAAGGTGCCAAATTTTTTACGGTAACCCAAGTGGTCAGTCATCTGCGTGGCCTTTTGCGGTAGAAGTGAGCAGTGCAATGAATGCATCACGCGACATCACGTCTGCATATTTTTGTTGCATGTCAAACAAATTGGCTTCGTGCGGCTCCAAGGCCCTGTCCCCCACGCAGTCATGGATGACGATGGTGCGAAAGTTGTGTTGCATGGCATCCACCACGGTGGCGCGAACGCAGCCGCTGGTGGTGCAGCCCACGACCACGGCCGTGTCAACCTGGTGCAAAAGAAGCCAACTGGCCAAAGACGTATTGAAAAATGCGGATGCGTTTTGTTTGCGAACCACCAATTCACCGGGCGCGGGTTTCAAGGGTTCCACAATTTGCGAGCTGTGGGCTTCTTCGGTCAAGCGTTGCAACGGTTTGACACGGCGGGCAAAGACATTGATGTCTGAACCGTCATCTGCAAACACCACGCGGGTGTGTGCCACTGGCAACTGTCGTTGTCGAAAAGTTTGTAGTAACGGTACCGAGGCTTGCGCTGCTGCTTCAATGTGGGGGCCGCCAAGCTGGTCAATGTCAACAAAGCCATTGACGAAATCCACCAATATCAAACCACATCGCTGTCCAATGCCAGAGGTGTCACCCAGTCCTTGTTTGCGGTAGATCTCGTCGCGATGCATGGTCAGTGGTCTTTGGGTTTGAATTGCTGATCAAACTGGCTCACCCAGTCAAAGCCCATCATTTGTGAAAAAGCTTGGAAGTCATGCAAAGGCTGCGTGAGTTGGGCGCTCGATTTGTCTGTGAGCAGCGTTTGGTAAACACTTTGCATGGCTGCGCCAGCGGCCAAAAAAGCGGTGGCGGGGAAAATGGCCAAGCCATACCCAATGGCTTGAAGCTGCTCAAACGACAACACAGGCGTTCGTCCGCCTTCCACCATGTTGGCCACCAATGGCAGATCAAAATGTTTGGCAATCCGCTCCATTTCTTCAATCGATTCTGGGCTTTCGACAAACAAGACATCTGCACCAGCACGCGCATAGACCTCTGCACGGCGCAGGGCTTCGTCCAAGCCCAAGGTGGTTCTGGCATCGGTTCTGGCAATGATTTGAAAATTCGGGTCATTGCGTGTTTCCACCGCCACGCGAATTTTGTCTGCCATGTCTTGTGCCGGGATGACACTTCTGCCCAGCATGTGGCCGCATTTTTTGGGAAATTCTTGGTCTTCCAACTGGATGGCGCACGCACCGGCAGCTTCATAGCCACGCACCGTGTGCATGACATTCAACAGGCCGCCGTAACCAGTGTCACCGTCGCAAATCATGGGCGTTTGCGTGATGCTGGTGAATTGATGCACGCGGTTGACCATGTCGGTGTAGGTGGCCAACCCCGCATCAGGTAACCCCAAGTAAGAAGCCACCGTGCCATAACCGGTCATGTACAAGGCTTCAAACCCCATTCGATCAGCCATCTTGGCAGACACCATCTCAAACACACCTGGGGCCACCACGAGCCGTCCTTTTGTCAGGCGCTCGCGCAGCAAAGCGCGTCGTTGGGTGTGGCTGATGGTTGAAATGCCTTTGTCGATCATGTCAAAGCCTCGGCGCGTTCAAGCGCATCAATCATGGAAGTTTTTCTGAGGTAAGCCAAGCTGCTCACAGGGTCGGCCGCGAGTGCTCGTAATTCGTCGTGGTTTTTTTCTCGCAATACCGGGTCACGCTCTTCGATTTCTTTTTTATTGCGCGCGGTGCTGGCATTGATGTATTCAATGGCAATGGTGCGCCGTTGCGTTTCATACAAATCCAAGGTATCAGTGTGCTTTCCTTGCTGTAGAACAGCCAGTAATTTTTGACACAAATTCATGGCGTCATGGATACCGCCGTTCATGCCCATGCCACCCAACGGATTGTTGATGTGAGCGGCATCACCTGCCAAAAAGACCCGCCCTTGGCGAAACTGCTGAGCCACCCGTTGATGCACTTTGTACAAGGTACGGTGAACGACGGTGTAGTCGTCGGGCTGAGGCAATAAGCGTTGCAAACGGGTTTGCACCGATTCATCGGTCAACACAAATTCGTCTGACTCGTCTTCTTTGGTGGGAAACAGCACGCGCCACAAGGTGGGGACGCGCAGCAGCACACACCATTCGTGCGGGTCTGAACAATAGTTGACATAAGACAGGTGTGGCATGTGCTGTGCATATTCAAAGGGCGTAGAGACCACCAAAAAACGCTCCGGGTAGGTGAAGCCTTCAAATGCAATGCCCAGTTGTGTGCGAACCGCGCTCCACGCCCCGTCTGCGCCAATCAGATAGTCCGCTTGCAAAGCATGCAGTTCACCGTGTTGTTTGACTTGAACCACCACATGGTCTGAGGACTGGGTAACAGATTCAACCCGGCTGTCAAAGCACAGCGTGACCTGCGGCATCTCGGCCAATTTTTGTCTGATCAGATCAGTCAATTTCCATTGCTCACATTGCAATCTGAACGGATGATCGGTCAAACCAGACAACAAAGACAAATCAAATTCGGCAATCACCCCTTTGACCCGGTCACGCTGTTGGGTGTAGCGAGCCACCAGCCCTTGTTCAATTAATGGCTGGGTCAATCCGTAATTGGCCAACATGTCAAGCGTCGGCGGGTGAAAGGTCGACGCGCGCAAATCTTTGTTCAACTCGGACGATGACTCCAGCACGGTCACTCGCACGCCTGCATGACCTAACACCAGTGCACTGATCATGCCCACCGGGCCAGCGCCTGCAATCAGTACATGCGGTTCATTTGTTTTCATGGTTTGTCCAAGGTGTGGGTCCATTTCACAATGGATTGGGCCATCGGTTCGACCGATGGCGGATCGCGAATTTCACCAGCCAGCACGTGTTGGCCTTTGCTTTGGCTGTAAGTGACGGCATCGATGGTTTTATGGGGTGAGCCCAGTCTTGCAAAGCTGGCTTTGATTTGCTCTGGGTCAACCGTTTGATCGGCTGCACTGTACAAAACAAACACGGGTGTTTTGAAAGTGGACAAGTCGCTGTCTCTGACTTTTTTCACCAACGCCATCATCGGGAACAAGGCTTTCGTCGGGTATGAACCGGTCCACGCCACCGCTTCGCGGGGATCGGTTTGTTCATAGTTGATGGTGTCACCCGACACCGCCGTGGCAATTTGCTGTCCCCAATGGCCATTGATCAGTTCGGACATTTTGTTTTTCAATCCGAAATTGGGAGAAATGAACACAAATGCTTTCACTGCAGATGCTTCAGGGGTGGTGCCCAGCCATGTCGACAAGGTCGCGCCCGTAGAGCAACTGATGACCAGCAGGTTGTCTCCCAGTGCTTTGCCAATTTGCACCGCTTCCAATGTGTCTGCCATCCAGTCTTGTGCCGTGGCTTGGCCCATGGCCGCACCGTCCAGCCCATGACCTGTGAGTCGGGTGTAAAACAGATTGGCACCCAAGGCTTTCGCGACTTCGTCTGCCAAGGGCGCCGTTTCAGCGCGCGTTGCAGAAAAGCCATGGATGTACACCACCGACCAAGTGGTTTTTTGTTGATCAGGTGTTGCCCAGACCACGCCTTTGGCCGTGCCGGGTCGGATTTTTTCGAAGCGCGATTCGTTTTGTGAAAGCCAACTGTCCAGCGTTGCCAACGCCGTGGGCGGTGGTTCTCTGCGGGTGGGTGTGTCAGGTCCAAATTCATTCACCGGACCCAGAAAAAACACAGCGGCCAACAACATGACCAGCCCAGCCAATGACTTTAAAAACAGATGGTTGCTGGTCGGCGATGTGCTCTGGTTGTGGTCATCTGTGTTCATGGTTGGCTCCGTGTCAAGGTGTCAAACGTGCTTGAAATGGGCGGGTCGCTTATTGACAAAAGCGTCCATGCCTTCTTTTTGGTCCTGTGTGGCAAACAAGGCGTGGAACATGCGGCGCTCGAACATCACGCCATCGCTCAAACCACTTTCAAAGGACCGGTTCACCGATTCTTTGGCAGACATCACGGCGATTTGTGAATAGCTGCAAATAGCCAGTGCGGCCGCAAGGGTTTCTTCCATCAACGTGTCCATGGGGACCACGCGGCTGACCAGTCCTGCGCGTTCGGCTTCTTCGGCGTTCATCATGCGACCGGTCAACACCAAATCCATGGCTTTGGATTTGCCCACCGCGCGCGGCAAGCGCTGCGTGCCACCAGCGCCAGGGATGATGCCCAGTTTGATTTCAGGTTGTCCAAACCGTGCGTTGTCGGCAGCGATGATGAAGTCACACATCATGGCCAGCTCGCAACCCCCGCCCAATGCAAAACCGCTGACCGCAGCGATGACGGGCTTGCGGATACTGCGTATGGTTTCCCAATGCTTGGTGATGTAATCGTTTTTGTAGACATCGGCGTAGGTATAGGTGGCCATGGCCCCGATGTCTGCACCCGCCGCAAACGCTTTTTCATTGCCGGTGATGATGATGCAACCAATGCTTTCGTTCGCATCGAATGCGGTGAGGGCTTGACCGAGTTCGATCATCAAGTCCGGGCTCAATGCGTTCAGTTGCTTCGGGCGGTTCAGCGTGATGACCCCCACTTTGTCAGCCTCGGTGTGCGTGTTGATGAATTCATAAGCCATGAAAAATCCCATTCAAACGTGATCAATGATGCGGGCAACTATAACCAAGGATGGCTGTTGGAGTGCGGTGTTAAATTAGCCCTAAAGGAGACAAACATGAGCGAAAAAACCGTTTTGTATGAGGCGCTTGGTACAGTGGCCAAGCTCACCTTGAACCGACCCCAGGCCCTCAACAGTTTTACCCGTCAAATGCACCACGATTTGTGGGCGGCACTTGACCAAGCCGAAGCAGATGGGCAGATCCGGGCGTTGGTCATCACCGGTGCCGGACGTGGTTTTTGTGCTGGCGCAGATTTGGCTGAATTTGATTTCGCTGAAGGTCCGAACCTGGTAGAGCGTGCCGATCCTGGCCCCGTCATTGACCAAGCTTTCAACCCCACCACCCGACGCTTGCAACAGCTGCGCATGCCCACCATCGCCGCGGTCAATGGCGTGGCTGCTGGCGCCGGTGCCTCCTTGGTGATGACGTGTGACATCGCGATTGCCGCCCCCGGTGCCAGCTTCATCCAAGCGTTCAGCAAAATCGGTTTGATACCCGATGCGGGCAGCAGTTGGTTTTTGGTTGAGCGTTTGGGCCTGGCCCGCGCCATGGCATTGGCGATGACAGGTGACAAATTGCCTGCGGCGCAGGCGAAAGAATGGGGAATGATTTGGGATGTCGCTGAAGACTGCGTGAGCGCTTCCATGGACATGGCGACTCGCTTGGCTGCCATGCCCACCCAAGCCTTGGTGGCGACACGTGGGCTGTTGCGCGAAGCGGGTGCGCGCAGTTTGAACCAACAACTGGATGTGGAAAGAGACACCCAATCTGCCTTGGGCAAAACGCATGATTACATCGAAGGCGTGTCTGCTTTTCTGCAAAAACGCCCGCCGCAATTCACAGGGCAATAAACCATGTCACCCCCCCTGAGCGCGCATGCATTGTCTGCATTGGTTGGACAAACCATGTTTGCTGCCGATGTGGCTTCCCAATCCACCATGGGCATGGAGTTGTTGTTGTGTGAGCCTGGTCGTGCGGTCATGCGCATGCAAGTTCGAGCGTTGCATTTGAATGGCCATGGCATTTGCCATGGTGGGTTCATCTTCACACTGGCTGATTCAACGTTTGCGTTTGCCTGCAACAGCCACAACCAGAACGCGGTGGCGGCGGCCGCCAGCATCGAATTTTTAAAACCTGCGCGGTTGGATGATGTGTTGACTTGCGAGGGGCATGAGCAAGTCCTGAGCGGTCGCCATGGGGTGTATGACATGAAGGTAAGCAATCAACATGATGAAGTGATTGCGTTGTTCAGAGGAAAAAGCGCACAAATCCCCGGCCAAGTGGTGACCGCATGAAACACACATTTGCCTTAGAGCCGATTGAAAAAGCCAGCATCGACGAATTGCGGGCGTTGCAGTTGCAACGCCTTCGTTCCACGTTGATGCATGCCTACACACATTCACCGGTGTACCGCGCCAAATTCGATGCGGCAGGTGTGCATCCAAGCGATTGCCGAAGCTTGTCTGATGTGTCGCTGTTTCCATTCACCACCAAAGCCGATTTGCGTGACAGTTATCCGTTTGGCATGTTTGCCGTCCCGCGAGAGCAACTTGCCCGCATCCATGCGTCAAGTGGCACCACCGGTAAACCCACCGTGGTCGGTTACACCTTGAACGATGTTGACATGTGGTCGAAATGTGTGGCGCGAAGCATTCGCGCAGCGGGTGCGCGCCCGGGTGACACGGTTCACATCAGCTACGGTTATGGCTTGTTCACCGGCGGGCTGGGCGCTCATTACGGTGCTGAAAAACTGGGGTTGACGGTGGTGCCGTTTGGCGGCGGACAAACCGAGCGGCAAGTGCAACTGATCCATGATTTCAAGCCCGACATCATCATGGTCACACCCAGTTACATGTTGGCATTGGCTGATGAATTTGAGCGGCAAGGCATTCCCGCGCAAGAGGTCAGTTTGCGTTTGGGCATTTTTGGCGCCGAGCCTTGGACCAACGACATGCGCTTGAACATCGAAAAACGCATGGGCATCGATGCAGTGGACATTTATGGCTTATCAGAAGTGATTGGCCCAGGCGTTGCCAGTGAATGTGTCGAAACCAAAGACGGCCCCACCGTATGGGAAGACCATTTTTATCCCGAAATCATCGACCCTGAGACCGGTGCGCCAGTGGCAGATGGCGAATGGGGTGAATTGGTCTTCACCAGTTTGACCAAAGAAGCCATGCCCATCATCCGGTACCGCACGCGGGACCTGACCCGTTTGTTGCCGGGCACAGCGCGCACCATGCGCCGGATCGAGAAAATCACAGGCCGCAGTGACGACATGATGATTGTGCGAGGTGTCAATGTGTTTCCCTCGCAAATTGAAGAATTGATTTTGCGTCAACCTGCATTGAGTGCGCATTACCAATGCATCTTGACCAAAGAGGGCCCGCTGGATGATTTGAAAGTCAAAGTGGAAACCCGGGTGGGTTTGTCGCCTGACTCAGCGGAAGCGAAAAAAGCAGCCATGGCACTGGGCCATGATGCCAAGGCATACATTGGCAGCAGCTTGTCAGTGGAATTGTGCGCTGAAGGCGAGATAGAGCGCAGTCAAGGCAAAGCCAAGCGCGTGTTGGATTTGAGAAAACGCTGAGGCATCACGACGGTTGATTTGACAGCCACTGACCCACTTTGGTGGATTGCGCAATGCCCAAGCGCCAGTGCGTGGCAGGTTTGGCGGGTAAACGAAGTGGCAATTGCAGCAACCGGCCGTCGCGCGAAATCAACGCCGTCAGTTGCTTGTGCTTTCCCAGCAAACTTGGCAATTGCTCGATGCGCTTGATGCGCCAAGCACTGGCAACCGCACTGCGTTGAGCGCCGATGGCCACGCCCAGCCATTCGTCACCCGGTGCAAACCCCGCGGCTTCGGCCGGACTGCCGTTGAGCACTGTTTGAATTTGTACCGCATGGTTTTCTTGCACACGCAAGCCGAGTTGTTGCGTGAGAGGGCTTTTCTCTTCGATCACTTCCACGCCGTGTGCAAGCAGCAATTCTTTCAATGGCAGTTCGCCCGTGCCGTGTACCCATGCCTTGATCTCACGACGCCAACTGCGCCCGGTTACTTCTTTCAAGGCCTGCAAGACATCGGCTTCCTGCATGGGGCCGGCTTTGCATTGTTGCCATAGTTGGCGCATCAGTTGGTCCAAGCTGTGGCCTGTGCGTCGCAGAGACAAGTCCAAACACAAACCCACCAACGCCCCTTTGGCGTAATAACTGATCGACAAATTGGGGCTGTTGGCATCGGGACGGTAAAGCTTGGTCCAGGCTTCGAAGCTGGCTTGGGCCACGCTGTGGGCATGGCGACCCGGTGTTTGCAGCACGTTGTTGATGGTTTTGCCCAGCAGCTTCAAATACATCGCAGGTGAAATCAGTTCTGCGCGACACAGCAACAAATCGTCGTAGTAACTGGTAAAGCCTTCAAAGAACCACAACAGTTCAGTGTAATTTTCTCGGGTGTAGTCGTAAGGTGTGAGCGCTGCGGGGCGCAAGCGTTTCACGTTCCATGTATGGAAATACTCGTGGCTGATCAAGCCCAGCAAACCAATGTAGCCTTCACTTGACGCCGTTTGATCGGTGCGTGGCAAGTCATCGCGCTTGCACATCAACGCGGTGCTGTGCGAATGTTCTAAACCGCCGTAGCCATCGGCCACCGCGTTGATCAAGAACACATAACGGTCATGCGGCGGTTTGCGCGATCCATGCCAAAAATGGATTTCGGTCTCACAAATTGTTTGCATGTCAGCCAATAATTTGGCGCCATCCAACGAGGGCAAGGCGCCTGTGACCACCACCCGGTGCGGCACACCTTTGGCTGTGAAGTCACCTGACCAGAAATCGGCCATTTCAACCGGCGAGTCGGCCAATTCGTCGTAATCGGCTGCCTCATAGACACCAAAACCGCGCGACTGGGTTTGGGCGGCGCGCAAGGCCGTGGCCAGTCGCCAATGCGGGCATTCTTGCGGAGCGGCGATGTCAATGGTGTGGGTTTGCGCTTCATGGCCGACGGCGATCAAACACAGGCTGGTGGGGTTGAAAAATCCACGCAACGCGTCAAGCCATGCGGTGCGCACCGATGCGTCGTGAGCATGCACCGTGTATTGCAATTGCAAGGGTTGTGACGGATCTGCGTGAACCTGCCATGTGGCTTTGGCGGTTTGTTCGATCGGGCAAGCAGCACCGTTTTGGGTGGCTTGCATGAGGCTGAGTTGCTTTGAAAATTCACGCACCATGTAGCTGCCCGGTATCCACACAGGCAGTTGAAACACTTGGGTGGCATTCGGTTGCTGTAACGTCAGAATGACATGCCATTGGTGGGCATGCAAGTTCTGCACGCTGACTTGGTAGTGAACCGGCGCAGTTCGTTTGCTCATTGTTTGGCCAGCATTTTTTCAATTTGCGCCAATTCAATGGCGCCAGGTATGCGGGTGCCGTCAGGCAACAGGGTGGTCGGGGTGCCGGTGATTTTCATTTTCTGGCCAAACTCCAAGTTGCGTTTCAAACTGGCCGCGTCACAGTTTGCAGGGGCTGGGAGTTGGTCGCGCACCATCCAGTCCAGCCAAGCCTTGGCGGGGTCTTTGGCGCACCAAATGGATTTGGATTTGTCGACCGAGTCTTTGCCCAGTATCGGGTACAAAAACAGATACACCGTGACGTTGTCGACTTTGTTCAAGTCGCGCTCAAAGCGTTTGCAGTAGCCGCAATTCGGGTCTTCAAACACGGCGATTTTTCTCTCGCCATTGCCTCTTACCCAAGTGATGGCGTCCTTGAGCGGCAGTGATTTGAAATCGATGGCCGTGATTTTTTGCAAACGCTCTTCGGTCAAATTGCGTTGATTGCGCGTGTCAATCAATTGGCCTTGCAACAAAAAATGCCCGCTTGCGTCGGTGTAAAAAATCTCGCTGCCATCCACCCGCAACTCGAACAAACCGGGCATGGGTGTGCGGCGCACTTCATCGATCGGTTGAATGTGCGGCATGCGCTCTTTCAAATTTTTGCGAATCACCGCTTCTTCGCCTTGCGCATGCGCCGCCATAGGGGTGATGGAACCCAAAAGAACAGTGGCCACCAATGCCAGAGTGCGGTGAAAAAAAGAGTGATGCATGGAGATCCCGAAGTTGAGTCAGTGCATGGCCTGTTGCATGGTCCATTGCTTGAGCAGGTTAAATTGGTTGAAGCTGTTGAGGCCCCAGTTACGCAGTTGTTGGACGGCGGTATGGGGATGACTGAACAAGCGCTGTAAGCCGTCACACGCCAGCCAAGTGGCGTGCATGCCAGCCTTTCGTGCACGTTCGTAACGGCGCAAAAAATGAGCGTCATCCAACCGCCGCCAGTAGTCTGTCGTTTCGCGCGCCTTGAGCACCATGGCCAATTCGCTGGCATCCGCCAATCCCAAATTCAGCCCGAGTCCGGCCAAGGGGTGAATCGTGTGGGCCGCATCCCCGGCCAACACCCAAGCGCCTCCGTGCTCGAAACGCCCACACCATTGCCGAGCTTGGGCCAGTTGCAAAGGCCAAACTTGGATCGGCGCACAAATTTGCAAATCACCCAAGGCTTGGTGACTGGCTTGGGTGAGCGCTTGTGAAACTGCCTCGATGGACGATTGCTCGAGTGCCAACGCGCGTGCAGTAGGCAGGGACCAGACCACAGCGGCTTCTTGCCCTGCATGGCCGCCCAGTGGCAGCAGGGCCAATATGTCGAGTTCGCCCTGGGTGCGGGCAAACCATTGCAAAGCTTGTTGTCGATGCGGCTTGTCACAACGCACCCGGGTCGCCAACGCATGTTGTGCATACGGCAGGCTGTCATAAGCCACGCCCAATTCTGTTCGGGTTTGGCTGGCGCGGCCTTCACACACCACGGTCAGCGTGGCTTGTGGCGCCTTATCCATGCGCGCAATGTCATGTTGAAAATGGATGGCCTCAGACAGCATGCGCTCGAGTTCGGGGACATCGACGATGTGCGTCAAGCCGTTGAAGGAAGGGGCTTGAAATTGAACCTGGCCACCTGCGTCTCCCCACACTTGCATGGATTGAACCGCGGTGGCATGCGGTTGCTCGGGCCAGCAACGCAAGTCAGACAGAAGTTCTCGCGAATGGGCGTTGAGGGCAAAGGCCCGCACATCATTCGCCGGGGCAGGCTGGCCCACCAAGGCCACGCGCAAGCGCTGTCTGGCCAGCAACAGCGCCAAGCTGCTGCCCACCACACCGCTGCCACGGATGCAAATATCAAAGGAAGAAGACATGTTTTCGATTGTAGGAGTTGCCTGCCCGTAGAATTTCAAGCTTTGCACACAACCCTAGCGTGTGCTTTAGCTTTCCAAGGAAACAGCCATGAGTTTGAAATGCGGCATCGTGGGCTTGCCCAACGTCGGTAAATCCACCTTGTTCAATGCGTTGACCAAGGCAGGCATTGCGGCTGAAAACTACCCGTTTTGCACCATCGAGCCCAACGTGGGCGTGGTCGAAGTGCCAGACCCCAGGCTGGCGCAATTGAGCGACATTGTCAAACCCGAACGGGTCGTGCCTGCGATCGTGGAGTTCGTTGACATCGCCGGACTCGTTGCAGGTGCCAGCACTGGCGAGGGCTTGGGCAACCAGTTTCTGGCGCACATCCGTGAAACCGATGCGATTGTGAACGTGGTGCGGTGTTTCGAAGACGACAACGTGATTCACGTCGCGGGCAAGGTGGACCCGATTTCTGACATCGAGGTCATTCAAACCGAACTGTGTTTGGCCGATTTGAGCAGCGTCGAAAAAGCTTTGCATCGGCATCAAAAAACGGCGCGCTCTGGCGACAAAGAAGCTGCGAAATTGGTGGCCATTTTGGAGAAATGTCAAACCGCATTGAACGACACCAAGCCAGTGCGAACCATCGACTTCAGCAAAGAAGACAAACTCGCGCTCAAGCAATTCTTTTTGATCACTGCCAAGCCCGCCATGTTTGTGGCCAATGTGGCTGAGGACGGATTCGAGAACAACCCTTTGCTTGACCGTTTGACCGCGTTTGCCAAAGCGCAGCATGCCCCGGTGGTGGCCATCAGTGCCAAGCTAGAAGCTGAGATGAGCGAGATGAGCGATGAAGACCGTGACATGTTTTTGGCTGAACTCGGGCAAGAAGAACCCGGCTTGAATCGCCTCATCCGTTCTGCTTATGCCTTGTTGGGCTTGCAAACCTATTTCACTGCTGGTGTCAAAGAAGTGCGCGCGTGGACGATCCGTGTTGGAGACACAGGCCCGCAAGCGGCTGGTGTGATTCA
>JACCDP011218016.1_pt1 | contig 31297 bp, 29 predicted proteins | sample 7445841 | NCBI WGS metagenome assembly JACCDP01 (sample SAMN15323441, study PRJNA562643) | freshwater metagenome | isolation source: river surface water | place: USA:Blue River Watershed | collected 2017-08-17 | reverse complement strand
TCTACCGCTACGATCCGGACAAGGATGCCAAGCCCTACATGCAGGACCTGACGGTCACGCTGCAGGATACCGACAAGATGCTGCTCGATGCGCTTCAGCGCATCAAGGCCGATGTGGATGATTCGCTCGCGCTGCGCCGTTCCTGCCGCGAGGGCGTTTGCGGTTCCGACGCCATGAACGTCAATGGCAAGAACCGTCTGGCCTGCATCACCAACCTGAACGAGCTGACTGAGCCCATCGTGCTGCGTCCGCTGCCCGGATTACCTGTCATTCGCGACCTGATCGTCGACATGACGAACTTCTTCAAGCAGTACCACTCGATCAAGCCTTACCTGATCAACGACACGATTCCGCCGGAAAAAGAGCGCCTGCAGATGCCGGCCGAGCGCGAAGAACTCGATGGTCTGTACGAGTGCATTCTGTGCGCGTGCTGCTCGACGTCCTGCCCGTCGTTCTGGTGGAACCCGGACAAGTTCGTCGGTCCCGCAGGACTTCTGCAAGCCTATCGATTCATCGCTGACAGCCGTGACGAAGCTACGGGCCAGCGACTGGATAATCTCGAAGATCCGTATCGCCTGTTCCGTTGCCACTCGATCATGAACTGCGTCGATGTCTGCCCGAAAGGTCTCAATCCGAACAAGGCGATCGGCAAGATCAAGGAACTGCTGGTCAGGCGCACGGTGTAACGGCGATGGAAGGCATCAGGCATCAGGACGATCCCGCGCGCCGTGCGCGACTGCGCTGGCGCAGCCGTCGCGGCCTGCTCGAGAACGACCTCATCCTGACCCGCTTTCTTGATGCGCATGAGGCCGGACTCTCGGATGAGGAAGTCGATGCGTTAACGCGCCTGCTGGAACTGCCGGACAATGATTTGATGGGCCTGCTGCTGGGCCAGAACGAGCCTGCGGATGGCTTGAATCTTCCTCATGTGACGGCGCTGCTCAAGCGCCTGCGCGAGGCCTGACGGGGATAGGCCGCTGAGGAATGCACGAAGTATTAAAAAACGATTTGCACGATTGATTATTCTTTCTGATTCAAAGGTAGAGCCATGACCCAATCCGACACCAAAGCCACGCTGTCCTTTTCCGATGGGTCGCCATCGATCGATTTTCCGATCTACAAAGGTTCCATCGGTCCCGATGTCATCGATATCCGCAAGCTTTACGGTTCGACCGGCAAGTTCACCTATGACCCCGGTTTCATGTCGACCGCTGCGTGTAACTCCACCATTACCTATATTGATGGCGATAAGGGCGAGCTGCTGTATCGCGGTTATCCGATCGAGCAACTGGCCGTCAATTGCGACTTCCTCGAGACCTGCTATCTCTTGCTGAATGGCGAGCTGCCAAACGCCGGCGAGAAAAAGAAATTCGTCGACACCGTAACCCGTCATACGATGGTGCACGAGCAGATGCAGTTCTTCTTCCGCGGTTTCCGTCGCGATGCGCATCCGATGTCGGTGCTGGTGGGTACGGTTGGCGCGCTGGCCTCGTTCTATCATGACTCGCTCGACATCAATGACCCGCATCATCGCGAAGTGTCTGCGATTCGCCTGATCGCGAAGATGCCCACGCTGGTAGCGATGGCCTACAAATACTCGGTCGGCCAGCCCTTCGTTTATCCACGCAATGATCTGTCTTACAGCGCGAACTTCATGCGCATGATGTTCGCGACCCCGGCGGAAGACTACAAACCCAATGATGTGCTGGTTCGCGCACTCGATCGCATTCTGATCCTGCATGCAGACCATGAGCAGAACGCATCGACCTCGACGGTGCGTTTGTCGGGTTCTTCCGGTGCGAACCCTTTCGCCTGTATCGCTGCCGGCATCGCCTGTCTGTGGGGCCCCGCGCATGGTGGCGCGAACGAAGCTGCACTGACCATGCTCCAGGATATCCAGCGCGACGGCGGCATCGACAAGATCGGCGAGTTCGTCGCCAAGGTGAAGGACAAGAACTCGAACGTGAAGCTGATGGGCTTCGGTCATCGCGTCTACAAAAACTACGATCCGCGCGCCAAGCTCATGCGCGAGACCTGCCACGAAGTGCTCAACGAACTGGGCCTGCAGAACGACCCGCTGTTCAAGCTGGCGATGGCGCTGGAAAAGATCGCGCTGGAAGACGATTACTTCGTCCAGCGCAAGCTGTATCCGAACGTCGACTTCTACTCCGGCATTGTCCAATCCGCGCTGGGTATTCCGGTGTCGCTGTTCACCGGTATCTTCGCGATGGCGCGTACCGTCGGCTGGATCGCGCAGTGGAACGAGATGATCTCGGATCCCGAGCAGAAGATCGGTCGTCCGCGCCAGCTGTTCGTGGGCTCAACCCAGCGGGATGTGCCGCCGATGGCGAAGCGATGATTGCGGCAGAAGGTAGTTGAAAAAACTAAACGGGCTTCGGCCCGTTTTTTATTTTGAGTTAGCGCTTACTGGAACTGAGAAGTCAATCGCTTCACCAAGGTGTTCCCCAAACCTCTGTGGAGAGTATCGTAATGCATGCTGCAAATCACCCACACTCTATCTTGTCTCTCCCGCAAGATATTTTTATCGAAACTCTCAAGCAGCTCTCTGCTGTAAATCAAAAAACACCTTGGAGAGATGTGTTGCGACTGGGCGCAACGTGCAAGACGCTGAACAACCTGACGCGTAGTTATTGTTCGGATTGGATGAAGAATAATTGGCCTGCTCCTCCTGAGGGTAGCAACTGGCAGGTGCAATTAGAAAAAATCTTGAGCTTTTCCTCTGCTGGGGCAAACAATCTGGAAAATCGCCTGTTTCGAGAGCCAATGCTTCGGCAGCTAACGATGGCTGCGGAGTCAGACCGAAGGATGGGTAGGATGTCGTCATCGAATGTGGATTTTTGGGTGGAGCTGGATGCGCACCGTGAGTCCACGCCGGAGGTACTTGCCGAGATTTTCGGGCTGTTGAAGGATGTTAGAGATTTGCAAGACGAAGATAAATCCAAGCAGTTGGAGAAAATCGCTGAGCGTTTACCGCTTTTGTCGAGGCATCAGCAAGGCGAAGCGCTCAATAGTTTGTCCACCATGCTTGCGACTGATGCAGAATTTTTGCTTGGACGGGGGAGCAAGAAGATCATTGCAACCATTCTCAAGATGAGTTCGGATAATACGGTTGATACACTTGCTGCTGCTGGATTTGCGCTGAAAATCCAGTTTGGTTCGCTGGATGGAATAATTTTGATTCCCAATGAGTCGATTGTGGCAGCGCTGAATTGCCTGCCGTCTGAGGTTCGATTTGGTTGGTTGAAAAAAAATATCCCCGCTATTTTTACCAACCATCATGGTATTCGTTGTCTGGCGATGAGCAATTCCGCTTGTGCTGACCTGATGGCCAATTGGAACGAGATCTCCTTGAACATGGAAGACGCTGTCAAGCTGTTTCATGTCTCGAAATATATCGAGGCAGCAGAAAATGGCCTGATCAATTGTGATGAGGGTCGTGCGCTACTTGCAACAGCTTTTACTATTTTCCTTGATTTGCCGATGTTGCTTAATGACTCCGGCAATAAATGCAATGAGTTTTATTTAACGGTGTTGAAACAATGTATTCGGTTCGGTAACCACTGCCTTGATGATCAACAGCTATTGATTCTCAAAGACAGAATCAATGCTTGTCTTGTTTTCACTTCCCGCCATGGATATTTTGCAGATGCGGCCCTGGTGATGTTCAAGATTGCGCAGTTCACTCCGCAATTACTTCCATCGATTCCCTGGGCGTCAGACGGGTTTATGAGTGCTGCCAAATATGCAGCGAATAATATGAGAAATCTAAGAAGCCCTGATGATCGCTACGTGCTGTGGAAGGCAATCGCTGACGGGTACACAAGTGCGAGCAATACTCACGGGATGGTGGCCCATGAGGACGTGAAATTGGCGATGACCAATGCGATTAAGTATCTTCCTGCTGAAGTGCAGAACATGGCCAGCGATCGTTTCGCCAACTGAGTGTCGGGCGGTACGATGGATTTCAAGTTGAAAGACGCTATCAGAATGCCGCTGGTCAGGTCCGGACGGACGGTCCCGTCCCGGCAGAAATTTTTCAAAAAAAATGCAAAAAAGTAAATAAAACCCGCTCTTTGCGGTATGTCGTTGTGATACGCTTTCGGCTGGCCTGGGTGCAAGAGCATCCGGGCGCCTGATCAAGCCCTTTCCGCAAATGATTTGCAATCCGCTAACCGGTGAAGCCGTGTCGCGGAAGGTTGACCAACCCGCTAAAACTTCGCGAAGCGCGAAGAAAGGTGAGCAGCGATGATGCAGCAATTCTTCTCCAACTCCTATTTGTTTGGAGGCAATGCCCCGTACGTGGAAGAACTGTACGAGGCCTATCTCCTCAATCCCGGCGCAGTCCCCGACAACTGGCGTGCGTATTTCGACGCCATGCAGCATGTGCCCGCCGTCGATGGTTCCGACCGTCCGGATGTGCCGCATGCGAGCGTGGTCGCGTCGTTCGCCGAGCGCGCCAAGCAGGGCCCGATCCGCACCGTCACCGCGTCGGCCGATGCCGAGATGGGGCGCAAGCGCGTCGCCGTCACCCAGCTCATCGCTGCGTATCGTTTCCTTGGCACCCAGTGGGCGAATCTCGATCCGCTGCAGCGTCAGGAACGCCCGAACATTCCAGAACTCGAGCCCTCGTTCTACGGCTTTACCGATGCCGATCTGGACGTCGTGTTCAACATCAGCAATACCTATTTCGGCGGCGAGACCGCGACCCTGCGCGATCTGCTGCAATCGCTGCGCGACACTTACTGCCGCTCGATCGGCGCCGAATTCCAGTACATGACCGATCCGGCGCAAAAGCGCTGGATGCAGGAGCGCCTGGAGTCGACCCGCGCGACCGGCAATTTCACGCGCGAACAGAAGCAGCACATTCTCGATCGCCTGACTGCAGCGGAAGGTCTGGAGCGCTATCTGCACACCAAGTACGTCGGCCAAAAGCGCTTCTCGCTTGAAGGTGGCGAGAGCTTCATTGCCTCGATCGACGAAGTGATCCAGCGTGCCGGCAGTCAGGGCGTGCAAGAGATCGTCATCGGCATGGCTCACCGTGGCCGTCTGAACGTGCTGGTGAATATTCTCGGCAAGATGCCGTCCGATCTGTTCGCCGAATTTGAAGGCAAGCATGCGGATGATCTGCCTGCCGGTGACGTCAAATACCATCAGGGCTTCTCCAGCGACATCACGACGCCCGGAGGCCCGGTGCACTTGTCGCTCGCGTTTAATCCGTCGCACCTTGAGATCGTCAATCCGGTCGTTGAGGGCTCGGTCAAGGCACGTATGGATCGCCGTGGCGACAAGGAAGGCAAGCAGGTGCTACCGGTGCTGGTGCATGGTGATGCCGCGTTTGCAGGTCAGGGCGTGGTGATGGAAACCCTGAATCTCGCGCAGACCCGTGGCTACGGCACGGGCGGCACGGTGCATATCGTGATCAACAATCAGATCGGCTTCACCACCTCGGATCCGCGCGACACCCGCTCCACGCTGTACTGCTCCGACGTGGTCAAGATGATCGAAGCCCCCGTGCTGCACGTGAATGGCGATGATCCCGAGGCGGTGGTGTTTGCGACCCAGATCGCACTCGACTTCCGCATGCAGTTCCAGAAGGATGTCGTGGTCGATATCGTCTGCTTCCGCAAGCTTGGTCACAACGAACAAGACACCCCGGCGCTGACGCAGCCGCTGATGTACAAGAAGATCGGCCAGCATCCCGGCACCCGCAAGCTGTATGCAGACAAACTGGCCACGCAGGGCACGATCCCTGCCGACGGCGGCGACGCGATGGTCAAGGACTTTCGCGAGGCCATGGATGCCGGCCGCCGCTCGGTCGATCCGGTGATTTCCAATTTCAAGAACAAGTACGCGGTCGACTGGATGCCCTTCCTGAACCGCAAGTGGACCGACGCGGCCGACACCGCAGTGCCGGCGGCAGAGCTCAAGCGCCTGTCCGAGCGCATCACCACCGTGCCGTCGGATTTCAAGGTGCACCCGCTGGTAGAGAAGGTGCTTGCCGACCGTGCGGCGATGGGCCGAGGCGAGATGAACCTCGACTGGGGCATGGGCGAACATCTGGCGTTCGCGACGCTGGTGTCCTCGGGCTATGCGATACGCATCACCGGGCAGGATGCGGGTCGTGGCACCTTTACCCACCGTCATGCCGTGCTGCACGACCAGAATCGCGAGAAATGGGATGCGGGCAGCTACATACCGCTGCAGCATGTGTCGGATCAGCAGGCGCCGTTCACGGTGATCGACTCGGTGCTCTCCGAAGAAGCAGTATTGGGCTTCGAATATGGCTATTCCACTGCCGAGCCAAATACGCTGACCATCTGGGAAGCACAGTTCGGTGATTTTGCCAATGGCGCGCAGGTCGTGATCGACCAGTTCATCAGCTCCGGTGAAGTGAAATGGGGCCGTGCCTCCGGGCTGGTGATGATGCTGCCGCATGGTTACGAAGGGCAGGGCCCGGAGCATTCATCGGCACGCATAGAACGCTTCCTGCAGCTCTGCGCTGACAACAATATGCAAGTGGTGCAGCCAACCACGGGCGCGCAGATTTTCCATCTGCTGCGCCGGCAGATGATCCGCCTGTTCCGCAAGCCGCTGGTGATCTTCACGCCGAAGTCCCTGCTGCGTAACAAGGAAGCAGGCTCGCCGCTCTCCGATCTGGTCAAGGGTTCGTTCCAGACCGTGATCGGCGAGGTCGACAGCAGCATCGATGCGAAGAAGGTCAAGCGCGTGCTGGCCTGCTCGGGCAAGGTGTATTACGACCTCGTCAATGCGCGCAAGGAGCGCAGCGCAAACGATATCGCGATCATTCGCATCGAGCAGCTGTATCCGTTCCCGCACAAGGCGTTCGCGGCCGAGCTGAAGGCTTTCCCGAACTTCAATGAACTGGTCTGGGTGCAGGACGAGCCGCAGAACCAGGGTGCGTGGTTCCAGATCCAGCACAATATTTTCGAGAACCTGAACGAAGGCCAGAAGCTGGCTTACGCAGGTCGCCCCGCGAGCGCATCGCCGGCTGTCGGCTATTACGACAAGCACTATGCGCAGCAAAAGGCGCTGATCGAAACGGCATTCTCGAAGCTCAAGGGCTTCATCCTGACCAAATAAAGACCCCGCGGCGTGCCGGAAGCCGGCGCGCCGTGCGAACAACCCGAAACGGAGAGTGATATGGCAATTCTGGAAGTCCAGGTACCCCAGCTATCGGAGTCCGTCGCAGAAGCGACGCTGCTGCAGTGGCACAAGAAAGTCGGCGAGGCCGTGGCCCGCGACGAAAACCTGATCGATATTGAAACCGACAAAGTGGTGCTGGAACTGCCGGCACCTGCGCAGGGTGTGATCGTCGAGATCATCAAGGGCGATGGCAGCACCGTCGTCGCCGGCGAAATCATCGCCCGCATTGATACGGAAGCGACGGCGTCAGCCACGGCACCCGCCGCTACGCCGGCTGCGGCCGCGCCTGCGCCTGCAGCGGCTGCCTCCGCTGCGCCTGCGGCTGCCAGCGGCGCGATTGCCATGCCCGCTGCCGCAAAAATGCTGGCCGAGAACAAGATGTCCGCCGATGCCGTGCCCGGTACCGGCCGTGATGGTCGTGTGACCAAGGGCGATGTGATCAATGCCCTGAGCAAGCCCGCAGCGCCTGCGGCCTCTGCGGCTGCGCCGCGTCCCTCGCTGCCAGCCGTGCCGGCGCCGGTGAGCGTTGATCTCGGTGACCGCCCCGAGCAGCGCGTGCCCATGAGCCGCCTGCGCGCGCGTATCGCCGAACGTCTGCTCGAGTCACAGGCGACGAATGCGATTCTCACGACCTTCAATGAAGTCAACATGCAGCCGGTCATGGACCTGCGCAACAAGTACAAGGACAAGTTCGAGAAAGAGCACGGCGTGAAGCTGGGCTTCATGTCCTTCTTTGTGAAAGCCGCCGTTGCCGCGCTGAAGAAATACCCGGTGCTGAATGCGTCCATCGATGGCAATGATGTGGTGTATCACGGCTATTTCGATATCGGCATTGCCGTTGGTTCGCCGCGCGGTCTGGTGGTGCCCATCCTGCGCAATGTGGACCAGATGTCGATTGCCGAAATCGAGAAGAAGATCGGCGAATACGGCCAGAAGGCCAAGGATGGCAAGCTCACGCTGGATGAACTGACGGGCGGCACCTTCTCGATCTCGAACGGCGGCGTGTTCGGCTCGATGCTGTCGACGCCCATCATCAACCCGCCGCAGTCCGCCATCCTCGGCGTGCATGCGACCAAGGACCGCGCCGTGGTCGAAAACGGTCAGATCGTAATCCGCCCGATGAATTACCTCGCGATGTCGTATGACCATCGTCTGATCGATGGCCGCGAAGCCGTGCTTGGTCTGGTGGCCATGAAAGAGGCACTGGAAGATCCGGCCCGCCTGCTGCTCGATCTCTAAGGAGGCGCGCCATGTCGAAAAATTTTGATGTCATCGTCATTGGCGGTGGCCCGGGCGGCTATATCGCTGCGATACGCGCAGCCCAGCTGGGTTTCTCGGTTGCGTGCATCGACGAGTGGAAGAACGAGAAGGGTGGCCCTGCACCAGGCGGCACTTGCACCAATGTCGGCTGCATTCCCTCCAAGGCAATGCTGCAGTCCTCCGAGCACTTCGAGCATGCGAACCATGGTTTTGCCGAGCATGGCATCGAGGTCAAGGGCGTCAAGCTAAACCTTGCGCAGATGCTCGGTCGCAAGGATGGCGTGGTCAAGCAGAACAACGACGGCATCCTGTATCTCTTCAAGAAAAACAAGGTGAGTTTTTTTCATGGCCGTGGCTCGTTCGCGAAAGCCGCCGAAGGCAGCTATGAAATCCAGGTCACCGGCGCGTCATCGGAAACGCTGACCGCCAAGCACGTGATCGTGGCTACCGGATCCAATCCGCGCGCGCTGCCGAATCTGCCGTTCGACGAGAAACTCATTCTCTCGAACACCGGCGCGCTGGCCATCGATGCCGTTCCCAAAAAACTCGGTGTGATCGGCGCCGGCGTGATCGGGCTGGAGATGGGCAGTGTCTGGCGCCGTCTGGGTGCGCAAGTCACGATACTCGAGGCACTGCCGACCTTTCTGGGCGCAGCCGACGAGACCATCGCCAAGGAAGCGCACAAGCTCTTCGCCAAGCAAGGTCTGGACATTCAGATGGGTGTAAAGATCGGCGAGATCACCTGCGGGAAAGACGTGAGCGTCGCGTTCACGGATGCCAAGGGCGAGTCGCACACACTCAGCGTCGACAAACTGATCGTGTCCATCGGGCGCGTGCCGAACACGATCGGATTGCAGCCGGAGGCCGTGGGCCTGCAGCTCGACGAGCGCGGCTTTATTGTGGTGGATGATCATTGCCGCACCAACCTGCCGAATGTCTGGGCGGTGGGCGATGTCGTACGCGGGCCCATGCTGGCGCACAAGGCTGAGGAAGAGGGCGTTGCCGTCGCTGAACGTATCGCCGGCCAGCACGGCCATGTGAACTTTGCGACGATTCCGTGGGTCATTTACACGTCGCCGGAGATTGCCTGGGTGGGCAGAACCGAGCAGCAGCTGAAAGCCGACGGCGTCGCGTACAAGGCCGGCAGTTTCCCGTTTCTGGCGAATGGCCGCGCGCGGGCGCTGGGCGATACCTCCGGCATGGTCAAAGTGCTGGCCGACGCCACAACGGACGAGATTCTTGGCGTGCACATCGTCGGGCCGATGGCCTCCGAGCTGATTTCCGAAGCTGTAGTGGCGATGGAATTCCGCGCATCGGCTGAGGACATCGCCCGTATCTGCCATGCGCATCCGACGCTCTCGGAAGCCACGAAGGAAGCGGCGCTGGCGGTTGACAAGCGCGCGCTGAACTTCTGATCTCTTGATGTGTGGAGCGCTGTCTTGTCGGCCGACCAGACAGCGTCTTGCGCATTGCTGGTACGATCTTCCAGCCTGACAGGAGCCTTCGCTTGAGATCGTTGATATTCCTTCCCCTGATGGCCTTACCAGTCTTGCTGGCCTCGTGTGCGAGCACGAAGCCGGCTGACGGCCGCATCGAGATCCTCAGTACCGCGCGCTCGCAGCCGTTGCAAGGCGCGCAGTGCGAGGTCGAGACCGGCGCCGGCAAGTGGACGGTCAGCACGCCGGGCTCGGTTCAGGTCGGCGAGCCGCAGGGAGATCTGCGCGTGGTCTGCAACAAGGAAGGCTATCGCACCTCGGAAGTCGTCTTCCGTCGCGGCAGCAGCGGCGCGCCCGGTGCGACGCGTGTCGGCGTGGGCATGGGTGGCGGTTTCGGGGGCTACAGCGGCGTGGGCATCTCGCTGGGTTTTGGTTTTCCCTTGTCGTCCGGCCGAGCCACCTATCCGACCCAGGTCGTGGTTGACATGACGCCGCAGTAGCGGCGAACGTGCTCATGAACGTTCAGGAATTTTACGAAAAGACCCTGGTCGACCGGGGCTATCAGTCTGACCCGGCACAGCGCGCCGCGGTCGAGCGGTTACAGCGCTCGTTTGATGAGTGGGGCGATTATATGTCGCGGCGCTCGTCTCGCCTGCGGCGGATGATCATTCATCCGGAACCCCCGAAGGGTGTCTATCTGTGGGGCGGCGTCGGCCGCGGCAAATCTTTTCTGATGGACAGCTTCTATGCGGTGATTCCCGTCAAGCGCAAGACGCGGCTGCATTTCCATGAGTTCATGCGTGAGGTTCACCGGGCGCTGGATGAAGAAAAGCATGTCGAAAATCCTCTCGACATTGTGGCGCGCAAGATCGCACGCCGTTTTCGGCTGATCTGCTTTGATGAATTTCATGTCTCCGATATAGCCGACGCCATGATCCTCTACAACCTGCTCAAGGCTTTGTTCGAGCAGGGTGTCAGCTTCGTGATGACCTCGAACTATGCGCCGGATAGCCTGTATCCGGATGGCCTGCACCGTGATCGCATGCTGCCTGCGATCGCCCTGCTGAAAGAAAAGCTCGATATTCTGAACGTCGATGCGGGCGTCGATTATCGTCGCCGCGTGATGGAGAAGGTCGAGGCCTACCAGACGCCGCTGGGCCCGGTCGCCGACAGCGCGCTGCTGCATGCGTTCGTGTCGATTGCGGAAGCCGGGGAGCAGGACCCCAGAATCAAGATAGAATCGCGGGAATTACGCTGTGTGCGTCGCGCAGGCGGTGTCGTATGGTTCGATTTCGCCACCTTGTGTGGCGGTCCGCGCTCGCAGAATGATTATCTCGACATTGCCAGCCGATTTCATACGGTAATTTTGTCGGATGTGCCGCGCATGAGCGCTGAGATGGCGTCCGAGGCGCGCCGCTTCACCTGGCTGATCGATGTGCTCTACGATCATCGCGTGAAGCTGATCATTTCGGCGGCCGTGGCGCCGGACCTGCTGTACACCGAGGGCGTGATGTCCAACGAGTTTCATCGTACCGTGTCACGTATCACCGAAATGCAATCACGGGAGTACAAAGAAAGCGTGAGGCGGCAGGCGGCCGGCGCGATTACCTGAGTGTTCAAACGATGGATCGGTGGATGCGCTCCTGATCCGATGAATGGAAATGTGATGACGATGATTCCTGTGGCCTGTGCAATGCGTGCTCCGGGCTTGATGGCGATATTTAGGACCGCACTGAAGTCGGCATTGATGTTGGCATCGGCACTCACATCGCTGAGCGTGCAGGCCGAGACGCTGGAGCAGGCGCTGGTCAGACGCTTTCCGGCGGGCTCCATTGCCTCCGTGGCGGTGGCGAGGGAAGCGCTGGCCAGCGTCGATCCTGCACGCCGCGAGGCTGAGCAGACCTTTGCCGCAGAGCGTGCGCGCTGTTACGACAAATTCTTTACCTCCAGTTGCCTGTCGGAGGCCAAGGACACCCGGCGGCTTGTGCTGTCGAGCATTCGCAAGGTCGAGGTCGAGGCGAACGCTTTTCTGCGGAGGGAAAAGGCCGCCGAGCGAGATCGCGTGATTGCTGAGCGTCAGGGCCGCGCGGGGCGTCCGCTGGACGGGCCGTCGATTCCGATCACCGGAGCGGCACGCGACAGCGGCACAGCGACGGATCAAGCAGATCAACCGGGTCAGCCTGAAAAGCCGTGATGGATGCTGAACAGGTCCGCACGCGGGTGATCGAACTGGAAATCGAGCACCGTGATCTCGATGCAGCGATTGCCTTGCTTGCCGCGTCTCCGAGCGCCGATGCGCTGCAGCTGCAGCGCATGAAAAAGCGCAAGCTGCAGCTGAAAGACCATATCATCCAGCTGAAGATGCAGCTGGTACCCGACATTCCCGCGTGAATTCTTCTTTGCTGTCTGGCCCCGGCTTTTGTCCCGGCCGTCAGCCTGTTTTTCCGGACTGATTTTTGACTGAACTCAGCAGCGAACTTCCAGCGACCCCCGAGCATGGTGAACACGATGCCGAGGTGGATGAGCTTTTTTCCGGCAGCGGCGCGCTCGCTACCGGTATAGCGGGCTTTCGCCCACGCCAGTCCCAGACCGACATGGCGCGGGCCGTGGCCGATGCGATCGCCCGGCAAGGCACCTTGCTGGCCGAGGCCGGCACCGGGACGGGCAAGACCTTTGCCTATCTGGTGCCAGCCTTGCTCTGGGGCGGCAAGGTCATTGTGTCCACCGGCACCAAGAACCTGCAAGATCAGCTCTTCCAGCGCGATATTCCCGTCGTGCGCAAGGCGCTGAATGCGCCTGTCACCGTCGCCTTGCTCAAGGGCAGGGCAAACTACCTGTGTCACTTTCATCTCGAACGCACGCAGCAGAACGGCCGTTTGACGGCTCGCGAAGATGTGGGCTATCTGCGCGAGATTGCGCGCTTTGCGAAGACCACCTCCACCGGCGACAAGTCCGAGCTTTCACGCGTGCCGGAGAGCGCGCTGATCTGGAATCTGGTGACCTCCACCCGCGACAACTGCCTTGGCACGGAATGCGCGCACTACCAGGACTGTTTCGTCATGAAAGCGCGCAAGGAAGCGCAGCAGGCGGATGTCGTGGTGGTCAATCATCATCTGTTTTTCGCCGATGTCGCGCTCAAGGACACCGGAGTGGCCGAGCTGCTGCCGAGTGCGAACACCGTGATCTTTGATGAAGCCCATCAGCTGCCCGATACCGCAACCCTGTTTTTCGGCGAGACGGTCTCGACATCACAGGTGATGGAGCTGTGCCGCGATGTGCTGGCCGAGGGTTTGTCTCACGCGCGCGATGGCGCTGACTGGGCGGCGACCATCGCGCCGGTCGAGAAGGCCGTGCGCGATCTGAGGCTGGCGTTTCCTGCCGAGGGGATGAAGCTCGCGCGCGAACAGATCGCCGAGAGCAGTCCTTTCTTCCCGGCGCTGGAGCACCTGAAAGCCATGCTGGTGCAAATGACCGAGGTGCTCGCCTCGCAGGCAGAGCGAGCGGAAACGCTGGAGCAGTGTCGCGCGCGCGCGGTCGAGCTGGCTGCGCGTCTGGATGCCTGGGCACCCGTGGAAGACCCCGAGCAGCGTGCATCCAAAGTACTGTGGGTTGAGGCGTTCTCACAATCGCTGCAGCTGCATCAGACACCGCTGTCGATTGCGCCGGTGTTCAGCAAGCAGCGCGAAGGCCCGCCACGTGCGTGGATCTTTACCTCGGCCACGCTCGCCGTGAAGAATGACTTTACGCATTACAGCGCACAGCTGGGGCTGGCGGGCGAGCCTGCGATGTCGTGGCCAAGCCCGTTCGACTATCCGAACCAGGCATTGCTTTATGTTCCCTCCGATCTGCCATCGCCCAACGCGCCCGGATATACCGATGCGGTGGTCGAGGCTGCGCTGCCGGTGATTGAAGCAGCCGGTGGTCGCGCATTTCTGTTGTGCACGACGCTGCGTGCTGTGAAGCGTGCCGCCGAGCTGCTGCGCACAGCGTTCGAGGAGCGCCAGCTGCCCTGGCCATTGCTGGTGCAGGGCGAGCTGGGTCGGACCGAGCTGTTGTCGCGCTTTCGCGCTGCAGGTAATGCGGTGCTGATCGGCAGCCAGAGTTTCTGGGAGGGCGTGGATGTGCGAGGGGACGCGCTGTCGGTGGTTATCATCGACAAGCTGCCTTTTGCGCCACCGGATGACCCGGTGCTGGCCGCGCGCATTGCCGACATGGAGAAGCGCGGCCTGAACGGCTTCATGCATCATCAGCTGCCCGAGGCGATCATCAGCCTCAAGCAGGGTGCCGGACGTCTGATCCGCGATGAGCGCGACCGGGGCGTGCTGATGATCTGCGACCCGCGGCTGATTTCCAAGCCCTATGGCCGCCGCATCTGGCAGAGCCTGCCACCGTTCGCGCGCAGCCGCGAGCTGGCCACGGTGCAGGCTTTCCTGCAGCGCCCGCCGCCTCCGCAGGAAGACCTGTCCGGCGCTGCCGATTGAGGAGGATGGCGGCATTGCCGCTGTCGTGTCGGTGAAACCCCTGAGCGCTTGATATTACCGGGGGTAACCCGCCAAAAATGCGGGGTGAACACCACATAATCGCGCCTGTCACTGCAACGGCATTGATCGCTCTCAAACCTGAAATTTCAGGTGCCTGCGTTCGGGTAAAATCCGCCCATGAAAATCCTCATCAGTAATGACGACGGCTATCTGGCCCCCGGTATCCATGCGCTGGCTGACAAGCTGGCGGCCGTGGCGGACATCGTGGTGGTCGCGCCCGACAGCAACCGCTCTGGTTCCTCGAACTCTTTGACGTTGGATCGTCCGCTGCGGGTGATGAGGTCGGCGAACGGCTTTTATTCGATCAATGGCACACCGAGCGACTGCGTGCATATTGCGCTGACCGGCATCCTCGATGAGCGACCAGATCTGGTGGTGTCCGGCATCAATCAGGGGCAAAACATGGGCGATGACACGCTGTACTCGGGCACCGTCGCAGCGGCGACCGAAGGTTATCTGTTCGGGATTCCGGCGATTGCCTTCTCTCAGGTCGATCATGGCTGGGCGCATATCGAGGATGCCGCAGAGGCGGCGCGCGATTTCGTGATGCGCCGGCTGGACGATCTCGCGCGTCCCTTTCTGCTGAACGTCAATATTCCCAACCGCCCCTATGCCGAGCTGCAAAAAGTCGTGCCGACCCGGCTGGGCAAGCGGCACGAGTCCGAGCCCGTGATCAAGAGCCGGGATCCGCACGGCAACGAGATTTTCTGGATAGGTCCGGTCGGCAAGGCCAAGGAAGCCAGCGAGGGCACGGATTTTCACGCCACTGACAATGGCTGGATTTCGGTCACGCCGCTGCAGATTGATCTGACGCACTCGGCACAGCTCGAGCGCCTGAAACAGTCGCTTGCATGAGCCGGGATCAGAATCCTTCCAAGAAACGTTTCCCGCTGACGCTGGATCAGCTGACGGGGGCCGCCGATCGCAAACGGGCGGCTGCCGCGCCGAGGCTCAACAGCTTGCAGACGGCGACGCGGAATGCGGCGCGCCATGGACCGCAGACACCCCCATCGCCGCCGCCCGCTCATGCTGCCACCTTGCCGCTTCCCTCCGCGCCTGTTGCTCCCAAACCCGCCCCCCGGCCGCTGGCCGAGACGCGCGCGGTCAATTCCCCGCTGGTGTCCGATGCCGTGCGCCGCGCGATGGTGCAGCGCTTGTCGCAGCAGGGCATTGCCGATACTCAGGTGCTGGCCGCAATGGAGTCGGTGCCCCGCCATTGGTTTGTCGAGCCCGGCCTTGCGAGTCAGGCGTATATCGACGCATCGCTGCCGATCGGTTATCACCAGACGATTTCTCAGCCATATATCGTTGCGCGGATGATCGAGGTCATGCGCGATGGCATCGAAGGCAAGATGTCGCGCGTGCTCGAGATTGGCACAGGCTGCGGCTATCAGGCGGCGGTGCTGGCGCAGGTGGCCGAGCAGGTCTACTCGATCGAGCGCATACGTCCGCTGCACGAACAGGCGCGCAATAACCTGCGCGCGCTGCTGATACCCAACCTGAGGTTGCACTATGGCGATGGTATGCTGGGGTTTCCACAACTGGCACCATTCGATGGCATCATTCTGGCAGCGGCAGGGCTGGAGGTGCCGCAGGCATTGCTGGACCAGATGGCGGTTGGCGGGAGGCTGGTGGCGCCGGTGGGCGCGAAGAATCAGGTGCTGCGGCTGATCAGACGGCTCAGGCGGAATGAATGGACCACCGAGACGCTGGAGCGCTGTCACTTTGTGCCATTGCGGCCCGGTACCTTCGGATGATCCGGCGCTCCCGTTAGCCCGTTATTTCGTTTTCCCGTTATCGCGTGATATTCCCGGCATAAGCAAACCACTCCGGATACGATGCAAACCATGCAGAAACGACTGATCTCTGCCCTCATGTTACTGCTGCTGGCCGCATGCGCCGAGATGCCTTCGCATGCGCCCATTGACGACCGCACCGCGACACGCCACCAGCAGAAATCGAAAGACCAGAAAGATTCCAGCACGCAGGCCGCCGTGGTACCGGATGCGCCGGGTTTCTATACCGTGAAAAAGGGCGACACGCTGCGCAAGATTGCGCAGCAGTTCAGTCAGACGGTACGCGACATCTCGGACTGGAACACGCTCTCCAATCCGAATGACATCAAGGTCGGACAGGTGCTGCGCGTGGCCCCTCCAGAGGGCACGCAGGTCGCTTCCGTGCCCATGGACACCGGACTGGAGACCAAGCCGCTCGACAGCAAGCCGGCGGCGTCCAGCGCGCCGGCGCCCGGCATTCCCGGTCTCAAGACCGGCCCTCAGGGCACGAAGGTGGCGTACACCGATCAGGCATGGACAGACATGCAGCGCGGCGAGCCGTCCGCTGCCCGCTCGCTGGAGGCGCCCAAAAAGCCCGAGGCCATCACGGGCGGCAAGTTCATCTGGCCGACCGAAGGCCGCATCGTCAGCAGCTTTGATCCCAGCCGCAAGGGCATCGATATCGCGGGCCAGTCCGGGCAGCCGATCATGGCCGTTGGCGATGGCACCGTTCTCTACGCGAAAAACATGCGCGGCTACGGGAACCTCGTGATCCTTGATCATGGCGATGGATTGGTGTCTGCTTACGCCCACAACAAAACCATACTGGTGAAGGAAGGTCAAACAGTCGCCAGGGGACAACGTATCGCCGAGATGGGCGATACCGATGCCGACGCAGTGAAACTGCACTTCGAAATCCGGCAGCTAGGCAAGCCGGTCGATCCCGTGGGCTTGCTGCCCAGTCGATAGCCACATGAACGATTCCTTCGATCAGTCCGATACGCCCGATGAACCAGAGCGGGACGAGACCGAAGGATTGCCCATGGATCCCGGTTCGGAGGAAGCCGATCTGCCTCTCGACGAAGAGGCAATTCAGGAGTTTCGCGCGCTGCTGCAGGCCGAATTGTCTGGCGACGCGACCCAGCGTTATCTGAGCCAGATAGGTCTGCGCCCCTTGCTCACTCAGGAGCAGGAAGTCCACTATGCGACGCTCGCCAAGCAGGGCGACTTCAGCGCTCGGCAGATCATGATCGAGCACAACCTCAGGCTGGTGGTGTCGATCGCCAAGCATTACATCAATCGTGGTGTCACGCTGCTGGATCTGATCGAAGAGGGCAATCTCGGCCTGATGCATGCGATCACCAAGTTCGAACCTGAACGAGGGTTTCGGTTTTCAACCTATGCGACCTGGTGGATACGCCAGAGCATAGAGCGCGCGATCATGAATCAGGCGCGCACCATTCGCTTGCCCGTGCATCGGATACGCGAGCTCAATCTGGTGCTGAAAGCCAAGTACCATCTCGAATCCCGACTGTCGGACGGTCATGATGCAAGGCTGGAAGACATCGCCCATCTGGTCGAGCGCAGCATCGATGAGGTGCGCGAGACGCTGGGCATGGCCGATCATGTGACATCGCTCGATACCCCCATCGACGGCGACCCGAACTCCAGCCTGCTCGACATCCTCGCCGATGGCGCGCAGCAAGGGCCCGAGGCCGATGCTGTCCATCATGAGATGATTACGCTTGTGCGCCACTGGCTGGGCACCATTCCTGCCAAGCAGCGGCAGGTCATCATGCGCCGCTTCGGTATCGATAACGGCAGCCCAGCCACACTGGAAGAACTTGCCGAGGAGATGGGCGTGACCCGAGAGAGAGTGAGACAGATACAGCAGGACGGCCTGATCAGGCTCAAGCGCGCGATGCTCGCGCGCGGCGTCGGCAAGGATGCGCTGCTGTGATCCCGGTACTGGTGTTCGACATCGAGACCATTCCCGATGTGGCCGGCTTGCGCGCGCTCGGCGGTCTGGGCGCAGAGATGCCTGATGCCGAGGTTGCCGCGCAGGCTTTTGCGGCCCGCCGCGAAAAAACCGGTTCCGATTTTCTTCAGCATCATCTGCATCGCGTCGCGGCGATCTCTTGCGTGTTTCGCGATAACGAAGGCTTCCGTGTGCGCTCGCTGGGCAGCCTGGAGGATGGCGAAGCGAAGCTGGTGCAGGATTTTTTTCGGGTCATCGAGCGATACACGCCGCAGCTGGTGTCGTGGAATGGTGGCGGCTTTGATCTGCCCGTGCTGAATTACCGCGCGCTGATTCATGGCATCACCGCGTCTCGCTACTGGGAGCAGGGTGACGAAGACCGCGATTTCAAGTGGAACAACTACCTTTCCCGCTATCACTCGCGCCATCTGGATTTGATGGATCACCTCGCGATGTACACCGGACGGGCCAATGCGCCGCTGGATGATCTCGCCAAGCTCTGCGGTTTTCCCGGCAAGCTGGGCGTCGATGGCTCCCAGGTCTGGACGCTGTATCAGGAAGGGCGCCTTGACCAGATACGCGACTACTGCGAGACCGATGTCGTGAACACCTATCTCGTCTATTGCCGCTATCAGCTGATGCGCGGACAGCTGACGCGTGCCGCCTATGATGCCGAGCTGGCGCTGGTGCGCGAATCACTGCAAGCGATGGAAGCCCGCCACTGGCGCGAATATCTCGCCGCGTGGCCTGCTGAGACCTAGCCGAACCGGACATCGCCCTTCCGGAGGGGAGCTACGTGCCGGCGGCGCAATATACCCCGGCGGCGCGTTACAATCGCGGGCTTCGTCGCTCCGGTAATGTATCCCACCCAGTTCTATGCAAGACATCCTGCAGATCGAGTCGCTCGACATGGAGGCGCGTGGCATTGGCCACCTCGCCAATGAAGACGGCAGCCCCGGCAAAGTCATCTTTGTCGAAGGCGCCTTGCCCGGCGAGCGTGTGCGCTTCAAGTCCTACCGTCGCAAGCCCAAGTGGGAAGCGGCGGACATGACCGAGCTGCTGCATGAGTCGGCGTTGCGCGTGAAGCCGAAATGCGAATTTTTCGGGCTCTGCGGCGGCTGCGCGATGCAGCATCTGGAGCCCTCGGCGCAGGTGGCGATCAAGCAGCGCGTGCTGGAGGACAACCTTCATCATCTGGGCCGTGTGCGCGCCGAGACCATGCTGCGCCCGGTGCAGGGACCGAACTGGGGCTATCGTTTCCGTGCGCGATTGTCCGTGCGCCATGTTCCTAAAAAAGGTGGCGTGCTGATCGGTTTTCATGAGCGACGTTCCAGCTACGTGGCCGACATGACGAGCTGCCAGATCCTGCCTCCCGAAGTCTCCGCGATGATGGTGCCGATGCGGAAGTTGATTGAGGGATTGTCCATTCGCGATCGGCTGCCGCAGATAGAGCTGGCCGTCGGTGAAGGGACAGACGGCAAGGTGATTGTGATGGTGCTGCGCGTGCTGGAGCCGCCCTCCGAGCAAGATCGTCAGCAGCTGATCGCTTTTGCCGACGAATGGAAAATCCATTTCTGGCTGCAGCCCAAAGGCCCGGACACCGCCGCGCCATTTCATCCGGCCGACAGTTCGCTGGAGTACCTGCTGCCCGAATTTGGCGTGCGCATGCCTTTCAAGCCGACCGATTTCACTCAGGTGAATCACCAGATCAATCGTGTGCTGGTACAGCGCGCGCTGCGCCTGCTGGAGGTTCAGCCGCACGACCGTATTGCCGACCTGTTCTGCGGACTGGGTAACTTCACCTTGCCGCTGGCGACCCAGGCGAGGGAGGTGGTCGGCATCGAGGGCAGCGACTCGCTGGTTGCGCGCGCGCAGCAGAACGCACGGGTGAACGGACTGGAGGACAAGACGACGTTCTATAGCCGCAATCTGTTTGGATTAACTGCCGACGATATGCGCGCCTTGGGCAAGTTCGACCGCATGCTGATCGATCCGCCGCGTGAGGGAGCGATCGATGTCAGTCTCGCGCTGGCCAGCCTGAAAGACACCGATCCCGACTTGCGCCCACTGCGGCTGGTCTACGTGTCCTGCAATCCGGCGACACTGGCGCGAGATGCGGGTGTGCTGGTGAGTCAGGCGGGGTATCAGCTCTCGCAGGCGGGCGTGGTCAACATGTTCCCGCACACTGCTCACGTGGAGTCGATTGCCGTATTCGACAGGATCGATTGACCCGCTTGCCCGTCCGCTGAGCTGCAAAAAAAACGCCGACCCAAGGTCGGCGTTTTTGCTGGTGCGGCAAGCAGCTTAGTCGCGCTCGCCCCCCAGAATGCCCAGCAGCGCCAGCAGGTGCACAAAGATGTTGTACAGATCCAGATAGATCGCCAGCGTGGCAGTGATGTAGTTGGTCTCGCCGCCATTGATGATGCGCTGCACGTCAAACAGGATGTAGGCCGAGAAAATCATCACGGCAATCGCCGAGATCACCACCTGCAGCAGCGGCATCTGCAGGAAGATATTGGCGACGCCGGCCAGCAGCAGCACAATCACACCGGCAAACAGCCAGCTGCCCAGCCCGGAAAAGTCGCGCTTGCTGGTCGTGGCGATCGAGGCCATCACCGCAAAAATGATCGCGGTGCCGCCAAAGGCGGTCATGATCAGCGATGCGCCGTTCGAGAAGTGCAGGATGTGCTCGATCATCCGCGAGAGCATCAGACCCATGAAGAAGGTGAAGCCCAGCAGCACAGCCACGCCAGTGGCGGAGTGCTTGGTTTTTTCAATTGCGTAGAAGAAACCGAAGGCAATCGCGAGGAACGCGATGAAGCTCAGCATCGGGCTGCCGGCAAACAGCGAAAACTTCAGCTGCACGCCGATCCAGGCGCCAAGCACGGTCGGAATCATGGACAGCGCCAGCAGCCAGTAAGTGTTCCTCAGCACGCGATGCCGAACCGCGAAGACATCGCTGGTGGCGCCGTACATACCTTGAAGTTGCTGATCCATAAATGAGGTACTCCTGTTTGAGGTCGTAAAGTTAACACCCTGACAGCGATCGCCCGGAAAGCCCGGCACTGTCAAAAACATAATTTACCTGATTCTGCAGATGGGAGTCTATCCCATATTTTCAAGGCCGGTCGGCCGGAATCGCTGGTCCGGCGGGCCCTTTGACCCGGCTTTCATGCTAAAATCCTAGGTTAATCAGGATTCCCGACAATTCCCTTAACCCTTTCTTTTTATTGGAGTTTTTACAGATGGCAATCGAGCGCACCCTGTCGATCATCAAACCTGACGCTGTGGCGAAAAATGTGATCGGTCAGATCTACTCGCGGTTCGAAGGCGCTGGCCTGAAAATCATCGCTGCACGCATGATGCAGCTCTCCCGCGCCGAAGCCGAAGGTTTCTACGCTGTGCACCGCGAGCGCCCGTTCTTCAAGGATCTGGTTGACTTCATGATCTCCGGCCCGGTGATGGTGCAGGTGCTTGAGGGCGAGAACGCCATCCTGAAAAATCGCGACCTGATGGGCGCGACTGACCCGAAGAAGGCAGACAAAGGCACCATCCGCGCCGATTTCGCCGATTCCATCGATGCCAACGCAGTGCACGGTTCCGACGGCCCGGACACCGCCAAGGTCGAAATCAGCTACTTCTTCCCGTCGCTGAACGTCTACTCGCGCTGATCAGCGCGGGGATAACGGGAGCCGCCATCACACGTGGCATCAGGAGACATCGTCATGGCGGCTACCACCAATCTGCTTGATCTCGACCCACCGGCGCTGGCGCGCTGGTGCGGCGAGCTGGGCGAAAAGCCTTTCCGGGCAAAGCAGTTGCAGCGCTGGATACACCAGTACGGCGAACACGATTTCGACGCGATGACCGATCTCGCCAAATCTCTGCGCGAGAAACTCGGTCAGCACGCGCACATTGCGGCGCCGTCCATCATCAGCGACCACTTGTCTTCCGACGGCACCCGCAAATGGCTGCTCGATGTCGGCAATGGCAATGCGGTCGAGTGCGTGTTTATCCCTGAAGAGAATCGCGGCACCTTGTGTGTGTCGACGCAGGCCGGTTGCGCGGTCAATTGTCGTTTTTGCTCGACTGGCAAGCAGGGGTTCTCGCGTAACCTCTCCGTTGGCGAAATCATCGGGCAATTGTGGATGGCCGAATCACTTCTCCGACGCAGCAAGGGCGTGCCTGCGGGCCCCAAGGGCGAGCGGCAGATCACCAATGTGGTGATGATGGGCATGGGCGAGCCCCTGCTCAACTACGAACCGACCATTGCTGCGCTGCGCCTGATGCTCGACGATAACGCTTATGGCTTGTCTCGCCGGCGTGTCACCGTGTCCACCAGTGGCGTCGTGCCAATGATCGACAAGCTGTCACAGGATTGCCCGGTCGCGCTGGCCGTGTCGCTGCATGCATCCAATGATGCATTGCGCGACGAACTGGTGCCGCTGAACAAAAAATATCCGCTGTCCGAATTGATGAGCGCCTGCCAGCGTTACCTCGAATTCGCGCCGCGTGATTTCATCACCTTTGAATATTGCATGCTCGATGGCGTGAATGACAGCGACGCGCATGCGCGCGAACTGATCGCGCTGGTGTCCGACGTGCCTTGCAAATTCAATCTGATTCCTTTCAATCCTTTCCCCGAGTCCGGTCTTAAGCGCTCGCCGAATCCGCGCATCAAGGCCTTTGCGCAGATCCTGATGGATGCGGGCATCGTGACCACCATACGCAAGACGCGCGGCGATGATATCGATGCCGCCTGCGGTCAGCTCGCTGGTGAAGTGCAGGACCGTACCCGCGTGCAGCAGCGCATGCAGAAGATGAGCGAGTACCAGCAGAAGTACGGCAAGGATTTTGGGCGCATCGTGGAGATTCCCGGCTGATGCGTGCGATATCTGTCTTGTTCGCCGGCCTGCTGCTGGCACTTGCTGGCTGCGCCAGTGCGCCCACGGACTCTCAGGCAGGCCCGGCAGATGCCCAGCGTCGCGCCGAGATCCGCCTGCAGCTGGCCTCGGCTTATTTTGCAGAGGGGCAGTACGCTACCGCACTGGCCGAGCTGGATCAGGCTTACCAGACCGGTCAGCGTCGCGCCGATGTGCTCGGACTGCGTGCGCTTGTGTTGATGCAGCAGGGCGATACCGCCGGGGCGGCCCGCAGCCTGAATCAGGCACTGCAGGTCGAGCCGGACCATCCGGGATTGCTCAACAACATGGGCTGGCTGATGTGCGAGAGCGGTCGCTTCGACGAAGGCCATCTGTATTTCCGACGCGCGCTGGCTAACCGCAGCTATGCGACGCCCGCAAAGGCCTTGCTGAATGCCGGACGTTGCAGCGCGCGCGCCGGACGCCGCGACGAGGCGGCGGAGTTCTTCCGACAGGCGCTCCTGATCGATCCGGCGCAGCTGGGCGCGCATGCGAGCCTCGCACGACTGGCCTACGACGCGGGCGATTATGGCCGGGCAAGGACACACATGCTCCGCGTGCTGTCGAGCGAGCAGGTCGCCAAGGACGATTACCTGATGGCGATCGCCATCGAGCGCAAGCTGGGTGATCGTGTGGCCGAGCAGAGCCTGCGACAGCAATGGAAGAAACGTTTCCCGGGGGCTGCACGTGAACCCGGTTTCACGCCGGACGACGCTGATGAACGATAAAGAAGCACACACCACCGACACTTCGCCCGGGAACGCGGCTAGTCAGGCCAGTCTCGTGTCTGGCCAGAATCCGGCGAGCGGCCATGAGGGCGTGTCCGTGGCCGAGGTGCTGATCACGACGCCCGCCGATGCAGTCGCTGAGCCTGCCGCGGAATCGCCAACCGAATCTGCAATCGACGCTCAGTCCGGATCGTCCGCTGAATCTGCGGCAGAGCCAGCGGTGGAGTCTGAGGCATCAATGCCCGACACCGGATGGCTGTCACCGGACGCGCTGCCCGGCGAAGTCCTCGCTGCGCGTCGCGAAGACTTGCGCTGGTCACTGAAAGAGGCGGCCACCCGACTGAAGCTCACGCCACGTCAGGTCGGTGCGCTGGAAGCGAATGACTTTGCCTCCTTGCCCGGCATGGCCAGCGTGCGCGGATTTGTGCGCGCCTACGCAAAGGCGCTGGGACTAGATCCCGAGCCCTTGCTGGAGATGCTGGCGCGTGAACCCAATCCTGCTCATGGCCCGATGGTGTTGCGCCGGCCGCTGCCGACCAAGGGTTTTCCCGGTCGTCCGTCAGCACCGCCGCCGCGCAAGAGCAAATGGCGCAAACGCATCGCGCTGGCTGTCGTGTTTCTGGCCGCAGGTTTTGCGGCCGGGTTCGAAGCTTACCGTTCGCAATGGGTAGAGCTGCCGCCGCTCGATGAGCTGACTGTCGATATCGCCTTGCCCGATCCGGGCTCGATCTTCGGACGATGGGCCGGCGCTTCCTCTGATGCCGGAACCGGGCAGGCCGAGCCAGCCAGCGATCAGGTAGCCGAGGCTGAGACTGCAGCGGACAAGGTGCAGGCAGCACCGCCACCGGTGGCGGCACCGGCGCTGCAGCTCAAGCTGAGCGAAGATGCGTGGGTCGAGATCACGACCGTCAGCGGACATCGCATCGTCTCGGAACTGATCAAGGGCGGCAGCAGCGCGTCATTCGATATTCCCGAACCCTCGGTGCTGGTGGTCGGCAATGCCTCGGCGGTCGAGGCGCGCTTGCGTGGCCAGTTGCTGAACCTGAAAGCCGTGGCCCGAGACAATGTTTCCAAACTCAGCATCAAGTGAGGCAGCGATGAATGCATCTTGCACAGCGTCTCCGATTCCCTCTGGTCCCATGCCACGGCATCGCACCCGCACGGTGGAAGTCCGTCATGGCGCAAAGGTGGTGACGGTCGGCGGTGACTCACCCGTGATGGTGCAGTCGATGACCAATACCGATACGGCCGATGCGATCGGCACCGCGATTCAGGTGAAGGAGCTGGCACGTGCCGGATCGGAAGTGGTGCGTATTACCGTCAACACGCCCGAAGCCGCCGCCGCCGTGCCGTCCATACGCGAGCAGCTGGATCGCATGGGCATCGACGTCCCGCTGGTCGGCGATTTTCACTACAACGGTCATCAGCTGCTCACGCAATATCCGGCATGCGCCGAAGCACTCTCCAAGTATCGTATCAACCCGGGCAATGTGGGGCAGGGCGCGAAGCGCGACACGCAATTTGCGCAGATGATCGAGGTGGCCTGCAAATACGAGAAGCCCGTGCGTATCGGCGTGAACTGGGGCAGTCTCGATCAGGCCTTGCTGGCACGCGTGATGGATGACAATGCCCAGCGTACGGAACCCTGGAGCGCTCAGGCGGTCATGTACGAGGCGTTGGTGACCTCCGCGCTGGAAAACGCAAAACGTGCCGAACAACTCGGCTTGCCGGGCGATCGTATCGTCTTGTCTTGCAAAGTGTCCGGCGTGCAGGATCTGATCGCTGTCTATCGCGAACTGGCGCGCCGCTGTGATTACCCGCTGCATCTCGGACTGACCGAAGCCGGCATGGGCAGCAAGGGCATCGTGGCTTCCACCGCCGCGCTGTCAGTGCTGCTGCAAGAGGGCATCGGCGACACCATACGCATCTCGCTGACCCCCGAACCCGGAGGCGACCGCACTCGCGAAGTCATCGTGGCGCAAGAGATCTTGCAGACCATGGGTTTGCGCAAGTTCACGCCGATGGTGATTGCCTGCCCCGGCTGCGGTCGCACAACATCGACGGTGTTCCAGGAACTCGCTGATCGGATTCAGACCTATCTGCGCGAGCAGATGCCGGTCTGGAAGGGCACCTATCCGGGGGTCGAAGAAATGAACGTGGCCGTGATGGGCTGCATCGTCAACGGCCCCGGCGAATCCAAGCACGCGAACATCGGCATCAGTTTGCCGGGCACCGGTGAATCGCCCGCCGCACCCGTCTTCGTTGATGGCCAAAAGACGGTCACGCTCAGAGGCGAGCGCATCGCCGAAGAATTTCAGGCCATCGTGCTGGACTATGTCCAGACACGATACGGCACACAGTAAATGGCAGAAAGCACATGGCAGAGAGTAAAAAAAGCGACAAAATTCTCGGTGTAAAGGGAATGAACGACATCCTCCCCGACGATGCACCATTGTGGGAGCTGTTCGAAAACACCGTCCAATCCGTCTTGCGCAGCTACGGCTACCAGCAGATACGCACGCCGATCGTCGAGCCCACCGCCTTGTTTGCGCGCGGGCTGGGTGCGGTGACTGACATCGTCGAAAAAGAGATGTACTCCTTCACCGACAGCATGAACGGTGATGAGCTGACGTTGCGCCCCGAATGCACCGCCGGCGTGGTGCGCTCCGTGCTCGAGCACAATCTTACTTACGACGGCCCGAAGCGTCTCTGGTATGCAGGCCCGATGTTCCGCCATGAGCGACCGCAGCGTGGCCGTTACCGTCAATTCCATCAGGTGGGCGCCGAAGCGGTGGGTTTCACCGGCCCCGACATTGATGCCGAGCTGATCATGCTGTGCCAGCGCCTGTGGGATGACCTCGGCCTGAGCGGCCTGCGTCTGGAGCTCAACTCGATTGGCGACGCGCAAGAGCGGCAGGCTCATCGCGCCGATCTGATCGCCTACTTTGAGCAGCACAAAGACCAGCTCGATGCCGACGCCCAGCGCCGACTGCACAGCAATCCGCTGCGCATTCTGGACACCAAGAACCCGGCGATGCAGGAACTGGTGAATCAAGCACCGAAGCTGATCGACTATCTGGGTGACGAGTCGCGCGCGCATTTCGAGGGCGTGCAGCGCCTGCTCAAGCACAACAATATCCCGTTCACCATCAATCCTCGCCTCGTGCGTGGCATGGATTACTACAATCGCACCGTGTTCGAGTGGATCACCGATCAGCTGGGCTCGCAGGGCACTGTGTGCGGCGGTGGCCGCTACGATCCTCTGGTCGAGATCTTCGGCGGCAAGCCAACGCCGGCAGTGGGGTTTGCGATGGGGGTCGAGCGTCTGCTCGAGCTGATGAAGGCCACCTCCGGCGAGATCTCCCGCAGTCAGTGCGATGTGTATCTCGTGCATCAGGGCGAGGCGGCGCAGCTGCAGGCATTTACGCTGGGCGAGCGCCTGCGCGATGCCGGACTGGATGTTGTGCTACATTGCGCGTCGTCCGGCGGCGCGGGCAGTTTCAAGTCGCAAATGAAGCGTGCCGACGCCAGCGGCGCGGCTTACGCGATCATTCTGGGCGAAGATGAAATGGCCAAGGGCACGGCGACCGTCAAGTACCTGCGCGATGCCGATCCGTCCGACAACCAGCGCAGCGTAGCGCTCGACGCCGTCGCCGATCACTTGATCGATCACATGACCGCTGACGACGATCACGACCACGGCCATCTGCACGCCGGCCAGATCCACACCCATCACTGAGACTATTCATGGCTTACGATCTCGAAGAACAAGAACAGATTGCCACGCTCAAGGCGTGGTGGAACCAGTACGGCAACCTCGTCACCTGGGTGGTGACGGCGGCGCTGCTGGCTTTCGCCGGCTGGTCCGGCTGGAAGTACTACCAGCGCGATCAGGCCAGCAAGGCCGCGATGCTGTATGAAGAAATCGTCAAGGCAGCCGATGCGAAAGATCAGACCAAGGTCGCGCGTGCGGCCGAGGACATCAAGGACAAGTTCAGCGGCACGCCCTATGCGCAGATGGGTGCGCTGACCGCAGCGAAATCCGCGTTCGATGCCGATGACATGAAGGCGACCAAAGCCCACCTGCAATGGGTGGTCGATCACGGCAAGAGCGACGAATTCAAGGCGATTGCGCGCATCCGACTGGCCGGCGTCCTGCTCGACGAAAAAGCCTATGACGAAGGCCTGAAGGCGCTGGCCTGGGATTTTCCCGAGCAGTTTGCCGCGCTGGTGGCCGATCGCAAGGGCGACCTGCTCTATGCGCAGAACAAGCCTGAGGAAGCGCGCAAGGAGTTTCAGGCCGCTCTTGAAAAAACCGAGATCAAGAACCCGGCACGTCAGCTGATCCAGCTGAAGCTGGATGCGCTTGGCGGCAAAACGGCAGGCTGAGCGCTGGGATGACTTCTATGTTTACTCGTATCGCGCCGCTGGCGGCGGTGGTTGTGCTGGCGGGCTGTTCCGCGCTGAACCCGTTTGCCAGCAAGCCCAAGAATTCACCGGCGCCACTGACGAACTTCACGCCCAGCATGGCAGTTCGCGTTGTCTGGTCGGTGAATGTCGGCAAGAGCAGCAATCAGGGCTTTCGCCCGGCGTATAGCGAAGGACGCTTGTTTACCGCCAACGAGAATGGCGAGCTGATCAGCATCGATCCCTCGAATGGCCGGGTCGTCTGGAAAATCAACACCGGCACGCGTCTCGTTTCCGGTGTTGCTGCGGATGGCGGCACGGTCGTCGTTGCGGGCGCCGAGGGCGCGGTGCAGGCATTCGATGCGGCGAGCGGGCAGAAACGATGGAAGTTCGATGCCTCGACCGAGGTGCTGTCGGCGCCTGCCATAGGCAATGGCACCGTCGTGCTGCGTAGTCTGGACAACCGCATCGTCGCGCTCGATGCCGGCACAGGCAGCCGACGCTGGTACCTGCAGCGCAGCACGCCATCGCTGTCGCTGCATGCGGCGCCGGGCATCGTGATCGCCGATGGTCTGGCGTTCGTCGGATTGCCGGCGGGCCGGCTCATCGCGCTGTCGGCGCTGAGCGGTGCGCCGCGCTGGGAAGTCGCGATTGCCGAGCCACGGGGTGCAACCGAACTTGAGCGTGTCTCCGATGTCTCCGGCATGCCGGCGCTGATGGGGCGCGATATCTGCGCGACTTCCTATCAGGGCCGCATTGCCTGCGTCGATGCAGGCAACGGCACCCTGCGCTGGGCGCGGGAACTGTCCGCTGCGGTGGGGCCTGGCATGGATCAGCGCTATGTGTTCGCTGCCGATGAAAAAGGCAACCTGCAGGCGTTTGCGCGCGATACCGGCAGCAATCTCTGGCGTAATACCAGCCTTGCCTGGCGTGGCCTCTCAGCTCCCGTATCCTTCGGACGTGCGGTGGTTGTCGGGGACAGGCAGGGCTACCTGCATTTCCTGTCGCGCGAAGAAGGCGCGATGCTGGCTCGCTTGTCCACGGACGGCAGCGCGATCAGCAGCATGCCATTGGTGGCAGGTTCGAACCTCATTGTGCAGACTCAGGATGGCAAGCTCATGGCTGTTGCCTCTGACTGAGCAGCACACCACTGAACGACTAATTCGCCGGCCTGGCCGGCACCAGACGGGGAGCCTTGGGGCACAATCCAGTGCCCTCCCGGCTCCCCGGAGATTTTTATGAAGCCGGTAATAGCACTCATTGGTCGACCGAATGTCGGCAAATCCACCTTGTTCAATCGCCTCACCCGGAGCCGCGATGCGCTGGTGGCCGACCTCCCGGGCCTGACCCGCGATCGTCATTATGGCGAGGGCAGGATAGGCGAGCGTCCTTTTCTGGTGATCGACACTGGCGGCTTTGAGCCGGTGGCCAAGGAGGGCATCCTGCATGAGATGGCCAAGCAGACCAAGCAGGCGGTGGCCGAGGCCGACGTGGTCGTCTTTCTGGTCGATGGCCGACAGGGACTGACGCCGCATGACAAGACCATCACCGATTTTCTGCGCAAGTCGGGTCGTCAGGTGATGCTGGTCGTGAACAAATCCGAGGGCATGAAGTACACCTCGGTCACTGCAGATTTCTACGAACTCGGCCTCGGTGATCCGTATGTGATCTCCGCAGCGCATGGCGATGGTGTTGCCGATCTCGTCGAGCAGGCGCTCGATCTGGCCACCGAGGGTCGCAAGGAAGAAGACGAGGAAGCCCCCGCCGCCAAAGGGATACGCATCGCGATTGTCGGCCGGCCGAATGTCGGTAAATCCACCATGGTCAACACTCTGCTCGGCGAAGAGCGCGTGATTGCCTTCGACATGCCGGGCACGACACGAGATTCGATCGAGATACCGTTCGAGCGCAATGGCAAGCATTACTCGCTGATTGATACTGCAGGCATACGCCGCAAGGGCAAGGTGTTCGAAGCGATCGAAAAATTCTCGGTCGTCAAAACGCTGCAATCGATCTCGGAAGCGAATGTGGTGCTGCTGCTGCTCGATGCGCAGCAGGATATTTCCGAACAGGATGCACACATCGCCGGTTTCGTGCTCGAGGCTGGCCGCGCTCTGGTCATCGGCGTGAACAAATGGGACGGGCTGACCTCTGATCAGCGTGATCACATCAAGCGCGAGATCGATCGCAAACTCGGTTTCCTCGCATTCGCGAAACTGCATTTCATTTCAGCGCTCAAAGCCACGGGCATTGCACCACTGATGAAGTCCATTGATGCTGCGTATGCTGCTGCGATGGCCAAACTGCCGACGCCGCAGCTCACGCGTGCGTTGCAGGAAGCAATTGATCATCAACAGCCGCGACGCAAGGGCTCAGTACGCCCCAAGCTGCGCTATGCGCATCAGGGTGGACAGAACCCGCCTGTCATTGTGATTCACGGTAATGCGCTGGAAGCGATTGATGCGAATTACAAGCGTTATCTGGAGAAACATTTTCGTGAAAGTTTCTCTCTGACCGGCACACCACTACGCATAGAGTTGCGCTCAGGAAAAAACCCTTTTTCCCGACAGGAATAAGTTTGCGCTTTCTCCTGTGTCGTTTGCCAGCGTGTGGCAAAATCGATTACATTCGCATCGCGGACTTTTTTCTGGTGCCTGTTTATTTTTGCACCATCCCAAACTGCTGAACTTGACAATAAAACGGAGCTTCCATGAGCAATAAAGGGCAACTGCTTCAGGACCCTTTCCTGAATGCCTTACGAAAAGAGCACGTTCCTGTGTCCATCTACCTGGTCAACGGCATCAAGTTGCAGGGTCATGTTGAATCGTTTGACCAATATGTTGTGCTGCTTCGCAATACCGTTACGCAAATGGTGTACAAGCATGCGATCTCGACCGTGGTCCCCGCGCGTGCTGTCAACCTGAACTCCGATTCCGACTCCGAATAAGCTTCCTCTGGCCTCGCCGGCCGGAATCCATCTAATGAGAGCCGCGCTGGTAGGTGTTGATTTTGGCAAGGGAGATTTCCTTGCCAGCCTTGAAGAACTTGCGCTTTTGGCAAAATCT
>JACCDP010042967.1_pt1 | contig 31301 bp, 42 predicted proteins | sample 7445841 | NCBI WGS metagenome assembly JACCDP01 (sample SAMN15323441, study PRJNA562643) | freshwater metagenome | isolation source: river surface water | place: USA:Blue River Watershed | collected 2017-08-17 | reverse complement strand
TGAGGCGGTGTATGAACCTTATATCATTGATGCCAAGAGGTTATTGGTGCTATCTGATATACACATTCCATATCATAGCATTGATGCATTGACTTGTGCTTTTGATTATGCGAAAGGTGAGAAGCCTGATGCGATATTACTAAATGGAGATACACTTGATTTCTTTGGATTGAGCAGGTTTGCCAAAGACCCAAAGGCAAGGTCATTTGCACATGAACTAAAGACCTTCAAGGAGTTTATGGACATCCTTAAAAAGACATTCAATGCCAAGATTTATTTCAAGGTCGGAAACCATGAGGAAAGGTATTTCCATTTCCTTTGGATGAAAGCACATGAGATAGTCGGAGTTGAGGAGTTTGAATTGGATAACATAATTAAAGCAAGAGCAGAAGGGATTGAGATTATTAAGGACAAGCGTATAATGAAAGCAGGAGACTTGAATATCATACACGGGCACGAATTCGGGGGTTCAGTCTTTAGTCCTGTGAACATTGCAAGGGGATTGTTTTTAAGGGGTAAGGTTTCCGCAATGCAAGGACATAATCATTGCACGAGTTCTCATGTTGAAAGAGATATGAACGGAGGTGTAGTAAAAACTTGGTCATTAGGATGTCTTTCAGAACTCCATCCTGCATATCTTCCTATAAATAAATGGAATCATGGATTTGCCATAGTTGATATTGATAATGAAAATTTTAATGTTCGTAACTTTACAATCAATAAAGGCGACATATCATAATGGCATATGTTTATAGGCATATCAGAACTGACAAAAATCAACCTTTTTATATAGGTATAGGTTCTGATGCCGAATATAAAAGAGCAAACGAAAGAGCAAGAAGAAGTCAATTATGGAAAAAAATTTCTAAAAAATCTGATTACATTGTTGAAATAATTGCAGATGATGTATCAGTAGAATTTGCAAAAGAAAAAGAAATTGAGTTTATAAGTTTATACGGAAGGATTGATAAAGGAACTGGAACTTTATGCAATCTAACAGATGGCGGAGATGGAATAAATGGATATATTTTTACTGAATCTCATAAGCAAAAATTAAGCGAAAAAGCAAAGGTTAAAATACTTTCAGAAGAGCAAAAAGAAAAATTAAGAAAGGCAAGATTAGGTATAAAGAATTCAGAAGAAGCAAGAAGAAAAATAAGTTTAGCAAATAAAAACAGAAAAAATAGTCCTGAGCAAAATATTGCTTCATCAATAAGGATGAAAAATAATAACCCAGCAAAAGGAAAAACTGGTAAAAATAGTTTTACATTCAAAGGATTTATTGAGGCATATAAAGATGGTTTATTGATAGGTACATATGATGGAGTTTATGATGTTGCTAATAAATTAAATGTTTCTGCCACTAAAGTATCAGCAGTTTTGAAGGGTAGAAGAAATCATACTGGAGGATATACATTTATCAGAATTGATAAAAACCAAACCCTTTAATTATGGAAGAGGACCTCATTTTAGGCGAAGAAGAGGTTGAAGAAATTGAGGAAGAAATAGGGTACACCTATCCCGAGTACATATCTTCATCGGTTGAGGTCCTAACTATGCTTGAAACTGCCAATCCAATGACCCGTGAAGAGGTAGAAAAGATGCAGGAACTAAAGAAACTTTGTTTGGAAATGCTTGAATATTCCGTAAAATCCATGCACCGAATGCTATTTATTAATGACATTTGACTGTTTTAATTGTGTTTATTAATGTGATTTGCCCCTGATGTTTCTACATTGGGGGTCTTTTTTATGGGTAAACGACAAAAAATATTTTAAAAAAGATTAAAAAATATTTGCTTGTTTGAAAAAAAGTATTATCTTTGACATATCAAATCACACTAAAACCAAACGTTATGACAAAGCAAGAAAAAGTCCTTCAAATCCTTTTTAAGTTAGGATTCAGAACAGATTTTAAATACAGTTTTTATTCTGATGATGAGATAGAATATAACTTATCTAAAGAAGATGGTACTGGTAAAATTTATGCTACCGTATTTCCTGATGGTTCAGTCAACGGTATTGATATGTCAAATTTTATAACTCTATTGTAATTAACCACACGGGGCGAGGCATCCTACACCTCACATTAAATCACACTAAAATCAAGCACAATGAAACCAAAAACAATCATCACTTGGGTAACAATTATCGCAATGCTTTGGGTAGTCGGACAACTGCAAGACCAATTTTGTAGGTAATGAATGTCAAGAAAATACTGCAACCTATTTGGGTTAAATGCAGATGTTGCAAATCACTTTACACAATCACAATTAAAACACAATCAAAATGTCCGAAATGCCACTGCCTAAATGGGGCGACCTAAACACCTTTGAACGACACAAGTTACTCGGTGAACTTATTGATGCAATGATTTATAGCGGAGAAGCGGTCCAGCATCTAAAAGAAACTGTTGAGCAGTTCAGATTGATGGGATATGTTCGTTCTGTTATTTTACCTCAAAATCAAGAAAATGAAACAATGTACTAAATGTAAAGAAAAGAAAGCATTGGACCAATTCAACAAAAATGCTTCATCAAAGGATAGGTTAGCAAGTAGGTGTAGACAATGCGAAAAAGAAATTAAGAGCAACAAAAAAGATATCTATTCGGATTTATACAAATTTATTTAATCATCAAAACAAAGACAATGACAAACAAAGACCTAAGAAGATTACGCAGAATCAAGGAAGTAACACAAGAAAAACTTGCAGAAATTAGTGGAATCTCACTTGCCACAGTTAATCGTGCTGAAAAAACTGGAAAAGTTAGATTGAGTACAATGCAAAAATTATTTCAAATATTAGAAGAAATGCCTTATATTTACCATTAAATAAATCACATGAACTACGTTACTGCAAATGTTACAATGCCAAAAGAATGGTTTAATGCAAATGTTGACCTTCCTGCAACTGCTGGTGCTTTCGTTACTGCTAAAGATGGAGAATGGGAAATTAATGTTAGGTACATTAACTTCCCTGGGTGGTATGTATTTAACCTAAAACCCGAATTCAAAAGGGATGTTTATGAATTGGTAGAGCAAAAATGTATCCAAAAATATGCAGAGGATAAATTAAAGCAGGAAGATTATGCCATCTGAAAGAATTGAAATGACCCTAACTGTCAAGGGTGAAGTCCGAGCAACCGCATTCCCGCAACGGACTTATGAAGGGATTGAAAGACAAAGAAGGCAGTGGTATTATTTCTATGGACTTAAAAGTGTAAAAGATTGGGAAATTTACATTTCGCATATCTCGCCAATGAAAGAAAACACACCATTTAAAATTGAACGACCTTTTCCTTATCACATTAAATCACAAAACAATGACACAACAGAATCAGAATCAAAACCAGCAAACCTCTATTGCGAACCAGTTGATACTTCAGGGGGATTTATCCAAACTGTCGGCAGGAGACAAGGTGAGGTATTATAATGGGTATTGTGAACGTATGGGATTAGACCCATTCACCAAACCATTTGATATCCTAAGACTGAACGGCAAAGAGGTCCTTTACTGCACACGTTCAGGAACTCAACAACTTAACAAACTGCACAAGGTTTCTCACTTGATTACAAGCAGAGACACCAATGCTGAAGCAGGGGTTTACATTGTAACTTCTAAGGCATCCCTTCCCGATGGTAGGTGTACGGAATCAATCGGTGCGGTAAACATTGCAGGTCTCAAAGGTGAAGCCTACGCTAATGCTATAATGAAAGCCGAAACAAAGGCAAAAAGGAGAGCAACGCTTGACTTGTTAGGATTGGGTGTACTTGATGAATCAGAGGCAGAATCAATCCCTAATGCAACCACAGTGGCATTGCAAACAATGGTTGAAAATAAAGACCTCATAAATTCAACTCCAATAAATACAATGATAAAAGCATTGATGCCTGAGATGGACATTGAGGCTGAGGTTATAGAGGAAGATGCCGAATTGACCATTGGCAGACTTGCCATTGCGATTAAGAAGGCGAGTAACATTGTAGAACTCAAAAAGGTCTATGATGCCAATAAGCACAAGATTGAAACCAACTCTTTTATCAAGGACCAACTAAAAGCAAGAAAAAATGAACTCCTTAAAGATTAATGAAATCAAAGTGGGGGATATTGCCCCCACTAAATTTGGAATAGAACTTATGGCAGATGCTATCCAAGAACAAGTCAACGATGGATTGCTTGACCCTTTGGAACTGGCAATAAAGTTCAATAGTTTAGAACAATTGATTAAATCGGTAAAATCCCGAATTACCGAGAATGTTCTTGCAGAACTTATGAAGCATCCTAAAAGTAAGGCAGAGGTACTTGGGGCATCCGTTTCTCAAATGGATTCTATAAAGTATGACTTTTCAGACCTCCCAGGTTGGTCCGAACTTGAAGAGCAAATCAGCACTTTAAAGGAAAAGCAAAAGGAAATAGAGGACAAAGAAAAGACCTACCATAAAGGAGACCTACCGATTAAGTCAGTAACTTCAACCTTCAAAATTCAACTTTCAAAATAACAATTATGCAAAAGTTAATTAGTCTTTCAATTGATGTGAGTAAAATTGACCAACGAAGATTGTACAAGGGTAAAAAAGGACAATATTTGTCCGCAACGCTTTTCCTTAAGGAAGAGGTGGACCAGTACGGAAACAATGGTTTTATCGTAGAATCCATCACCAAAGAAGAACGGGAAAAAGGACAGAAAGGCACAATCATTGGGAATGCTAAGTTTATGGTAACGGGTGGCAGTAAACCATCTAATACTATGGACTTTGAAGATGCCCCATTTTGAATTAACAACAAGGGTGGGGTTGTAAAGACCTCACCCATACTAAAACCAAACCAAATGCAAATCACATTAGATAATCACGAACAGGAAATTGTCAGAGGAATCGCAATCGCAAGGCATAAAAACAATATCGATAGAGGTAGCAGAGACTTTAAAATGGGTAACGGGGATGATTTAGTCATAAACATTGAAGGTACTGGCGGTGAGTTCGCATTTTGCAAACTGCAAAATATCTATCCCGATATGACAATTAACCATCCTATCTCCTTTGATTGTTACATTAAAGGACACGGTTACATTGATGTTAAAACTACCAAGAAACCCTTTGGAATGCTTTTAGTTGGTGTTTGGAAATCAAGAGCAATACCAGACTATTATGCTTTAATGGTTGGCGAGTTTCCAACCTATGAGTTCAAAGGTTTCTTCCCAGGTGGGGATGTTTTCCATAGGGAGAACCTTATTGACCTCGGACACGGACCAACTTACGGAATTGCACAGGAACGATTAATTAAAGAACTATGAAAGATATAACCTACCATTTAGAGAATGCGGTTGAGTATTTAGTCTACGACCTTAGTATTGACGACATTGAAGAACGCAGAAAGAAAGCGGTTACATATCGGTCGGGTAAGTGCGTTTGCAACTTTATGGGATATCCACCCAATAAGATTAGCGACTTACGGCAGGTTGGTCGCAAGGTTATCAGCAGAATTGATGGCAAAACTTATGCGGTCAGAGTTAAGAAAAAAGTTGAAGATGTTAAATAAAATGTTATATTTGGAGTACTTGATAGGGGAACATCAGGTGCAGTTAAAATTATTAATGCCTTAGAAAGGTTCGGAGGTTTGCAAAGGCAGACCTGTTCCCCCCGAATCTTTTTAAGGTATTTTTTTTATGAATACTGGACAAATTGTAAAGAGCAAATCAACCGAAAGGTTTACGACTTTACCAAATGAGTTGATAAAGTCTAAGTCTTTGTCTCTTGATGAAAAAGGTCTTTTGAGTTATTTATTATCACTTCCAACCGATTGGGTCATTTACAAAAAGAATCTGTATAACAACCTTCCTGATAAACCTGGGAGCATAGACAGAGCATTCAAGGGGTTGCAGTCTAAAGGTTATATCTTATCAATAAAGATGCACGACCAAACCACTGGTAGATTTGTAGGTTGGAATCATATTGTTTATGACATACCTGCCGAAAGTGAACCTATCCGAGTTCGGGAAAACCCGACATCGGAAATTACCGACCTCGGTGAAAGTGCCATTATACAAAAGACTAATTCCATACAAAAGAAAGATTTAATACAAATAAAAGAATTAGAGTTTATTTCTGATGATTGGGAAAATGTTTGGAAAGGATGGATGGAATATAAAAAGGTTGAGCATGGCAACAAGTTTAAAAGTTCTAAAACAGAACAAACTGCCATAAACAACTTGGTTGAACTTTCGGGAGGTGATTTAGAAACTGCTAAAAAAGTTATCAATCAAAGCATCTCAAACAATTACAAAGGATTATTTAAACTTAAAGAAACTAAAAATGGAACAAGCACTAAGTCAAACTTTGACATCTATAATGAGAAACGGAACGAACTCCATGACTACTTCTCCGAGATTGACAGAATCCGAAGCGGTGGATTTGGAACGCTTTAAACTTGCAAGGACATCGGAAAAGTTAAATACAGTAAGCATTGCTCTTGTGGTTGATGAACTTATAAGGGGTATGCACAAACTTGGCATTAAGGGAGATAAGATACCGAATAAAGAGGAACTATCGGTTATGTATAAGTCTATCGTTGATGAATACCCAAACATCAAGGTCGGTGAATTAACCCTTGCTTTTGACTTAGCAAGTAAAGGAAAACTTGATATGGAATCGGAAACCTATCAAAACTTTTCAGTCCTGTACTTGCATAGATTACTTAGGTCTTTTGCAAGGTACGGGATGCAGAAACTTAATGAGATTAAACCAGTTGAGCAAGATTCCAAGTGGCAACCAAGATTTGTTACCGATGATGAAAAGATAGAAACTGCGTTTGATTGTTACTCAAAGTTTCGCATTTGGGATAGTATTGTTTTCGGAATTGATGTTTTCCATATCCTGCATAAGCGAGGTAAAATTATTGTAGAAGTTGAGGACACCTACGATAAGGTCCTAAAGGCAATGAACGATAAAATGTTTGAAGGTTCAAGGCAGGACAAGATTGACATAAAAAACAAGTTAAAGGATGAAGAGTATCTCGAGCATCAGTGCTATCGGATGGCGGTTGCTGATTACTTTGATAAACTTTTAAAATCAAAATAGATGCAACTTACCGCAGGAATGATAACAAAGTTCGCACTTATGAAACTGGAATCTAAAGGTTACTACGTTTGGCGAAATAATAACTTGTCTGTACCTGGCAGGAAGTTCATTGGTGAACGTGGAGTTGCTGATGTAACTGGATTCTGCAAAACAACAGGCAAGGCGGTTTATTGTGAGGTCAAGACAATTGCGGATAAACTTAGTGATTATCAAATAGTTTTTCTCAATAGAGCAAAAAATGCTGGGGCATTGTGTTACCTTGCAACAGATAACAAAGGCATCCCCGAACTAAGCGAATGGGTCTGACAAAAAACGATATCATAGCAGGTCTATACACCGACAAGGATATAGACAATGCCATCAAAAAGATGCAACCTTTTGAGTTGCAAGATGATTTGAGGCAGGAGATGTTTATGGTACTTTGTGAGATGGATGAGGTGAAGTTTATGTCAATGCACAACGGGGGGTTTTTAAAGTTCTATTTGGTCCGTACAATGCTATCAATGATAAAGTCGGATAGGTCAACTTTCTTTAATAAGTTCCGCAGGGTATTTACGGAATGGACCGAGAAGCACGATGCACCTGATATAAGCGATACCATCCAAACCGATGAGATAACTGTAAAACTTAATAACTCTTTAAAGATTCTGCATTGGTACGAACTTGAAATATTACGTTTGTATTCCGAGAATGGGCAGAACATAATGTCACTTTCACGGGACACTGGAATCCCTTATAGGTCACTAATGAAAACAATTAAAAAAACTAAGACACTACTCAAATATAAAATCAAAAACCATGTTACTCCTTAAAATTGTTATCGCATCCCTTTTCTTTGCTTTCTACTTTATTGATATGGCAAGACTACCCGAAAGGTGGAAGATTAACTTTAAACCATTCAACTGCAATATGTGTCTTTCAGTATATGTTGCCATTGCTTTATACTTCCTACCTGTATGGGTCTTAAATTGCGTTTTGGTGGCATTCGTTGCAGGGGTATCTGCTCCGCTATTTAGAAACCTTTTGAATAACATATTTTTTAAAAAATAAACTATGGCACAAGAAACGGCAGTAGACTTTTTACTTGAAAAAATGAGCAATTTAGGCGTTATTTATGCCGAAGGTAATGTGCTCAAAGAATTAAATGATTCAATAAAAAAGGCAATAGCAATGGAGAAAGGGCAAATAATGTCAGCATATGATTTAGGAAATCAAAATCAACACGATAAAATATGCATAAGCAATTATGTAAATATTGATGAAGAACAATACTATAACCAGATTTATAACAAATAAACTATGGCACAACAAACAGCAGTTGAATGGTTATCAGAAAGATTAATTAGGATGATACCAACTATTTCACCAATGTATAAATATGATATTAAAGAATATGTTGAACAAGCAAAAGCAATGGAGAAAGAGCAAATTATAAAGACTTATTTATCTGCTTGTGATAGAGTAACTCCTTATGGATATTATGGTGATTCAGCAGAACAATACTACAACGAAACCTATAACAAATGAGAAAGGAAGATGAGCAATTTATAGAAGAAAACATCTACAACTTTGAATGCGTAAAGATTGGGTTCATGAAGAACCTACCTTTGCACATACTTGTAGGTTATGAGCAGATTTATAGAAGGTATCTTGACCCTGGGTTCATCCTTACAAGTTGGTGTTCTAACTGTGTTGCCGACATGATGAAGCGATTGAGTAACTATTGGGATTCCCACCAAGCATCTAAATTGCTTGATGCAGAAGTTGTACAAGAACCTGTACAAGTACCAAAGAAAAAAGGTAGACCATTTAAAAACAAACAATGAGAATAATCACAGTTGGTCAGCGTAACTCGGGGGTATCATTCCATAGGTTGTTCAATCCTTTAATCTACTTGCCGAAGGATTACGCAATGATGACCGATGTACTTACCGAGGAAGAACTTGAAAAAGGATATGATATACTTTTTATTAATCGTTACATAGCAGGGATGGAGATTGATGAAGTGGTAAGATTGCGTGAGAAGTATGGATTCAAGTTGGTGGTGGATATAGATGACTATTGGTATCTTGACCCGTGGCATATCCTTTATGGTAAATATCCAACGCAAAAGGTAAGAGAACACATAAGAGCAGCAGATATGGTAATCTGCTCAAACGAACTCTTGGAATTGGAGATGTACCATTTAAACAAGAATTGCGTGGTAGTACCTAATGCTTTGCCTTATGGAGAAGACCAGTTTACCAATATCAAGACTGAATCAGAAAGAGTGCGGTTTGTTTACGCAGGGTCAATAACACACGAAAAAGATATTGCAATACTTAGAAATCCAATGAAAAGGGTGGCAGGTGATGCAATGGTAAAAAGCAAGTCAACATTTATCCTTTGCGGTTATAGTGAAGACAAGAATGTTGCAAACGTATGGGGTAGAATGATTAATGACTATCTTCACGGATTCAAGGTTGATGGTTACATACGGGCAGCGTTACCAGTTGACCAATACATGAACTTTTATAATGAGGCAGATGCTTGTCTTGTTCCTTTGGTTGATTCCAAGTTCAACTCAATGAAAAGCAATCTCAAAGTATTGGAGGCAGCGACTAAGAATGCACCTGTTATAGCATCAAACGTGAAACCTTATTCCGATTGTAAACATATCATACGAGTAAATAATCAATCCGATTGGTTTACAAATATTAAAAAAGTTGTCAAAGATGCTATTTACAGGAAAGAGATGGGAGAAGCGAATGGTGAGTGGTGTAGAGAAAACTTTAACTTGGTCAAGGTAAACGAATTACGTTCACAAATATTTAAAGCATTATAACACAATGGACAAGGTACTTATCGCAATGGCGGTGCATGACACCATAGAAAACAAAAGGTCAGAACTTACCGAAAGGGTATTGAATGCCTTGTACAATCAAGATATCTTTACCGACCATGAGTTTTGGGTTATAGACAATAATTCTTGCCAACAGACAAAGGATGTGCTAAAGTTATGGGCAGAGGATGGGTACATAAATCTAATCACAAACGAGCAGAACATTGGAACGGCAGAAGCAATTAACCTCGCTTGGAAGCATAGAAAGATTGGTCAGCATTGTATCAAGATGGATAACGATGTTACCATAAACTACAATGATTGGGTAAAGGAGATGGCAGATGCAATCCAAAGAGAAGCAAGGATAGGAATTGTAGGTTTAAAGCGTAAGGATTGCTGGGAAGAACCAAATCACGCACTACCTGATTGGAGAAGCGAATTAATAATGCTACCACACTTTGCAGGTCAGCGTTGGATAATAGTTGAGAAGTGCCATCACATTATCGGAACTTGTCAAATGTACTCCTCGGCTTTGCTTGATAAAATAGGGTATCTTTGCCAACCTAACCTATACGGTTATGATGATGTTCTCGCATCGCATAGGTCAACAGTTGCAGGGATGTGGAACGTATTTCTTCCTCACATTGAGATTGAGCATATTGACAAAGGTGAAACGGAATACCAAACGTGGAAGGAGAAGCACAGTTCAGAGGTAACCCAACAAGTGATAAAAATGACCCATGAATATTATCACGGAACAAGACCAATCTACTACAATCCATTCCAATGAAAGTAATCGTATCACTTGACAATCCGAATCACCCAGGGTGGTTGAAGTTGGAACAATCCCTAAAACAACACGGATGGGCATACCATCCAATCGTAAAAGAGTGGCAAGGATTCGGCACTAAGATAATAGGACTTTATGAATACCTATGTTCAAATGATACAGATGAATTCATCTACCTTGATGCATACGATAACTATTGCATTTCAAATCCCGATGAGTTCAACTATAAGCATAGAGGACAAAGCGGTTTGATTATAAGTTCAGAGAAAGGATGCTATCCCGATGTACATAACATGGGAAAGTTTCCAGTCGTTAATCACGAATGGAAGTTCTTAAACAGTGGGCAGATTTACGGAAACAAAAAGGACTTCCTTGATGTCTACCATAGCAATCCCCCAAAGTATGAAGATGACGACCAACGTTGGTACACGGACCGCTTCCTTGCAATGCCTGACAAGATAGGACTTGATTATTGTAACATCTTCCAATCGGTTGCGTTTGAGGTTGAAGGTGATTTTACCCTAACTTACAACAGACTTTACAACAATAAGACACATACCTTCCCAATGTTTATTCACGGGAACGGCAAAACAGATATGACTAAATTTTACGCATTATGATACCAAAAGAACAAGCAGAAGAATTGGTAAATAAATTTATTAAGTCAACAATTAAATGGAATCCTATAAATGGTGTTGGATATTATAATGATATTAATGCAGCAAAAGAATGTGCAACAATAGCAGCAGATGAGGTAATGGCAAACATAGAACCATCAGTTTCATTGGATGTAATTTCAGCAAGAATTAAATATTGGGAAGAAGTTAAAAAAGAAATCGAAGCACTATGATGGAATGGATAGTTAAGGAGTACACGGATAAGGTAAACGCTGACCAAGAACTAAAAGCATACCGAGATTGGATAGAAGCAAACGCATTCGGATTCGGTGAAAGGTGCTTTCTTTGGATGTGGAATGAGATTGTAGCAAAGATGCCACAAGAGTTTACCTTTATGGAAATCGGGGTCTTTAGAGGGCAGATTCTTGGACTTATACGGATATTAGCGGATAGACACGGCAAAAAGGTTAGGCGAATCGGAATAACTCCACTTGATATGTCCGATGGGCATTGGGAATCAGACTACGAAGCAGACATACTTAAACTGCACAAAACATTCAAGATTGTGGATGACTACGAGTTAATCCGATTGGATTCTACCAACCCAAACGCAGTTCAACTGGCATCACAAAACCCACCCGATGTACTTTACATTGATGGAGGTCATACCTACGAGGTAGTAATGGCAGACCTAAAGAACTATCTCCCAATCCTAAAGGTAGGAGGTACACTTGTCATTGATGACTGTAACAATGCAATCCAAATGCCTTGGGGTTACTTCGCAGGGATTCAATCCGTATCAAACGCAGTAGACCAATTCCTACCAAAGGAAGGGCAGACAGAACAATGGAAGCATGAACTGAACTTGGTCCATAACAGAGTATTAACTAAACTAAAATAATGAATCCAATCACAGTTAAAATCAGCGAGGTAAAGTCTAACCCGAACAATCCAAGAATCATCAAGGATGACAAGTTCCAAAAGTTAGTCAAGTCAATCAAGGAGTTCCCCGAGATGCTTAACATCAGACCAATCGTGGTCAATGCGGATATGGTTGTCCTGGGAGGTAATATGCGACTAAAAGCGTGTAAGGAAGCAGGACTGAAAGAGGTGGCAATAATCAAAGCAGAGGACCTAACAGAAGACCAACAGAAGCAGTTTATAATAAAAGATAACGTCGGGTTCGGAGAATGGGATTGGGAAGACCTTGCGAATAATTGGGATGCAGAACAGTTAACAGATTGGGGGTTGGATATTCCCGACTTTAAACCCGAAGTTCTTGAAGCAGAAGAGGATGAGTTTGATGTACCTGATGGAGGAATTGAAACCGATATCGTTCTTGGGGATTTATTTGAAATAGGTGAGCATCGTTTGCTCTGTGGGGATTCAACAGATAGCGACCAAGTTGCAAAGTTGATGAATGGACAGAAGGCAGACATGGTATTTACTGACCCTCCTTATGGGGTAAGTTATCAATCCAATATGAGAACTAAAAGCGAAAAATTTGATGTACTTAAAAATGATGAGGTATTTATAACTGATTGGATTAATTGTTTACCGATATATTCTAATGGTTTTGTATTTGTATGGACATCTTGGAAAGTATTAAAGCAGTGGATTGAATTTTTAGAACCATTAGGTGATTTAACAAATATGATAATATGGGATAAAAGTGGTGGAGGAATGGGAGATTTAAAAGGAACATTTTTAAGTGATTTTGAAATAGCATTAGTTTACAATAGAGATGCAGAAATAATTGGGAAAAGATTAGGAAGCGTTTGGAATATAAATAAAGATAATCCATCTAAATATTTGCACCCTACTCAAAAACCAATAGAATTGTCTGCAATGGCAATTGAAAATATTATAAATATTAATAAAATAGTTCTTGATTTATTCCTCGGTAGCGGTTCAACAATGGTGGCAAGTCATCAACTTAAACGCAAGTGCTATGGGATGGAACTTGACCCTAAATACTGCCAAGTAATTGTAGACAGGATGATGAAACTTGACCCGAGTTTGGAGGTTAAAAGAAATGGTCAGAAATACATAAAAACAAAGTAATTACATAGTGCCAAAGAAAATAGCAGGAAGAAACGGAGGTACATTAATTGTACCTGAAAAGGGTGAAACCAACAACCCAAACGGAAGACCGAGAAAGTATGTATCACTTCTCAAAGAGCAGGGGTACAAGTTAGCGGAGGTTAACGATTGCATCCAAGCAATTATGTCAATGGATATGCAAGAACTCAAATCGGTATGGGATAACCCGAAGGCAACTGTACTGGAAAAGACCATTGCAGGGGCATTAAGGAAGTCATTGGAGAAAGGAAGTCTTTATTCCATTGATACCCTATTGACCAGGGTATACGGCAAACCAAAGGAGACCGCACATATTACCAATGATGGGAAGATTGAGGTGGTATTTACTAAGGGCAAAACGATTCTATGATAATTGAACTACCCGAAGCACATTTGAATCAACAAGCAATCCTTGACAGTTCAGCAAGGTTTAGGGTGGTGATGTGTGGCAGAAGGTTCGGCAAGTCTGAACTATCGCAGGTAGAGATTATCAAGAATGCCATTGTGGGGCAATCTGTTGCCTATATTACCCCGACTTATAACCTTGCCAAGACTTTCTTTGATAAGTTGGCAAAAGCGGTTCCTTTTGCCTCTAATCGGTCCGATTTGACTATTGAATTCCCGAATGGTGGTTCTGTTCAGTTCTTTACAGGGGAGAGGTTGGATAACCTACGAGGTAGGAAGTTTCACCTAGTTGTGGTAGATGAGGCATCTTTCATCCCTAACCTTGAAGATGGGTGGTTAAATAGTATCAGACCTACCCTTACTGATTACAAGGGCAAGGCATTGTTTCTGTCTACTCCAAAGGGTAAGAACTACTTTTACTCACTTTTTATGAAAGGGAACGGAGGGGAGGAAGATTGGCAATCGTTTAAGTTCAGCACCTATGACAATCCGTATATAGACAAGTCAGAGGTTGATAGTGCAAGGATGCAACTGCCTGAGGTGGTCTTTGAGCAGGAGTATATGGCAAACCCTGCTGAGAATGCTGCCAATCCTTTTGGGTCTGCCTATATTCGCCAGTGTATATTCCCAATGTCTAATGGTCCTGTCGCTTGTTATGGGATAGACCTTGCCAAGGCGGTAGACTGGACTGTAGTTATAGGACTTGATAAGAATGGGTCTGTATGCCATTACGAACGATTCCAAAGGGATTGGAGGCAGACTAAGGAATATATTGTCAATCTACCTAAAGCACCTATCTTAATGGATAGCACAGGGGTAGGAGACCCAATCTTTGAGGATATGCAAAGGGAGGGTCTTGATGTGCAAGGGTATAAATTTAGCAGTACCTCAAAGCAAATGCTTATGGAGGGTCTTGCCTCTGCTATTCACCAAAGGAAAATCACATTCCCACCTGGTCCTATCGTGGATGAGTTGGAGATATTTGAGTATCAATACACCTCATTCGGGGTAAAGTATTCCGCACCTCAAGGATTCCATGACGACTGCGTGGTAAGTCTGTCCCTTGCTTGGCAGCACCTTCAGAAGAATGTGGGGAGTGGTAGGTACTCATTTGCCTAAAAAATATTTTGCTAAAAAACTTGATATTCTAAAATAATTAGTATTTTCGCATAGTCAATCCGAATGATAGTCGCATTATGATTCGGGTTTGATTTTAGCAAACCTGCTACGATTAGACCCATACTGATGCGACCAGTGTGGGTTCTTTTTTTTACCTACCTTTGGATGATTGGGTCTTAACACGGGTTCACCCCAACTTTAGCACAAAAAGTAAATGAATGAACGTGTCATCTATGCTTAACGGTCCGCTTCGGTAACGGACTGGAGATGATAAGAATGGGATAAAAGTGGTAGTAATTACAATGATAACTACCGACAAGGATAACCAAAAAACCCGTTCTCCCTTCTTGGATAGGGGTGCATAGTTTGGCAATGATTGGGAGTGCTTTAATAATCCCAAGACATCAAGGGTATCCTTGGATAGACATTGTATTACACTTAACTAAGAATAAACTATTTAAAGGTATGAATTGGTCCAACGTAACAGTCTTCCAATACCAGCAGATTAATGAACTTTATGCCAATAGCAAGGACTTAACTGACCTTGATATAAGCGTTAAGGTTGCTTCAATACTTACCAACCAAACGGAGAATCAGATTGATTCTTTACCCGTTAAGGAACTTGGACCATTGCTTGAATCCATTGCTTTTATCAATGAGGACATTAAACCCGAAGCGGTTAAGGTTATAACAATCAACGGAAGGCGGTATAAATGCGTTTACGATGTGCGGAATATCCCTGCTTCAAGGTACATTGAATCTAAGCACTTTAGCAGTGATGTGATGGGGAACTTGCACAAGATTATGGCATGTATGGTCATACCGCAAAAGAGGGGATGGTTTGGGTGGAAAGATGACATTTACGATGCAGGAAAGCATAGCGACTATGCCCAAGATATGTTGGAAGCACCTATCCAATCCGTTCTCGGTTCGGTTGTTTTTTTTTATCAAGTATTCAGACTTTGGATAAAGAATTCAAAGGATTATATGGTCCAACAGATGATGGAGCAGGGAGTGGAGAAGATGAAAGCGGAAGAAGTGCATCAGGTTTTATGCAACATTATGGATGGATTTACCAAACCAAATTGGTTGCCGACTTTGAAGGAATCACACTTGACCAAGCATTTAACTTACCTGTCATAAACTTTCTCAATGACCTTGCATACTTGAAAGCGAAGATGGAACACGATAACGAATTAATACGGAAAAGTTATGCCAAAGGTTGATGTTGAAGTTATAATTGATGATGCTGCGATAGCATCCGAGGCAAGTAAAAAGTCAGATTATGCCTCATTGGGTGAACTTCCTTTCGTCGAAAAGACCATGATTGCCTACGCTGCAAAGTTCATTATCCAAGTCCAAAAGAATCTACAAAAGGAAAATAAGATTGATACTGGCAGACTTGAAACCGATATCCAAGAAGGTTCAGTAATTAGGGAAGGCAAAACCTATTCCATTGACATTGGTTATCCCGTTGGTTCGGAAGGTGCAAAGTATTACGATTTCGTAAATAAGGGAGTTAAAGGTTTTAAGTCAGGAACACCGAATAGTCCATATCGGTTTAGGTCAGCGTTTCCATCTATGAACGGACCGATGGTTAATGCTATTCAGAAATGGGTTAAGCGGAACAGTTTATCCCAAAGGACCGAAACACAGAAATATAATACATCAGGTCTGCAAAGGAAAAGGAAATCAGTTTCAGAACTAAACACTGGCAGGACCACTGCCTACCTCATAGCAAGGAAGATTAAGCAAAGGGGATTACCGAGAACGGGATTCTTTGATGATGCCATTGACCAAGTATTTAATGAGCAATTTTATAACAAAATGGCAGAAGCATTGGGCGGAGATGTTAGGTTGTACATAAAACAGGCTGCTTCGCTAATTAATGAAGAGAATAAGTAATTATGGCAATAACAGTTAATAGCATACCCGAACAATACGCATCCCTACACGATGACCTTTGGTTTGTGGTAGATAGCACAAATAAAGCATCAACTAATTTTAAATATGTGTTTGATGTCTATGTGGATTCAACCTTAGTGGCAAGGATTAAGCAGTTCCCTGATGTTACAAGCACAAAGGGGATATTCAACGCAGGGAATATAATGCGGAATTATGCTCAATCGTATTTCGTTCCGAACCCAGCGACTACCCTTTTCAGTGCTTCAAACGATAATATTTATAAGGAATATACCATAAAATACGGGGAAGAGTACGGTGGGGTAACTTACACAAACTTGGTTGAGCAGACCTATGTTGCGTTCAACTTCTACTATCCCGATTTCTACAACCCAGCACAATCACCGACCTATTTTAAATCATATGTAAACGAATGGTTGACCAATAGGGATTTGAGCAATGTTGAATGTGCTTTTACGGATAAATTGCACATTGGTTGGATGAGTGCAAGTGGGGTAACGACAAACGTTTACCCATCTGTTCAGTTATACAATGAAAATGGAACACCAAGCGGAAGTCCTGTAACAACTGGAACAGACCCCCGAAATACTTATAGTCTACTTGACATTTCCCCTGGTGGAATCAATGGATGGTATGGTTCAACAGTAGTGCCATCAACTGCCTATGCCTATGGTGTAAAGTTACACAACGGCACAAGTTTTGGGGATGAGGTAAAGGTTAAACTGGTTTGCAATCCTAACTACTCACCAATCGCATTGCACTTCCTAAATCAATTAGGCGGTTACGATACGATGCACTTTAGGTTGGTGAACAAAGAATCAAGGAACGTAGAATCAAAGCAATACGAGGGAAATAAGTATAGGTACAATTCATCTGCAACCGCAATGCGGACTTATGATGACTACAACAGAATAAACCCTGGGGCAACAAAGTTCGTGGTTGAGCATACAACAATGTACAAACTGCGAAGTAATTACTTAAATGTAACCGATTACAATTGGGCAAGGGAATTAATCCAATCACCCGAAGTTTATTTTGAGCAAGGTGGTTATTACTATCCCGTGGTTACAATGACAAGCAATTGGGAAGAGAAGAAAAGGATTGCAGACAAGATGTTCAACCTTGAACTCGATTTGCAAATTGCGAATAAAAAATATAGTCAATTCCGATGAGGACAGAGGTTTACATTGATAATTACAGACTTGATTTAACTGCGGAAATATCAGCGGAGTTCACCTATGCGATAGATGAAATCCAAGACTTTGCAACAAGGAACACTTCATTCAGTAAAACCATAATCCTCCCAGGCAATGATAATAACAATAAGTTATTCGGTAACGTATTTGAGTTCGGGTTATCCAATCAATATAATCCAGCAGAACCCAACGTGGGTTACAACTTCAACGCTACCAAGTCAGTACCTTGTATCATCTTGGTAGATAAAATACAAATCTTTAAGGGTGTTTTACGATTGCTTGAAATCATCATTGATGGCAAACATATTGAATATGAGGTTGCGGTCTTTGGTGAGTTAGGCGGTTTTATCAATGCACTTGGTAATAAGAAATTAGAAGACATTGACTTTGGAATTGCGGACCAAACGTGGAACGTTACGAACATTGCAAATAGTTGGGATAACATTAGCGGAAGCGGTGTTTACTATCCTTTGATTGATAACGGCAACGTATCTACCAATAAGGTTGACTTTTCTTATGATGCCTTCCGACCTTCTCTTTATGTTAAGGAATACCTTGAAAATATTATCAGTGATTCTGGTTACACTTGGGATTTTCCTTTGTTGAACACGGATTTGATGAATAGGTTGGTCATACCTAACAATCAAAAAACGTTAACCAAAAGCAGTACAACGGCATTTAAAGCAAATGTTACAGATGTAACCTACACTTCCGCATCAGCAGTAAAGTTCACAAGCGTTACTCTTGGAAGTTTTACCTTAAACGCTGGAACTGATTTGATAACTTATGGCGGTGCAAGTGCAATAACTACAAACGTATCATTCACGTTGGCAGGGCAGATAAACAGTATTGACCCTAACAATACCTTCGTAAACTTTGAGTTTATGAAGAACTCTACACTTATTGCGGTTCAAATCATAAACGCATCATCTACTCCTTATTATTTTAGTGTTGACTTATCGGTGTCAAACTTAACAATCAACCCATCAGATACACTTGCGGTAAATGTAGTAACATCAGGTCTACCTCCGAACTACCGACTTTATGGTGATATTTTGACAATTGAATCAACTACTCCAACGGATGTGCCTTTAACTTATGGTGATAGCATTGTAATAAATGACACCATACCGAAAGGAATCTTCCAAAAGGATTTCTTTGCATCCATTGTAAAGATGTTCAACCTTTATGTTTATGAGGACAAGTTGATTGAGAAAAAACTTATTATAAAACCATTCATTGACTTTTACGATGGCAGTCAGATTGATTGGACCAACAAAGTAGATAGGGGAAGCGTGTTGAGGTTGAAACCGATGTCAGAATTTACTGCACGTTATTATGATTATAAATACAAGCAAGACAATGACTTTTATGCGGAAAACTACCGCAAAAAGTACAATGAGGGTTACGGTGACTTGATTTATGACAGTGAGAACGAATTTGTAAAGGAAGTTGATTCTACCGAGTTGATTTTTGCATCTACTATACTTTACCAAAAGACTGCAACAGATAAGGTTTATTCTGCGATATATAAATTATCTAACGAGAACACCAAAGAAGATAAAATGGATTCTGTTATTAGAATCCTACAAGCAAAGAAAATAACAGGTAAGTCTACTTGGGCAATCAAGAACGGTGCAACTACTTTGGCATCTTACACCGCTTATGGTTATGCAGGGCATCTTGATGACCCATTCAATCCACAAGCAGATATCAACTGGGGAGCAACTAAAGAAGTTTTTTATAGTGCAACGGCAGTAACGGCAGCGAATCTGTTTGCTGGGTATTGGTCCGAATACATTGCAGAGATAACCGACAAGGATAGCAAATTACTGACCTGCTCTGTGAAGTTGAATGAAATTGATATCTATAACCTTGATTTTAGTAAACTAATTTATATTGATGGTTCGCTTTGGAGATTAAATAAAGTCTTGGACTACAACCCTATGGACTTTAACGTTACAAAGGTGGAACTACTTAAAGTAATTGAATTAACATACGTTTAATATGGCAGAAGAAATAATTGGTGTCAAGGTCAAAGTTGATGCTGGGGATGTAGGCAAATCGGTTGGTTCATTAAAGCAACAACTGCGAGAAGCACAAAGTGAGGTTGTTGCATTATCTGACAAGTTCGGTGCGACATCAAAAGAGGCAATCAATGCAGCAAAGAAAGCAGCAGAACTTAAAGATAGAATCGGTGATGCTAAAGCGTTAACGGATGCCTTCAATCCTGATGCAAAGTTTAAAGCATTAACGGCATCTTTGTCGGGTGTGGCAGGTGGATTCGCTGCCCTACAAGGTGCGGTTGGATTGTTCGGAAAGCAAACAGAAGCAGTAGAGAAAACCTTGTTAAAGGTACAATCTGCAATGGCATTGTCGCAAGGTTTACAGGCGGTAGGCGAAAGCATAGATTCGTTCAAGCAATTGGGTGCGGTTATTGGTAGCGGAGTATCTAAAGCATTCGGAACGCTTCGTAGTGCTATCATATCAACTGGTATAGGTGCATTGGTTGTAGGTGTAGGTTTATTGATTGCCAACTTTGAGACAGTTAAAAAAGTAGTCCTTAATTTTATTCCTGGTCTTGGAAAACTTGCGGACTTTGTTGGAAACCTTGTTACAAAGTTTACTGATTTTGTAGGCATAACATCGGAAGCGGATAGGGTACTTGAAAAGTTAAGCAAGACAAATGCAAAGGCAAATGAAAACATTGAGGCAAGGGTAAAGTTATTAACCGCACAAGGTGGTAAAGAAAAGGAGATTTACGCACTGCAAAAGGAAGCAAATGCTAACGAATTAAATGCATTGCGTGAAAGGTTAAAACTGACTGGTAAACTTACCGAAGAAGAGTCGAAAAGGTTTAGGGAGTTAAAGGTTGAAGGTGCGGTCCTTGATGCTACCGAGCAAAAAAGGATAGCAGATAAGAATGCACAAGCAGCGAAAGAGGCAGCAGCAAAACAAGCGGAAAGAGATAAGGCGAGAAAGGAAAGGGAAGAAGGTGAAGAGTTAATTCGCAGAGATAAAGAACTTGCTGCAAATCTAACCAAAACAGAGATTTTAGGCATTAGTTCTGCTGGTAAAGATGCACTTATTCAAACGCAGGTCGTTGCAAAGGGTGTTTCTGATGCCATATTGGTAACTGCTCAACAACAGGCAGATGCTAAAAAACAGTTGACCGATTACGAAAAGAATTTAGAAAAACAGAAATTTGATGCACAGGTTGAACTTGCTTTGCAATCACTTGCCACAGTTGGAAGTTTAATAGACCAAAATAGTGTAGCAGGTAAAGCAATAGCAGTTACACAAGCAATCATTAACACTTATCAAGGTGCATCTAAAGCAATTGCACAAGGTGGAATCTTTGGACCTGTGGCAGCAGCAGCGACTATTGCAGCAGGATTGGTAAACGTTAAAAAAATTATTAGTACCAAAGTACCATCTGCAAAAGGTACGGGAAATGTTGCGGAGGCAGGAGCACCTTCAATGTCAATGGCATCTGCCCCAATATCACCATCTGCACCAATTCAAAACACAGTAACTTCGTTAAGTCAACAATCAATCAATCAAATGGGTTCTGCAACAGGTAGGGCATACGTTGTGGAATCCGATATCACTAACCAACAGGAAAAGATTGTAAGAATAAACCGAGCAGCACGACTCGGATAACAATAGTTTATAAAAATTATAAAAATGGAAAAGAATATACCGATTTTTAACTTAGAAATAACCAATGACCTTGAAGATGATGTTGAGGTTGATGTGGTCAGTTTAGTAGACAGACCAGCAATTGAAAGACAGTTCCTTGCCTTTACCGAAGATGAGTTTGCAGAATCTTACACCGACTATCCCGAAAGTGCAAAGAATAACGCACAAAGGGCATTGGATTGGGCAGAGAAAAACGGATGGGGAGATTGCGGTGAAGCAACTGGAAAGATTCGTGCTAACCAAATCGCAAAGGGTGAACCTTTGACAAGGGATACCATTGCAAGGATTAGCGGATTTAAAAGGCATCAGCAAAATAAAGATGTACCATACAGTGAAGGGTGCGGAGGTTTAATGTGGGATTCTTGGGGAGGTACTTCAATGATTGAGTGGGCAAGTAACAAACTAAAAGAAATAGATAAACAAAAGTTTGTCATCCAAGATGAGGACCAACAAATTATAAGCGGTCCATTAATGTTGGCAGATACCCCTATTTATAGAAACGACCACAACGGGGAATATTATGTGGTGTTCACTAAGGAAACGATAAAAAAGATTGCACAACGTTACTTTAAAAAGGGATATCAAGCAAACGTAAACCTTATGCACGATTCGGGGCAGTCCGTTGAAGGGGTAACAATGTTTGAATCATTTATCAGCGACAAGGTTAGGGGAATCCAACCAATGAAAGGATTTGAAGATGTACCTGATGGGTCTTGGTTCGGTTCGTTCAAGGTAGACAATCCCGAAGTATGGGCAGAGATTAAGGCAGGAAATGTGAGGGGATTTTCCGTAGAGGGGCAGTTTAATTACAGGAAAACAGGAGACAAAAAGATAGAGCAACTTTGGGAAAATGTCCTCGAAGTGCTATCTAAAGTTAAATAGACTTTTTTCATAGCGTTTGGTTAGGCAGGGTGTTTCCACACCTTGCCTTTTTTCTTATATGGTACATTGGAAAATGCCTCCTATTTATTACCAAAAGTTATTATGACAACTTTGGAAGCAATTAACAAGATTAAACAAATGTTCGCAGAAGCGGGTGAATTGCCTGTGGCATCTGCCGAACCTCTCCAATCTTTTGCGGAATATGTCCTCAAAAGCGGAGCAAAGGTTATGATTGATAAGTACGAAATCGGTGGTAAGGTTACACTGGTAGACGATGCTGGAAACGAAACTCCTGCTCCTGCTGGTGAACACGAACTCGCTGATGGTTCTGTTATGGTTTTGGATGAAGCATCTACCATTGTAGAAATCAAAGTTCCCGAGGTAGAAATGCCCGAGGAAGTAGAGATTGAGATTGCACCTATTGAGGAAGATTTGATGAAGAAGAAGATTGAAGAGATGCAAAAGCAACTGGATGAAATCAAGATGGCATATGATGCCAAACTTGCACACCAAGAGGCAAAATTCAGCAAGGGTATGAGTGATATTTCAGATGTTTTGGTTCAACTTTTGAACACACCATCTGCAAATGCAACTGAAGCACCTAAAGAAAAGTTTAATCAACACGTTGAAAAGAAAGAGGACAAAATCAGTCGCTTTCTTGAATTCGCTAAAACAATTAAATAAAAATTTCTTAAACAATAAAAATTAAATAAAATGAGTTTTTCAGTAGGAACATTGGCAGCCTATACTAAAGAGAATGAGCAACTGCTTGTATCTGCTTCAGTACTTGGTAGCAAAACTGCATCTTTGATTAAGGATGCTGGTAATGTAATGGTCGGAGTTAAGTCGGCAGAGACCATAAATATTTTGTCAACCGATGCAATCTTCCAAGATGGTTCATCTTGCGGATTCAACGCATCAGGTCTGACTTCTTTCACCCAAAGGACTGTAACCGTTGGTAAAATCAAGGTTAACGAAGCACTTTGCTTGAAAGACCTTGAGGCAAAGTACTTGCAGAAAGCACTTCCTGCTGGTTCTATGTATGATTCAATGGTTTACTCTGAAGAGTATTCTAAACTTAAAACAGACAAGATTGCACAGCAACTTGAGAACACACTTTGGAGAGGAGATACAACAAGTGTTGATGTAAACTTGAACAAGTTTGCTGGTATCACTACTTTGATTACTGCTGCTGGTGCTTCAGTTGTAAACGCTAATAGCGTAGCATATCACGGTTCTGTTGAGACTGCCATCACTGATGCAAACGTTGTTTCTATCTTTGATGATATCTACAAAGCAATCCCTGCCCAAGTAGTTGACAAGGATGATATCGCAATCTTCTGTGGTATGGACACTTTCCGTACTTACACTGTAAAGTTGAAGTCTTCTAACCTTTATCACTACCAATTTGATGGTAAGGCAAACAGTGAGTTTTACCTCCCAGGTACAAACGTAAAGGTTATCGCAGTTCAAGGTCTTAACGGAAGCGGTAAGATTGTTGCAATGCGTATCTCTAACCTGTTCATCGGAACTGACCTTCTGAATGAAGAGGAAAGGTTTGAAATCTTCTACGCTAAAGAAGCTGACCAAGTTCGCTTTGTAGCAGAATTCAAGATGGGCGTTAACTTCGCCTTCCCTGATGAGATTGTTAAGTTCTTCGTTTAAATAACAATGAGGTGAGGGGTGGTTTCCATCCCTTGCCTTCATTATAAATTTTTATAATATGGCATGTGCATTAACACAAGGATATGTTTTGGATTGTAAAGAATCCATAGGTGGCATCAAAGCGGTATGGTTCATTCCGTTTGGTGATGTTACTGCAATAACCGAAGCATCAGGTGTAGTCAGTGCCATCACTAAGTCAGCAGGAAAGGTTTTCTACAAGTACCAACTTGTAAAGCAAACCTCTTCACTTACCGAAAACATCACCGCTTCTGTTGAGAACGGAACTGTTTTCTATGCACAAGAATTGTCAATCATCTTGAATAAACTTCAAGCATCTACAAGAAATGAGATTTTGCTTCTTGCAAAAAACAATCTCCTTGCAGTTGTACAGGATGGTAACGATAAATATTGGTTGCTTGGTAAGGTAAATGGTGCTGATTTGACTGGTGGCAATGGTGCAACTGGTACTGCCTTCGGAGATAGGAATGGTTACACATTGACCTTTACTGGCAATGAACCTGCTCTTGCTCCCGAGGTTACAAGTTCTATAATTGCAGGTCTTACTGCGTAAATAGGAAGGTTTAGAATTGAGTAGGGCATCCACATCGGATGCCTTTCTTTTTGGGTAAAAGTTTGCAGATTACCTATTTAGATACAATGATACAACTGACACAAGGGGCAACGGAGTACATTTACCTAACATTAACGGAGAAGCAAACGCTTACTACTCCGAATTATCTATTTCGTTTTGTCAATAGGACCACACGGGATGAGGTAACTTTTGTTTTGTTAAATGCTGCCGATGTATCACTTTACAAGGATAGGTATAACAAGTTCAGTATTAAAGTACCGAAATACTTTAGTTTGGGTCATATTGGCGAGTATTTATATTTTGTTTATGAGCAAGAATCTGCCTACAATTTAGATTATACCAAAGCAACTGGATTGCTTGAAGAGGGCATTATGAAACTGTCACCATCAACCACATTTGAGTACACACAACACGAGGTTGACAATACATATATAACACGATGAATGATTTAGTAATATTAAATTTCCAAGAGGCAAGGCAACCCGAATATAGAGAAAAGAGGGGCAAGGGGTATATTGAGTTCGGTGAAAAGAACGATTATCCAAACTACCTTTTGGCACTTTACAATAAGAGTGCAAAACATAACGCTATTGTAAAAGGAAAGGTTAACTACATTATCGGGAACGGATGGAAAAGTGATGAGGCAGACCCAGTTGCAGACCAATTCATTGCACAACCGAATCAGTTTGAATCTTTGAACGATTTGACAAGGAAGGTTTCTATTGATATTGAAATCTTCGGTGGTGCTTACTTGGAAGTAATTTGGTCTTTGACTGGTGGACAGTTGACCGATGTTTTGCATATTGACTATACCAAGATTAGGTCCAATGCTGATAATACGCAGTTTTGGTACAAAAAAGATTGGAACGAAAGAAAGGATGAGTTAATCCCTATGATGGCATTCAACACGAAGGTCAAAAAAGGGAAGCAGATACTTTACATAAAGGAATATAGACCAGGTTTGGACACCTATGCTCTTCCAGGTTATATGGGTGCATTGAACTATATTGAATCTGATATTGAAGTCTCACGACACGTTTTGGGGAATGCTCAAACGGGATTCAGTGCATCCAAACTAATTACCCTTCCCAATGGTGAACCTTCTCCCGATGAGAAGCGTAACATTGAAAGGAGGTTTACGGATAGGTTTAGCGGTAGTGATGGTAAAAAGTTTATCTTGTCATTTACAACTGACCCTGCACGGAAACCAATTATTGAGGACCTCGGTGCAAGTGATATCACTAAGGAGGACTTTACAAGGGTTGATTTGATTATACAAAACAATTTGTTTGCAGGTCATCAAATAACCTCACCAAGTCTTTTTGGTATTGCCGAACCTGGGCAGTTGGGAAGCAGAACGCAGATGAGGGATTCTTATGAGATATTTAAGAACACCTATGTAAACGATAAACAACAGTTCCTTGAATCAATATTCAATGAATTAGCGGTCCTAAAAGGTGCGACTTCTGAAATTAGCATCATCCCAGTAGAACCTATTGGATTTGAATTAAGCGAGGCAGCATTGTTGCAGATTGCACCTAAAGAGTGGTTATTGGAGAAAGCGGGAATTGATGTTGCAAAATATGCACCAACCGAAGCAACTCAACCAAGTTTAAATCAACAACAAGTTGAGGTAAACGATAATTTAAAGAATCTTAGCGGTAGACAATACCAGCAATTGATGCGAGTTATTAGGCAGTTTTCACAGGGTAAGATATCCAAAGAGATTGCTACCACTATGCTCAAATCGGGTCTTGGAATGACTGACAATGAGGTAAATGCTATGCTCGGCATAGATGATGACCCAATGACAGAGGATTTTAGTTTTTCATCACTTGATGAGGACACTGTAATAGGACTTTTTAGGGAGGTTGGCGAACCGAAAGGAGATTATAACATAATCCATTCTAAAGCAGTTTTTAGTGCTAAGGATGCGTTTGCAGAGGATGTATTGATAGATAAAGCATTGGACAAGCAAATCCTTGCTTTGATTGATAAGGATAGAAAAATAAGCATTGATGACATTGCGAAGGCTGTGGGAAAAAGTAGAGATGTGGTACAAGGTCGCTTGTCTTATTTGGTTGAATCGGGTGCGGTAAGTTATGACCCAAAAATTGAAGAAAGGAAACTGACTAAACCTTTGAGCAAGTTGGTTGATGATATGGATGTAACAACCTTTGAGGTTAAGTATTCGTATGAATGGAAACCGATTGTTCCAAGTTCACAAAGAGATACACCCGCACACCCTTCAAGGACTTTTTGCAGGAAATTGATTAGTGAAGATAGACTTTGGAGCAGAAGCGGAATTGAGATGCTAAGTGCAAGACTTGGGTATTCCGTATTTGACCGAGGCGGTGGTTGGTGGGGAGATTCACCAAGTTGCAGACACGAATGGAGAAGGAATGTAGTTGTTAAAAAGAAAAAATAATGAGCAGAAATATACTTTTTATTTCGGTAGATACGATAAAGGACAGAACAGGTTTGCACGTAAACGTTGACCCTAAATTGGTCTTTCCCGATATCCTTTATGCACAGGATGCCTATATCCTTCCTGCATTGGGTACGGCACTTTATGAAAGGTTACAAGATGGGATTGAGTGCGGAGATTTGAATTGTGATGAAGAAACATTGCTCAATACCTACATAACACCTTGTTTGGTTTACTACGTTATGAGTGAACTCCCAATGGCATTGTCATACCAGTTCTATAACAAAGGGGTTATTAGGAAAACGGGAGACAATCAAACCGAACCGAGTGCATCGGATTTGGCAGATGTAGCGAATAGGTATTCGGCAAGGGCAGAGTTTTACAAGCAAAGGTTGATTAAATTCTTGAAGCAAGAATCACAAGCAAGTGCTAAGTATCCCGAATATATTAACCCAGGAACGGGTGTAGATACCATTGTTCCTGATAATGATGCTTACACGACTACCATTTGGTTAGGGGATTACGATTGCGATAGGTATAAAACTTTTGAAGAAAAATATCAAGGAAACGTAAATCGTTGTTGTGGCGAATAAGACATATACTAAAAAAAACCAAGAGAAACTTCGTGTTTATCTTGAAAAAATAAAAAAAGATGACCCTAAACAATCTGATAGAAATAATAGAGGACTTGGGAAATGCCCATCAACAAATCAAGACAACCTTTTACGGAAACGCTTTTGATTTTTTGAGCAAGGGTACGGATAATGTCTACCCTGCTTTATTCTTTGACCTAACGGGTGCATCCATCAATGGCAAGAGTTCAACTATCAATTTTACATTGTTTTTTTGCGATAGGGTACTTCCCGAGCAATCAAATGAGCAAGAGGTCTTGTCTGACCAATTACTCACTGCACAGGACATAATTGCTCAATTGCACTACAACGATTTTGATTTTGTGCTTCAAGATTCGGTAACGCTTGATTTCTTTACGGAAGATACTCCCGAATATTTGGCGGGGGTTAGTGCGAATATTGCTCTTGATTTACCATACTTGCAGAATAGGTGTGAAGTTCCAACGGACTACACTTATCCATCATAAATCTATTTAAAGAAAAAGAAAATGGCATCAGATTTTAGACCAGGAACTTTAGATATACAAATGTGGAGGAATGACACTTGGGGTCAGGCATTCACTATAACATCCAATTCATCACCCGTAAACCTATCGGGTAGCACAATAACTATCCAAATCCGTAAAGGATGCGGTGGTACTCTTGCTTTGACTTTGACTAATGGCAGTGGCATAACGATTGGCGGTGTAGGGAATAACCAAGTTACAGTTAGCAAGTTGATTGATATTGCAAAAGGTAACTATGTGTGGGATATGAATGTGGCATTCAGTGGTGGAGTTGTAAAGACTTACTTGACAGGTGATTTTATTGTTTATGATGATGTAACTAAACCTTAAAAGATGGGAATTGATGTCAATGCTATTGAGCAGACTGTCGTTGTTACGGCAGTAGGTGATGAAGTAAATGTGAACGTTATTGACCAACCCGTATTGGTTTCCGTTACCGACCAAATCATTGAAGTAGAGGCATCGGGTGGAACTGGACCACAAGGTCCTGCTGGTGCTGGTGTTGCAGCAGGTGGAACAACAGGTCAGGTATTAAGCAAGGCATCTTCAACTAATTACGACACTGTTTGGGTAGATGCAGGAGCAGGAACGGTATATTCAGTCAATGCAAGTGGAAGCACTGGCATAAGCGTAACGGGTGGACCGATTACGGGAGCAGGAACTTTGACAATAACTAACACCGCACCCGACCAAGTAGTTTCTTTGAGTGGAACTGGTGGAACTGTTATAACTGGTACTTATCCAAATTTTACGATATATTCCGATGAGGCGAGTGGTTATGTTCCTTACACTGGAGCATTGCAAAATGTTGATTTAGGGGAGTATGAACTTAAAGCAGGACAATTAACGCTTGATGTATCACCAACGGGAACTGCTGCGGTAGGTACAACAAGATGGAACAATACAATCGGAAGCAGTGAAACTACCTTAAAGGGTGGTAACGTTGTTTTAAAGAATGGTGTTGATTTGGTTGCAAGGGTGGTTAATAAAGTATCGCCTAACACAACTTTAACCAAAGCGGAATATCAAGCAGTAAGGATTAGTGGAGCACAAGGTCAAAGGTTAGCAATTGAACTCGCACAAGCAAATAATGATAATAATAGTGCTGATACGATAGGATTGGTTACTGAGACAATATCTCCTAACCAAGAGGGTTTTATCATGACTGTTGGGCAGTTGGAAGGCATCAACACGACTGGTTCACTTCAAGGTGAGACTTGGGTTGATGGTGATGTGCTTTATCTTTCACCAACAACGGCAGGTAAGATAACAAATGTCAAACCAGTAGCACCTCAACACCTTGTTATCATTGGGTACGTTGAGTACGCTCACGCTATTAATGGTAAGATTTACGTCAAGACAATGAATGGTTGGGAGCTTGGAGAGCTCCATGACGTAAACACAATTGGAGCTGTAGCAGGACAAGTTCTAAAGTATAACGGCACTATTTGGACACCTTCAAGCGATACAGGTATAACATCATTGAATGGACTGACTGGAACTACGCAAACATTTGCGAAAGGAACATATGGCAATCAGTTCAACATTGTAAGTAGTGGAACAACTCACACATTCAATATCCCTATTGCAAGTTCTACAAACGATGAAGGATTACTAAGTAACCTTGATTGGTTAACATTTAATGGCAAGGAGAATGTACTTACTTTTTCTTCTCCATTGTCAAGGTCGGTAAATACTGTGTCAATTCCTGCTGCTAATAGTTCACAACCAGGTTATCTTACTTCTGCTGATTGGACTACATTTAATGCAAAGGTTACAAGCGTAAGTGCTACTTCTCCATTAAGTTCAACTGGAGGTGCAACACCAACTTTGACCATTCAACAATCAAGCGGTAGTCAAAATGGATATTTGAGTTCTACAGATTGGATGACATTTAATGCAAAACAAACTGCGTTAAACGGCACAGGTTTTGTTAAGATAAGCGGAACGACAATAAGTTACGACAATTCAACATATTACCTTGCATCAAATCCGAGTGCTTATATTCCTTTAACGGCATTGAGTGCAGGTGCGGGGATATCATACAACAATACAACAGGTGTAATTGCTTCAACTATTACGCAGTACACAAATGCAGATGCACGTTTGGCAATTAGCGAGACTGTAACAGGTTTGGATTATGATAATACCACAGGTGTTTTTAGTTTGACAAGTGGGTACGTTATCCCAACAACATCAAGTGCAACAAATTGGGATGTTGCCTATAATGACAAGATAAATAGTGCATCAGTTACAGGCACTACAACAAAGACACTCACCCTCACCCAACAAGATGGTGGCACGATAACTGCTTCATGGACTGATGACAACACAGATGCAGTTACAAGCGTGTTCGGTAGGACTGGTGCTATTGTTGCTGTAAGTGGAGATTATACCACTACATTGGTGACTGAGGGTACTAATTTGTATTACACAGAGGGTAGGGTTAGTGCTAATAGTGATGTGGCAGCGAACACAGCAGCCAGGCACAATGCGGTTACATTGGGTACTGCAAATGGACTAAGCCTAAGCACTCAGCAACTAAGCCTTGGACTCTCAAGTTCATCAGCAAACGGTGCGCTCAGTTCAACTGATTGGTCAACATTTAATGCGAAGCAAAACGCTATCACCTTAACCACAACAGGTTCAAGCGGATCAGCAACACTTGTTGGTGCAACGCTTAACATCCCATCTTACTCTGTGGCAGGACTCGGGGCAGTACCAGACAGTAGGACAATCACCATCAATGGTGAGGTGTATGACCTAAGTGCAAACAGGACATTTGAAGTAGGAGATTACGGAACTTTTTAAAGCAAAACAATGGCGTATAAGTTACAACTAAAGAGAGGCTTGACAAGTGCATTA